>JAEEGG010004745.1_pt1 | contig 32782 bp, 29 predicted proteins | sample 9134161 | NCBI WGS metagenome assembly JAEEGG01 (sample SAMN16246543, study PRJNA631951) | gut metagenome | biome: gut microbiome; feature: rumen; material: CR-attached | host: Bos | place: Iran: Karaj | collected 2018-10 | reverse complement strand
AAAATGTTAGTAAGTAATCCTGAAAGTTAATCTATTTAGGAATATTGCGATTTTTCTAAACAACTATAATTTTCAAATATTAAAAAATTATGGATACAAATTTATAAAGCAGTTATTTCTTTTCTACTCTTTATCTTTCGATTTGAATATCTCATCGTGAATCCTGTTATAGTCATCCTTTGTTATCGATTCATCATTAAAGGTGAATTCTTTATCATCTTCAGAATTCCAGAATCCCATAAGTGTCATACTGTCTACAAGTTTGTCTGCGCCTTCGTACTTGTATAGCCAATAGCAACAACGTCCACCATGAGTCGTATCATGATAAACAATCCAATATGCATTGTTATAATATGTATACTTCAATCCTCCGGCGTTACCTCTCGCAGCCGCAAAAACATAGAGAGTTCCATCTATGACATCCAAATACATCCCGCCATAAGGTCCATCAATAATAAGTTCGTTTTCTCCGTCATTATCAAGATCCAAGCGTTCGCCTTCACTGTATTCCATAAAAGACCATAATATGTGTTTTTCATTTAAATCGTTTATGTTAACAGTTTCAATTTTTTCATAGTCCCAACCCCATTCTTTGGGTTCTAACGGATTCAAAACTTTTGCATCAATCTCGCCTTTTAAAAACTGATTAAACAAATATTCTGGAGAACCTTCCTCATAATCGTTCGCTGCATAGTCTCCTATATTGAATGTCTCACCGAATAATGTCGTTGCTTCACCCGTTTTAGGATCTACCGTTACCCAGTCTATAGTTGCAATATGTGATTCATCATCATTGGTTACGCTTTCATAAACGTGATAAACATAAAGCCCGTCCTCGTCTTCATGATCAAAAACGGTATAAAAAGGTGGAGTGTCACATGAGAACTTTTCAGCCAGGATTTTACGTATAGTTTCTGCATCATATAAAACGTCTGCTGTTGTGTCTATTTGATTATCCTCTGTTGCATCTGTAGAAGAATCAATTGAGTAATCTTCTTTATTTTCAACAACATTATTCTCAATCTGAACCATTTCTATGCTTTTGTCTTGGCATCCTATTGTGAATATAAAAATAATTGCAAGCAAAATATATTTAAAACGTTTCATCTTTACCTCATATATTACGAAAAAACTATAAGCTAATCTTAAATATATGATTACTTTAAATCCGTAACAAAACGAATTTCGTCGTACTGTAAATTTATATAATCATAATACTCATCGTCCGCGACTACTTCACCAATTGCTGATACATATATCTTTCCCTGTCCAATCATAACTTTGTAAATTGATTGGTAATAGTTTTTCGAAAGGTCTTTGTCACAAGTATATGTATCAAGAACCTCTATGTTAGAACCTTCCAAGTCGCTCTTGCATAAATCAAAGCCATCCTCTTTTAACAGAACAAAGTAGATGCTGTCATTATAAAGTGTAAAACCTCCGACATTCTCGATAGAGAAGTAAGAATTGGTTTTCCTGGGATATATATCATCTGCGATAGTAAGCTTAGTCGCCTTGTTCTCGTCGCGATAGTGGGAACCGGCTTCTATGCAATAATATTTCTTACCATATTTCTGCTGTCGCCCACCTTGGTAAACAGGATTAACAATATAATCTCCAATAACCATATCTGAAAAAAACGTTGCTGATCCAAAACGGTTATAACTATCAAAAATTCCTCTGTCTAAGTTGGATGCATAAAGCTTAGGCTCAGAGAGAGTATTTCCTTCAATCTCGCACACCCACGCAAGTGTCTTCTCACCGGAAGGATACTCATCAGGGTGTTCCATGTAATAGAGCTTATTATCAACCACACACATCTCTGCTATGTAGTAACCCTTGGTAGCCGAGATTACTTCAACCTCAGAACCATCCTTAGGGTCGATTCGGGAAATAGAATAGCATTTTGAAGCATAAAGATATTCATCTGCATAACCTATATAAATCGTGTTAATATTATATTTTTCCTCGTCCTCGAGAAGACATATATCAGTTATATTTCCATTCTTGTCTAATTTTCGAACATACGTAATATAATAATTCCTATATTTATATTCTTCACCTATGGTTCCATCCTTTTCTTCATTCTCAATAAAATAAAGTCCATCCTCAGTATCCACCGCACGGTTTACAAAGTTTCCTGTGAATCCATTTTTTTCTAAGTCATAGCGAACCTTCATCTTTTCCGGCTTAAAGCATCCGTAATTAGGTTTATATTCTTGGCTCACCTTGACGGCATCAATCATAAATTTGGATGGCAGGATAATGAACAGAAGCGCCTGAACAATTACGACTATTGTCGCAAATATGAATTTCTTCTTTCGTTTTTTCTTCTCAGCATCATCCTTCTCGGATTTATCTTTTATAAAAATATGCCCATCAAACGTTTTTTTCAGGTAAATTCCAAGAGCTATAGCAAAGATAAAAAAGATAACGAGCACTATAATCGTCGCATGAAAACCTGACTTTTCAGGTGTAAATTTTCCAAGGACTTTTACAGACAGATAGTATCCGCCGATAGAAAGAATGGTCATGGCATATACAGGTATATCCGCTAAATACTCAGGAAGAAGTTTCGCTAAAACAAAAATCCTGTTTATTATAAGCAGAATCATCGCGATAAGAAGTGCTGCCATCAGCCATCTATTCACAGCAACCCAAAACGGAGCATAAGTAAAACCCAGAGGTCCGGAATAACCTTGTATTTCTGTCGTAAGTTCTCCAAAAAGTCCATCTCGAATGTTTTGGTTTTTCAAACCACTTATATAGTAATCATCATTTACGAATGGTCTTCTATAATAATACAGATCATAAAGAGAAAAGAACCCGGGATTAATTAACCTTCCCAAGCGTACATAGTTTTGAATTAGAAGCAATAATGCCGCCATTGTAACAAATATCATTTTCTCTATGCCTCCTATAATCTCAAATACAACTAACGAATTAATAATACAATTTCAAATTTATAATCTTTTCTGCGTTTATAAGGTCCAATCCCGTCACTTCTTTGCAGATTTGGATCGCCTCTTCTTTCTTACCGTTTTTCGCAGGTTCCATGAATTTATTCTTCTCAGCCGAGTCGAGATTTTTCACTATTACCTTCAGTTCCTGAGTAGATAATTCTTTTATTGTTTCTTCAGGTTTCAATTGTTCGAGTTCTATCTTATCTTCAGGCTTTACGGCTTCACTTATTACCTCTATTTTTTCAGGTTCATTCGTTACTTCCAACTGTTCAACTTCGCTTGTTTCTTCAACCTGTTCAGACTCATTCGTTACTTCCAAGTGTTCAAGTTCACCTGTTTCTTCAGCCTGTTCAGACTCATTCGTCACTTCCGGCTGCTCTGGCTCTAATGATATTTCATACTCTTCGGGTTCTAACGATATCTCATACTCCTCAGGTTCTATTCTTACATCAACCAAATCGGATTCTTCCTCAGAGTTTTGATTGTTATCAACCTTCTTTAACGGCTCATAAGTGAATCTATCATCGTCTGATGATGTATCTGTATCCACCGGATAAGATTCAATAGGAGTATTCTTTAAATATTTAAAAAATTTATTAACGAAGAGAGCAAGAACTACGAAAACACCAAATAACGATGCGAAATCTCCGGGCTTAGGTTTGTTTGACTTGGCCTTTTCTTCAGCCTGCTTCTTTTCTTCAGCCTTTTGTTTTTCTTCTTCCTCTTTTTGTTTTTCGTATTCTATATAATCATCCATCATTCTTTGAAGGTTTTCGTCATTTGACGAATAATTGTAAACGTAAACACGGTTATTTGCGTTTACGGTTTTACTGAAGCACAAAAATGATCCTGTAAGAATCAGAAACGAAATAGTTATATATAAAATTATTCTCTTAAAATCTCTCATTCTCTTTCTCTTTTACAAAACAACAATTCTATTTGCTAATTAATTATGTATTCCAACCTGCTCCATTCATTTTTTTCTTCATCAAATTTTTGCGTATACTGAGTTAAAGTTTGTTGGTTTTCATCATAAATAGCTGCTTCCAAACTTTTTTCTTCTAAATCAAGACAAAAAACCTGCAAGTCATTATCTATCTGTATGGTCTTTATCTCATTCACATCAAAATCGTTTACAGTAAAGCTTATTATTCCATTCTTAGAATCAATCGCAACCTTATCCATATCAGGAACAAACGATTCATTGTTTTCTTTCATAAGAATAATCTGATCAAACTCCGAAAAACTTCCGCTATTAAATACATTATCAAAACCAATACCATGCTTATTTGAGCTATCGTGATTAGGATTGAATTTGAATGTTAATGTATTATTCGAATCAATGTATACGCCCTGCAATCCCCAGATGTTATTCATATTACAGGCAAATAATGCTTCTCCTAATCTGGATGCACTACAACCAGCAAAAGCAAAGACACCGATTAATATTAAACTAATAAATCTAATCGAATATTTTTTCATTACAACTCTACTCCGTGATTCAAGTCTTTCAGTGATGATATATACTTAAAAATACAAATCTACATGTTTTTTCATTTACAAATACATAGACATCATATCCGTTGGAATTGTTACAATACAATGCTCGATAGTCTGACAAATTGTCATTTCCAATCAATTTTTTGTTTAATGCTTTAGGCCATTCATTATAGGGTTCTTTCAACCATTGATCATATGTCATACCGAAATAAGAATCTTCTGCATTGGATAATAATTCTTCAGAATATTTTGCTCCATAATTCATTCTAATAATTGAATCTATTTGGTCATATAAATTATTAGAATTCACCTTGTAAGATACCCCTGAGCAATATGATCCAAAACCTGTTCGAGGATTCTTGGTCCAATATGTGATTTTAGTCGCATCATCTGGAATATAGTTTAATAAAAACTCTTCTCCATGTGCATCTATGTATTTGTTCTTATCTTGATATATTCTGTCTCTTGATACTGCAAATGAAAGGCCCCAGGAAATCACATTTGCAAATAGAAAAATCGATACTAAAACAATCAGAAGTGTTTTTATACCTTTTTTACGTCTTATCAACCTAATCACCAGAAGAATAAGGCATACTATAAATGCAATAAGTAATAACAAATTACATAAAGGTAAAATATTGTAATAAAACTGTAAAATCAATCCTAAATCCATCGACCATTAACCCAGCCATTTTAAAATTATTTAAACAATTCCGTTATCAGAGTTCTCCATTACGGCGAAAGCTCTATTACAGGACGGACAATAATATGCTACATTGGATGTATATAACTCTTACAAAATATACACTCCATAAAACACTCCTATTGAAATATCGAATCAAAGATTTTCTTCCGCTTTTACACTCTCTTTGAGCCTATAGAATCTACTCGGTCTGTGCGCATCGCCTGATGTGATAAATTCGGTTTCTTCTATAAACGGGGCTATCTTTTTTCTGAAATTTGCTTTGTATAATGATTTGCCCAAAAGTATTTCATATACTTTCTGAAGTTTCGGAAGTGTGAATTCTTCATCAACAAGATGGAAGGCTATCTGAGTATACTCAACTTTATTCGCAAGTCTTTGTCTTGCATATTCAATTATTTTCTTATGATCGAATGCAACTTTTGTATCTGATGTAAGAAGTTCTTCAACATCAACGAGTTTTGCACTTAACGTTCTTTCACCTGCGTGATAATTCATTTTCTCTATCGGAACAAGCGCCATGTAGGAAACCGATACGATTCTCATTCGAGGGTCTCTTTCAACTTCTCCGAATGTATAAAGCTGTTCAAAGTAAATATCCGTAAGACCGGTTTCTTCTTTTATTCCTCGAATCGCTGCCTCGTCGAGCGTTTCTTTTATACCGACAAAAACTCCGGGTAAAGCTGGCATTTTTGCAAAGGGTTCTTCGCTTCTTTCTACCATCAAAAGTTTTAGTCTGTCGTCTTCTATAGTGAATACCAGCAAGTCAACCGCAATTGATAATTTTTCGTATTGTGATGAATCGTATCCTTTCATTAATCCTTCTCTCCAATTATTCAGCCACCAGCCTTCCGACTCTCTCGGCTACGCTGATTTTTATTTCCATTCCGGCATCGAACTTTATGGCATCCTCCTGAATACCGTCCGAAAATACGATTCCGTCCTCCGACATAAGTGAGGTGAAAGTAAGCGTATCTTTCGTCTGAACTTTGCCATACACAAGTTCTGCCTGTGTGAATCGGCTCGGATAAGGTTCTCTTACTTGGAAAACAAGTTCGCTGTTGTCCCATTCAAACTTTTTATCCTGTACCTCGGGAAGATTGAAAGCTTTTGCCATACCTCTAAATTCAGCCATGACCGATTTATGCCATCCTGTCATACCGAGCCCGGTCGATATAATCACTCCCGAAGAAGACTGATTCTCAACACGATTATTATAACATATGTGATATCTTGCCGAAGTATGATTATTTATTCCTACGAATAAATCATTGACCGCGTATAAAACCTGACCATCCTTGGTTTCTGCTTTACCCATACTGATCTTTTTTACACTGTAGTTTTTATCAATAACATTAGGAAGCACTCTTTCCATATCACCGGGTTCAAAGAAAAGTAAATCTCCTTCCCAGCGCTTTGTATCGGGATTTACTCCCAAAAGAGGCTGTCCGTCGAGGTATTTCATTACGTTCGCCACAAGTCCGTCCTGACCTACGGCTATTACTATGTCGTCTTTTCCGAAGATCATCGTTGGGATATAATCCCTGTCGATAACAAGCACTCTTGCATTTTCTGAAGCAATCGCTTCCACCTCTTCCAATGCTTTTAAGTAATTATTGTGTTCCTCTTCGTAATCTCTAAAATCAGCTCCAAGGTGCTCGACATAGAATCTGGCCTGTTCAATTGTGTTATAACGTCTTTTAAGATCCTCAAGTCTTGTTTTTCTTCTTACTATAACAATCTTGTTCATTCCGCGATCCATATCGATCACCTCGTCTCTTTTATATAATTCCTTTTACACTTATGCATTAAGTCCGGCTATTGTTTGAAGGATATCAGGAGTCATGTTTAAAGTTCCTATCTTACCTGCATTCTCTCCAAGTTCGACAAAAGCTTTTGCCATGAGAGTCTTGGGATCCATGTTGGCCATTGCACAAGCTTCAATCAATGCAACATTGGCATTTTCGTAAGCCTTAACCATCTGTGCTGCTGCAAATGCTTGCTCTTCTGCACGCTTCTTGGCATTCTCTACTTCAAGATTAACAAACTCTTTATTTCTTTCCTCAAGTTTAATCTTCTCCTCAAGCTCGGTTTGCTGCATCTTGACTCTCTCTTCTTTTTCTCTCTTTTCGAGTTCAAGTTCGCTTGCGAGAACTTTTCCTTTGATCTCCTGCTCTCTTTCCTGTCTCTCCATTTCCATTTCAAGTTCGGTTTCAAGAAGCTTTCTTTTGATCTCTTGTTCTTTTTCTTTTATATCTTTTTCCTTCTCAGCAACTTTTATCTCTGTATTAAGTTCGTTCTCCTTGATGATTCTCTCTTGCTCGATAGCTGCATTTCTTCTTTTATAGATTGCATCATCCTGCTCTTTAAGTATTTCCTCTCTTGCTGCCGCTTCAAGAGCCTTCCTTGTATCGGGCTTTGTAACTATGCCTTCAACATTTACTGTAAGTATTTTTACTCCGAGAGTATCTATTGTCTCATCGCTTCTTAATCCTTCGATTATAAGGGCGGCCATTTCATCTGCACCTTTAAGTAGGTTCCTTACGTCCTGCTTTCCGGTCTCTCTTATAACAACTGTTCTGATGATATTGCAGATTCTTTTTTCGAAAAGTTCCATCGAGTTCTTCTTTTTATCTTCGTACCAGCGATCATATGTAAAATCTGCCATAAAGTATGCACGCTCGTAATTGTCTACCATGAAAGTGAAACTGCCTTGAACACATACTGTCTGAAAATCAGCTGTAACGAGTTCATCGAATGCGAAAGTTCCATCAAAAGCCATCGCCGGAATTACCATTATGTCTGTATGAATATCATTATAGAATATTGTAAGTCCCTGACCGGATTTAATCTTCTTACCTTTCCTTACTACTGTTACATATTCGGTTGGCTTAAATTTTTTTAACTTTAATCCCATAATGTACTCCTTTCTGACATCATTTATATCTTTTGTCTTGGTGTTAGTATTAACTTGCTACTTTCTATTTGTATGATAGTATCATTTTGCTACTATGTCAACACTTTTTTATATATTTTTTCTGTTTTATTTGTTCATTCTTTAAAAGCATAAGAAAAACCCGCAAGTTTTCAGTGCTTGCGGGCTTAATGATTAATACTTCGCTATTTCTTTTTTACAGGAACCAATTCTATGTACCCTCTTTTTCCAATAGGTTCCAATTGTATTCTCGGATTTCTGTCATCCCATTCAAATCCTATGAATTCGGGATTGTATTTTTTCTCTGCATTCCATATCTCATTAATCGCAGCGACATAATCCTCATCTTCAAAAGGTTCTCCTCTAAAAAGAAGATAAGTTGAAGAAGGCAAATCAATGATTTCAAATCCCTCAGGGATTGGTCCGTTATAGTCTTCTTCCACTTCAACACCCTGAACATACTCATTCGAAGCAGGATTTCGCAATTCCCTCGGAAGCCAGAGACATACAGGTTCACCGCTTATTGACTTGATGCTTTTTAATAATCCCCAGACATCACATCCAACTTCTTCACAATAGGAAAAATACTCTGTTGCTTTGATACCTCTTTTGATAATTACTTTTCTCGCAGGTTTTTCTATAACCTGAATAAATACATTTCTGATTTCGCTCATATTGCTCACATTCCTTTCTGAATCTGTAATCAACGAAGGAGTGAATAACCAGATGGGTATAGGGCTTGTAGAATATTCCTTAGGATTACAACCGAATTCACGTCTGAATGCACGCTGATATCCATCGACACTCCCATATCCCATATCATATGCCACATCAAGAATCTGACATTTTTCATCTCGTAATCTCAGGGCTGACTTAGACAGTTTGAGGCGCCGTATATATACTGCCGGTGTCATCCCAAGATGTATCTGGAATATCTTTCTTGAATATGATGTTGAGAATCCAACCTCTTTAGCAAGATCTTCAATAGTGATGTCCTCATCAACATGTTCACTTATATAATCCTGCATGAGGCGTACCGCTTTTCTCTGTTCTTCCATCCGCTCATCTCCTTGTGAGCATATATTATCCTAACTGATATTATAAATTCTCGACTTTTTTGCTTCAATAAAATAGAACGATGTTTCTATTAATTTTGAAACATCGCTCTAATCAGCAATTTAATTAGTAATTATTCAAACTCAACGGGCCCTTGCTTTGCCATCAAAAGAACTTCCTCTTCGTTTACCCCAAGCTTTTGAGCAGCTACGGCACTCGTAATGATGCCATCTTTTAATAATTCTAATATAGCATTTTCCTTACCTTCTTTTTCAGCAAAGTACAATTGTTTTTCAAATGAATAATCCAATTCCATCATATCCTCGATCTCCTCTCTTCTATCAAGAAAGAATTCCTTAAGAATATCTTCTTCTATACATTCATCTATTGCTCGTTTAACAGCTGCTTTTATTTCTATGGTTTTCTTTGTGTATTCCCTTACTTTTTCAACAAATACGGTATATCCGAATAATACTTTAGCGTTTTCTTTAATCTCCTCATTAAATGACGGATTAATATTATATGAAGTACACACAACCTCCAGTTCAGGATTATCTGTCTTATGATAAAAGGAGTCTGACAGTTTAAATATCTCTTTTTCCGGTCTATTATTGAGACCATTATACAAAATCACAAAATGCGGTGTCGGAAGAGATATCTGTTTATTCCCATGAAGATTGTTTTCATCAAAATCAATATACTCTCCAATGTCATTCATATAGTATATCAAACATCGTAGTGGCATATTGGGACAATATGTTGATTGGTGCTCGTAGTACGACACATGATTATCTATCAATAGCGAAGCATCATTTCTTATCGATACAAATATACCATGTGATGTAGTGATAATTTTAAGATCGTCCGGATTATCATAATCCGAGTGATTCAAAACATTAAATACTTCAAGTGCGTTATTTTTGTCTTGCATAAGCATCGAAAACACATCGCTTTTGTATTCTCGATTACCTTTGTTATTATGTTTTCTTTTTGCCATAGTAACCTCCTTCTGCAGGAGATTTGGCTTCCTCTCCCGCTAATATTATTTGTTAAATTGTCTAGCAGGAAAAGTCCGTATAAACGGAGTCGGGAATCCGACATAAGAATCCTGAAATGGTTATAATGGTTAGAAACAACCTACCTTTTAATGCATAATAGCATCCACTAAAAACTAATGCAACGGCTTTTAGAAGAATTTTCCTCGTTAATACATTTTTGTGAAATATCACGACAAAAAATAAAAAATGACATACGAAAAGCCCTGTACACATTGAAAATACTGGATTCTCGAATGTCAAAGAATCTGAAAATATCAGTGTATTTTTCTTATAAATGTAATACTATTTAACAAGTTGATATAGTAATCTCTATATCAAAAACGGCCAAGATGAAAGATCAGAAAAGATGAATAAATACGATAGACAATTAAAAATCGCAAATCTATTATTCGGTCTTAACCGGATCTGTAACTACTCTCTACGTATTAGTAGCTATTCCAGCTACAATCATATGGAAGATATACAGAAAACTCGTTTACGGTAAAAAGTTAACTGATTAATCATTAAAGTTTGTATAAACTAAAAAACAAAAGGTGTCGGAAACCCTCCGACACCTTTTTTATCCTCTATCTATTGTGTTTTTTGAATTACATCAGTGAAGCTAAGAAAATTGCATCTACCATATCATCAAAAGCAGAACTTACTTCAAGAGCTACTATATTGTCATTAATCTGTTGAAGTTGTCTTTGCTGTTCAAGATATCTTTTTTCCTCTTCAAACAAATTGGCAGCCTCTTGTATATTCTTGGCTCTGCCTTGAAAAAAATAATCCCCAAATTTTCTTATGGCGATTGGATATTGATAAGGCTGAGGGATATACGGAAGAACACTGTTTTTGCTTCTCAATTCCGTAAGCAAATTAGTCATTTCATTCGATATTCTTAACTGTTCACTTGCATTAACAGAGAGTTTTTCTTTAAGATCATCATAATATGTTTCCTTATGATTCGTTACTCTCATAATGATATATGATATCAATACAACAAAAAAGTAACCAATAACTCCATAAATAATTATTCTAAAAGGGATCATGAGAAATCCATATGCAAATGCCAAATCTCCCAAACTTTTATCTACTTTATCAAACAATCCCATTACCACAAAAGAAGTAAATGTTGCTATTACAGGTACAATAAAAACTCCTATGCCAAGTCCTATAAATCCCCATAGAAATGACGATCGATAAGGATTCTTATCCATTTTGTCATTAAGTTTTTTCTCTTCTTCACGAAGATACGTGAGTCTTGCATTTAAGTCAGAGTATCTTTGCACTTTATCTGATAAAGTATATAACTTTTGTGACGCATTCTTTAACGTCTCTATCGAGTACTTTTCCATAATATCCCCTAATTGCTTTAACAACTATTCATTCATATTGTTTTGTATATAGAACTTTTCTTCATTATTTTTTACTATGTTGGAATAGATATCTTCGTATTTTCCGAACCCAGTATAGTAAAACGTTCGAGAACCTAACACATACTTGATTTCATTATTTACGTCCGTCACTTTATCATAATCTATTTTAATCTCGCCATTCTGTTTATAAATACCATTGAAAAACAAGACCAAATATACCGTATTTTCACCGGTAGAATCATTAACACTAAGTCTATCCGTCATCTTGTATATCACAGCTATTGACGCACTTCCGGACTCTTTATGTTTATAGAAATAATTACCTATATAATTAATATCAAAACTTGTCCTATACGTTGTTTTTCTTGATCCAGTGGAATACATTTCTTTAAAATGATTTGAACCATAGTCAATCATTTCTCTGAGTTTTTCGTTTGTAATATCTGTATAAGCGTTTACATACTCAGGTAATCCCGCAACCTCGATTGTATAACTTGTTTCTGAAGGTAATGCATCAAATCTTTCCAAACAGTACTCTGATAGTTCGCTACTATTTTCAGTCACGACACTTACTGTTATTATATCTCCGTTTTTTATACCTTCTGTCTTGTCGGCCTTGTATAAAAGGCCAAAATAACCTTTTGAATTTAGATTACTTATTATATTTAATTCAGCCTCTGATGAAACTCCATTTAATTCATATTGGAAATCCTCAAATGCATCAAACTCTTCCGTTTCTTCCAACCCATCTACATAAACAACTATATTGGAATACTCAACATTGCAATTATATGCATCTTTCAATAATTGCTCGTCAATGTTCCATTCAAGCACCAGAATATCACCATTAGAAAAACTACCGTCATTTTCTATTGAATAATCGAAATCACTCATAAGTGAGTCTACCGCGCTAAGTCCACTTTTCGAATACCATCCTTCATTGAACTTTATCTTTTTACCATAGTCTTTATGGAATTTTTCTTCATCAAAAGTTACAACTGCTTTTCCGCAATGATTATACCCTGTTGCATCAACCTCAACATAATCATTAACATTAATATTTTTGGGCATTGCCTCCATGAATGAGCTAATAAACAACGCGCCCATAGCAAAAATACACGGCAATAGAAGTATCACTACCACTGCAATAACTGCTATTGTTATGATTATTGCTTTTTTCTTATTATTTTCTTTCTTTTTAGCTTCAACCTGTTTCTTCTTTTCTGCAATTACAATTCTTTCTTGTTCTATTCTTTCTCTTTCTATCTGATATTTTTCTTTTTCTTCGTCCTCAGCTATTTTTTTCTCCAGAAATGAAATGCCTTCTTTGATTTTAGGTGAATATCTGATTGAATTGCGAAGAGCCTCTATCATGGCTTCTTCTGAATAATTATTTATTTTTTCCTTCGAAATAGATATATCACCCTTTGATACAATATCCAATATTCCTTTGAAATCAAAAGCAATCTCACTGTAATCAAACACTAATCCGGAATATTCTTTTTCATCATTAGTCTTTATATGACTAAATGTTGTTATATTTTTAGTATATGTATCAGCTAAGCCGATAATATACTCGCCGTTTTCTCGAGTACTAAATAGGTCATAGCCTTCAATAAAACAGCAAGCCGGTCCGCTTCCAGCACCCCATATGCTTTTGAAATCAGATATATCAACAATATCTTCCGTTTTACCCAAATAGGTTAATAATCCATTTTTTATATACTGTAATCTAAATACATCTTTACAAGTTTCCTCCAATATAGATGTATCCAATTCATTTCCTTCATACTGCTTTACAACAATTGGCTCGATATTATACTTAAAAGTATCCCATACTTTCTCTTCATCATTTTTGTCGTATGTATAATTCAATTCACAATTAAAAACACAATAATTATATTTATCATCATATACAATAAATTTTTCGCCACATAAAATAGGATTAAATGGATTCATGCATTCTTCAGGAAGAAACAAAGTTGCGTAATCCGGATTACTGAAAATGCTTAAACTTTCAATTTTTTCATTCTGAAATTTGCAGGCTTTTTTTATCAGCTTTTCTCTATTTTCGTACCAATATCCCTTATAAATTCTTTGATACTTATCATACTCGTATAAAAGTTTTTCTCCTTTATTATTATAATGCTCATAAGTAGCCCAAAAATTAATTACTTCGTTCTTTTCTTTATCAATAGAAATAGTTACATCTATGCCTTCATCGTAAATAAGTCCGCTTTTAAATACAATTTCACACTCATAGTCAATTGTATCCTGCTTTATTATTCTCTTATTTAAGCAAAGGGGAAAAGAAGGAATATTGCATAAACTTGCAAAATCCTTATAGAACTGAGGAATACCTATAACATTATATACATCCTCATGGATGATTGTCTCAATTATTTCATCACCGTTTATTTCTCTGTTAATAGCCGACTCGTTTAAAATATGCCATCCTTCATCAACTAGAGAATTAAAACCTGTAGGTATATCGTCACCTGGTAATACCTCCAAGAGTTTATCCATCTCTTTTTGAAGTAATTTCCAAGCGTTATTTGCTTCTTCTTTAGTAACTGCATCAACTTCGTGAGCAGAAGAATTACCGATATTTTTTACAAGATAAAATGTATCCAAAGTATTTCTGTTTAATACATTATTTCTTTTCAAACAATCCAGTCTTCCACTTAGATTATCAACATCTGAATCTAGTTCAAGATCATTTATCTCAAGGTATACTTCGCAAATAGTCTCAGTTAAAATTCGCATATTGGTTCCGGCTGCAGAATAATCCATTAAACCAATATTGTTGTTGATTTTCTGACTCATTAATTGAAATGAGTCTTCAATTTCCCTACGATTCATATTGTTCCCCTTTTTGTTGGCACATAATAAAACGTCTTTTACACAAATAACGATTATTACAATAATTAGTGACACATCACTAATTATACAGTATGCGAACAAATTAGTGAAGTATCACTAACACGTTCAAAATAAGAAAATTAATATAGTGATATATCACTTGGAGAAAACTCTATGACCACTCAAGAAGCAATATCCAAAAGAATATATCAATTATGTGAGCAAAGAGATATAACCCCTAACGGATTGAGTTATATTTCATCCGTTCCGCAATCGACTATAAAAAGCATATTAAACGGCGAAAGCAGTAATCCCGGTACAATAACCATTAAGAAATTATGTGATGGCTTTGGAATCACACTAAGCGAATTCTTTTCTACCCCTGATTTTGACAATTTAGAACAAGAATTAATTCTCTAAAAAGATATTTTCACCTAGTGAAATATCTTTTTTCATTTTTTCAATTATACTCCCCAAAATAAAAAATCCCGGGAACAAAGTCCCGGAACAATCCCCACTCTATAGTGGCTACCGCTTCCATCCGCTCATCTCCTTGTGAGCATATATTATCCTAACTGATATTATAAATTCTCGACTTTTTTGCATTATCTGCTCTCGGATTTGCACAATAAGTATTCGAATATGGATAATACCTGTTTGTTCATTTATTATTCAATAAAAGATGGAGGAAATAATATATGAATAAAAAGAAGACAGTTGCAATAATTATAATTGGAATACTTGTTATTGTTCCGATGGTTTTTATGTTCTCGGCTTTCATAAGACTGAATGTAAAATCAAAACAAATTAATGATGATTATTCTTCATGTTTTCAAAATAAAAAATACAAGCAAAGTGTGAGTATTGAAAATGTAGAATGCATTACGCAGGATGTTTCGTGTGGCTATGCAGTAATTGAAATGTTCTCCAAATGGGATGGAGGCAATATTACCGAGGAAAAACTATATGATGAATACGGAAAAGTTGTGACATCAACAGGCAAATCTTTTCGTGAAGAAATGAATAAGCGTTTTCCGAAGTACAATACACGAATGTACAAATATCTGACGAATTCTGAAATGATAGATCTTATATATGATTCGCTTAACACTGGAACTCCTGTTCCTATAGAATGGGCAGCCAAGAAAGATGGCGTGTGGACACTTCATTACTCGCTTGTTACAGGAATGGATATTCCCAATAATACCGTAACCATTGCAAATCCTTACGGCTATTACGAAAACATCTCACTTGATGAATTCCTGGAAAGAACACGTTTTGATGCATATGACAACATGCCTTTGTTTCTTAAAGCAGGATTTGCAATCGGTATTTTTGAAAAGAATTCAATCTTTGTTATAATGGATAAAAACTCAGCTCAAAATGAGATTGTCACGCTTATGGATGATTTCAAAGAAAAGACAAAATGCGGAAGTGTCAGTTGCGTGACAATAAACGATGATGAAGTGACTTATTACGGTGATTGTGATGGTTTATATCAGATAGGATCAATGACTAAAGCGTTCACCGGTCTTGCGATTCAAAAGTTAATTCTTGAGGGCAAAATCTCTGAAGATGATTATGTTTCGGATTATATAGATGGATTTGAAGTATATATAAATTCCGAAAAAGCAGAGATAACAATTCGAAATCTTCTTGAACAAAAAAGCGGGTTTACGAATAGTGAAAAAGACTTTAAGAGCGCATCTGAAGAAATGGATTTGGATGAGTGGGCAAAGAGTATTTCCGGTAAAGAATTAAAGAGTAAGCCCGGAGAGGAATATGCATATTCGAATGTAAACTATAATCTTTTGGGACTCATTATTGAAAAAGAAACAGGAATGACCTATAAAGATTACATAGAAACAGAGATTCTTCGTCCTCTGGGATTAAACAACACATATGTTGAAATGACTAAAGACGATGGAATTATCGAAGGCTCACGACTCGGATACAGAAATTCATTTAAATACATTTTGTCTGTAAAAAAAGCAAGTATTCCTGCAGGGTATTTTTATTCAAACACAAAAGACATGTCTGTATGGATGAATATCTGGATGGGGAAAAAGGAAGTACCTGAAGTTTTTTCAAAGGCAATTGAGATTACCAAAAGTAGATTAACCCATGAAGAAGATTATTATTCGGGTTGGGAATGTTTTTCAAACGGAGAAATCGGACATTCAGGCGGAACGCCGAATTACTCTTCCAGAATAGTGTTTTCCGATAAAGATATTAAAGCGGTATGTGTATTAACCAATCTCAATGTAGCTTCTTCAACAGACAGCTTGTGCAATTCGATACTTGATTGTCTGAACGGAAAAGCCGGAAGGATTAATCAGGATGTCTGGAGCATTTTTGATATAGTTTTTACTATTATTTCTCTTACGGGAATTATAATTTTCTTACTGGTTTTGTTGGTAAAAAACAGTAAAATATTAATAGGAACGGATTGTGCATTAGGTATAATATTGGCATTAATACTTATTCTCTTTCCGATTATATTTCAAGCAGGATTAAAGGATATATTTTTTATATGGGGTCCTTTAAGCCTGTCAGGCGGACTCTTGGTATTGGCTTTGGATATTATTGTAATAACAGTAAAGATTTTGATGGAAAAGAAACATGCGGGTGATTACAAGGCAGGTTGAAAACCAACCTCTTACAGTAATAATTGAATATCCTGAATATGATAAAAAAGTATCCAATCTGGTTCAAAAAATCAATAATTTGAATTTTCAGTTTTGTGCTTTTGATGATGAGAAACAGATACGTATAGATCGTTCGGAAGTATATTATCTTGAAGTCGTTGAGAGAAAAATGTTTCTTTATACAAAGAAGGATGTTTACAGGTTCAATTCTACAATGGCTGAAATAGAAGAATTGATTAAGGATACCGAGATGGTAAGAATATCCAGAACATGCATAATGAACACTGATCATCTAAAAGAAATACGCCAGGTTAAAAACAGTCATCTTGAAGCGGTAATGGATAATGATGAGATGCTGATTGTTTCCAGAAAATACTTAAAAGATATTAAGAGCGTTTTCAAAAGGGGGTAATGATGAAAAAGATTTTGAGAGATACATGCCTTCTGGCGTCGCTTATCATACTGGTTGTATTCGGACTTTCAATTATATGGTCCGGAATAACAGCCGAAATGAAATTGGTATTTGAAATATTCGGATTGGCTTTTATCATTTCGGTTGCCAATTTCATATTCGATGAATATGTTTCACTTTCTATCATAGTAAGTTACATTATTAAGTTTTTCCTGATATCAGGGATAGTAATGCTCTTTGGATTTATTGTCGGATGGTTCTTCCCGAGCAATTTTTGGATGGTATTCATTTATGTTGGTGTTGTTCTGGTCATGGGATATCTACTGGACAGTTTCAAGATAAAGAAGGATATAGATTATATTAATCAACGCATAAAAAACAAAACCGAAAGTACGCAGAAAGTTTAAAACGTGTTTATACAAAAACAAAATATATAATGCAAAGATGAAATAAGACGCCTATAAGTACTTCTACTCATAGACGCCATATCGCTGTATATAACCTAAAATAAACTACTATAATTCTTTAAGAATTCCCTGGTCAAAGAAATAGATATTTTCTCTTTTGTATCCGTATCGGGAGCCACGTACGCTGATGTGCGGTTCAAAGGTGAAATAATCGACATCACTGAGCTTCGCATGGTTTCCCTTCTCGATATACACTCTGTCTTCTCTCCTACGAACTATGGAGTGTCCGAGATTTCCCAAAAAATCCAGATTGATAAACCCTTCTTCAAGAATGAACTCATTCATCTGAACGTATAGTTCTTCAAATGTCATCTCCGGGTTTACGATCGATCTCATCTTTTTATGAAGCTTCTTTTCCATTTCAACACCGGCACGCCACTCAGGATTCATAATCTCGTCATCTGACTGAACAGCTTTTCCGTTCTGGATAATGATGGTTCTTGCGTAATCCCCCCAGGTATCACCTGACTGCGGACTCAGATCTATGGTAAGAATATCATCTGCCGCAATGATCCTGTCCGAAGTAATATATTCTCTTCCGGAAACGGAAACCGTAGTCTCATCCCCCGAGAAAACAAAAGCTCCGATATCATAGTACCAGAAGGAATCCGCTCCAAGCTCATACATTTTCTCTTCACAAAGGCGTCGCACTTCTGTCAATGCCATTCCGGAGTGTATTTCACCTTTTATATATTCGATCGTATTCCTTGCTATCCTTTGAACTTCACTGTATTCCCTCAATTCTTCACCTAAGTCTTTTTCAAAATATACAATATCCATTCTGTCATTTATCCGATCTACCGTGCCCGTCCGACGATAGCCGAGCTTCTCGTACAGATGGAGGTTGCCCTCTTCCTGCAGAATTGTATCAAGACACCAGTGATCGGAGCCGTAAATCTCTTCAACCGCCAGCATTGCCTGCTGCGCATAGCCTTTATTACGATACTCGGGCATTATCCAAAGCGGTGAAATCCGCTTTCTGCTCCCATCCTTTTTGTCAACAACACGGACAGCGCCTACCTTTTTATCCTCAGCGACAATGAAGAAGTACGTTGTCCAGGGCTGTTCATATCTCTCGGATACTTTCTCTATCCCTTCAGCTGCAGGGCTGGTATCATAGTCCCGGTATTTTTCCAGAAGCCCGGAAAATGCTGCAACCTGCATTTTCCAAAGTGTTTCTATCTCTGTCCTCTCTACCGGCTTCAATACAATGTTTTTACTCAGTTTATCCATGTTTTCGTCTATATATTTCTTAATCTCAGTTTGTTCCACCACTCTTAGTTTTCGAATTGGATGCAACGCATCGCTCATACCAAAAAACAAATGCACCTTTAAAATAATCGATTTGCTTTAATTCCTCATTAGTTAAGACCATTACTGTAGTCTCCTGTTTTTGGGGAAGTATTTTTTATATTCAAAACTATCACTGCTGCCAGTATCAATATAATTCCAAGTCCCGAAAGAATCGTAATCGATTCCCTGAAAACAATCACTCCGATAAGTGTTGCCACAAGTGGTTCTATGGTTGCCAGTATTCCGGCCTTGCCGGCTTCAATATTTTCAAGTCCGAGTGTATATGCCAGAAATGGTATAACCGCAGTAACTACAGCTGTCAAAAGGCAGAATAATAAAAGTGTCGGCAGATGATCGGAATGATAAAACTTCGATATCATGTCTGCCGGACGACAGATTACCCACGATCCTATTGATGCTGTCAAAAATGTATATGTTGTGACAGTATACGGAGTGTACTTTCTTAACGCTACGGTACCAAGTATACTGTATAATGCATATCCTATTCCGGAACCGAGGCCTACAAGTATTCCAAGGATTGATATCTTCTCGGCGGATATTCCCGATACCAACACGCATCCGGTGAATGCGGCAGCAAGCGCTATTATCTTCCCTGCATTCATCTTCTCTTTGAAAAACCACACCGACATAAGCATGATCCAAACGGGAGAAGTATAAAGAAGAATCGCAGCGCTCGAGAGCGACATAAGTGTAATGGCTGTGAAGTAACAGACCGTGAAAAACAATATGCTTCCCAAACCGAGTCCCAGAAAGAGAAAAATATCTTTCAGGGAAATCTTAAAACCCTTACGGTCTTTTATCAATAATATTATGCAGAACAAAAAAGCTGCAAGTGTAAGCCTAATGGCAACAATCTGTATTGAATTGAATCCTTCAGAAGTAAGTTTTCGCACAAATATGCCCATACTTCCCCAGAAGATGCCTGCTATTATAATAAGTGCAGTTCCTAATCCCTGTTTGCTTTTTTCTTTCATTTATGAAGTTCTGCTTTCAATAATATATGGTTCCTCTTATTACCGGTTTGACAGTTCGAATGCATAATATCATCCCAAAAATACTTATGCAATAACCTTTGAATTATCTTATATTACTTCAAGTTGTCTTCAAAAAACTTCTCAAGCTTGTCGAACGGAATAATTTTCTTGTCTCCGCCATCGTATAAATCCGTATGAACAGCATCGGGAATTATCATAAGTTCCTTATTACCGGCATACTTGCTGTCCTTAATCATGTTGGCATAAGCGTCTTTTGAAAAATAACATGAGTGTGCTTTTTCACCATGGATTAACAGCACTGCACTTCTTATCTCATTACTGTATTTCAATATCGGCTGATTAACAAACGACTCACATCCGATAACATTCCAGCCGCCGTTTGAATTAAGGGAACGCTTGTGATATCCTCTGTCGGTCTTGTAATAATCATAATAATCTTTTACGAAGAAAGGAGCATCTTCGGGAAGCGGATCCACAACTCCGCCGCCAAGTTTGTACTCGCCGTTCTTTAAATCTTCCAGTCTTTGAGCGCACATTGCTTTCTTTTTTTCATAACGGCTTTCTTCGGAATCTTCACTGTCAAAATATCCGTTAGCATTGACTCTTGTCATATCATACATTGTAACAGCAACCGTACCTTTGATCCTTGTATCCAAAGCCGCAGTATTGACAGCCATTCCGCCCCATCCGCAAATACCGATGATACCGATACGCTCAGGGTCAACCTTATCGTTAAGAGACAAGAAATCGACTGCTGCCATAAAGTCTTCCGTATTGATATCGGGTGATGCCATGTATCTTACATTTCCGCCGCTCTCGCCCGTAAAAGAAGGATCAAATGCGATTGTTAAAAATCCTCTCTCTGCCATGTTCTGTGCATAAAGACCCGAACACTGTTCCTTAACCGCACCAAAAGGCCCTGAAACCGCAATTGCAGGAAGTTTGCCTTCCGCGTTCTTAGGTACATACATATCTGCCGCAAGGGTAATTCCATATCTGTTAATGAATGTTACTTTACTGTGTTCAACCTTATCGCTTTTGGGAAATGTCTTATCCCATTCTGTTACCAATGTGAGTTCTTCTTTTTGTATCATTTGTTTTCCTCCTATTCCAATTATGTGACTCAGTCATCAATGTATTGATATACTGTCTCTGTCTATCGAATACCCGAATTTATTGTCAGATTCTTTTAGGGAAAACTTTATTGTATTAACAAGGCTTCCATCATAGCCATTCATAATATCAGCCTCAATATCTATCGAATCCAAGGTCTTGACGACATTCTTAATGACTGCATATTCTCCCCAGCCAACACCGTTATAAGCATATGTGAATCCATCATCTTCGCAGTATATTCCGGCTTCCGTGACACTTCTATATCCTGCATCATACTCTTTGTCTGATTTAAGAACATCTTTAAGAAAAATATTCAGATCTGACGTAAGCATTTTATGGCTTGTACCGGGAATTCGATAAACATCCGATTCAGAATTACTGTTGTCTACTCTATCGCCATATTGAAATACGATTTCATAACAAATTATATCTTCAGGTAATCCGTTGTTACCTCCTTCCAGATATATCAGATATGAAACGAGCTTGTAAAAGTCCTCATCGCTTATCTTATATGCTGAAATACTGTTGTTTTCACCTGCGTCTGAATCTGTTGATTCTTCAACTTCTGATTCTTCAACTTCCGATTCTTTTTCTACTGACTCATTTTTTTTGGATTCTTCAGAAACGGGATTGTTGTCTTCAATGTTCTCAACGCTCTGACCATCCGTCAAAGCCGTAATATCATTTTGATTTTGACATCCAATCATGCAAGCCAATATTCCTGCCAGTAATAAAAATTTTAGTCTTTTCATCTCGTACCTCTGTGTATTTTGTATACCAATATAAAATCGACTAATTACTTACCCATCCGTCAATAGCAGGATCGTAATGAGAATATATACTGAATTTCTCGAGCGAACTGCCGTCTATGTGATACGCTTTAGAATCTTTTTTCAGATAATCTTTATACTTTAATAAATTCTGAAACTCCGGATAACTTAACGACACATATATTATTGTATATTTTTCTTCATCCAAAAGAGCATATTCGTAAGCATCGTCATATCCGTCCATTGCTATGTATGAAGGATAATTATATGTAGTATCATCGTAGTAAACGCTCTGTGTATAAGTCGTACCATCCGCTATGGTTACTTCATTGTACGTACCTGCAAGTCTGTCAACTTCATCATTATAATCCGCTTCGTCATATTGCACTTTTAAAATAAAATATCCGTCCGTATCGAACAATCCTGTTTTTGCAGAGTATGCAAATTCATCGTCCACGGACTTCGTCAGATCATCAGGGAACAGGAGAAAATCCGAATTCATTTCCGAACTGTATTCGGAAATCATTTTCGTTTTGTCATATTCATCACCCTTCTTTATAGGAGCAAACACCTCAAGTGATATTACCCACATGAGTACGAAAAAAGTAAGTGCAAATCTTACTATCACCAGAGAAAGAAGTGACATAAGTACTATCAGACTCACCGTCACAAATCTGTTCTTTTTAATCTTTTGTATAATTCCGTTAACGTAGAGTGTTAAAACCATCATGGCCACAAAAGCCACAATTGAAAGTACCACAGCAGCAAAATTGCCGAAGCCCGGCTCGGGATTATAATTGGTACATTGAAATATAATAGCAATCGCAAGTACTATTACACCTATAATTCCTATTAATCTTACTACTGTAAATAATCTGCCTTTTTCATTTTGGGCATAATCTGCCATCTTGTTTGCAACATCTCTGACTTCTTTATCCATAGTCTCGCTTTTCCTTTCGCCTTCAATAATTTCTCTTACATCAACATCGTAATAATCTGCTATCTCAACAAGCAAAGAAATATCAGGCATATTGCTGCCTGTCTCCCACCTGGAAACGCTTCTTCCCGATACATTGAGTTTTTCTGCAAGCTGTTCCTGAGTAACACCTTTTTCTTTTCTCAATTCTTTCAAAAAAGAACCGACCTTTTTTTGATCCATTCAGGTTTACCTCCTTCCTTTGCAGAATAGAAAAATTATTGATGCATTAACACGACACAAAGCGAGAAATGCCGTATTTACGCTTGTAGACACATATGTCCAATCAGAGATCATATCTTTAATCATCTTATATTTTATCGTATTTTGATACGCTTTTCTTAAAAAAAGGGCCGTCAAGCCCTTTTATATATTTATTGTCCGTTAACATTTTGAATATACATTTCCTTGGGAATCATTGGTGTTTCAAGCGCGGTCTTTGTCTCTGGTGACAGTGTCAGGGAAACCGCATACTCTTCTCCGGCTTTTTCAAATTTATCCAGCAAAGGATCCGCAACTACTGCTGCAGCAGGAATATTAAGCATCGGAGTTTCCGGAACCAGTATCATATCCGGGTGATTAAAACAAAGCTTGGCAGTGGTTTTTAAACCGTCAAAATTGCCTTCCCAGTCGGGGAATCCGCAGCCGCATATGATAAGTGTATGAATCTTTGAAAAATCCGCCAGTGCTTCGTGATGAACGGTACCGTCCGCTTCTTCGACCATTTTCATTTTAACAAGCGGAATCGTTCTGTCCAAAAATGCCTTAAGATGTGAAGGCATTCCGTAGCAGTAAAGAGGAAAACTCCAAATGATTAGATCCGCATTTTTGTAAAGATCAAGTATTTCGTTCTGATCGTCGTCAATCACGCAATGTCCGTCCATTTTGGCCCAGCAGCCAAAGCATCCCTGACAGGGTGCGATTTTTTTATCAATCACGTTGATTACATCAACTTTGTGATTTCCGTCTTTGTTTAATCCTTTTAAAAATCTTTCCGTCAGGCGAAATGTGTCGCTCTTCTTCTTGGGACTTCCGTTTAAAACCAAAATATTCATGTTGTATTAACCCTCTTTATTTCCTTTGGATCCAATATAATTTTACTGTGTTTTTCGCAAAATAAAAAGAGGTTTTTACAACCTCTTTTCTTTACAGACTTAAAACAAAATTTTCGGCCTTTTTGTAATCATCTTCAGTAGGCAGACCTTTGTTGATAAAGATCCATGATGCTGCGCAGTGAAACTCTTTGTCGCTTAATTTAATTTGAAGACTGTCCGCTACTTTCTTAACATTTTTCCAGGTTGAGGATCCTGATGCGGATGTGTTCATGTTATAAATTTCTCCGATTTTATCTTTGTTTCTTGATAGGAATTCCTTTACTTCCTTATCGATGTCAGCTGCATACATTGCATTAATTAATATAAGTTTATCAGCCTTAAAATCAAGATCTTTCGATACATCAAGCGCTTCAAGATTCAAAGCCTTTGAAACAACATTCGCAAGTTTTTCCGTGTTGCCTTTTTTAGATTTCGTAAAATATCTGATAGCAATTTCCATAGATTTTATCCTTCCTTTCTGTCCTCATCCAACATTTTATAAAGTATCGTATACAAAGTTGCTGCCTCTTCCTTTGAAAGATTTATTTCGCACGCAATACCTTTGGGTACATCCAGTGCTTTGTCTTTTAGCTTTTCTCCTGCATTGGTAAGCTTTATTACAAGATTGCGTTCATCTTCCGGATCCTTGCTTTTTTTGATATATCCTTTGCTCTCAAGCTTTTGTAAAAGAGGAGTAACGGTATTTGATTTTAAACAAAGTGTTTCGCAAAGCAGTTTTTCGTTAACCTTCTCTTCTTCCCACAAAACCATCATTACAATGTACTGTGTGTAGGTTAAATCAAGTTCATCAAGAAGCGGTTTGTATTTTCTTGTAATCATGTTTGATACTGCGTAAAGCGGAAAACATAACTGATTTCTAAGTCTGATTGATTCGTATTTATCCTTCATTTTTCCGACCTCCTGTCTGAATTATATCGCATGCGATATAATTTGTCAAAATATTTTTCTTTATGTATAGTTATTATCCTTCATAAACTGTTCATCGTCCTTAACATCTTTCTTTTTCTGTATCCAACAAAAAAATCCCCCATAACCCTAAATGAATTACCGGGGGAATTCTTTGCATCATATTTAATTTATATCTTAACTCTTCCGGCCAGAATATCTTTGTAATCCGCAAAATTTATTCCTATATTATCGGGAGCAGTTTCTTTTCTATAAAATCCACGCGATCGAAAATCCTCGGTTTAAAATAACCCGTCATACCTACTGTTATATTTTGTTCTTTGTTTACATAGATTATGTTTCCGGCATCTCCGATAGCAGCATAAACCTCACGGTCATCATACGGCTTATACCAAAGGTATCCGTAATTCATGTTGCCGAATCTCTCTCCGAGTTTAAGATGAGGTGTCAGCATGTCTTTTAAATATTCTTCAGAAATAATTCTTTTACCTTCATAATTACCGTCGTTTAAAACAACTTCTCCAATCTTTGCCATATCCTTTGCAGACAGGCAGAGTCCCCATCCTGCGGTGACGGTATCCTTGGGATCCGAATACCATTCATTCTTTCTCGGCTTCTTGTTCATGAGAAAATCAAACTGGTCTTCTTTTGAAGAATCACCGTGAATCACGTGCCCGGGTATTCCAAGCGGAATAAAAAGATTGTTATTGGCAAAATCTATGCACTTTTCTCCCGTTGAATTTTCGATTATTCCCGCAAGTATCTGGATTCCAAGTGTTGCATACTTAAACTCGCCCGTGATGCCTTTCCTTCCGCCGAGAAAATCAAGCACGGTCAGTGTCCAGTCATCGGATGTACATACCTTGGTCCAAGGTTCACTTTGGTACTTATACGGAGCGGTCATCGTAAGAAGATGCTTTACCGTGACATAATATATTGTCTTCTCTCCGCGCTTAACCTGATAGGTTGGGAAATAATCTAACACCTTATCATCCACGCTCTTAATACATCCTTTGTCGATTGCAATGCCTGCAAGAAGTGCCATGACGCCTTTGGTCACGGAATTGATGTTCATAGCATCATCTGTTTTAAAGCCCCGCCAACAGCCGTTATACGCTTCTTTACCGTCTTTTATGGCATATATCTGACATACATTGCTTTCATTCCCCGTGTTGTTCTTTATATACCTGTTAAATTGCTCAAAATCCATCAAAAAAGTCTCCTTTTAGGTTGTATTTTGGACGTCCTAAAAAAAGACTAATTGAATTAAAAATTCTTTTCAAGTATTTTATTTCTTTTATAATACCTCATAAAAGAAATATATACTTCTCAAAAATCGTTACGGGATATATTATTTCTTGTTTATGCAAGGGCGGCATAAATAATTGTCAATAGGTTTTATCATGCACTTAAGAAAAAAAGCTTTTTTGCCGAAATAAAATAATAGGGATTAAGTATGAGGTGATAAAATGATTTGCTTTGACCACTTGGCCCTGTCAGAGGATATTCTGCAGGCATTAAGAGAACTGAATATTGACTATGTTTTTCAACCGATTTTTGAGAAAGACCGAAAGACCGTATATGCGTGGGAAGCACTTATGCGACCCAAGAATCTCACGGTTACCGATCTGATTGCAAAATATCAGGGTATAGATAAACTTCACGTTATCGAAGTAGCAACTTTCTTCGGTGCCATGCAGGCTTATTTTTTGCGAGGATACACCGAAAGAGTCGCTATCAATTCCTTCCCTTCCGATTGTATGAAGCCCGAAGAAGCACAGGTTTTCTGGGAATATTACGGAGAAGAAATCCGCGGAAGAATGATAATCGAAATCCTTGAATATCCTTTCTTCTCTTTTGATCACTGGATTGAGAAGAACCGCTCGGTAAGAAATATGAACAATCTTTTCTCACTGGATGATTACGGAACAGGAATTAATAATTTTGAGAAAGTCGATTTTATAAAACCGGATATCGTCAAACTTGACCGCTCTCTCGTCTCCTTTATCGATCAGGACAGCGAAAGACAGGAAAATATCAAAAAAAATATTGAACTTTTTCACGAAAGAAATATCAGAGTAGTTGCTGAAGGTATCGAAAGAGAAGAGGAATTTGATTTCCTCGTTTCAATCGGAACGGATCTGTTCCAAGGTTATCTGCTGGCAATGCCTAATTAAGCATTGCCTATTCTCTGGTTTTGGCTCCCATTTCTTTTAACTGCTTTTTGCGTTCGTACATCATCTGATCAGCTCTTACAAAAACATCATGTACTTCTTTATCGCCTTCCTGCAACGTCGAATAGCCTATGGCAACACAACCTTATCATTGACTATATTTTCTTCCATCACCTTATTAATCGCCTCAAGCGTCTCTAAAAGTGTATCGAAGCCATTTTCATTAAGCACTACCGTAAACTCATCGCCTCCGACTCTGAAGACTGCTCCATGCTTAAAGTATCCGCATATAAGAGAACTTGCATCCTTGATAAGTTGATCTCCGGCGGCGTGTCCCTTGGTATCATTAACATATTTGAGGCCGTTAACATCACACACCAATATAGCCAGAGAATCCTTAATGATTCCGTCCTTAATCTGCTTATTTATCCTGCTCTCGTATTCGGAGTATGCATGTTTATTCCTGATGCCTGTCAAAGAATCGGTATTGGCCATGCTGAAGAACATCCTGCTGTTTTCCTTTTCGGCCTCAATCTGACCTTTTGATATCTTATGCAATTGAAGAATAAGAATAACCGTGAAAAGCGTAACGCAGAAAAGCGTAACAATAATCAATCTCCTGCTGGTAAGACGATTGGTTTCACTTATTCCGTGAATCTGATCGTTAATGATGCTTCCTTTGATAAAGACTACCAACATCCATCCGGTGTCATGTACCGGTACATAGTACATCTCTTCTTTCATCTTACCGGAAGAAAGAGTCACGCTTCCGCTTTCACCTTTTCCAAAATCAGAACATAACTTATCCCAATCTTTTTGCGAGAGGAATTCCTTGGAAGAGTGCAGGATATTATCTCCCTTATTAATCAGACCCAAATCGTTTTCAGAGAGATTGCCTCCGTTTTGAACATACAGACCATAATATGCTCCGCCTTTTTCCTCGAACGCCAACAAATCGACAATCTCCGATATGTCTATCTGAACAAAGCAAGCCTTGAATTTTTTGCCCATAATGGTAAGTCCGTCCGTGGGGATGGCAAGGCACAATTGCTTGGATGAGCCGTATTGGTTGATTGTACTTATAGTTCTTTTCTCCAGTTTATCGGATGCCAGGAATTCGTAGCGGCTTCCGCCCGAATAGGTAGTATACTGGGTATAAACAATATTGTCCTCGTCAACAAGAGCAAATCTCTTTAAAGAAAGAATGGTTTTTATTTCACCAAGACGTTTTCTCAGATCTTCCTGGGTGCGAATATCTCCTGTTTCCAGAACATACAGCGCCTTTTCCATATGCTCAAAGTTATAATCAATGAGATTGGATATGGTCTGGGAACGCTGATTGGCCATTGCTTCCAGGTAGAATGAACTGACCGCGGACACAGCTTCATCCGTCATCGTGACAGTTTTTCTTGAAGCCCAAAAAGTGCTTAATCCAAGCACGAGCATGACTGCTATACTTCCGACTATAATTATAGTAACAAGCTGCTTATTGGCATTGTTATTGTTGTTCTTCTTTTCACCGCTCATAATACTTCTCCATAGAGCAGCTCAAGCATGCCGGCCGCATCTTCCTGATAAATTATAGTTGTTATTTCATCCGTTTTTTCTGGGTATAAATCGCCCGGCAGATTACCGTCAGCTATCTTGACAGCAACCTGAATGGTATCGAAACCAATCGAATAACAGTCCTGAACTCCCAGACAATATATCACGCCTTCTTTTAAATATTCGAGCGCTTCTTTGTCATGGTCCATTCCTACTATTACCGTATTGCTTCCCTTCTCGGTTATGGCTCTGGCAGCCCCAACGGGATTACTCATATTGCAGCATATTATTCCGTCAAGCTTAGGATATTCATCAATTATATCAAGCGTAAGGTTATACGCATTATCAATTGAATCATTATCGTACTCCACGGCAACTATTTCCATATCGGAATACTTGGCAATGACGTCTTTTGCACCTCTTGCACGATCTTCATGGCAGGGCGCGCCTTCGCTTCCTACCAGTATCGCAACAGTGCCTTTATAACCCAACTTTTTGCACAGCGCTTCCGTTAAGTCGGCTCCGTCCTCGTAATTGTGAGTATTGCCTACATACGCAATTCTCTTGCAATCTTCAGAAGCATCGGAGCTAGAAAAAGTCATTACTTTTATGTTTTCATCAATCAGTTCATCAAGGAAGGGAGATATAATCTCTTCATCTGCCACATCGACACCGATTACATCATAATTTCCTTTTTTTGCCTGAAGAAGTCTTTTTTTCTGATCTTCTGCGGATGCCATATCAGGAGCCATATACTCATAAGTTACTGATATGCCTCGATCCAGATACTGTCTCTGTGCTTCCTCCATGCCAAGTGCTACCGCATCCCACCAAGGATGTACTATCTTATAGGTAAAATAGAAACTGTAGCTGTCTTTCTTGGGAACATAATCATCCAGCTCATGTTCAAAATCAACTGCTCCGACAACCGCGTTAATATCCTTATTCTCATTAATATTATCCCCGGGATTCATCTCATCGGGCAGTTTTTCACCCGATCCGGTCTGACATCCCATTGAATATGCAATAAGAACAAATACCATGGTCAGAGAGACCGCGGTTTTGCCCATTCTTTTCATATCGATAATCATTAACAATCGCTCCCTTCATTTTATATTTTCTCCAAAAATCCTCATCTTATTTTTTCGACAAAAGTTCCCGAATTGTTAACCCTAGTTTGATATAATATTCCTGTATATTCATATTGTACACCCTTTTGTAAACAAAAATAAGGCCACCGCCACTCATGAAAGCATGATGTCGATGACCTTATTTTATTGTCGCCGCTTCGCGGTTTATATGCTTATTGTACCAGGCTCGTTACTCGCTCTTACTCAGCAACCTTAACAACAGTCTCAAGATACTTAACAACTGCATGTGCCAAACCTGCCTGGAAGAGGTAAGGTCTGCCGTAGTTCTCTTCATATACGGATATCATAGAACTGTCTAATCCATAGTAATCAAGTACATCTATAACATCCTGCTCTGTAACAGTAAGGCCTGCGTCCTCATATATAGCCTGATAGAGTAAGAATGCATCTGCGTTCTGCATAGCTTTGTTGGAAAGTGATGCTTCGTATTCTTTCTTGCTAAGTCCTGTGTAGTTCTCGAATGTAAGAGCTGCACCGGGATTGGTCTTTTGTGTTTCGAAGTTCTTAAGATCTGTATTCTTGAACTGTCCCTTGAGAATCTTCATGTACTTCTTGGGATATGTCTTGGTATTGTAGTTATCCTTCAAAGCCTTGGAGATTGCAGAGTAAAGCTTCTGCTCGTAAGTTGTATCTCTGTAGTAATCAGTGTATTCCTTAGTAGTGGAACCGATGTCAGGGAAGTTGGTCTTTACGAATTCATCATTGAATACTGCGGGCTCAGAAACATAGTTAACTGTGATAGTGAACACTGCATCTTTGCCACCGAGTTCTTCACTGTATCCTTCAGGGAAAGTTACATTGATATCAAAAGTCTCGCCAACCTTATGTCCCTTAACCTGATCTTCGAATCCGGGAATATATCTTCCTGAACCGATTGTAAGTTCTGTACCTGCACCGTTGGTTGAACCACCGTTAAAAGGTACACCATCAACTTTTCCTACATAATCAAGATTGATCGAATCACCATCTTTGATTACTCTGGTAACATCCTTATTCTGTGTAGGATATGCTTCACAAAGAGCATCGATGTGTTGCTGTATTGCTTCATCTGTAACTTCAACATCGCTCTTAGCGACTACCATATTCTTATAGTCAAAAAGGTCTACGCAATCGAGAGCTTTAACTCCTGTTATTGTACCGTCTTCATTAAGTCCTGCACTGAAGTCATCAACTGCAGGTGTCTCAATAACGACACTGGTTGCTACTGCCCAAGCAATAATGCCTACGATTATTGCACCGAATACTCCTGTAACAATCCACTTGGCTGTGTTACCTGTACCGGCTTTTCTCATAGCCATCTCTCGATTTATTTTTTGTGCTTCACGTCTTTCGTCTGCCATCTTACCCTCCGGTTATTTATTCTCAGCATACATGCGCTCGTCTTCCTCACGCAATTCTTTTCTCTTGATCTTACCGCCGAGAGTCTTGGGAAGTTCCTTAACATACTCTACGATACGGGGATACTTATAAGGTGCAGTTGCATGCTTAACATGATTCTGCAATTCCTTGGTAAGTTCTTCGGAAGGAGTATAACCTTCTGCAAGAACGATTCTAGCCTTAACAACCTGACCTCTGATAGGATCGGGAGCAGCTGTGATAGCACACTCAACTACCGCAGGATGCTCGATTAGAGCACTTTCTACTTCGAACGGTCCGATACGATATCCTGAACACTTGATAACGTCATCGTGACGGCCTACGAACCAGTAGTAACCTTCGTTATCACGCCAAGCAACATCCTTTAAGTTGTAGTTGCCTGAGCCCAATGCTTCGTCAGTAAGTTCCTTGTCTCTATAGTAACCAACAAATAATCCGATAGGAGGATTGTTGAGTACGTCACAGATTACTATCTCGCCTTCTTCACCGTTCTCACACTCTTCGCCATCTTTATTCATAAGACGTAAATCATAGATAGGTGAAGGCTTGCCAAGTGTACCTGGCTTACTCTCAAACCACTCAAAGTTAGCAATTAATACTGTACCTTCTGTCTGACCAAAGCCGGATGCAATCTTTTTACCTGTTAACTCTTCCCAACGGTTGAATACCTCGGGGTTAAGTGCTTCACCTGCTGTTGCCCAATGTTCAACGCTTGAGAGATCATAATCTTCAACTTTTTCCTGAAGCATGAATCTGTACATTGTGGGCGGTGCACAGAATGTAGTTAACTTATACTGCTGAATCTTAGCAAGCAAATTGTTGGCATGGAATTTATCCATATCGTAGCAAAAGATTGTAGCGCCGCAGATCCACTGTCCGTAGATCTTGCCCCAACCAAACTTTGCCCATCCGGAATCGGATACTGACATATGAAGCTTGTTCTCCTGAACTCTCTGCCAATAATGTGCTGTAACGATATGTCCTAAAGGATGGAAGTAGTTATGACATACCATCTTAGGCATACCTGTGGTACCTGATGTGAAATATATCTGCATAAGGTCAGTACCAACAGTTCTCTGATCGTCTGTGGGACGCTCAAATGTGTCGGGATATTTTGCTATCTCGGCGTTGTAGTTAATCCAACCTTCTCTTTCCTTATTATCAACGATGAATACGTTCTCGATGCAAGGTGCCTCGGGACGAGCAAGTTCCATCTGCTCCAATACATACTCATCATCAACACATACGAATGCTTTTATTGATGCTGCATTCGCACGGTATGCTATATCTTTTTTTGTTAACTGAAGTGTACCCGGAACGATAATAACACCGAGTTTCATAAGACCGACTGCTGTAATCCAATATTCCCAACGTCTTCTTA
>JAEEGG010004742.1_pt1 | contig 32797 bp, 28 predicted proteins | sample 9134161 | NCBI WGS metagenome assembly JAEEGG01 (sample SAMN16246543, study PRJNA631951) | gut metagenome | biome: gut microbiome; feature: rumen; material: CR-attached | host: Bos | place: Iran: Karaj | collected 2018-10 | reverse complement strand
CCGTCGAAGAAGTGCACAAACGGCACGCGGCCTTCGATGGCGGCGAGGTGTGCCACAGGGGCGAGGTCCATGATCTCTTGGACGCTGCTGGTGGCCAGCATGGCGAAGCCGGTCTGACGGCAGGCCATCACGTCGGCGTGGTCGCCGAAGATGGACAAAGCCTGGGCGGCAAGGGCGCGGGCCGAGACGTGGAACACGCCAGGAAGCAATTCACCGGCGATCTTGTACATATTGGGAATCATCAGCAAGAGGCCTTGCGAGGCGGTGTAGGTGGTGGTGAGGGCGCCAGCCTGCAGCGAGCCGTGGACGGCACCGGCGGCACCGGCTTCGGATTGCATCTCAACCACTTTGACGGTCTCGCCAAAGATGTTCTTCTGACCTTTAGCGGCCCATTCATCGATATACTCAGCCATCGGCGACGACGGAGTAATAGGATAAATGGCGGCCACTTCACTGAACATGTAGGCAACATGGGCCGCAGCCTGGTTACCGTCGCATGTCAAAAACTTTTTTTCTGCCATTTCTTAATGTTTTAGTATTGAATGAATTATGATTTATTTAATTTTCAATGTGTGCAAGAAAATTTCGACCGCAAAATTAGGCATTCCCCGACAAATAAACAACCTTATTATAAAAAGATTTTTTTCGCTAAAAAACACATTTTTTTAAGCTCTATTGAATTATTTTGTACTTTTGCACGCTCAAAACAAAGAAAATCATCAAACAACAACATTAAACTCATTAAAAATGAAGAAATTAGTTCTTACATTAGGATTGGCTGCCCTCTTCATGGTGGCTTGCAACAACACCCCTAAACAACCCGAACAGACCACTGAGCCCGTTCAGGAGGAAAAGACCGAAGTCGTTGAAGAAGAACACAACTGCCCCATGCACGCTCTGAAAGAAGCGTATGCCAAGTGGGATGAAATGACCGACGAAGCCAAGGCTGAACTGAACATGAAGGCTGTTGCCGTGTTTGCCGAAATGGATGCCAAGATGGAAGCCAAAAAGGCCGAATGCGAAGCCAAAAAGGCTGAGTGCGAAGCTAAGTGCGCCGAGATGACCGAAGAGCAAAAGGCCGAATGTGAAGCCAAGAAGGCTGAGTGCGAAGCCAAGTGCGCCGAGATGAAGGCCAAGTGGGAAAACTTCGCCACCATGACCGTTGACGAGCAAAAAGACCTCATCATGGAACGCATGGGTGGCTGCCACGACGAGAACCCCTGCTGCAAAGGCGAAGGTGAAGGTCACAAGTGCCAACATGAAGGTGAAGGCCACAAGTGCCAACACGAAGGCGAAGAAGGCCATCAGTGCCAGCACGGCAAATAAGCCACATTCACACAAAACTCAAAGAAAAGAGGGCTGAAAAGTCCTCTTTTTTTGTTTGGTTTTTGTCGCTCCCTATCCTTATTTTTCCTATTTTTGCAGTTTAATCCAAACTGTGCCCAAATGTACGCCTACATCACTGGCAAAATAGCTGAAAAATCACCGACTTACGTTGTTCTCGACAACCACGGCATCGGCTATTTCATCAACATCACGCTCAACACTTTCACCGCCATCGGCGAAAAGGAAGAGGTGCGCCTCTACACGCACGAGCAAATCCTTGAGGATGCCCACAACCTTTTCGGCTTCTTCACCGACAAGGAACGTGACCTCTTTGAATTGCTCATCTCTGTATCAGGCGTGGGCTGCAACACGGCGCGGTTGATTCTAAGCTCGCTGACCGTCAACGAATTGAGCAACGCCATCGCCAATGACGATGTGAAGACCATCCAAAGCGTGAAGGGCATCGGAGCCAAGACTGCCCAGCGCATCGTCATCGACCTGAAAGACAAACTGAAGAAAACCGACTTCCCGACGGAAATTTTCGCCGCTCCAAACAATACAAACAAGACTGAAGCGTTATCAGCATTGACGATATTGGGCTTCAGCAAATCGGCCGTCGACAAAGCTTTGGACAAACTGCTCAAGCAAATGCCCGATGCCTCGGTGGAAACCCTTATCAAAGAAGCACTCAAGATTCTGTAAATCAAATGAAACGACATATATTCCTTGCCTTGCCACTGATATTGTTCGCCTTACTGTTCTCCCGAACGGCGATGGCGGACAACTATGATTTTTTCTATCATAGCCCTTACATTGTCGAGCCCGACACCACAAAGGTCATCTTCCCCATCCCTGTCAACACAGGCAACCCTTTGCAGGACCTCAACAACCAATCGCCGCTCTACCTCAGCGACCCCGACAATTTCCAGACCGAAATCATTTACGACCCCGTCACAAGGCAATATACCTTCAAACGCCGCATCGGCGAGTTCTATTATGACACCCCCTCCACCCTCACGGAAAGCGAATACTTTGAATATCAGAACAAAAAAGGCATACAAGAATACTGGAAGCAACGCCGCAGCCAAAACGCACGTTCCACCACCAACGGCAGTAGCATCATCCCACCGCTGTATGTAGGCGGCAAGGCTTTTGAGACCATCTTCGGCAGCAACACCATCGACATTCGTCCCCAAGGCTCCGTCGACCTCACCTTCGGCTTCAAACACAGCTTCCGCGATGACAAATCACTGAGCGAACGCCGCAAACGCCACAATGACTTCATCTTCGAACAGGACATCCAACTCAACGTGTTGGCCAAAATCGGAGACAAAATCAACTTCAACATCAACAAGAATACCAAGGCGACTTTCAACTATCAGGACAAACTCGACCTGAAATATGAAGGTAAGGAAGACGAAATTCTCCAACTGCTCGAAGCCGGTAACGTCAGCTTCCCGCTCAACAGCACACTCATCACGGGTACGCAACAACTGTTCGGTATCAAGAGCAAGCTGAAATTCGGCAACACCACAATTTCGTCCATCGTTTCCTATCAGGAGAGCGAGTCGCAGAACATCACAGTGCAAGGTGGCGCGCAGACCAATGAATTCAGCCTCAACTGTTTGGACTACGAAGAGAACCGACACTTCTTCCTCAGCCAGTATTTCCGCGACCAGTATGAGATGGCCCTCTCCACCCTTCCCACGGTCACCTCAAGCATCAATATCACGAAAATCGAGGTGTGGATTACCAACACCAACACTTCAACGCAAAACACACGTAACATCGTCGCCCTCACTGACTTGGCCGAAGGCAAAGAAGAATGGATTTACAACCAAGAGGTGCATCCGGCAAACTCTAGCAAAATCTATCCGCGCAACGCCGCCAACAATTTGATCTCCCGCATGGACACCACGCAAATCCGCAGCATCAGCACGGTGACCAACTACATGAGCAACGACCCCATGCGCTTGGGCCGGTCGGGCTACATGGTCTCGGGCCGCGACTTTGAGAAGGTAGAGAACGCCCGCCGCCTGACCAACTCCGAATTCACCCTTAACTCAAAGCTCGGCTTCATCTCGCTTAACGTCAACCTCAATTCGAACCAAACCTTGGCCGTGGCCTACCAATACACCATAGTCGGCTCAGACGAAGTCTATCAGGTAGGTGAGTTCTCCGACCAAGGCATCAATACACCTCAAGTGCTGGTGACCAAGCTTTTGAAAGGCACCACAGTGAATACCAAGATGCCCATCTGGAACCTGATGATGAAGAACGTCTACAACTTCAGAGCCTACCAGGTCAGTTCATCGGACTTCATGATGTATATCTTCTACAACGGCAATTCCAACAGCACGCCTTATGGCTACTTCACCGAAGGCTCGCAGAAAGGCGTCTCATTGCTCCATCTGATGGGCCTCGATAACCTGACCACACAAAACAACCCCATCGCAGGCGGTGACGGTGTGTTCGACTTTTTGGACCAGGCAGCCACCCAAGGCGGTACCATCAACTCATCGAACGGCCGCATCTTCTTCCCTGTGTTGGAGCCTTTCGGTAGCCACATCCGCAACAAAATCTTCCCCAACGAGCCCAGTTTGGCCGAGAAATATGCCTACGACTCGCTCTACACCATGACGAAGACCTCCGCGGAACAATATTCGGAGAAGAACAAGTTCAGCCTGAAGGGTTATTATTCCTCGCAATCGGGCAGCGAAATCAGCCTCAACGCCATGAATGTGGCCCAAGGTTCGGTGACCGTCACGGCAGGTGGCGTGCAACTCGTTGAAAATGTGGACTACACCGTCGACTATACCTTAGGCCGCGTGACCATCCTCAACGAAGGCATCCTCAATTCCGGCACGCCCATCAACATTGCTTTGGAAGCCAACTCAGGCTTCAGTGCCATCAAGAAGACTTTCCTCGGCACCCGCATCGAGCATGAGTTTGACCGCGACTTCCGTGTGGGCGGAACCATCCTCTATTTGGGCGAGAAGTCGTACACCCAAAAAATCAACTACGGTGAGGAAGCCATCGCCAACACTATTTATGGTGCCGACCTCAGCTACAATGCTGAAGCCCGCTGGCTGACGAGTTTCATCAACGCGCTGCCTGGCATCAGCACCAAGGCGCCGTCGCACGTCAGGGTGGACGGTGAGTTTGCCCGTTTCATCCCTGGCCTCTCCAAGTCGGCGAGCGAGCCCGGCACTTCCTACATCGACGACTTTGAAGGCGCTAAGTCAACCATCGACTTGCGACTGCCCACCTTGTGGTATATGGCCAGCACGCCGCAAAACCAAACCGACCTCTTCCCCGAAGCTGCTGCTGGAACAGGGCTTGCCTACGGTAAGAACCGTGCAAGGCTGTCGTGGTATGTCGTCGATAACTCCGTCTTCTACGACCGTAATGTCTCCTATCGCCCTGCTAATGTCAACAACGAAGAGCTTTCGAAAAACAGTGTCCGTCAGGTGCTTGAAACCGAGCTTTTCCCCACCAAGGACATCGAAGCCGGCTCCCAGACCAACATGTCCGTGTTCAACTTGGCCTATTATCCAGAAGAGCGTGGAGCATACAATTACGACGTCGACCCCACCCAATATTCAGCGGGTATCAGTGCCGACGGCAAACTCAACGACCCGAAGAGCCGTTGGGGCGGCATCATGCGCAAGATGGAGTCGACCGACTTTGAAGCCACCAACATTGAATACCTCGAGTTCTGGCTGATGGACCCCTTCTCTGAAGAGGCATACGCCAACAACACTGGTAAACTCTACATCAACTTAGGCGACATTTCCGAAGACATCCTCCGCGACGGCCGCAAGTTCTATGAAAACGGTTTGCCTACCTCTTCGGTGGTTGAGAATGTTGATACCACGATTTGGGGTCGCGTGCCTACCATGCAAGACCTTGTAGGTACTTTCAGCAATTCCTCGGAAGCGCGTCTGTATCAAGATGTTGGTTACGATGGTCTACGCGATGAAGACGAACGCAGCTTCTTTGGCGACAGCTTCTTGGGAATCATCAAAGACCGTTTTGGCATGGACTCGCAAGCCTATCTGCAAGCCTACAATGACCCGTCGAGCGACAACTACCACTACTTCCGCTCAGCCGACTGGGACACCGACGAGGAACACAAGAGTATTCTTGCCCGATACAAGAGCTACACCGGCCCTGACGGCAACTCCCCTGCCGACATCCAACAAACGGAAGGCTACACCTCCAGCAACTCCACGCTGCCCAATGCCGAAGATATCAACAACGACAACACCCTGAGCGAATCAGAACGCTACTACCAATACGAAATCGACCTCGACCCCGCCAAGATGATTGCCGGACAAAACCATGTCGCCGACGTCTTCCATGCCACGAACATCCCATTGCCCAATGGCACCATTGGTGATGTCGTATGGTATCAGTTCAGAATCCCGATCAAGCAACCCGACAAGGTCATTGGCCACATCGATGATTTCTCCTCCATCCGTTTCATGAGAATGTTCATGACCGAGTTTGAGCGTCCTATCGTGCTGCGTTTCGCCACCTTAGACCTCGTGAAAGGCGAATGGCGCACCTACTCACAGAGCATCCAAGCCCCTGGCGAATACGAGCCTAACGACATCAGCAACGAGACCACGTTCGACATCTCGGCGGTGAGCATCGACGAAAACAGCCGCCGTGTCCCTGTCCCCTACGTTATTCCCCCAGGCATCCTTCAAGAAAGAGTCATCGGCATGACGCAGACCACCCGCATCAACGAGCAGTCGCTGCAAATGACGGTGCAGAATCTCGTCGACGGTGACGGTCGCGCCATCTACAAGACCGCTGACTTCGACTTCCGACAATACAAGTATTTGAAGATGTTCGTCCACGCTGAGGCGGCACAAGAAGACAGTCCGCTTGAGGACCAAGACCTTACCGTGTTCTTCCGATTGGGCACCGACTTCACCGAAAACTACTATGAATACGAAGTGCCGCTGAAGGTCACTCCATGGGGAACAGCCTACACCAACAAAGAAGCTATTTGGCCTGAAATCAACATTCTGAACATACTTTTGGAAGACCTCGTTGACGTGAAGAGCCGACGCAACGAAGCCATGAGCCAGCCCAATAGTAATGTCAAGCTGAATTATATTTATTCAGAAAAGGTGAAGAAGGGCACGGTCGACAATATGGACTACTACCACACCATCAAGGTGATTGGTAACCCCAGCATTAGCGATGTGGAAGCCATGATGATCGGTATCCGAAACCCCAAACGGCAGAACTTGACTGATGCCGACGACGGTCAGCCCAAGAGTGCCGTCATCTGGGTCAACGAGCTGCGCCTCACCGACTTGAGCAGCAAGGGCGGCATTGCAGCCACAGGACGATTGGAAGCCACCCTCGCCGATTTGGGTCGCGTGAGCGTCAACGGTTCCTACAGCTCGGCTGGATTCGGTGCTTTGGACAGCGACATCACCAGCAATACCTTTGAAGCCCATTCCGCTTTCAATGTTGCCACTGACCTCGAATTGGGCAAATTCTTCGAAAACACCGGTTTGAAAATCCCAATGCACATTGACTACGGCGAAAACAAGATTACTCCGCTTTACAATCCTTACGACCCCGACATCAAATTGAAGGACGCCTTAGACGCCATGCAGACTGACGAAGAGCGGGAGGCTTTCTCCTCCACCATCCATGACTTCACAAGACAGAAGAACATCAACTTCATGAATGTCAGGAAAGAGCGTGTCAACAAGAAGAAGAAAAAAGGCGATGAAGGTCAGGAGAAACCCAAAGAGAACCCGAGAGACCCCAACAAAGGCCTCGGCGGCGGACGTGGCAATGCGCCCAAAGTCCACATCTATGACATCGAGAACTTCAACCTCTCCTTCTCTTACAACGAGACCTTCCAGGAGAATACCGACATCAAGTACTACACGGCAAAGGCCTATCGTGGCGGCCTGGGCTATACTTACGCGGGAAATCCAAAGAACGTGACACCTTTTGGCAAGGCCAAATGGGCATCGAAACCCGCCTTGCAAATCATCAAGGACATCAACTTCTACTATGCCCCCAAGAGCATCACTTTCAACACAGAGATGTACCGTTACATCTCGGAGAGAGAGCTGAGAAACAAGAGCGGCGGCGAAATCATCATTACTCCGACCCTCTCCAAGCAATGGGACTGGACCAGAAACTACCAGTTGCGTTACGACCTCACTAAGGGCTTAACCTTCGACTATTCGGCCCAGGCCCAAGCCTATATCTACGAACCTGCCGGCTATGTCGACAAGAGCGCCGACCCCGAAAAATGGCAGAAATTCCAAGACACCATCAATGGTGAACTCAAGAATTTGGGTTCCATGTCGAGGTTCCAGCAGAATTTCAATGCCAACTATACCCTGCCCATCAACAAAATCCCGATTTTCAATTGGGTCACCGCCAGTGCCAGCTATCAAGGCACCTACACCTGGACCGCTTCGGCGCGATCCATCCAACCTCGTTTGGGCAACATCATCGAAAACTCCAACAACATCCAAGGCAACGCCACCTTAGACTTCAGCAAGCTTTACAGCAAAGTGCCTTACCTGAAGCAACTCAACACACCGCGCCGCAACAATAACAACAAGGCAGGCAACGACAAGGGCAAGGGCGGCAGGAACAAAGACAAAGATGAGGGCAAAGACGACGGTAACGAAAAGAACGCCGACTCGACCCAACTCAAGCCGAAATTCGTCGTCGGGAAAGCTATCCTTGACAACAGTTTGCGTATCGTTACCTTGGTCAAAAAAGTGTCGGGCACCTACGCCTTGACCAACGGGCAAACCCTCCCAGGTTTCATGCCTAAGGCACAATATTTTGGCATGAACAGTGGTACAGGATGGGCGCCAGGTGTAGGATTTGTATTAGGTAGCACTTTCGGAGAAGACGACAACATCTTCGACAAAGCAGTGGCCCATAGTGTTGATGCGGAAGAACTCAAAAACTGGCTCACCTACGACTCCATTTTGAGCGACCCCTACACGCGCCGCATGACCGAAGCCATCAATTACCGCGTCAATACCGAGCCTTTGCCCGGACTGAAGATCGACTTCACTGGAAACCGCAATTTTGCCGAAAACAAACAGCATTATTTCAGGTACAATGAAATGACCAACGACTTCGATATATTCACGCCTACCACCAACGGCAACTTCAGCATGAGTTACCTCATGTGGGGGACCTCGTTCACCACCGTCGACTCCACCCAATCGAGTCTGTTTGACAATTTGCTGAGCAACAGAAAAACCATCGCTGAGCGATTGGCTAGCAACAATCCGACCTGGGTTGAACAAGTGAACCAATACGTCTACGACAGCGTTGCAGGCGATTATTTCCCGAAAGGCTATACTTCCGGATCGGCGGATGTGTTGCTTTACTCGTTCATCGCCGCCTATACTGGCAAAGACGCCAACACCATCACCCTCAATCCTTTCCCGAGAATCCCATTGCCCAACTGGAACTTCACCTACAATGGCCTGACCAATATCCCCGCCATCTCCAGCCTTTTCAAGACGGTGAGCATCACGCATTCCTACAAGTCCAACTATGCCATCAACTCGTGGGCGAGCAATGTCTATTATGACGAGGACAACACCATCCAGACCTACGAGAATTCGGACATGATCATACCCAAGTACGACATCTCTCAGATTGTGTTGAATGAGCAATATGCACCTTTGATTGGTATCGACCTTGGCCTGCAAAACTCGATGACCGTTAACCTGCAATTCAAGAAGTCGAGGACCTTGACTTTGAGTTTCGCCAACAACCAGCTCACTGAAGTGAACGGCAGTGAAATCGTCATTGGTGGCGGCTATCGCATCAAGAACCTCTCCTTCTCCGTCACCCCGATAGGCGGCAGCGGCAAGTCGCAGACCATCAAGAACGACCTTGTCCTCAAGCTCGACCTCGGTTTCAAGAAAGACATCACTATTTTGCACCGCATCGACGAGAACAACAACCAAGTATCGGCCGGTCAGGACAAGATCAACATCTACCTCACCGCCGACTACAACTTCAGCCAACGTTTAGCCGCACAGGCCTTCTTCAAGTATGATATGACCATTCCGCAAGTGGCCAACACCTTCACAAACTCCACCACTTACGGCGGCATTACCATCAGATTCAACTTGGCGCAATAAAATTTTCACCAAAATGCTGAAGGAGCAATTAAAATATGTAATTTCGCAGCCTAATTCAACATCATTTAAAACATACATCAAATGAATATTCCAGCAAATCTGAAGTACACAAACGACGACGAATGGATCCGCCTTGAAGGCGAGACCGCTTACGTCGGCATTACCGATTACGCACAACACGAACTTGGCGACATCACCTTCGTTGATGTTGACCCCGACATCGTTGGCGAGACCCTTGACGCCCAAGAAGAATTTGGCGCCATCGAAGCCGTGAAGACCACTGCCGAGCTGCTCATGCCCGTCGCCGGTGAAATCCTTGAAGTCAACGAGACCCTCGCTGACGAGGAGAACGCCAAGCTCGTCAACACCGATCCTTACGGTGAGGCTTGGATCATCAAAATCAAGGTGAACGACGTTGCCGAACTCGACAACCTCCTTGATGCCGCCGCTTACGAAGCAAAAATCGGTTGATCTTTTGGAAAGACTGACAAGAAATAGTTTCCCGGGAATCCTGTGCGGAATCGCCATTCTGGTTCTAACAGGACTTCCGGGTTCTTGTTTCCCCCATGTCAAGCCCGCCATTGGCCTCGACAAGGTGGTACACATTCTTATGTATGCCGTCTTTGCCTTCCTTTGCCTTTGGGGCTACCGACAACAGTATGTCGACAACGATACAGCCTATCAAAAAAGAGCCATTCTCCTCGCCATCCTTATCAGTTTCGCCTACGGTGGCGTGACTGAACTCATGCAGGAATTCCTCGTACCTTCGCGCACTGGCGACTGGTTTGATTTCCTCGCCGACGGTATTGGAACCTGTTTGGGCGGACTGATTTTTTATCTTTTTTACCGTCACAAAAAATAAAATTTGTTCCGCTTGCGTTTTATAAGCAAATATTTCCTATTTTCGCACCCAAAATAAGAAGTAAAAATCTAAAAACACATAACCATGGAAGAGAAAAAATCACCTAAAGCTAATCTTGAGAACAAGAAATTGATGTTCATGCAAATAGGAATGGTCATCAGTTTGTTTATTGCCTGGTTGGCTTTCAATCACAAGAGTTACGACAAGCGCGAAATCGACCCCAGCTTGCTCCGTCAAACCGAAGTATTAGAGGAGGAAATGGTGGAAATCACCAAACAAGAAGAGCCGAAGCCACAGCCTGTGGAAATGCCCAAGCAGACCACTCAACTGGAAATCGTGGAAGACGATGTTGAAGTGGAAGACATCGAAATCAACGCCGAAGTGGAACAGAACGAAGTCATTGAAGAGTACGTTGCTCCTGAAGTCGTGGAAGACGAAGTCGTGGAGCAAGAGATCTTCAAGATTGTGGAAGAGATGCCTTCTTTCCCGGGCGGCGAGGCCAAGCTGATGGAATTTGTAGCCAAGAACGTCAAGTATCCTCAGATTGCGCGTGAGACCGGCATCCAAGGCCGTGTGTTCGTCAACTTCGTCGTTGAGCCCGACGGTAGCGTTTCCAACGTCTCCGTGCTCCGTGGCATCGGCGGCGGTTGCGACGAGGAAGCCATGCGCGTCGTCAAGACGATGCCGAAATGGAAGCCCGGCAAGCAGCGTGGTAAACCGGTGCGTGTGCAGTACATGCTGCCTGTCAACTTCAAGTTGCAATAAAGCAGTTTGTCATCTAACATGAAAAAAAGCCAGCGGTTTGCTGGCTTTTTTCATTTAAAATGTTCATACACCACTTTCGCTTTGGCTGGCCCAACGATTTCCGAAAGTTGCTCCAAGGAGGCCTCCTTGATGCCTTTCACCGATTTCAATTCGAGCAACAGTTTTTCCGCCGTCTTCTTCCCGATGCCTTTGATATCGGCCAACTCAGAGTGCATGAAGCCCTTCTCGAACTTTTTCCTATGGAAAGTGATGGCGAAACGGTGCACCTCGTCCTGAATATGTGCCAGCAAACGGAACACTTCAGAATTGGTTTTCAAACCCACCACGCGGGGCGGGAAACCGAACAACAGTTCATTCGTGCGGTGACGGTCGTCTTTGGCCAAGCCCGCAATGGGAATGTCAACATGCAACTCGTCTTCAACGACTTGTCGCACCACCTCCATTTGTCCCTTGCCGCCGTCAGTGATGATGAGATTGGGCAAGGGCTTGCCTTCCTCAATCAAGCGAGAATAACGGCGACGCACCACTTCCTTCATGGAAGCATAGTCGTCGGGGCCTTCCACCGACTTGATGTTGAAATGACGGTAGCCTGCCTTGTTGGGCTTGCCATTCACGAACTGCACCATACCCGCCACGGCATAGTCGCCTTGGAAGTTGGAGTTGTCGAAACACTCGATGACCTCGGGCATAGTCTCCAATTGCAAAGCCTCTTTCAACTGGTTGAGTACACGTTTTTGGTGGCGTTCAGGGTCGACCAAGGAGCGTTGTTTCTCCAAATCAATCTTGTATTGCACGGCATTGCGGCGCGAGAGGTCAAGGAGTTTCAACTTATCGCCACGCTGCGGAACGGTCATCAGCACCTCGTCAATCGGGTAGTCCAACTTCATGGGCACGATGATTTCAGGCGCATGGTCGCCGAATTGCTGCCGCAGGTCGGCCACGGCCAAGAGCAGCAACTCTTCTGCCGTTTCTTCCAATTTACGCTTCATCTCGAAAGAATGGCTCTGCACCACCGCACCGTCCTTCACTTTCATGTAGTTGACATAGAAAGTCTCATCGTCATCGACATACGAGAACACCTCCACATCGTGAATCGTCGCGCTGACCACTGTCGAACGGCTGCGATAGTTCTCCAACAAGTCGTATTTCTCCTTGACTTGTTGCGCTTCCTCAAACTCCATCCGTGAAGCGTAGTCCATCATCAATGCCTTCAAGCCACGAAGCACCCCGCCCAGATTGCCCTTGATAACCTCGCGGATTTCGGCAATCATGGCGTTGTAATCCTCCTTGGAAATCAAGCCTTCGCATGGGCCGTTGCATTTGTGGATGTGGTAGTCCAAGCAGACTTTGTATTTGCCCTTCTCAACACCAATTTCCGTCAACGGCGTGCGGCAAGAACGTACTTTATAAACCTGACTGAGTAAGTCCAACAGAATATGTGCCGTGCGAACTGAAGGATAAGGACCGAAGTACTCAGAGCCATCATTCACTTTTCTTCTTGTGAGGAACACACGTGGAAAGGCCTCCTTCTTGATGCAGATCCAAGGGTAGGTCTTGTCGTCCTTGAGCATGATGTTGTAGCGCGGCTTGTACTGCTTGATCATCGTATTCTCAAGCAAGAAAGCCTCCGACTCCGAGTCGACGATGCTGTATTCGAGGTCGGCGATTTTACTCACCAATACACGAGTCTTGCCGAATTGTTCCTTGCTGAAATAGCTGGAGACGCGGCGTTTCAGGTTCTTGGCCTTACCGACATAAATCAGTTCGCCCTTTTTGTCGAAATAGCGGTACACGCCGGGCTTGTTGGGCAGCGCGGCGAGCTTTTGTTTCACTATTTCCGGGAGGTCATTCATTTTATTTGAACACGAATTATCAGAAATTCTTCACGAATTATCAGAAATAATTAATGAACAATTCGTGGATAATTGATGGAAATTCATGTTTTTATTCAATATCAATTAGAATTTTTCCTCATGTGGTCCCAGCCCTGGGCTTTAATGGGAATGACATGGTTGTCAGGGGTTATCATCTCCGCTACGCCTTTGTCGTCCGTCATGTAGCCGATGACCGTCACATCTGCCGAAATGGTTTTAATCTTCTCATAATCCATTTGGTCAATGGTGAAGAGCAGTTCGTAGTCCTCACCGCCACTCAATGCCGCCACTGATGGCACGATTTGGAACTCCTTGGCCATCTTGTCCGTGGTCGGATCGATGGGAATGCGTTCCTCATAGAGTTGGCAGCCCACGCCTGATTCCTTGCAGAGATGCAGGATTTCGGAAGCCAAGCCGTCGGAAATGTCAATCATCGAGGTGGGTTTGATGCCCAAGGTCTTCAATTGTTCCACGATATCTTTGCGGGCTTCGGGCTTCAGCTGGCGTTCCAGCACATAGTCCATGCCCTTCAGTTGGGGCTGCATGTGGGGATTGGAGAGGAACTCCGCCTTCTCGCGTTCGAGGATGAGCAGGCCGATATAGGCACCGCCCAAGTCGCCACTCACGCAAAGTAAGTCGTTTTTCTTCGCGCCGTTGCGATAGACAATGTCCTCCTCCTTAGCCATACCGATGACCGTGATGGAAATCACCAGTCCAGTCTTGCTGCTCGTCGTGTCACCGCCCACCATGTCAACATGATAACGCTCACAAGCCAAGCGAATGCCCGCATAGAGCTCATCCAAAGCCTCAACCGAGAAACGGCTCGACACGCCCAAGCCAACCACAATTTGTGTTGGTGTGCCGTTCATGGCATAAATGTCGGAGAAATTGGACACAGCGGCCTTGTAGCCGAGGTGCTTCAAGGGGCAGTAGGTCATATCGAAATGGATGCCTTCGATGAGCATGTCGACCGAGACAAGTGTACGGTAGCCTTCGTGATTGATGACAGCGGCATCATCACCTACGCCTTTCAGTGAAGAAGCGTTGCGCAAAGGAAAATCCTGTGTCAGCTGGTCGATGAGGCCGAATTCGCCTAATTCGTCAAGTTCGGTCAAAAGTTTGGAGGTGGTTTCTTGTTCCATGGGGTTTTAATTATTGGTGTAGGGCTGTCATACTATGGCAGCCCTACATCCATGATTTTCATATTGTGGTGGTCCCACTAGGGCTTGAACCTAGGACCTACTGATTATGAGTCAGTTGCTCTAACCAACTGCGCTATGGGACCGCAAAAAAGCATGAGTAAAGCAAAGTTTTCCGCCTTTTTTCTTGCTTTTTGCGCTGCAAATTTACAACTTTGCACCGAATTAGACAGAAATTTTCTCAAAAATGAGCACAAAAATCAAGAATATCATCTTCGACCTTGGCGGTGTCATCCTCGACATCGATGAAACCATTGTGTATAAGGAACTTGAAAAGTTGGGTATCAACACTTTGGAACTATCTCATTCCAAGGAGTTTATGGAAATCATGAGCAAATTCGACACGGGTATTTACACCGCCCCGACCTTCCGCAAGAAGACCAAGGCCCTCCTCGGATTGGAAAAAATGACAGACCAGAAATTCGACTCTATCTGGAATTCCATGCTTTTGGACATCCCCCGCGAGCGCATCGAAGCCATCGAAAAGGTGAAGAAGCACTACAAGATTTTCTTGATGAGTAACACTAATGTCATCCATTACGATTTGTACATCAGGGATTTGCAGTTGCGCTTCGGCTACAATGAGTTTGACGAACTGTTCAACAAGTCGTATTTCTCCTTCGCGGAGCATTTAGAGAAACCTGACCCACGCTTCTTCGAGCTGATTCTTGACCATGAAGGTCTGCTGCCTGAAGAGACTTTGTTTATTGACGATTCAAAGAAGAATATTGAAGCGGCAGAGGCGTTAGGTATTCGCACTTATAATATCCGCCGTGATGAGCTTGTGCGAAATCTGTTCTCCAATGGCGTTCTCAAGGAAGGTATTGTTGCTTGATTTCGTCTAAGATAGCATAAACCTCCTCAACGGACAAGGTATCCATCAACCTCATTTTGAACGGTTTGAAATTGGGTAAGCCTTTGAAATACGATGCCCAATGTTTTCTGATTTCCAATAGGGCAATATGCTCGCCTTTCCACTCTACTGAACGCTCCAACTGAATCTTGCTGACACGCACCCGCTCCGCCACATCGGGCAAAGATACCTCCTCCCCTGTTTCCAAATAGTGTCTTATCTGGCTGAAAATCCATGGATTGCCATAGCTGGCGCGACCTATCATCAAACCATCCACGCCGTAGGTGTCCTTGAAATGCTTGGCGGAAGGGCCGTCCACCACGTCTCCGTTGCCGATAATGGGGATGCGCATTCTTGGGTTATTTTTCACGGCTCCAATGAGAGTCCAATCAGCGGGCTCGCTGTATTTGGTGGTGCGCAGACGTCCGTGGATGGTCAGGGCGGCAATGCCTACATCTTGCAGGCGTTCAGCGATGTCGACGATTTCACGGTGGTCGTTGTCGTAGCCAAGGCGGGTTTTCACCGTTACAGGCGTTTTTACCGCTTCCACCACGGACTTGGTGATAGCCACCATCTTGGGAATGTCATTCATAATGCCCGAACCTGCGCCTTTTGAGGCCACCTTTTTCACCGGACAGCCAAAATTGATGTCGATGAGGTCAGGGTGGGCTGTTTCAGCATAACGCGCCGCCTCTACCATTGGCTCAACGGCATTGCCAAAAATTTGAATGCCAACTGGTCGCTCAAACTCCTCGAAATCCAGCTTTTTGATGCTTTTCACCGAGTCGCGGATAAGGCCGTCGGCAGAAATGAACTCAGAATAGACCACATCGGCACCAAACATCTTACAGACATAGCGAAAAGGCGGATCCGACACGTCTTCCATTGGAGCTAACAGGAGCGGATAATGCTCAAATTCAAGGTGGGCAAGTTTATACATGACGCTGCAAAAATACAAAAAGTGTATCTTTGCAGCAAAATCAAATACCATGCAAGACAATTTGTTTATCGAGAATCTCAAGCAATCCACAGGAATTCGGATTTTTCTCTTTCTTATCATCCTATTGATTAGTAGTTTAATTGGCGTTGCCATTTCGAGTGTTTTCGTATTTGCCGGCGACATCGGGATGAAAATCGCGCAAGGCATTTCGTCCATATTCATGTTTGTGGTGCCACCCATTGTCTACTATCTCATCACACACAAAGCGCACCCGATGCGTGATTTGGGCTTCCGCAGCCTCACCCGACCGTGGTGGCTCATCTTAATCGGCGTGGTTGTGATGATTGTATCCATTCCTTTCACCAACAAACTGACCCTTTGGAACGAAAGCATGAGTTTCGGCCCAGCTTTCGCAAAACTTGAAGAATATTTGAAGACTATAGAGGAAACCACACAAGCCGCCACCGAAAAAATGCTGAATGTGAACACTATCGGTGGATTGTTGCTCAATTTGTTCATCATTGCCATGATTCCGGCCGTCGGTGAGGAAATGACTTTCCGTGGCGTGCTGCAACAATCGCTGACCCGAAAAATGAATCCTCATACAGCCATTATTCTCTCAGCAGCCATATTCTCATTCATCCATTTCCAGTTTTATGGCTTTTTGCCGCGCATGTTCTTAGGCATCTTGTTAGGTTACATGTTCTACATCACCGGTTCCTTATGGACTAGCATACTGATGCATTTTCTCAATAATGGCTTGGTCGTCGTGCTATATTATCTGACCAACAAAGGCATCGTCGAGGACGCAGAGCACTTCGGGGAAACGTACAACGTGTGGATTATTTTGGCAAGTGCAGCAATCACTTTCGGGCTCATCTTTTGGAGCTGGAGAAAGAAGGGGACAAAGTCTGTTCCCGCCTAAAACAAAAAAATGGCCGCAATCAAATTGCAGCCATTTTTCGGTTGATACTAAACCGAAGTTTAGTTTTCCAAGGCACTACCCTTCAGTGTCGTGTAGTTGATACGGAAGGCACCTACCTTACGAAGCTCTTGCTTCACATCGGTGACGACACCCATGCGGGTATCTCTGTGCACCTTCAGAGCCGTAGTCAACAGCGGGCGGTCAGCCTCACTGCGCGAGTCACGTTCCTTCTGGATCCAGTCGGCGATGTCGGCAGGACGTGCGAAGGCATCGTCCAATTGGATACGCGATTCGGTACCCAGCTTGGCATCACGCGGCGGGCCGATGTAGATGGAACTCACCAATGCCTTCCTTTCCAGCTTCTGAATCTCTGAAGCCTTAGGCATGGCGGTCTTCACCTTCAGCTCGACGTCACGCATCGAAGTGGTGATCATGAAGAAGAATATCAACATGTAAACGATGTCGGGCAAGGATGAGGTGCTCACTTGCGGCACTTCCTTTTTCCCTTCTTTTCTGAATTTACCCATATTTCTATCCTCCTTTAGTTAGTTTTATACTCAACAGGCTCAGCCTCACTGACACGCACAGGCACAGCCTCGTTGATAGCCTTGGTTTGATCTTCGTTGAGTTGGTCGAGATGCTTGTGGAATTTCTTCCAAGCCAGTTCTTCCTTCATTTCGTTGAAGGCGCGAGCCAACTCATTCTGCACACTGATATACATAGCATACGATGTACCGCGGTCGTTCTGCAATGAAATCACACCTTTCGACATGAGCACTTCGCCCACAAGGTCAAAGGTCTTGACTTCCGTTTCAGGAGCGGTCTCATCGTTCGGACGCGGAGTCATAAAGTCTTTAGCCAAATCCTTCAGCATCGAGATGTCAGAAGGACGGTTATTGACCAATAACTTATCGCTCTTGTTTACCATTACATTCATCACATTTCTTTCCTTGACCTTCACGTCCTCGTCGTTTTGCTCGACAGGAGGAGGCAGACGACGGGTGATACCGTAGTCCACATCCATGGAGGTCGTCATCAGGAAGAAACACAACAGCAAGAATGCTATGTCAGCCTGCGAACTTGAATTGATTTCCGGAGTTTTTCTTGCCATGATGAAATGTTTTACTTTTTAACTGCCTTGTAAAGTACGGAGAACAGAATTGAAAGAATAGCAACTACAAGAGTGATATAGAAGAAGTTGAGGCCCATTTCGACCCAACCGTGTGTCTTGCCTGAATAGAGGATTTCACCGGCTTGATAAGGAACGTCAAATGCGCCCTTCGACATGACGAAAGCTACAACTGCAATAACAGCGAATGCAATAATTGCAATCAACAAAGTCTTACCTTTGACGCCTTTAACAGCGGCAGTAAAGACGACTGAGATTAATGCTGCGATAACGCCAAGTATAATCAAGATGTAGCCCCAATTCAGGAATAAGTCTGCGCGAGGCGTGGGTTCACCTGCCCTGAATGCCGGCTCAATTGCACTTACAACGAGGTAGTACAAGGCAGCAATAATGACAGTAACCGCAGCCAAGGCGAGAAATACCCATTTTGAAATTATAAGCTTCTTCATGATTGATACTGATTATTTGTGGTATTTTGCAAGAATGTCCATGAATGAGATGGAAGCGTCTTCCATATCGTTGACGATGCTTTCGATCTTAGAAGCGATGAAGTTGAAGAAAATCTGAAGGATAATAGCGGCGATCAGACCGAACACGGTGGTCAACAGAGCGACCTTCATACCGGAGGCAACGACCGTCGGGCTCATGTCACCAGCAGCGGCGATGTCATCGAAGGCCTGGATCATACCGATAACAGTACCCATGAAACCGAACATAGGAGCCAAGCTGATGCAAAGACCAATCCAGCTCAAGCCGCTTTCAAGCTTACCACCGGCCACTGAACCGTAGGAAACGAGGGCCTTTTCGACCTCTTCGAGTGATTGACCATCCTGATAACGGATGAGGCCTTGGGTGAAGATGCTGGCCACAGGACCGCGGGTGTCCTTGCAGAGGTTCTTGGCACCTTCAACGTCGCCGCTCTTCATCTTGGCTTCAACGCCAGCCAAAAGCTTCTGTGAGTTGGCCGTAGCTAAGGTCAGATAAATGATTCTTTCAATGGAAATAGCCATACCAATCAAGAGGATGACCAACACGATGCCCATGAAACCAGGGCCACCATCGATGAATTGCTTCTTGATGGATTCACGGAAAGTCACAGGAGCAGCCTCGTTTTTGACAGCAGGAGTAACTTCTTCGACAGTCTCCACGGCAGCGGGAGTTTCAGGAGCAACGGTCTGTTCCGTCTGCTCAGTTTGCGCTTGCTCTTCTTGAGCAACGACGAGATTGCTGACACCAAAAGTGAAAAGGCCAGCAACCATGAGGAAAGCAATTAATTTTTTCATAGTTTGTTTGAATGTTGTTAATTATTACTTTTATGAATTACTATGTCCTGGTAAAACTATCATTTTGCTGCGGAGAGAGCGGGATTCGAACCCGCGGTACCCTTTTGGAGTACACACACTTTCCAGGCGTGCTCCTTAAACCACTCGGACATCTCTCCAGTGCTTTCCCATCGCCTCTGCCTTCTCTGAAATCGTTGCCAAAAGTACATAATTTTTCATTCGGCAAACAAAAATATTTGATTTTTTATTGCAACATTTTTTCAATTGCTTGAATCATAGCCTCAAAGAGTCATCTCGCCACGGATGGAATTTTGCATAATTTCGAGGATTCTGGCTTTCGGCAAGCCTTCACCGATGAGATACATGAGCTTTGCGACGGCGGCCTCAGTGGTCATGTCGTGTCCGCTGATGACCCCGATGCGGGCCATGTCGAGGCTGGTTTCATATCTTCCCATCTCCACCGAACCGGCCTTGCATTGGGTGATGTTGAGGATGATAAGCCCTTTGTCGATGGCTTCCTTGAGTGCGTCTAAGAACCATCCGGCAGTGGTGGCGTTGCCCGAACCGAAGGTCTCCAAAACCAAGGCACTGAGATGAGGCGTCGTAAACACGTGACGCACAAAGTCTTCCGAAATACCAGGGAAAAGCTTCAGGATGCCAACATTACGGTCCATCTTCGTGTGAACCTTCAATTTCTTGAAGTTGGGCTTCAGGATGCGCTCCTTATTATATTTAATGTGTATACCCACATCGGCGAGGTTGGGATAGTTCGACGAGATGAAGGCGTTGAAGTTCTCGGCATTGAACTTGGTGGCACGGTTGCCACGGAGCAACTGGTTCTGGAAGAAGATACTCACTTCGGGAACAATAGGCGTCTCGTCGTCCTTGGCGGCAGCAATCTCAATGGCAGCCAAGAAGTTCTCGCGACCGTCACTGCGCACCATGCCCATAGGCAACTGCGAACCTGTCAGCACGACGGGCTTGTTCAAGTTTTCAAGCATGAAACTCAGTGCCGAGGCGGTGTAAGCCATCGTGTCGGAGCCGTGAAGCACCACGAAACCGTCATAATGTTCGTACTCCTCCCCTATCTTGGTCGCCAGACGAATCCAAAAGTCGGGGGACATGTTCGAGGAGTCGATGAGCGGGTCAAAACTATAATAGTCAATCTGATAGCCGAAGTTTTTCAGCACAGGCAGATGGGCGTAGATATTGTCGAAATCGAAAGGCACCAAAGCTCCTGTCTTAGGGTCTTGCATCATGCCAATGGTGCCGCCGGTATAGAGCACCAAAATGGAAATTTCTTCGTTGCTTTGCATAACAAACGGAATTTTGTGGCGGCAAAAGTAAAGCTTTTTTTGGCTTGCACGGCAATTTGCGTTATTTTTGCAGCATGAAAGTCATCGCCCACATCCACACCGACTTCCCGACCAAGTTCGGCATCCCGCGCCAGAGCGGCATCATTGCCTCGTTGCAAGGCAAGATTGTGTTTGAGCCCGAATACCGCAATGCTGAGGCTATACGCGGTTTGGAAGACTTTTCTTACATCTGGATTCTTTGGGAGTTCTCGAAGGCGGTGCGCGACACTTGGTCACCCACGGTGCGCCCACCACGCTTGGGCGGCAACATCAGAAAGGGTGTTTTCGCCACACGTTCGCCTTTCCGTCCCAATCCCATCGGGCTTTCGTCAGTACGTTTAGAAAAGGTGGACATTGACCCAAAACTTGGTCCTATGCTTTATGTGTCAGGCATTGACCTGATGGATGGCACACCCATTTACGACATCAAGCCTTACATCGCCTACACCGACAGCCATCCCGATGCCGTCAGTGGCTTTGCCTCCACACCTGCGGAATATCTTTTGGAGGTGGATTTCCCAGAAAACCTACTGCAACAAATTCCTGAAATTCAAAGGGAAAGCCTGATAGAGGTGCTTGCCCATGACCCGAGGCCACAATATCAGGATGACCCCGAACGTGTTTATGGTATGGCTTTCAGCAACTTTGAGATAAAGTTTAAGGTTGAGGGCATGCAGCTTTCTGTAACAGAGGTTTCAAATCAGACATAAGCATCCCAACGTCCGTCATCGTCCTCAGGCTCAAATTGTTCCTCATACAGCGGAATATAATACCGCTCTATCTCATCGGCAAACTTCTGCAAGCGACCTTGATCATATAACTCCACAACTTCGTTCAGAACATCCGAATTTCCGTTGCGGAGCGATTGCAACAGGAAGAAATCAGCCTCATCCTGACCAAACTCCTTCGGCGCACGGCCATCCGTAATCATTTCAGAAAGCAACGCATAGCACAGACTATCAGCCAACTCGCCTCCTCTATAGGCATACTTCCAAGCAAGCTGATCATCTTTCGGAAAACCATACGTGCCCTTATAATAAGCATCGGCAAGATAATAGGCTCCCAGGGTCTGGCCCAACAACAAGGCCGTCTCATAGTTGTTCTTCAACACAGCATGATAGGTCTCCTTTTGAACCTCCGAAGCTGTATCAAAATCTTCGGACTCCCCATCCAAATCAAAGAGATAAGCAAAGCCGCAGCCCGCTTTCCTCGCCTTGATAATGAGCTCACGCGTAGCAGACATGCAAAGATAACCCTCGTAGGCTTTCGAATAACCTTTCTTGATCGAAACGGAGAACATTTTGGCGGCTTTATCCTTTTGTCCATTTTTGAAGAATGCCCATCCCAAAGCATCATACCATTCAGGATCAGGATTTTCCTCCGCCTTTATCCGCTCCTCTATCAAGGTAATGGCTTTGGGTGGGTCAGCTTCACAAGCTATTCCGTTTGTCACATCGACACAATAAAAGATTTCAGCGTAAAGACTGCCTTTTGAGCGTGCCTCGTCCCGAAGGCGCACATATTCATCGAGGTCAACCGGGTGCATGACACCGAAACGATAGAACTGAGCCAACGAGAAAAGCGCGTCGGCACAATCGGCATCCGCTGACTTTCGAAACAGCGTCTCGGCCTTCTCTTCCGCGTCTTTTTCCGGCATGGTCAGCCAATACCAACGCCCAAGCAAATACTGGTCATATTTATCATTGGACTGTTTCAGCTTCTCAATCTGCGCTTCCGACAATGCGAAAACTTCATAGCGGTTCCGTGCCATGCGCAAAATATGCTCAGGTCCGTCCACTTCAACATCATCGGGACTTCCCAAAGGCATCAGATAAACATCAAAATAAAAGTTCGTATAGTCACGACCTGCTTCACCAAGGCGCACCCAATAGTCAGGTTTCATCAGATACTGCCTCCCCCCGACTTCAATTTTCAGATTCGTATCACTGATTTCCAACACTTTAATACTTGAAAAAAGGTCACTTGGGTCATCATAACCGACATACTGCCCTACTTTAAGGTCGGAGCGTTCGACATCCGTATGGACACCGTCGCAATGCACCACCCCTGGGTCCATCGTCCGCCAGGAAACTTCCACTCTAAGAGACTTCCATTTCATGATTTCATCTGTTTTAGCCTTGCAAAAATAACAAAACCATGTCATACGCGTTCCCTCACATTAAATTATTACCTTTGCAGTGCAATTAAACGACCCTCATGAAATCCATCAAAATCAACTTCAGCCCTGCTGATGGCGACGAATTGAAAGGGCAAAGCAAGTGGTGGGGTTCCGCCGACCTGCCAGAAAGCATGGACTATCCCCTCATCCCCTACGATGACGGCGAAGACGACCCCATGACCTTCATCTGCCAAATCCGCTGCGCCGACCTCGCCGAAGCCGACACCGAGAACCTGCTGCCCCACGAGGGAATGCTTTATTTCTTCGCCGACATCGACGAGTTTGTCCATCACATGGACGAAGGCTGCGAGTGCGGCTACTACAACGGCATCAGTGAATGGGATCCCGAACTCTCCCGCGTCATCTACAGTCCCACGACCGAAAATTTACAATCCCATACCATCGTCGACGAAAACAACAAGCCTTTAGGACTACCCGCCCAAAGAATCACATTTGAAGCCATCGATAATCCATATACATACGATTTCAAGCTGTTGGGTCTGCCCTATTTTGAGGAAATCAGGGAAAACTATCCCGACCACATCAACTTGCTGCAACTCGACGAAAACGACGACTGGGGCATGTTATTCTACGACTGCGGCATGGTGAATTTCGTCATCACGTCCGAAGACCTGAAAGTCAGGCGTTTCGACCGCGTGAAATTCTATTTTCACTGCCTTTAAGTCGCAACATGAAGCGCGTTTTAATCGTGATAATCTGACTTATAGGACTGCGCTTTCACCCTTGGCTTCAAATAAGCCGGACGGAAAGAAATATCGAAGTTTCTGACTTGAACCGGGCTTTCCGAAAAGTTGTGGATATATATCTTGACTTTCTGCGCCGAACGGAATGCCGAATCAAGCGGCAAGGCAACGGTGGCAAAATTCCAGGTGTCAGTATGATTCACTTGAGAGTTCACAGGATACGAATCAATAGCGACTTCTCCTTGAAAATCATGCTTTTCTATGGCAAGAACAGCCTTGCCATGGTCATCTTGACATTTTATCTCAAAAGCCACATTCACCATGCTCCAATCGAGACGGATGCTATCATTAGTAAGCACCAATGCGTTGCCGTAGGGCTTTTGTTTGTCCAATTCCAAGGTATCACCGAAAAAATAATGTCCTGTATCCATTTTCAGCGAATCCGGATGATGGTAATCGTCAGGATAAAACTCGCGCAAGGCCGAGGCAAGATGATCGGCAATAATGCGGCGGCCTTCCTCATAATAATGCTCGGTGGTCCAGTCCTGGTCGATGAAATTGACATCCCTGACGAGGTTCAGATTGTTGACCACGGTCACGCCTTCGAGACTCCCATAACGCTGCAACAAGAAATCACGGTTGTACTTGAACAACTGCATGAGGTCTCGACCCACCAACTCATTGGCCTTGTCGACATTCTCCGCCATCAGGTTGAAAACGAGATTCCAACCCCTTTCGCGACATAAATCCACAATGGCGTCAAAATCCTTGACACGCGGGTTGTCGTCGGTAATGTTGAAGCCATAATTTTTGATGTAATGGCCAGCCAATTGGGTAATCTCGGGGTCGTATCTCCCTTTGCTGTCATGCCACCCACGCCAAGCATTGGCAGAATCCCACGCGAAGTTGTTATCCCATTCAAACTCGTAGGGGAACAGCAAAGGATCTTTGCGCCGATGTTCGTAAGCCAAGGCGTCCCATTCCTCATCGTTTCGAATCGGATAGGCCTTGAAAGCCAAGAGGAAACGGTTCACTAAGGGTGGATAGTCCTGTAGGAGCACTAATTGTTTGCGCAAAGCAGTCTCAAGCCTCGAATAAATCCAAATGGGGCCGAAGGAGCGCAAGTTCATCGTCACGACCACCGTCTCCACCGCTGAAGTCTTCGGGACATGTTTCAACATATAATAATAGGTCTGGGCATGGGATGCAGATTTGGTCAGGTCGCCCATCTTGACCATAGGGAAATAGTCCGAAGTGAAATCGCTGATTTTCCGATGGTTGGTTTCCTCTTCGCCATAATTATTGTTTGACGACTCACCGAGATAGATAATGCGGCAACTGTCATCGGTCACCTGCCACGAGAGCTCTACGATGTCGGAATGTTTGCGCAAGTCCTTCTCGAAGAACCACTTGGCATACACCCAGTTGAGCACTACGAGCATCATCAAAACCATTCCTATGCGTATCAACAATTTCTTCATGGTCAGAACTGGAAATAGATGAACGGAAAATTATAGACACTCGAACAGCAGATGACCATAAAGACGAGCACCGCATAAACCAACCATCTCACCGCCAAAGGTTTGTCATCGCACCATCGATCGAATCGGGTATTGCGGAGCAAAATGTCGGAGAGGATGAAGAGGCTGAGATAGATCCACATGCCAGGTTTTACCGTCATTTGTATGCCACCGCCGAAGTTGGTGAAAGCCGTCACGAAAATCGCTTTCAAATGCTCCATATCGGTGGCACGGAATATGACCCAAAACAGGGTAACTAATACAAAAGTTCTACCCATACGCAGGGCATTGCCGACAAGGGGGCATGCCCCCTTGACCCTACTGGAAGTCGGCAAAGCCCTGCGTAAGACTTTTTCTACAATATGCAGCAAGCCATGGGCAAAGCCCCACAACAGGAACGTCCAGGCCGCGCCATGCCAGATGCCGCTCAACACAAAGACCACCAAAATGTTGAATGCCCATCGCCCGAACTTCACACGATTACCGCCAAGGGGAATGTAGACATAGTCGCGGAACCAAGTGGACAACGAAATGTGCCAACGGTGCCAAAACTCGGCGATGTTCTTGGAGAGATAGGGCGAGCGGAAGTTGTCGGTGATGTCGAAACCCATCAGTTTGGCACTGCCCAAGGCAATGGTGGAATAGCCGAAGAAATCGCAGTAAATCTGGAAGCTGTAAAACACCATGCAACACAAAACAGTCCATGAGTTGTACTCGTCAAGGTGTCCAAATACCTCGTCGACATATTCGCCCAAATGGTCGGCCACTACCATTTTGGTAAAGAAACCAAACAAAATCAGACGCATCCCCTTGGAAATGTTGTCGTAGTTAAATTTCTTCTCCTCATGCAGTTGGCGCAAAAGGTTACCTGGCCGCTCGATGGGACCCGTGACCAACTGAGGGAAAAACATCACATAGAGTGCGTAATAGCCGAAATGCCGCTCCGCCTTTTGGTGACCACGATACACCTCTATCACATAACTCATGCTCTGGAAGGTGTGGAACGATAGTCCTATAGGCAAGATGATATGCGTCAAAAGGTGGGTCTCCATCCCGAGCGAGGCGCACAGCTGGTCAAGGTTTTCGGTGATGAAATTCAGGTACTTAAAAATCACCAGCACCGTGAGCGTGCTCACGATGCTGATAATCAGATAGGTTTTCTTCAACTTGGGTTTGTCTGTGCTTCGTTCCATCAGCAGACCTGCCGAGTAGTCGATGACGATAGTGACGAGCAGGATGAGGATGTATTTCGGCACAAACCACATGTAGAACACGCAGCTGGCCGCCAAAAGCATCAGCCAACGCCACTTGTGGGGCAGCAGGTAAAACAGCAGCACCACAATGGGCAGGAAAATGAGGAATTCTATGGAGTTGAAAACCATAAGACCCTCAATTTCAGTTTACTTAATCTTCTTTACCGCCGTCTGCAAAATCTTGTCGCCCTGACTCCTATCGTAGACATAAACCATCACGTAACATTCGTCAGCGTTGTAATCGGCATTGATCTCGGTGTTGTAATTGAAATAAAACATGTCGCCGAGATTGACTTGAGCATCTTCGAAGGGATCGCCGTATGCACCGTTGAGCGTGCCACGGAAGACATTGCGGAAATCATATTCCTTGTCAAGGCCGCTTGGGGTAGTTTGCCAACCCACAATATGGTCTTCAACCAAGCAGGCCGTGATGTAAAACTGCCCATCCAAATCGTCCAATGCATAAACATTCACCTCCACATTTAATTGGCGGCATGCCTCGTCAAAGTGGGGAGTCAATCTGATCTCAAACGATTGTTCTTCGTTCAAAGCGTCAGTCACAGGGGCATCAATCTGCGTCTCGTTGAGTGTGTTCCCATCGGTAAGTGCAACATGATCAACGGTAAACAACGGATTGGAGTCGTGGTTGTTATACCATTCAGTGCCTTCGTCGGTGAGGAAATCGGGGAAGCTGCCCATAGGCTGGGCCTGAAATCCGGCATGGACGCTCAAAATGAAGATGTGATCCTCATCCAGTTGATGTTGCAGGTTATGGGCATGCTCAGCAGCAGCAGGGCAGTTGACGCAACGAGCACCAGTGAAGTCTTTGATAAGCACCGTCTTGCCAGTAGGTTCTACCTCGCCGCCTTCCAAGACAACCGTCACCGTATAGACTGCCGTTGTACCATTCTGGGCAGTCACAGTATACATCACAGGATTGGTGAAATCTTGCGCCACACCCGAAGCAGGATCCACCGTGGCACCTTCCGACACCTCAATGGTGGGAACCAGTTGCGTGACATCGGTCTCAGCAGGTAACACGAAATCAATCCGATGGAGAATTTCATCTATCACACCGTCATCATCCAAAGCATCGAAACGGAACAACAGGATGCTTTTCTCGTTGTCGGCATCATGCACGAACGCCTCCACCATATACTGTGCCTCAGAGCCGTCCATGGCCGTGACGGTATAAAAAACAGGGTTGGTGAAGTCTTGAGCCACGCCTGATGCAGGCTCAATAGTAGCGTAATTAGAAACGGTAATCGTTGGCGTCAGGTGGGTCACATCCGTTCCCGCTGGGAAATCCAACCTCACCAAGCGATTATCCTCGTCAATAGTACCATAAAGACTATCCACTTTGAACACCAAAATATACTTCTCGCTTTCTGCACCTTGGATATAGGGCTCCTTCTCGACATCACAGGCATTCAAAAACATCATGGCGGCCAACAATGCCATACCTATTCTCAGTATTCTTTTCATTGTCTTAATCATTAGGTTTAAACATCAATTAAAAACTCGTTGAAACGGTCAGCATAACACCGCTGGAGGCAGGCACCGTGCGGCACACGCCGCCCACGCAGACCACACCCTCGCTTTGGCGGCCAGCACTCAGCATGACGCGAGTGGCTTCGTGGATATAAGTAACCGTGCCAGTAAAGTAATGGTCGCGGTATTCCTCAACAGGGTTGCCATAGTTCCACTTGTCGGCGATGGAGAACGACCAATGCGGGGTGATGGAGTATTCCAACAACGCGAAGGCCCAGTCGCCGCGCTTCTGGTAGTCCTTTTTCTCGCTTTCATCCACCTCATAGCCTTTGTGGACCTCGTTTTCCCACAAACCTTGCAGTTCGAGGCGCAAACTTTGCTTCTTGTTGATCTTGTAAGTCACATCCAAGAAACCGATGTTGGCCTTCACGACAGGAGAGCCGGCATGGCCTTCAATGGTCTCGATGTCATAATACAAATTGATGTATTGTGCAGTGAGGTGCCAGTCCTTGCTGATTTTCTTGTCGATTTCAAAATTGATGTCGCGGAAAAAGCGATGGTCGCTGATGGCAAAGAACTTGGAGGAATAGCCCAAAGTGCCAGGGTGATTCAAAACCATGGCATTGCCATACTGGACAGAATCGCGGACGATGTCGTTCACCTGACTCATGTTGAAAGCCAGCTTGGTACCATATTTTCCACCAAGAGCCGTCCCTTTCGGGATGGTGTAGTTGACCTGCAACTGAGCCGCCATTTCACCGTTGGGCTGGGTCGAATAGGTGTACATCGACGGCAGGCTGTGGGTGTGTGTATAATTAATAGGTGGGATAAAGTTGATGTCAAGATCGTTTTGTTTGCCTGTGTACATCGACTTAAAGCTCATATTGTCAACACGTTTCACTTGAAGGACTGCACCGAAGCCTTTCTGGGAATAGCTCAACGACGACAGCAGGGCGCGGCCTTCCTTAAAGATGAAGTTATTGATGGCCGATGGGTCGTTGATTTTGTAGGCATACTCTGTGCTAAATGCCCAATTTCCATAGCCCAAGTTGATGCGAGCAGCGGCAGCACCCACATTTTCAGGGATGTTGTAGAATGAGCTGAGGTTGTTTTGTCTCTTGCTGACGAAACTGCCACCCAGACTCATCTTGAACTCGGAATCGTTCATCGAGGCAATGCTTTGGTTGAGGTCCCATTCCGCATCCACGCCGCGCACGATGCCACGATAGTCATCATTGTTCATGTCGCGCTCCAAATAAGGTGCCCAGAAGAAACGCTGGCGTCCGTAGACACCCTTCAGCGTCACGCCACGAGTAGGACGCAACACCACACGCGCACCGCGGAGGGCATTGTCCATACCCAACGACCACTCTTCGTAGGTGCGGAACACGAAGCCGCAGCCAAACTGGTCGTAAATGTCGCCCACGGTCATGCCTATGAAGCCATTGTCATAGGAGGCGTAGAAATTGGCCAAACCTACACCATTGAGTTCACTGCGGAAGCCGTTCATCTCAGGCAGAAAAGCCTCGAAACGGATACCTGCCGAGAAATTGCCGTTGGTGTAGTTCACTTTTCCAAAGCCGTTGATACCCAATTTCTTGCCGTGAAGGTCGGTGATGCCGATGCCCTCATCGAGCATATAGTATTGCGCATCGGTCTGGAAGCTGCCGTTCACCTGACTGTTTTCAAGGAACGACTGAGCACTCGCTCTGAAACTGACCGTCAGGGCGAGTGCGAGTAAAATTAGTATATGTTTTCGCATAAATGTTTGTTTTTGACACGGGACACGAGACTGCGGGACGCGGGACAAGGCCAACGCCTCGTGTCTCGCGTCTCGAAGTCTCGCGTCAATAAATCACTTTTTCTTCTTGGCCACTTTTAAGATTTCCTCATAAAGCTCATCTTCGGCACCCTCGAAATAGCCAGTGTGCTGATACACAATCTTGCCGCTGCCGTCAATCAGGAAGGTGTGGGGCGGATTGCTCACGTTCATGGCGCGTTTGAGGTCGCTGTTCACATCCAAGAGGACATCAAAATCCCAGCCCTTGCCTTCCACGACGGGCTTCACCTTGGCGGTCGAACGCGAGTCGTCGATGGAGACCGAGTAAATCTTCACGCCGGTTTCGTCCTGCCAATCCTGATACACGTCATTCAAGGCATTGTGTTCCTTGATGCAGGGACCGCACCAGGTTGCCCAAAACGTGAGGACGATAGGCTTGCCATTGTTGGAAAGTTTGGAAATGTTCACATCCTTGCCGTTCAAGTCCTTCAGGGTGATGTTCGGCAAATCCGATTTCGATTGCGCTTGAAGGCCCGTCACCATCAGAGCCATCAGCAAAAGTGTCATAAGTCTTTTCATTGGATTAAAGATTTGATATTTAAAGATTTAAGATTTAAAATTTAAAGATTCAAGATTTAAAATTCCTCATTCCACATTCAGCATTCCTCATTCAACTGGCAATAAACTTCCAACAGCTTGCAATATTTCTCCGCCCTAATAGCCACTTTTTTGATGAGGTTCGGAATCAGGACACACTCGCCAGCATTTACAAATATCGCGCCATTTTCCCAATTCAAAGTGAAATTTCCCTCCAAAGCAATCAAAATCACGAATGAATCGAGGTTAGTGTAGTCTTTCTCCATCTCGCCCTGAAGCTGAAGCAGGTTGGTCACGAAATACTGGCAATCCACGACAGGAACGGTTTTGTTCATCACATCCGCCACCTCCATCTTGTAGTTTTCTGGCATCGTGCCGTCGATGGCCTCCACCGACTGCGGGATATGCAACTCGCGGTGCATTCCTGCCACATCGATGCGGTCCCAGTCGTAAATGCGGTAAGTGGTGTCACTGGTCTGTTGTATTTCGGCCACCATGATGCCAGGACCCAAGGCATGAACGCGACCTGCCGGAATGAAAAACACATCGTCTTTTTTCACCTGCTCATGGTTTAAAACCGATTGCAGCGTATTGTCCTTCAACACATTGACATAATCCATTCGCGTCATCTCGCGGTTGAAGCCCATGACGAGTTCAGCATCTTTGTCGGCCTGCATCACGTACCACATCTCCGTCTTACCGTTGCCCAAGCCGCGCTTCTCAGCCAGTTCATCATCGGGATGCACCTGCACCGAGAGCCAGTCGTTGGCATCGATGATCTTCAACAACAGCGGAAACTGTTCGCCATATTTGTCAAAGACGCTCTCCCCTACCAAGTCGCCCATAAAGGTCTCCACAAGGTCGTTGATTTCGTCGCCCTCAAAGTCGCCATTGGCGATTTCGCTCTGTTCGGCCCAAACGCCCGACAGCAGCCACACTTCGCCGCAATTAGGCAGCGGACCATAGTCCATTCCTAGGACTTCCTTGATTTTTCTTCCGCCCCAGATTTTGTCTTTGAAAATGGGCTTGAATTTTAGGGGATAGAGAACAGTTTGCATTGACCTTCTGAAATTTTGGCGGCAAAGATAAGACTAAATCCGAAACGCACTGCATTTTTCCGTAGTTTTGTGGCAAATTTCAAGTCATGCAAAACCTCATAGAATTAAGACATATCCTCCACGCCCATCCCGAACTTTCTGGGCAAGAAGTGCTGACCAACAAGATTTTGAACGAATGGGTAAAACAAACCCGCCCCGATCAACTCATCGAAAAAATCGGCGGCTACGGCTTGGCGGCTATTTATAAAGGTGCGAAGCCCGGCAAGCGTATCCTCATCCGTGGCGATATTGATGCGCTACACATTCCTGAGCCGAATGTCCTCCCCTATCGTTCCCAAAACCAAGGCGTTTCGCACAAATGCGGCCACGACGGCCATGCCACCATCCTTTGTGGATTAGCCCAATGGCTCGGTGAACAACGCCCCGACCAAGGTGAGGTAGTGCTACTTTTCCAACCCGCTGAAGAAACTGGACAAGGCGCACAAGCCATCCTCAGCGACCCGCAATTCGAGCAAATCAAGCCAGACGTAGCCTACGGATTGCACAACCTGCCTGGTTTCGAGAAAGGACAGATTATGGTGCGCGAAGGCTGCTTTGCGGCGGCATCGTTCGGGCTGAAACTGGTTTTTGACGGTCGCACCGCACATGCCTCGCAACCCGAGACAGGACACAGCCCTTCGGAACTGTTGGCCCAACTCATCCATCATTTGGAGAAGAAACGCGAACAACTGAAAGCGGTAAAACCCTTGACGACCTTTGTCATCACGCACGCCATCTTGGGCGAGGAGACTTTCGGCGTTGCCCCAGGCCATGCCGAGATTTGGCTCACTTTGCGCAGCTTCAACGACCGCAATTTGGAATTGATGTCCACGGAAATCATCGAGTTTTGCCGCGCCAAGGCCAAAGACCACCTTTTCGACTTCAACTTCTCGATGCACGAAGCCTTCGCCGCCACTAACAGCGATGCCCACTGCGTGAAAACCATCGAACAAGCCGCACAAAATCTTGAATTGAGACTCGGCCATTTGGAAGAGCCTTTCCGCTGGTCGGAGGATTTCGGAAGATTTGGGAGTGTATGTCCTATCGGTTTCTTCGGCCTCGGCTCAGGCATGGAGCAACCCGCCTTGCACAATCCAGAGTTTGATTTCCCTGATGATATCCTTGAAATTGGAATGGGGATGTTTTGGGAGATTATTCGGCTGGAATTGGAGGTTAACGCCTAGCAGTAAAAGCAGGCTCACACTCTATGTCATTCCTAGGAAGGCATGAGGGGAGCTGGAATCTATAGAGAGTGAGCCGTCAATATGATTATCCTTCTTTGAACCGCCCTGCATAGATTCCAATCCACCGCACATACCCATGCTGGAATGACATGCAGGGCTTGATGGCCGTGATCAAAAACCGAAGTTTCGTAGTCCCGAAGTAAAAACAATACAATTTCGTTGAATAACTGATTAGTAAATTAGATACTAAATATTTTTTATTCAATTTCCCTTGCTATTTTGAAAACTATTTGTATTTTTGCAGCATGAATGC
>JAEEGG010004739.1_pt1 | contig 32826 bp, 33 predicted proteins | sample 9134161 | NCBI WGS metagenome assembly JAEEGG01 (sample SAMN16246543, study PRJNA631951) | gut metagenome | biome: gut microbiome; feature: rumen; material: CR-attached | host: Bos | place: Iran: Karaj | collected 2018-10 | reverse complement strand
TCCGTGGTATCGACAAGAACGAGATCAAGCGCGGTATGGTGCTCTGCCATCCGGGTCAGATCAAGCCCTTCAAGAAGTTCAAGGCTTCTATCTATGTCCTGAAGAAGGAAGAGGGTGGTCGTCACACTCCATTCGGAAACAAGTATCGTCCTCAGTTCTACCTCCGCACCATGGACTGCACAGGTGAGATCACTCTGCCCGCAGGCGTTGAGATGGTGATGCCTGGTGATAACGTGGAGATCACTGTTGAGTTGATCTACGCTGTGGCTCTGAACCCCGGTCTGCGTTTCGCTATCCGCGAGGGTGGTCGTACCGTTGGTTCTGGTCAGATCACAGAGGTCTACGAGGACTAATCCTAGTAAAACTAGTTCGACTAGTCAGACTAGATTCTTATAAAAAACAAAGCCCCCGCTCAAGGGTGGGGGCTTACTTACGGGAATAGCTCAGTTGGTAGAGCATCGGTCTCCAAAACCGAGGGTCGTGGGTTCGAGTCCTCCTTCCCGTGCGAAATAATAAAGATATGTTGAAGAAGATTATCAATTATTGCAAGGCTTGTTACGATGAGCTCGCTCATAAGACAACATGGCCTACACGCAAAGAACTGACGCATAGTGCAGTAGTGGTGCTCTCCGCATCACTGATTATTGCATTGGTGGTATGGGCTATGGACTTTGTGTTCAAGTCTTTCATGAGTCTGGTTTATCCGGCATAATATCTACGACAGAATCATGGCTCAGACAGGTAAGAAGTGGTATGTGCTGCGTGCAGTGAGCGGTAAGGAGGGTAAGGTCAAGGAGTATCTTGAGGCCCTTATGAAGAAGGATGAACTTCTTGCTGCCAACGTAGGTGAGATCTTGCTGCCGACGGAGAAGTATGCACAACTCCGTAATGGTAAGCGTGTGGTCAAGGAGAAACTTTTTCTCCCTGGCTATGTCCTTGTAGAGGCAAATCTCCAGGGCGAGGTGGCCCATACGTTACGCTTCATGCCAAATGTGCTTGGTTTCCTGGGTGGTCTTGATAATCCGACGCCAGTTCGTCAGGCCGATATCAATCGCATACTCGGTACGGCTGAGGATATCACTATCAAGTCTGAGGAGGTCGCTATTCCGTTCGTTGTTGACGAGGCGGTAAAGGTGACTGACGGTCCGTTCAGCGGCTTCAGCGGCATCATCGAAGAGGTGAACGCCGAGAAGCGCAAGTTGAAGGTGATGGTGAAGATCTTCGGTCGCAAGACCCCGTTGGAACTGTCGTATAATCAGGTAGAAAAGGAATAGGGCATAAGTTACGGTATGCCCAGTTTCTATTGTAGAAGGTTGCTTGTGCGACCTGATACGGTTCTGGGAGGCTTCCACTCCTGGGACATATATAAAATTCAATTAATAATAAACAGAAATGGCTAAAGAAGTTGCTGGATTAATCAAATTACAGATTAAAGGTGGCGCTGCGAATCCTTCTCCCCCCGTTGGACCTGCTCTGGGTTCTAAGGGTATTAACATTATGGGATTCTGCAAAGAGTTCAACGCCAGAACCCAGGATAAGGCAGGTAAGATTATTCCTGTCGTTATCACTTACTACACTGACAAGTCATTCTCGTTCGAGCTCAAGACTCCTCCCGCAGCCGTACAGTTGAAGGAGGCCGCAAAGGTCAAGAGCGGTTCTGCAGAGCCGAACCGTAAGAAGGTCGCCAAGGTGACCTGGGATCAGGTTCGTGCCATCGCAGAGGATAAGATGAAAGACTTGAACTGCTTCACGGTGGAGTCAGCAATGAAACTCGTGGCAGGTACAGCACGTAGTATGGGTATCACTGTAGAAGGGGAGTTCCCTGGTAAATAATTTATAACTTCAATTAAGACAATGAGTAAACTGACAAAAAATCAAAAGTTGGTCGCTGGTAAGGTTGAAGCAGGGAAAGCATACTCTTTGAAAGAAGCCGCAGAACTGGTGAAGGAGATCACTACCACCAAGTTTGAGGCTTCGGTAGATATCGATGTACGCTTGGGCGTAGACCCGCGTAAGGCCAACCAGATGGTTCGTGGCGTTGTATCGCTGCCGAACGGTACTGGTAAGGTCACTCGCGTGCTCGCTCTCTGTACTCCTGATCAGGAGGCTGCTGCTAAGGAAGCCGGTGCTGACTATGTTGGTCTTGACGAGTATATCGATAAGATCAAGGGTGGTTGGACGGATGTGGATGTCATCATCACCATGCCGTCGTGTATGGGTAAACTTGGTCCCCTCGGCCGAGTTCTCGGTCCCCGTGGCCTGATGCCTAACCCCAAGAGCGGTACTGTTACTATGGATGTCGCTAAGGCAGTGAAGGAAGTGAAGCAGGGTAAGATTGACTTTAAGGTTGACAAGGCCGGTATCGTGCATACGTCAATCGGTAAGGTGACTTTCACCGCTGATCAGATCTTCGAGAATGCAAAGGAGTTTATCTCTACTATCATCAAACTGAAGCCTGCGGCTGCTAAGGGTACTTATATTAAGAGTATCTTCCTCTCAAGCACTATGAGTATGGGTATCAAGGTCGATCCTAAATCAGTTGAATAACTCGTTAAAAGATTAGACAAATGAAAAAGGAAGTAAAAGATACTATCATCGTAGAACTCGGAGAGCAACTGAAGGCATATCCGCATTTCTATCTGGTCGAGCTGACCGGACTGGATGCTGCCAAGACAAGTGAGCTCCGTCGCAAGTGCTTTAAGAATGAGATCAAACTGCTGGTTGTGAAGAACACCCTTCTCCACAAGGCGTTTGAGGCTTCTGAGATTGACTACTCACCGCTCTATGACTGCCTGAAGGGCAACACCGCTGTTATGTTCACACAGACAGCCAATTCGCCCGCCAAGCTGATCAAGGAGTACAAGAAGGAGGGTATCCCCGCACTGAAAGGTGCCTATGCTGAGGAGAGCTTCTTCGTGGGTGCTGACAAGCTCGAGGAGCTGGTAGCTATCAAAAGCAAGAACGAACTTATCGCCGATGTTGTGGCTCTGCTGCAGTCGCCGATCAAGAACGTTGTCTCTGGTTTGAATGCTGGTGGTAAGATCCACGGCCTGCTTGACGCAATCGCTGAGCGTAACAAATAAGCGAAGAAAGTAAAATAGTAATAACAATTAAAATTTAAATACGAAAATGGCAGATATCAAAGCTATTGCAGAAGAGTTGGTAAACCTTACTGTAAAAGAAGTTAACGAGTTGGCAACAGTCCTGAAGGACGAGTATGGAATTGAGCCTGCTGCTGCAGCCGTTGCTGTTGCAGCTGGTCCCGCAGCCGGTGGTGAGGCCGCCGCTGCTGAGGAGAAGACTTCATTCGACGTTGTTCTGAAGTCTGCAGGTGCCGCTAAGCTCCAGGTCGTGAAGGCCGTTAAGGAGGCTTGTGGTCTTGGCCTGAAGGAGGCAAAGGATCTGGTTGACGGTGCTCCCGCTACCATCAAGGAGGGTCTGAGCAAGGACGAGGCTGAGAACCTGAAGAAGACTATCGAGGCCGCTGGTGCCGAGGTTGAGCTCAAGTAATCAAGAATTAGAGAATTAGAGAATTAATAGTGGTTGGGGACTCTCCAGTAGAGGGGCCCCGACCATTTTCTTGTTTCGACTATAGAGATTCTGACTATAGACTATAGATAATTAGTCATTTGAGATTCAGACTATAGACTATAGATAATTAGTCATTTTGACAATTAGACAAATAGAGATTAATGGCTTCAAAAATCATAGATAACAGAGTAAACTTTGGCAGCGTCAAGAATCCGATGCCGTTTCCGGATTTCCTTGATGTGCAATTAAAGTCGTTTAAAGACTTCCTGCAGTTGGACACTCCGCCTGAGGAACGGAAGAACGACGGTTTGTATAAGGTGTTCTCAGAGAACTTCCCTATCACCGATACACGTAATAGTTACGTCCTTCAGTTCCTGGATTACTATATCGATCCGCCACGCTACACCATCGACGAATGTCTGGAGCGTGGACTGACTTATAGCGTACCTTTGAAGGCTAAGTTGAAACTGGAATGCACGGATCCGGACCATGTCGACTTCCCGACGGTTGTTCAGGATGTGTTCCTGGGCCCGATTCCCTATATGACGGCCAATGGTACTTTCGTTATCAATGGAGCCGAGCGCGTCGTCGTGTCTCAGTTGCACCGTTCTCCTGGCGTATTCTTCGGACAGAGCGTACATGCCAACGGCACGCTGCTTTATTCGGCGCGTATCATCCCGTTCAAGGGTTCTTGGATCGAGTTCGCTACGGATATTAATAATGTCATGTATGCGTACATCGACCGTAAGAAGAAGTTACCTGTAACCACCCTGCTCCGTGCCATCGGTTTCGAAACGGATAAGGAGATTCTTGAGATCTTCGACCTGGCGGAGGAGGTGAAGGTGAACAAGGCCTCGCTGAAGAAGGTGTTGGGCTCGAAACTGGCAGCCCGCGTGCTGAAGAGTTGGAATGAGGACTTCGTAGATGAGGACACTGGTGAAGTGGTATCCATCGAGCGTAACGAGGTGATTATGGAGCGTGAGACGGAAATCACTGAGGATAACATGATGGACATCCTCGAGAGTGGTGCCCAGACCATCCTTGTCCACAAGGACGAGGCTGTGGCTCAGGATTTCTCTATCATCTTCAATACGCTGGCCAAAGACCCGTCGAACTCAGAGAAGGAAGCCGTGCTCTACATCTATCGTCAGTTGCGTAATGCTGACCCTGCCGATGATGCCAGTGCCCGTGAGGTCATCCAGAACCTGTTCTTCTCCGACAAGCGTTACGACCTGGGTGATGTGGGCCGTTACCGTATTAACAAGAAACTGAACCTGAACACGGATATGGATGTCCGCGTCCTGACGAAGGAGGACATCATCGAGATTATCAAGTATCTGATCCAGTTGGTGAACTCCAAGGCTGCCGTCGATGATATCGACCACCTCTCCAACCGTCGTGTACGTACGGTCGGTGAACAGTTGTCAAACCAGTTCTCCATCGGTCTGGCCCGTATGAACCGTACTATCCGTGAGCGCATGAACGTTCGCGATAATGAGGTATTCTCGCCCACAGACCTGATCAATGCGAAGACCATCTCGAGCGTCATTAACTCGTTCTTCGGTACCAACCCGCTGTCACAGTTCATGGACCAGACGAACCCGTTGGCAGAGGTGACCCACAAGCGCCGTCTCTCTGCTCTTGGCCCTGGCGGTCTGTCGCGTGAGCGTGCCGGCTTCGAGGTGCGTGACGTACACTACACACACTACGGACGTCTCTGTCCTATTGAGAGTCCTGAGGGACCGAACATTGGTCTGATCTCGTCACTGTGTGTGTATGCTAAGATCAATGAACTCGGCTTCATCCAGACACCTTACCGAAAGGTGGAGAATGGTGTGGCCAACCTGAATAATAATGAGATTGTCTATCTGACTGCCGAAGAGGAGGCAGAGCATGTCATCGGCCAGGGTAACGCCCCGCTGAACGACGACGGTACCTTCATCCGCGACGTGGTGAAGTGTCGTCAGGATGCCGACTTCCCCGTCGTGCCGCCTGCACAGGTCGACCTGATGGACGTCTCTCCGCAGCAGATTGCTTCTATCGCTGCTTCGCTGATCCCGTTCCTCGAGCATGACGATGCCCACCGTGCACTGATGGGATCGAACATGATGCGCCAGGCAGTGCCCCTGCTCCATAACGAGGCTCCTATCGTGGGTACCGGTATTGAGAAGCAGGTGTGTGAGGACTCTCGTACGATGGTGACTGCCGAGGGCGATGGTGTCGTGGAGTATGTCGATGCTACAACCATCCGCATCCTCTATGATCGCACTGAAGATGAGGAGTTCGTCAGTTTCGAACCCGCTCTGAAGGAATATCGTATTCCTAAGTTCCGTCGCACGAACCAGAACATGACTATCGACCTGCGCCCGATCTGTGAGAAAGGTCAGCGCGTGAAGAAGGGTGATATCCTGACCGAGGGTTATGCCACCGAGAACGGTGAGTTGGCTCTGGGCCGTAACCTCCTCGTGGCTTACATGCCTTGGAAGGGTTACAACTATGAGGATGCCATCGTGCTCAATGAGCGCATTGTCCGTGAGGATATCCTCACCTCTGTCCACGTGGACGAGTACTCGCTCGATGTCCGTGAGACGAAGCGTGGCGTCGAGGAGTTCACGGCCGATATCCCCAACGTCAGCGAGGAGGCCACGAAGGACCTCGACGAGAATGGTGTCATCCGTGTGGGTGCCCGTGTCGAGCCTGGCGATATCCTTATCGGTAAGATCTCGCCTAAGGGTGAGAGCGATCCTTCACCAGAGGAGAAACTGCTCCGTGCCATCTTCGGTGACAAGGCCGGTGATGTGAAGGACTCTTCACTCAAGGCCAACCCGTCGCTGACAGGTGTCATCATCGATAAGAAGATGTTTGCCCGTGCCATCAAGGACCGTAAGTCGAAGCAGCAGGATAAGATTACCCTGGCTAAGATTGACGAGGAATACGAGGCAAAGGTAGGCGACCTGAAGGATATCCTCATCGACAAACTGGTTGAACTGACGAAGGGTAAGGTGTCTCAGGGTGTTAAGGATTACACTGGCGCTGAGATTATCACGAAGGGCAGCAAGTTCACTGTCACTGCCCTGAAGAACCTTGAGTATGGTGATATCCAGATCAGTAACTGGACTACCGATGAGCATAAGAATGAGTTGATAGCCAAACTGATCATCAACTTCATGAAGAAGTATAAGTTGCTCGATGCTGAGCAGAAGCGTAAGAAGTTCGCCATTACCATCGGCGACGAACTGCCCAACGGCATCCTGCAGATGGCTAAGGTCTATGTGGCTAAGAAACGTAAGATCGGCGTGGGAGATAAACTCGCCGGACGTCACGGTAACAAGGGTATCGTGTCGAAGGTGGTGCGCCAGGAGGATATGCCGTTCCTCGAGGACGGACGCCCCGTCGACCTCGTGCTGAACCCGCTGGGTGTGCCTTCACGTATGAACCTCGGCCAGATCTTCGAGGCTATCCTCGGTGCTGCAGGTAAGCGTCTCGGCGTGAAGTTCGCTACCCCGATCTTCGATGGTGCTAAACTTGACGACCTCGCAGAATGGACTGACAAGGCCGGTCTGCCACGCCTCTGCTCGACCCACCTCTATGATGGTGAGACGGGCGAGCAGTTCGACCAGCCTGCAACGGTGGGTATCACCTACTTCCTCAAACTCGGCCACATGGTCGAGGATAAGATGCACTCACGTTCCATTGGCCCGTACAGCCTCATTACCCAGCAGCCGCTCGGTGGTAAGGCACAGTTCGGTGGCCAGCGCTTCGGTGAGATGGAGGTCTGGGCCCTCGAGGCCTTTGGCGCCAGCCATGTTCTTCAGGAGATCCTGACCATCAAGTCTGATGATACCGTAGGCCGCTCGAAGGCTTATGAGGCCATCGTCAAGGGTGAGCCCATGCCGACACCGGGTATCCCAGAGTCTCTCAATGTGCTGCTGCACGAGTTGCGCGGTCTGGGTCTGAGCATCACGCTCGATTAAACGAGGAGTTAAGTAGTTAAGAAGTTAAGAAGTTAAGAAATATGGCTTTCAAGAAAGATTCAAAAGTAAAGAGTAATTTCACTAAGATTACTATAGGCCTTGCTTCGCCCGAAGAAATCCTCGAGAGTAGCTTCGGTGAGGTGACCAAGCCGGAAACCATCAACTACCGTACCTACAAGCCCGAGCGTGACGGTCTGTTCTGCGAGCGTATCTTCGGCCCGACAAAGGACTATGAGTGCGCCTGCGGCAAGTACAAGCGTATCCGTTACAAGGGCATCGTCTGCGACCGTTGTGGTGTAGAGGTGACCGAGAAGAAGGTGCGTCGTGAGCGTGCCGGACATATCGAACTGGTGGTGCCAGTGGCACACATCTGGTATTTCCGCAGCCTTCCCAACAAGATCGGTTATCTGCTGGGTCTGCCTACGAAGAAACTCGATGCGATTATCTATTATGAGCGCTATGTGGTGATCCAGCCGGGTCCCATGGCAGGCAAGAAAGACGGCGACGGCAATGAGGCCGTAGGCTCACAGATGTTCGACCTGCTCTCTGAGGAGGAGTACAATGACATTATGGACACCTATGTGTCTCCTGAGAACGACTACCTCGACGACAGCGACCCCAATAAGTTCATCGCCAAGATGGGTGCTGAGGCTATCTACGACCTGCTCGTACGCCTCGACCTCGACTCTTTGTCTTATGAACTGCGCGACCGCGCCAACAGCGACTCTTCGATGCAGCGTAAGAACGAGGCCCTGAAGCGTCTGCAGGTAGTGGAGGCTTTCCGTCAGAGCGTCGAGAAGGGCATCAACCGTCCGGAGTGGATGATCATGAAGATTATTCCTGTCACACCGCCGGAACTTCGTCCGCTCGTGCCCCTGGATGGTGGTCGTTTTGCTACCTCCGACCTGAACGACCTCTATCGTCGTGTCATCATCCGTAACAATCGTCTGAAGAGACTGATGGAGATTAAGGCACCTGAGGTGATCCTCCGCAATGAGAAGCGTATGCTGCAGGAAGCCGTCGACTCCCTGTTCGATAATAGCCGTAAGTCTTCGGCCGTGAAGAGCGACTCGAACCGTCCGTTGAAGTCTCTCTCCGACTCCCTGAAAGGTAAGCAGGGACGCTTCCGTCAGAACCTGCTCGGTAAGCGTGTCGACTACTCTGCCCGTTCGGTGATCGTTGTCGGTCCTGAGTTGAAGATGGGTGAGTGCGGTCTGCCCAAACTGATGGCAGCCGAACTCTACAAGCCGTTCATCATCCGTAAACTCATCGAGCGCGGTATCGTGAAGACGGTGAAGTCGGCCAAGAAGATCGTCGACCGTCGTGAGCCTGTCATCTGGGATATCCTTGAGAATGTCATGAAGGGCCATCCCGTGCTGCTCAACCGTGCACCGACACTGCACCGTCTGGGTATCCAGGCCTTCCAGCCGAAACTGATTGAGGGTAAGGCCATCCAACTTCACCCGCTGGCATGTACGGCCTTCAACGCCGACTTCGACGGTGACCAGATGGCTGTCCACCTTCCGCTGTCTAACGAGGCTATCCTCGAGGCTCAGTTGCTGATGCTCCAGAGCCACAACATCCTGAATCCTGCCAACGGTGCGCCTATCACTGTGCCGTCACAGGATATGGTGCTGGGTCTCTATTATATCACGAAGATCCGCCCGGGTGCCAAGGGTGAAGGTCTGACCTTCTACGGACCCGAAGAGGCTATCATCGCCCACAACGAGGGTAAGTGTGACCTCCATGCCCTGGTGAAGGTGATCGTCGACGATATCGTCGACGGCAAGCCTGAGCGCCACATGGTAGAGACCTCTGTCGGCCGTGTCATCGTCAATGGCATCATCCCGAAGGAGGTTGGTTATGTCAATACCGTCATTTCCAAGAAGAGTCTGCGTGATATCATCGCTGATGTTATCAAGAATGTCGGTTTCGCTGAGGCCTGCGACTTCCTCGACGGTATCAAGAATCTCGGTTATCGTATGGCATATCTCGCCGGTCTGTCGTTCAACCTCGACGATATCATCATCCCGAAGGAGAAGGCAGAACTGATTGCGAAGGGTAATGCACAGATTCAGGAGATTACCGACAACTATAACATGGGCTTCATCACCGACAACGAGCGTTACAATCAGGTCATCGATACCTGGACGCACGTGAACAATGATATCGGTAACGTGCTGCTGGATCAGATGACCAAGGCCGACCAGGGCTTCAATGCCGTGTTCATGATGCTCGACTCCGGTGCCCGTGGTTCTAAGGATCAGATTAAGCAGTTGTCCGGTATCCGTGGTCTGATGGCCAAGCCTCAGAAGGCCGGTGCCGAGGGCCGTGGTACGATTGAGAACCCGATCCTGTCGAACTTCAAGGAGGGTATGTCCGTGCTGGAGTACTTCATCTCTACCCACGGTGCCCGTAAGGGTCTGGCTGATACCGCCATGAAGACTGCCGATGCCGGTTATCTGACTCGTCGTCTGGTCGATGTATCCCACGACGTGATCATCACCGAGGAGGACTGTGGTACGCTGCGCGGTCTGCAGTGTTCGGCCCTGAAGAGTGGCGACGAGGTCATCTCCAGCCTGTCAGAGCGTATCCTCGGCCGTGTGTCTGTCCATGATGTTATCAACCCGAAGAACGGTGAAGTCATCGTCGAGGCTGGTGAGGAGATCACCGAGCCCATCGCCGAGGCCATCGAGAAGGCTGACATCGAGACCGTCGAGATCCGTTCCGTGCTCACCTGTGAGTCTAAGAAGGGTGTCTGCATGAAGTGTTATGGCCGTAACCTGGCTACCCGTCGTATGGTCCAGAAGGGTGAGGCTGTTGGTGTGATCGCTGCCCAGGCTATCGGTGAGCCAGGTACACAGTTGACACTGCGTACGTTCCACGCCGGTGGTGTGGCAGGTAATGCTGCCGCCAATGCCAGTATCGTCTCTAAGTACGACCATGCATTGATCGAACTCGAGGAGGTGCGTACCGTACCGTTCGACGAGGATGGCAGCGAGTGCGAGATGGTGGTCAGCCGTCTGGGTGAACTCCGTTTCGTTGACCCGAACACGAAGATCGTCCTGTCTACAGTGAACGTGCCTTACGGTTCTTCTCTCTATTTCAACAATGGTGCTGAGGTGAAGAAGAACGATAAGATAGCCCAGTGGGATCCGTTCAATGCCGTCATAGTGACTGAATATGCTGGTACGCTGAAGTTCAACGATGTTATCGAGGGTATCACCTTCCGTGCAGAGACCGATGAGACCACAGGTCTGACCGAGAAGATCGTCACTGAGTCGAAAGACCGTTCAAGGGTTCCGACCTGCGACGTCATCGGTGCTGATGGTGAGGTTATCGGTACCTATAACTTCCCAGTGGGTGGTCACGTCGTCGTAGAGGATGGCCAGACCGTCAAGACTGGTGAGACGCTCGTGAAGATTCCGCGTGCTGCTGCCAAGGGTGGTGATATTACTGGTGGTCTGCCTCGTGTCACCGAACTCTTCGAGGCCCGTAACCCGTCTAATCCCGCTGTCGTCAGTGAGATCGATGGTGAGGTCACCATGGGTAAGGTGAAGCGTGGTAACCGTGAGATCGTCGTCACCTCTAAGACTGGCGAACAGCGCCGCTACCTCGTATCACTCTCTAAGCAGATCCTGGTTCAGGAGCACGACGCCGTACGTGCCGGCACCCCGCTCAGCGATGGTGTCATCACGCCTGCCGATATCCTGGCCATCAAGGGTCCCACCGCCGTTCAGGAGTATATCGTCAACGAGGTGCAGGATGTGTACCGTCTGCAGGGTGTGAAGATCAACGACAAGCACTTCGAGATCATCGTCCGTCAGATGATGCGTAAGGTTCAGATCAACGAGCCGGGCGACACCGCCTTCCTCGAGCAGGAGATTGTCGACAAACTCGACTTTGCTGAGGAGAACGACCGTATCTGGGGTAAGAAGGTGGTCACCGATGCCGGCGACTCCGAGAACTTGCAGAAGGGTCAGATTGTCACTGCCCGTCGTCTGCGCGATGAGAACTCGATGCTGAAGCGTCGCGACATGAAACTGGTTCAGGTGCGTGACGCCGTGCCCGCTACCTCTACTCAGATCCTGCAGGGTATCACCCGTGCCGCCCTTCAGACCAAGTCGTTCATGTCGGCTGCCTCCTTCCAGGAGACGACGAAGGTGCTCAATGAGGCTGCCATCCGCGGTAAGGTAGACCATCTGGAGGGTATGAAGGAGAACGTAATCTGCGGTCACCTCATTCCTGCCGGTACCGGTCTGCGTGAGTTCGACAAGATTATCGTCGGCTCGAAGGAGGAGTACGAGCGCATCCAGGCTAACCGCAAGAACGTGCTCGACTTTGCCGAAGAGACCGTCCTCGACGAGAAATAATACCCATCTCTTCATATAGAAAATCGGGCTGACCAAACGTCAGCCCGATTTTTTGTCACAACGCTTTATGATCATCTGTTGAGCCTTGTACGATCTGTCACCTTATACGAAATCGCTGAGTTTTATTTGGTAGTGTCGGGAGAATTTAGTAACTTTGCACCGATGTGATCAACACGGAACCTGATCAACTAATCAACGCTCGGCAAAACAAATTAAAACGAGTTTTATTTGGTTTTGTTCTCGCTTATTCGTATCTTTGCAGCGAATTTCAATTCTACGCAAGATTATGGCACGAGAAGACAGAAACGTATTTGGATTCACGGTGGCACTCATCACGGAGTTCGCCCACCATTATGGCGTGCATCCACGGCAGGCCTACGCCTACCTGAAGCGCTTCAAGGGCATGGACCACCTGAGAGAACACTACGCTGTGTTGCACACCCAGTCGTTCCCCGACGTCGTCGAGGCACTGGCGCACGTCTGCCAAAACAATGGAGGGCAGTTGCGATGATCAGGCTCTACCACGGTTCGAATCAGAAGATCGAGGTGCCCGACCTCCAGCACTCCAAGCCCTTCAAGGACTTCGGCAGCGGCTTCTATCTCTCGCCCGACAAGCAGCAGGCCTGGGACATGGCCTTCCAGAAGGTCAGTCAGACGCAGCAGGGCAAGGCCGAGGTCACAGAGTTCTTCTTCGATGAGACGGCGATGACTGGCAGCCACCTCAAGGTGCTTAGTTATCCCGACTACTGCGAGGAATGGGCGCTGTTCGTGCTGAAAAACCGCGACCGCAACGCCCAGCACCCCACGCACGACTACGACATCGTCTATGGCCCTATCGCCGATGATGGCGTTACCTATCAGTTGCGCCGTTACGAGGGTGGCGTCATTTCACTCGGACGCCTGGTAGAGGAACTGAAGTATGCCAAGGGCATCACCTTCCAGTATTTCTTTGGTACCGAGCGCGCATTGCAACAACTTAAACGACTCTGAGACATGACACTGACAAGCGAACAGAAACAACTGATGAAGGACGATATCTGCGTGGAGTTGGCCGGATACCTGATGGACGACTACCACTGCAGCCGGGAGGAGGCCATCGACATGCTTTACACATCCGACACCTTCGAGCGCCTGCAGGACGATGCCACCGGCCTCTACTACCAGAGTCCCGGCTATGTGTACAGTTTCCTCGAAAACGAACTGAAGAAGGCAACAGTGGCTTAACGTCCATCCGCACCCAGTGTGACTTGTTCTTTGCCATCTGGTTGGCCAAGCATTTCTAAATTTGTATGGGGCGTTAAGTTGCAGGGGGCAGGAACGATGTGCATCTCTGTCACCTTATACGAAATCGCTGAGTTTTATTTGGTAGTGTCGGGAGAATTTAGTAACTTTGCGGCGATGAAAGTGAAAAGACTGACAGGAATCATAGTCTTGGGGGCGATGATGCTTCTGACGGGCTGTAGCGGAAACGGCTACACCCCGGAGTTGCTGGCCATTGACTCTATTATTAATGAGAAGCCCGACTCCGCCCTGCGGCTGCTCGACAGCCTCGGCACCGAGGCAAGGAGTTGGTCCAAGAGTCAGCGCATGCGCCACAGCCTGCTCACGCTGAAGGCACAGAACAAGGCTGATGTGACATTTACTTCTGATTCTATCGCTAAGGTATTGGTAGATTATTTCGATAGTCACGGGACTACTAATGAACGGATGCAAGCCCACTATCTTTTAGGTCGTGCTTATAGCGATATGGGCGAAGCACCGAGAGCTGTCAGTAGTTATCAGGATGCTATCGATGCTGCTGATACAACAGCTATAGATTGCGATTTTTATACGCTAGATTGTGTGTATTCTCAGATGGCAACTGTTTTTTATCGTCAACTTCTGTTGACTAATGAAATAGAGGCCCGCAAGAAAGCCAGTTATTATGCTTTCCGTGCCAATAAACCTAAGTGGGGAATCTATAATATAGACATGATAGCGGGTACCTATATATTATTGAATAAAAAGGATAGCGCCGAGATAATCCTGAAATCAGTCCTTGAGCAATACCGTGAGCATGGATACACACAACAAGCACTTCGTTCTTCCAGAACACTGATACACTTATATTTAGAAGATCCAAAGCGTTTAGCAGAGGCCAAGGCTTTGATGGATCAGTTTGAAACCGAATCAGAATTATTCGACGAGCATCATGAACTCCCTCCCTCGCAACGTCATTACTATAGTTATAAAGGTAAATATTATGAAAGTCTCAATGTCCTAGACTCAGCAGAATATTACTATCGTAAGATTTACCGTCCTAACATGACATACGTTCAGAAGGATCCCATGTACCGTGGACTCTTGAGTATCTTCAAGAAGCGGCATCAAGCAGATTCCATTGCCAAATATGCCCTGCTCTACGGTGAGGCCAATGACTCATCCATAGCCATTAAAGACAAGGATGCCGTGAACCAATTAGCAGCCAGTTATAACTACAACCGCCTACAGAAAGAGGTACATGAAGGAGAAATCAAAACTTATAGATCCTTCATTGCGTTGACCATTTTAGCATTACTCCTGATAATTCTCTCTATTGTTGCATTCTATATATGGAGAAACTCCCAAAGAAAGATAGAACAGTTAAAGGCCGAATTTACTGACAGCACTAATGAATACGAAGATAACCTCCATGAGTTGCAAATGCTGGAATCCACTCACCAAGAAGTAATAAATACTATACAAAAAGAATTAGAGGTGGCCCAGGGCGAGAACAGTGGATATAGAGAGAAATATGCCAAAGCCCAACACACTATATCCCAAATAAACCAGAGTTACGAAAGTGAGAAATCAAGACTATTGTCAGAAAACGACGTACTACGGCAACGAATAAACGAACTCCAGAAAGAAGATGTCATTTCAAGACACCTTTCTGTCTCTGTATCTTTTAAAGAAGAGGCTATAGTGAAGCGAATCCATGAAATCGCGAAGAAGCCATTAACCCCTGTTACCGAACAAGAGTGGAACGAGTTGACAAAAGCATTTAGCAATAGTTACCCATGCCTATACCATGATCTCATCCTGCACAGTAACACACCGCAGAATATCCGTGTGTGTATTCTGACAGCCTTAGGCATTGGTGGAGATGAACAGGCTAACATGTTAGAAACCACAAAGCAGAGGATTTCCAATATCAAGTCTATCCTCAACAAGGCGCTTTTTAATGAAGTTTCTTCCCGTACATTCCATCGAAACTTAGTTATCCGATACAATGTTTATGGTATTGGAAGCGAGTTTCTGCCTAAAAAATGAACTTTGGTGTACTATCTTAGTATCAGCCAGAAGCACCGATGGAATCGGAGGTTTCTCTATTTGTTTAACATATTTCTACAGTTTTATGTGTACTCTTGTGAACTTTTAGTCACTTAATTACTTGTATGCAATCTTTAATTGTTGTAGTTTTGCATTACTAATTTAAATTGTAAAACTATGACAAAGAAAAGATTATTATTGATTTCATTATTGGCGGCAATGCTGTCATTTCAGGGCCTTGATGTTTACGCAGCCCCTGTTGTTATTAACTTAACTGCTGGCTATGATGACCCTAAAGAAGGCAACGATGGACTAAACAAATCTCCCATCCTTGTACCTGAGGTTGACATTGATGGTTACACCCTGACCTTCTACACACCGTGTGACGGTTGTGTGCTTCGCCTGATTGACGAGAATGACGTGGTGGTCTATTCCACAGTCATTCCGACAGGCGCCACCAGCCTTGTCCTTCCCTCTTATCTCTCTGGTGAATACGAAATTCAGATTGTGCAAGGTTATACTTATTTCTACGGATATATTGTTCTATAAATGACAACATTAAAAATCATTATTTAATATAATATGAAACGTGTATTTGGTCTAATTATTCTTTTTTGTTCTATTACAAGTATTATTTGTGCCCAAGTTGAAACGCATTATTATTGCAATGGGGAGGCACCGATTCTGCGAAAGTCAAATATAAGGTCTGTCCCAATAAAGCATATGCCTGTATTTGATATTGAAAAAGTGAGGAAAGAAAATGCAGAGAAAGATGCGAGGACAGGACTCCGTCATTTCGGAAAAGGCTTTGATGTTTCATACACGCTTGCTGACGGTACTTGGGAAGAGACAGATGGCGGTCGGCTTTGGACTATGACATTTGAATCATCAGGAGCTAGATCTTTGAATTTCGTCTTTAATGATTTCTTTCTTCCAGAAGGTGCAGAACTATACGTTTCAAACGAGGATGAGAGTGTCGTGTTCGGTCCTGTCACCCACGAAGCGATTCATGAAAATGGCCATTTCCTGACGGACATTATTAGTGGAAGTCAGGCAACAATTAGTCTGTATGAGCCTTTTGATTGCATGGGGCAATCAACCCTGACTATTAAACGAGTCGTGCATGGTATCTTGGGAGGACAGCCTTCAGACAACACTTCTTCAGAAATCCGTTCACAATATACCTATAATGACAGTACAAATGTCGCCTGTTACTCAGATTACAATGAAGTATCAGACGGAGTTGGACTGCTATTTACATCTGACGGTTTGGCAGATGCCTCATGCTCTTTGGTAATGACTACTGACTATTCGTTCAAACCGTATATTCTGACAACCTACTTTTTTATAGATTATAATAATGACGGAGAAATCTCGAATCAGGAAAAATATGAGGCAGAAAACTGCATGGTAAAGTTCCGCTGCAGATATTCGACCTGCAATGGAATAACTCCTGTCACCAGTTACACATACAACCAGTCGTATTTCCGTTCTGCATATCGCCCTGGCGGAATGGGTCTGCTTGAGTTAAAGTCTTCATTAACGGGTAATCCGAATCTAACATGGCTAGGATGGAACCGTTATGGAACTCCGACTCCGCTACAGGGCGCCACGCTTTATCACTCAGAAGATCAGAAATTGAGGATAGCATTGTGTAATTGCCATATAGATTATGGATATTTATTTGGTTTTTATTGGACAAAAATAAGTCATTATCATGGCTATCCTTCGGGATATTGCCAAGGGGCTCCTTTTTTGAATAATAGTCAGCGTGTTTTTGCCATTACTATTGCTGCCCAGCCTTATTATGAAGAGGGTATGCTGCAGCATAATACACTCATCATGCCTTTGTTGGATTCTTGGGATGGTGGGTTCACAAACTCTACGGGATTAGCCCATTGGCTTGACCCCGAAGGAAAAGGATGGCTGGTTACGCCTTCGCCTTCAAGTCGGGTAATGAACATTGTTGGCTTATATCAGATCATTAGTTCAAGGTCATATTATATTCAGAATCTTCCAAGTGATATGACGGTTACATGGTCTCTTTCTGATAGTTATTACAACCAGAACTGTCTGCAACAGAACACTCCAGGGAGTAATCAATGTACTATAACAAGAAGTCCTGTGCAGGAAATGACAAATGCGACCCTGACCGCTACAGTGAAACATAATGGCCAAACTATTTGTACATTCCACAAATTGGTAACAACTTGTGATGGCTTTGATGGCACTTACTATAATGGAGTAACAACAAAAGAAATTAATCTCCCCTCTCCATTAGTTATTCAGCCTGGAGCAATGGCAGTAATAACATCTCCCAATCTCATAGGGGCAACCGTCACACAGACAGGTGGTAATCTGACACCCACTTATATGGCATTTAACGGAGCGCATAATGCGTTATATCTTGGAATGCCTCTGTCTCCTTCTGGCGCTATAATTCTAGGAGTCTCTTGTTCTAATGGATCCTACTATAGTCTCACAGTCACCAATACTTTGACAAGCAGCCTGTTGTCTGTGACTCCTTCTGGCAATCAGTTGAATATATCACTTACGCCATCACCTGTCACGGAAGATGTCTGTCTGGAAGATGCCCAGGTCCCTCTATTACCAGAAAGGGAACCAGAAACCATAAGTTCTGGCGAATGGTATTTGGAGGTCTGTAATGCACAAACAGGAGAAAGAATGACCAATATGAAAGTGTGTGGCACGACACTCACCCTTGATACCTCAAGTTGGAGCACTGGTGTCTATGTTGTGCGGGCCACAATTGGCAAAGAGGTATATTGCGAGAAAGTGTATGTAAAATGAATCAACAAATTGCAAGTATGAGAAAAAAAGTAATGATCAACAAACTACTGCTATTCCTGCTGACGGCGGGAGTCTGCACGATTGTTTTATCATGCAGCAGTGACGATGCTGTAGGGGAGACGATATTGGTAGACAGGTATACTGTTCAAGACTATGACAGTATTAGTGTGGATTTCAGTCTGCTGAATGCAGAGGGGCAGGCGGTCAGGACCTTTAAGGAGGGTGAACAGATTCTCTTCCGTCTGACAGTTACGAACAAAAGGAACACGACTTTAAGAATACAAAATCCTTCCTATATAGTCGGAGAGGATCTGTTTCAGGTCTATTCCAGCGACAAACAACCTGTCGGCAGGCCATGGGATATGTATATCCAGTATTTCGGACCTCTCACCCATTATTGGTCTGCACATAAATCCTACGTGTACGAATGTGCGTGGCTGGGTCAGGTCATTGACCCCGATGAAGATATCGATCCTCCATTATCGGGTCTTGTTTTGTTGAAGAACCACGAGCGACAGCCATTGCCAGTTGGCAGTTATTATACAGAGTTCAAGATAATCCTCAATGACCAGAACACTATCACCTGCCGTAAGTATTTCAGTATCATAGCCAAATAGCGATTCCTCCTATTAGTTATCTCCCGATGATATTTAATGCTTATAATTAAAAGAAATACAATGAGTCCGTAAGAAATATCGCAAAAGATTTGGGCGTGTGAAGGAAAAGATGTAACTTTGCAGTCCAGACATATTATATGTAAGCAACCGCAGTCATCTCGATAGTCTCCCGAACTGCAATTCCAATAGACTTCATAGAGGAAAGACGGCTGCCTGCTCACGCCTACGAAGGCGTGGGCATTGGCAGTAGTAATATTCTATGAAAGGTAATTGCAGACCTGGGAGTATGTTACGACACCAATCCACCCACGTCTTCGTTTTCTCCAGATCATTCATTATTAACATTTAATTTGAGAAAACGACATGAATACCAACATCAACGAGGATGAAGTCCTCGCATTACTCACCCGTCTGCTGGAGCGACTGCAGCAGGCAGACGGCGCAAACCCCAACGGCAGCCACTACACATTCGTCTACGTCGCCCCGGGCGCACAGCACGTAGACACCGTACAGAACCAGTATGTGAAGGCCCTCCCTAAACAGGAGACCCTCCCCAGCCCTCCCAGTGAAGGGAGGGAGAAAGGGCCGAGTATCTTGCCTGAAGTCCTTGCTACCGAAGCAGCCATGGCCCTTTGGCGGAAAGCGCAGGATGCAGGTTATGTTGATGATCACTATCAGCCTTTAATCTCGCGCACGCAATCAGCCCTGCTGGCTGATGCCATGGCTGAACGGTTAGACATCAAGGAGAAATGGAAAGTGTTTGAAGCGCTTTGGAACCGAAAGAATATGTACAAAGACTTATATTATGCCCTCAATCAAAAACAGTCATTGGTGTTTCAGGACAAACTGAAAGCCATCTTGTAATAAGCGATTTTAAACAGGTTATACCCTCCATATATCCCTGGTATATGGGGGGGGTAAAAATATATGTTTGGGGCTATTCTATTTAATAATGTTAATTGCAGCAATATTTCTAATGAAAACCTTTGTTACTATCATTATTTTATGTAATTTTGGAGTCGAATTCCGAATTTGCATAAGATATGGCTAATAATTTATACCTCAACCGCACAATGGAAGGCATCATTAGAGAGGCCTATCTGCCTCATTTGGAATGAACGACGCAGAATTCTTTTTATAGGTTATACCCTCCATATATCCCTGGTATATGGGGGGTAAATGTTTTTTCTTTTTTGTATCTTTGCCACAGGTTTTAGACAGAAGTACATAAGAGACATAATAACAGATTAACAGATAGTTATGGCAGAAAAAGAAAAGAAGAAACGTAAGAAGATTGATCAGACCACCCCTAACCCCTCCTACTCAGGAGGGGAGAAGGTACACAAGCAGAACTGGCGGGAGACGCACGCCTCGACGGAGGATATCCAGAAGTTCCTGAGTGAGCATGTGCTGCTGCGGCACAACACGGTCACGGGGCAGCCGGAGTTCCGGGTGCCGGAGCGGGATGAGTTCGACAGCCTGGGCATGAAGTACATCACCGGGGCGACGCCGCTCGACGAGTGGCGGTCGGCGACAGACTGGCAGACTGTGAACGACCGCCTGGTGAACTCGATGCAGAACCTGCTGTCGTTCGTGAAGGAGGTGCGCGACAAGGACTTCTGGCGGGTGATCAACTCCGACTACGTGGCGCTCTACGACCCCTTCCGCCGCTACCTCGCCAGCCTGCCGCCGTGGGACGAGGCGACGAACCCCATCATGGACCTCTCGTCGACGGTCATCGTGAAGGGCGGGGCCGAGGAGCAACTGCTGTTCTACGCCTGCCTGCGCAAGTGGCTCGTGGCGATGATCGCCGGCTGGCTCGACGACGACGTGGTGAACCAGGAGATCCTCGTGTTCGTGGGGCGGCAGGGCATCTACAAGACCACCTGGTTCAATGCCCTCCTCCCACCGGTGCTGAAGCAGTTCTTCCACTCGAACACCAGTTTCGGCAACATGACCAAGGACGAGGTGCTGAAACTCTCGATGTACGGCCTGATCTGCTGCGAGGAACTCGACACGATGAAGCCGTCGGAGATGAACCGCCTGAAGTGGGCCGTCACCACCACCGTCACCGACGAGCGGCGGGCCTATGCCCACTATGCCGAGCGCCGCAGCCACATCGCCTCGTACTGCGGCACGGGCAACAACATCCAGTTCATCGACGACGACACGGGCACGCGGCGCTGGCTGCCGTTCGAGGTGGAGTCGATCCTCTCGCCGCGCGACCACCCGTTCGACCACGACGCCGTGTTCGCACAGGCGTATACGCTCTACCGCCAGGGCTTCCGCTACTGGTTCAACGAGCGGGAGATGATGCTGCTGGCACGGCACAACGAGCGCTTCGAGGTGCCGAAGCCCGAGCGTGAACTGATCAGCACTTTCTACCGTCTGCCGAAGCCGGGCGAGCCGGGCATGTTCGTCAGTTCGGCCGAGATCCTGATGCACGTCGGCGGTACCCTGACGCAGCGGCTCTCCTCCAACAAACTGGGCCGGGCGATGACCGCCCTGGGCTTCACTGGCGTGCGCTCCCACGGCAAGCGGGGCTATAACGTCGTGGCCTACAGTCCCGAGGAGGTGAGGGCGAACAAGTCGATGCTGGCCTGCGACGCCCGGCCCGAGTCGGAGGTGGCGACGGTGACGATGGAGGAGATCTGTGACGCTTTTGACGCTTTGTTCTGAGACTTCCTCGTGTGTACCGCGCACGCCTGTGCGGTACGCACGAGGAATCTGTGCGTTATTGTGGCAAATGCGTCATGGATGGTTTACAGTTTACGGTTTACAGTTTACAGATGGTTACATAGGAGGCGGAGGCCGGATGGAAATGCCTGGTAAGGGAGTGAGGAAGGCGCAGTAAGGGAGTGAGGAAAGCCAAGTCAGAGAGTAAGGGATAGGACTTTAGGGGGGTAAAGTGCCAGCACTGACTTCATGACTTGGCCTTTCTGACTGTCTTGGGAGATATCAGCAACAACGTAAAGTGAGCCTCCGCACTGTCATTGTTTAACGGTTACTAATCATTGGTTTTTATGAAGGCGATGTCAAAACAACAACTGGCGGATGCCGCCGGTGTGAGCGTGAAGACGCTGATGGAGTGGTGCCGTCCGTATGAGAAACGACTGCGACGGATGGGGCTGCGGCCCAGGGCGAAGGTGCTGGAGCCACACATCGTGAGGTTCCTGGTGGAGACGTTCTGCATCGACGTGGAGCCATAGGCGGATCATATACAGCAGCAAACGGAAGTATCTGTCGGAAACGGAAGGAAACCGAAAACGGACTCACAGAATGTCGTACCTTTGTAGTGTCAGTGAGATCAGTGTGATCTATGTGACAATGTGGCCGGCGCGCAGCCCATTTCAATCTTCAATCTTTCAATCTTCAATCTTTAAACAATGAGTCAGAAATTTAAAAAAATTCAGAACAAGAACGATGAGAGTACCGCCTTCGGCAAGTGGTTCGCCACGGCGGTCTACGACCAGCACTTCATCACCACCGAGGAACTGGCCGAGTTTATCTAGACGCAGGCCAGCGTGAAGAAGAGCGACATCAAGGCCGTGCTCGACGAACTGGGCGGTGCCCTGAAGCACTTCTTCGAACTGGGCCAGAAGGTGAAACTCGACGGCATCGGCATCTTCAAGGTGGGCTTCTCCTCTATCGGCGTCACGGAGAAGGATGACTGCGGCGCCCAGACCATCACCGTGCGCCGTGTGCTGTTCCAGCCCGAGAGCAAGCGAGTAGTGGTAGGCCAGACTGTGAACAAGCAGGGTAAGATCACGCAGAAGTTCGTCATCGCCAAGACGCTGGTGAAGGACGTGGTGTTCGAGGAGACCTACGACACCTCGCTCAAGCCCGAGTCCTCTTCAGGCTCCGACACTGGTGGCGAAGGTGGCAACGGCTAAGGTAACTTCTTCTCCCCCTAAGTTAGGGGGAGTTAGAGGGGGTCTGAACAGGCGCTATAACTACCGCGAATTGTTGCATTGGCCCGCGTTCAGACCACCCCTAACCCCTCCTGACTCAGGAGGGGAAGAAAATACTCTAAGGGCAGATCATTGGCCACAGAGTAATCTCACTCCTCACTCCTCGGAAAAACTCCTCACTCCTCGGAAAAAATCTCAAATTCTCTAATTCTTGATAATAGTAGAAATGATGAAACAGAACAAGATCAACATCGGGAGAATACTCAAGTTCGTTGTGGCCTTAGGGTCACTGGTGGTATCAACCTTCTTCGTGCAGAGTTGTATGTAATGCATAATTAATAATGCATAATTAATAATGCATAATGCATAATAAGATGAGACAGATTACCTTGATTGTCCTTCATTGTTCGGCAGTGCGGCCAGACCAGATGAGTTCCGCCGCCCAGATCGGCTCCTGGCACCGGAAGCAGGGCTGGAAGTTCGGCATCGGCTACCACTACGTGGTGCGTCGTGACGGAGAGATCGAGCCGGGAAGGCCGGAATGGATGGTCGGAGCCCACTGCGTGAACCATAACGCCCACTCCATCGGTGTGTGCTACGAGGGCGGGCTCGACATCCGCGGACAACCCGCCGACACCAGGACTGAGGCGCAGAAGGCATCACTCCGGCGACTCCTCACAGACCTTCACCGCCGCTATCCGCGTGCATTGATCGTGGGTCACCACGACCTGAATCCAGAGAAGGACTGCCCGTGTATCAAGGACGTTGTCCGCGAGTACGCCGACTTGAACCATGTCCGAGCCTTGCAGCCGGAATAAAAAAATCCCGTATCGTTTGGCGGTACGGGATTATTTGTTTACCTTTGCACCCAGATAATAATATATAAGGTATATGAACGAGAACGAACAGAACAAACAGGGCCTGCAGTTGGAACTGCCGCAGGAGGTAGCACAGGGTGAGTATGCCAACTTTGCCATCATCACCCATTCGTCGAGTGACTTCGTGGTGGACTTCGCGCGGGTGCTCCCCGGTGTGCCGAAGGCGCAGGTGAGGAGCCGCGTGATCCTGGCGCCCGAACACGCTAAGCGATTGCTGGCGGCACTGCAGGAGAACATCATGCGCTACGAAAAGGAGTACGGGCCGATCCGGATTCCGAGCCAGGAACCGCGCACAATCGCTCCTTTTGACCTTTCAAAGGGCGAGGCCTGAGAGCAATCGGTGATTAAAAAGCGTAAAAAGTGTTATATCTTGTTAAATTAGACAAGGTGTGGCACTTTTTCTTCATTATATATTAGGTGGAATCGGAAAATAGTCGTACCTTTGCAGCCCGAAACGCCTTTCTGGGAAGAGTAGGCGTTGTAAAGTGCTGAATATAAACAAAATATACATATATAAATAATTAAATTAAAAGTATTATGCCTACAATTTCACAATTGGTAAGAAAAGGCAGAAAGGTGATTGTCGACAAGTCAAAGTCACCCGCGCTGGACAACTGTCCTCAGCGCCGCGGTGTCTGTGTGCGTGTCTACACAACGACGCCTAAGAAGCCTAATTCGGCTATGCGTAAGGTAGCCCGTGTTCGTTTGACCAACCAGAAGGAGGTCAACAGTTACATTCCCGGAGAGGGTCACAACCTGCAGGAGCACTCCATCGTGCTCGTTCGCGGTGGTCGTGTGAAGGACCTCCCCGGTGTACGTTATCACATCGTCCGCGGTACACTCGATACCGCCGGTGTCGCCAACCGCCTGCAGCGCCGCTCCAAGTACGGTGCCAAGCGTCCCAAGGCCAAGAAGTAAATGACCGGAGAGGGTCATTTGGCCGACCTTTTGAAAGGTGAAAAAGTAAAAAACAACCCGTTTTGCTGGAGAAATTGTTATAAAGGTTGAGTAAATGCTCATGTGAGAGCGTTGAAGAACAAGTAAGAACAGCCCCCAAGCAGAATTTAAACATTCAAGACAAAATGAGAAAAGCAAAACCCAAGAAGCGCGTGATCCTGCCGGATCCCGTGTTCAACGACCAGAAGGTGTCTAAGTTCGTGAACCACCTGATGTACGACGGTAAGAAGTCGAAGTCGTATGAGATTTTCTACAATGCACTGGAGACAGTGAAGTCAAAGATGCAGAACGAGGAGAAGTCGGCTCTGGATATCTGGAAGCAGGCCCTCGACAACATCACCCCCCAGGTGGAGGTGAAGAGCCGCCGTATCGGTGGTGCCACTTTCCAGGTGCCTACTGAGATCCGTCCCGACCGTAAGGAGAGCGTATCGATGAAGAATATGATTGCCTTTGCCCGCAAGCGCAGTGGCAAGTCGATGGCCGACAAACTGGCTGCCGAGATTATGGATGCCTACAACAACCAGGGTGGCGCCTTCAAGCGTAAGGAGGATATGCACCGTATGGCTGAGGCTAACCGCGCATTTGCACACTTCAGATTCTAAGACAGGTATTTAAGGTAAAAGATATTAAGGATAATAAGCAATGGCAAATCGCGATCTACATTTGACAAGAAACATCGGTATTATGGCCCACATCGATGCCGGTAAGACCACCACCTCTGAGCGTATCCTGTTCTACACGGGTAAGACGCACAAGATCGGTGAGGTGCACGATGGAGCAGCCACGATGGACTGGATGGCTCAGGAGCAGGAGCGTGGTATCACTATCACCTCTGCCGCTACCACCTGTAACTGGACATGGAAGAACAAGACATTCAAGATTAACCTCATTGATACTCCGGGACACGTGGACTTCACCGCCGAGGTGGAGCGTTCACTGCGTGTGCTCGACGGAGCCGTGGCTACTTATTCTGCCGCCGACGGTGTGCAGCCTCAGTCTGAGACCGTATGGCGCCAGGCCGACAAGTACAACGTGCCCCGTATCGGTTATGTGAACAAGATGGACCGCTCTGGTGCCGACTTCTTCGAGACCGTGCAGCAGATGAAGGACATCCTGGGCGCCAACCCCGTCGTGATCCAGGTGCCTATCGGTGCTGAGGAGAACTTCAAGGGCCTGGTAGACCTGATCAAGATGAAGGCCATCCTGTGGCACGACGAGACCATGGGTGCTGAGTATGACGTTGAGGACATCCCCTCAGACCTGCAGGCAGAGTGCGACGAGTGGCGTAACAAGTTGCTCGAGGCTGCTGCCGAGTATGATGAGGCCCTGATGGAGAAATACTTCGACGATCCCGACTCTATCACCGAGGAGGAGATCATCGCCGCCATCCGCAAGGGTACCATCTCGATGCAGTGCACGCCGATGCTGCTCGGTTCGTCGTATAAGAACAAGGGTGTGCAGCCCCTGCTCGACGCTGTCTGCGCCTTCCTGCCAGCACCTGTCGACGTGGAGGTGATCAAGGGTACCAACCCCAATACCGACGAGGAAGAGGACCGTGAGCCTTCAGACGATGCTCCGACATCGGCCCTCGCCTTCAAGATCGCTACCGACCCGTATATGGGCCGTCTGGTGTTCTTCCGCGTCTACTCTGGTAAGATCCAGGCCGGCAGTTACGTCTTCAACCCCCGTTCGGGCAAGAAGGAGCGTATCAGCCGTCTGTTCCAGATGAACTCCAACAAGGAGATTCCCATGGAGTCTATCGATGCCGGTGATATCGGCGCAGGTGTAGGCTTCAAGGATATCCGCACGGGTGACACCCTCTGCGATGAGGACAAGCCCATCGTGCTGGAGTCGATGACCTTCCCCGACACCGTGATCTCTATCGCCGTGGAGCCGAAGAGCCAGGCCGACGTCGCCAAACTAGACAACGGTCTTGCCAAGTTGGCTGAGGAAGACCCGACCTTCACCGTACGTACCGACGAGCAGAGTGGTCAGACCATCATCTCGGGTATGGGTGAGTTGCACCTCGACATCATCATCGACCGTCTGAAGCGCGAGTTCAAGGTGGAGTGCAATCAGGGTAAGCCCCAGGTGAACTACAAGGAGGCCATCACCAAGACCGTCATGGGTTACCGTGAGGTCTACAAGAAGCAGTCGGGTGGTCGCGGTAAGTTTGCTGACATCATCGTGAACGTCGGTCCTGTCGATGAGGACTACGATATCAAGGAGAACGGACCTCTGCAGTTCGTCAACGAGGTGAAGGGTGGTAATATCCCCAAGGAGTATATCCCCGCCATCCAGAAGGGCTTCGAGTCTTCTCTGAAGAACGGTATCCTCGGCGGCTATCCCATGGACAGCCTGAAGGTGGTCGTCGTCGACGGTTCGTTCCACCCCGTGGACTCTGACCAGTTGTCGTTCGAGGTGGCTGCCCAGATGGCTTACAAGGCCATCTGCGCACAGGCTAAGCCCGTACTGATGGAGCCCATCATGAAACTCGAGGTGGTGACACCCGAGGAGAACATGGGTGACGTGATCGGCGACCTGAACAAGCGTCGCGGTCAGGTAGAGGGTATGGACGAGGCCCGTAGCGGTGCCCGTGTCATCAAGGCTCAGGTGCCCCTGTCGGAGATGTTCGGTTATGTGACCGCCCTCCGTACCATCACCTCCGGTCGTGCCACCAGTTCGATGGAGTACGATCACCACGCACCGCTCTCCAGCGCTCTGGCTAAGGCCGTGCTCGAGGAGGTCAAGGGCCGTGCAGACCTGGTATAATTGACCATTTCACTATTTGACGATTTGACAAATTGCTGTCGGGTCGTCAGATAGTGATAATCATATCGCAGTTGAGCAAATGACTCTTTAGCTGCGACAAATAGTAAAATAGTTAAATAGTAAAATTGTAAAATTAAACAATGAGTCAGAAAATTCGTATCAAGCTGAAGAGTTACGACCACAAATTGGTCGACAAGTCAGCAGAGAAGATTGTGAAGGCCGTGAAGGCCACCGGTGCTATCATCAGCGGTCCTATCCCCCTTCCCACACACAAGCGTATCTTCACCGTGAACCGTTCTACCTTCGTCAACAAGAAGGCCCGTGAGCAGTTCCAGTTGTCAGACTACAAGCGCCTGATCGACATCTACAGTTCTACTGCCAAGACGGTCGACGCCCTGATGAAACTCGAACTCCCCAGCGGTGTTGAGGTTGAGATCAAGGTATAAGATTAAAATATCTTAAATAAAGTTATGAGACGTGTAATTTTGTTGCACGTCTCATTATTTATATGTACCTTTGCAGCCGCTAAAGTGCGTATTGCGCTGGTCTGAGAGCCATCAATACCCTGATAAAGAGCAACTTAGCCTTCAAGAATGAAGCGGTTGAGGTTCCTTTTTAAGTGGGTTTGTGTGCCTCGGATGGCAAAGATGACACTTAAAAAGGAATTTTATTATATTTATAACATTATTAATTTTAAACTGAAATGCCAGGATTAATTGGAAGAAAAATCGGAATGACATCCGTTTTCAGTGCCGACGGTAAGAATGTACCGTGCACTGTTATCGAAGCTGGTCCTTGTGTTGTCACTCAGGTGAAGTCAGTCGAGACGGACGGTTACAAGGCCGTTCAGCTCGCTTTCGGTGAGAAGAAGGAGAAGAATACCACCAAGGCTATGATGGGTATCTTCAAGAAAGCCAACACGACACCCAAGGCCCACTTGGCCGAGTTCAAGTTTGACGAGGAGCTCAACCTCGGCGACACCGTTACTGTCGACATCTTCGAGGGAGCAGAGTTCGTTGACGTTGTCGGCACGTCTAAAGGTAAGGGATTCCAGGGCGTTGTGAAGCGTCACGGTTTCGGCGGCGTAGGCCAGTCTACACACGGTCAGGACGACCGTCTGCGTAAGCCGGGTTCTATCGGTGCCTGTTCTTATCCCGCCAAGGTGTTCAAGGGCATGCGCATGGGTGGCCAGATGGGTGGCGACCGCGTGACAACCCAGAACCTCAAAGTGTTAAAGGTAATTCCAGAGCACAATCTGATTCTCGTGAAGGGAAGCTGCGCTGGCTATAATGGTTCAACTGTATTAATCAACAAGTAAGATGGAAGTTAGCGTATTAAATATCAAAGGTCAGGAGACCGGACGCAAGGTAACTCTGAACGATGCTATCTACGGCATTGAACCTAATGACCATGTGATCTATCTGGATGTGAAGCAGTATCTGGCCAATCAGCGCCAGGGTAATGCCAAGTCGAAGGAGAGAAGTGAGATCTCCGGAAGTACCCGCAAGCTCGGTCGTCAGAAGGGTGGCGGCGGTGCCCGTCATGGTGACATCAACTCTCCGCTGCTGCGTGGTGGTGCCCGCGTGTTCGGTCCCACACCCCGTGACTACAGCTTCAAGCTGAACAAGAAGGTGAAGCAGCTGGCCCGTAAGTCGGCCCTGAGCTACAAGGCCCAGGAGAATGCCATCGTCGTGGTGGAAGACTTCAAGATGGACGCTCCGAAGACTAAGGAGTTCGTAAACATTGCCAAGAACCTGAAAGTGGACGGCAAGAAGTCGCTCTTCGTTCTGGCAGGTGATAATAACAATGTATATCTGTCGGCTCGTAATCTGCAGGGTGCAGAGGTGATGGAGGCACAGGCCGTGAACACCTACAAGGTGCTGAACGCCGACGTGCTGGTGATCTCAGAGAAGTCTCTGGAGGTGATCGACGGTATCCTCGGATAATTGATAATTGATAATTGATAATTGAAAATTATGGCATTTATCATCAAACCCCTGGTCACTGAGAAGATGACCAAGATTACAGACAAGTCTTCTGTAGAGAAAACTTATAAGGTGAAGGGCGAGACACGCACCAAGAAGGCTGAGACCAAGTATGGTTTCATCGTGAAGCCCGAAGCCAATAAGCTTGAGATTAAGAAAGAGATCGAGAGCCTGTACAATGTGACAGTCCTCGACGTGAACACGATCCGCTACGCCGGCAAGCGCAGCTCGCGCTACACCAAGGCAGGCCTGATCAAGGGTCAGAAGAACGCGTTCAAGAAGGCAATCGTCACTCTGAAGGAGGGCGACGTAATTGATTTTTATAGCAATATTCAATAAGAAATGGCAGTACGTAAATTAAAGCCCGTAACTCCGGGTCAAAGACACAAGATTATTGGCACGTTCGAGGATATTACTGCATCCGTGCCAGAGAAGTCTCTCGTTTACGGTAAGCGCTCTACCGGTGGTCGAAACAACACCGGTAAGATGACTGTCCGCTACATGGGCGGCGGCCACAAGAGGAAGTATCGTCTGATCGACTTCAAACGAGAGAAAGATGGTGTTCCAGCTGTAGTAAAGACAATCGAGTACGACCCGAACCGTTCGGCTCGTATCGCTCTGCTCTTCTACGCTGATGGTGAAAAACGTTACATTATTGCTCCTAATGGACTGCAGGTTGGTGCAACCCTGATGTCTGGTGCGGAGGCAGTGCCCGAGGTGGGTAATGCTCTGCCGCTGGCCAACATCCCCGTCGGTACCGTCATCCACAACATTGAGATGCGTCCCGGTCAGGGTGCCAAGCTCGTTCGTTCGGCTGGTAACTTTGCTCAGTTGACTTCTCGTGAGGGTAGCTATTGTGTGATCAAACTCCCTTCAGGCGAGACTCGTCAGATTCTCTCAGCTTGTAAGGCTACTGTAGGTAGTGTAGGTAACTCAGACCATGCTCTCGAGCAGTCTGGTAAGGCAGGCCGCAGCCGTTGGCTGGGTCAGCGCCCGCACAACCGTGGCGTTGTTATGAACCCGCATGATCACCCGATGGGTGGTGGTGAAGGCCGTCAGAGTGGTGGACATCCGCGTTCACGTAAGGGTCTGTACGCTAAGGGTCTCAAGACTCGCGCACCAAAGAAGCTTTCGAACAAGTATATCATCGAAAGAGCTAACAAGAAGTAATCACGAAGTTAAACAAGAGTAAATTATGAGTCGTTCATTAAAGAAAGGTCCGTACATCAACGTATCACTCGAGAAGAAGATTCTCGCCATGAATGAGAGTGGTAAGAAGAATGTCGTCAAGACATGGGCCAGGGCATCAATGATCTCCCCGGACTTCGTGGGACACACTGTTGCAGTTCATAACGGTAATAAGTTTATCCCTGTCTACGTTACTGAGAACATGGTAGGTCACAAGCTCGGTGAGTTCGCACCCACCCGTCGCTTCGGTGGTCACGCTGGTAACAAGAAGTAATCCCAGGGTAAAGGTAAAAAAGTAAAAAAGTAAGAAAGTAAAATGGGAGCAAGAAAACATATTAAGGCTGAAGAAAGAAAAGCAGCACTTAAGACACAGTATTTTGCCAAGCTGAAAGGCTGCCCCTCTTCACCCCGCAAGATGCGCTATGTAGTGGACATGGTCCGCGGCATGGAAGTGAATCGCGCATTGGGTGTGCTTCGTTTCTCGAAGAAGGCAGCTGCAGCTGATGTAGAGAAACTCCTCCGCTCGGCCATTGCCAACTGGGAAGCCAAGAATGACCGCAAGGCAGAGGACGGTGAGCTGTTCATCACCCGCATCTTTGTCGACGAGGGTGTGACAATGAAGAGAATGAGACCGGCACCTCAGGGCCGTGGCTACCGCATCCGCAAGCGTAGCAACCACGTGACTCTGTTCGTTGACGCTAAAACTAATGACGTAAAAGAATAAGTATGGGACAGAAAGTTAATCCAATAAGCAACCGTCTTGGAATCGTTAGAGGTTGGGATTCAAATTGGTTCGGAGGCAAGGACTTCGGAGAGAACCTGGTAGAGGATCAGAAAATCCGCAAGTACCTGAACGAGCGCCTGGCCAAGGCCAGCGTGTCGAAGATTGTCATCGAGCGCACACTGAAGCTTGTCACCATTACGATCTGCACGGCTCGTCCGGGCATCGTCATCGGTAAGGGCGGACAGGATGTCGACAAACTGAAGGAGGAGTTGAAGAAACTCTATGATAAGGAGATCCAGATTAATATCTTCGAGGTGAAGCGCCCCGAGCTCGATGCCACGATTGTTGCCAACAACATCGCTCGCCAGGTAGAGGGCAAGATCGCTTATCGCCGTGCCATCAAGATGGCCATCCAGAACACCATGCGTGCTGGTGCCGAGGGTATCAAGGTACAGATCTCCGGTCGTCTGAACGGTGCTGAAATCGCACGAAGCGAGATGCTGAAGGAGGGTCGTACCCCACTGCACACCTATCGTGCTGACATTGACTACTGCCATGCAGAGGCACTGACAAAGGTCGGTATTCTGGGTGTCAAGGTTTGGATTTGCCGCGGTGAGATCTACGGTGACGTAGACTTGGCTCCTAACTTTGCTCAGGAGAAGGCTGGTGGTCGTCCCAGCGCAGGTGGTGGCCGTGACAGAAAGTTCCGTAACAAGAAGAAGTAGTAATCGTTTTAAAGAAGAATTATTATGTTACAGCCTAAGAGAGTAAGATATAGAAGACCTCAGGACGGACGTGGCAACAAAGGCAACGCCCACAGAGGTACGACACTGGCTTTCGGCTCGTTCGGCATCAAGACCATGGATGCCAAGTGGATCGACAGCCGTCAGATTGAGGCAGCTCGTGTTGCTATCAACCGTTATATGAACCGTGAAGGTCAGGTGTGGATCCGCATCTTCCCCGACAAACCCATCACCCGCAAGCCTGCTGACGTGCGAATGGGTAAGGGTAAGGGTGATCCCGCAGGATGGGTAGCTCCCGTTACACCGGGCCGTATCCTTTTCGAAGTTGAAGGCGTTCCTTTTGAGGTGGCCAAGGAGGCTCTCCGCCTCGGTGCCCAGAAACTGCCTGTCAAGACTAAGTTTGTTGTGAGACGTGATTACGATAAAAACGCTTAATTGAGTATGAAGATTAAAGAAGTAAGAGAGCTCGAGACCAAGGACTTGGTAGAGCGCATTGAGGCAGAGGTTGCCAAGTACAACCAGATGAAGTTGAATCATGCCATCACCCCTCTTGAGAATCCTTCTCAGATTAAGGTTACCCGTCGTGATATCGCCCGCATGAAATCGGAACTTCATCAGAGAGAACTTAATAAATAACAATGGTCCATATGGAAACAAGAAATTTAAGAAAGACAAGACAGGGTGTCGTTATCAGCAACAAGATGGATAAAACCATTGTTATTGCTTCCAAGTTCAAGGAGAAGCACCCTATTTATGGTAAGTTTGTCCAGAAGACAAAGAAGTATCACGCACACGACGAGAAGAACGAGTGCAACATCGGTGATACAGTGCTCATTATGGAAACCCGTCCTCTGTCTAAGACAAAGAGATGGAGATTAGTTCAAATCGTAGAAAAAGCTAAGTAATTATGATACAGACAGAAACAAGATTGACTGTTGCTGACAACAGCGGTGCACGCGAGGCTCTTTGCATCCGTGTGCTGGGTGGTACCCGCCGCCGTTATGCCAGCGTAGGTGACATCATCGTCGTCTCTATCAAGAACGCGATCCCTACAAGTGACGTGAAGAAGGG
>JAEEGG010004737.1_pt1 | contig 32834 bp, 23 predicted proteins | sample 9134161 | NCBI WGS metagenome assembly JAEEGG01 (sample SAMN16246543, study PRJNA631951) | gut metagenome | biome: gut microbiome; feature: rumen; material: CR-attached | host: Bos | place: Iran: Karaj | collected 2018-10 | reverse complement strand
ACTGCTTGTATCTGGCTGGTTTCGACGTGAAGGACGTGATGATGACCGACCTGATCTCTGGTCGCGAGACACTTGAGGATATCAACATGATTGTGTTCTGTGGTGGATTCTCTAACTCCGACGTACTCGGCTCTGCCAAGGGTTGGGCTGGTGCCTTCCTCTTCAACCCCAAGGCTAAGGAGGCCCTCGATAAGTTCTATGCTCGCGAGGATACCCTGTCATTAGGTATCTGTAACGGATGCCAGCTGATGGTGGAACTCGGTCTGACTGGTGCCAAGGGCGCTAAGATGCTGCACAACGACTCTCATAAGTTCGAGAGCGAGTTTATCTCGTTGAGCATTCCTCAGAACAACAGCGTGATGTTCGGCTCACTGAGTGGCAATAAACTTGGTCTTTGGGTCGCTCATGGCGAGGGTAAGTTCCACCTGCCTGAGGCTGAGAGTGCGTATAACGTGATTGCCAAGTACAACTATGCTGGCTATCCCGCTAATCCTAACGGATCTGATTATAATGTGGCAGGTATCTGCTCTGCTGATGGTCGTCATCTCTGTATGATGCCTCACCTGGAGCGTGCCGTATTCCCCTGGCAGAATGCCTGGTATCCCGCTGACCGCAAGAACGATGAGGTCACCCCATGGATCGAGGCCTTCGTTAATGCACGTAAGTGGGTTGAAGCTCATAAGTAATGAACATATACTGGGATTCGTTTAAAACCTTCTTTAAGATTGGCATATTCACCTTGGGTGGTGGATATGCCATGATACCTTTGATAGAGGAAGAGGTGGTGAACAAGAAACAATGGGTGAAGAAGGACGAGATGCTCGACCTGATTGCCATTGCCCAGAGTTGTCCTGGTGTCTTCGCCATCAACATCGCCACCTTCATCGGCTATAAGTTACGCAAGACGCGTGGCGCCATCGCCACCACCATTGGCACTGCCCTACCCTCGTTCCTCATCATTCTGGCCATCGCCATGTTCTTCAGCCAATTTAAGGATAATCCCTATGTGGCAGCCATCTTCCGAGGCATCCGTCCTGCGGTGGTAGCACTCATCGCTGTTCCAACGTTCAACCTCGGCAAACGGGCGAAGCTCAACTGGTACACCATTTGGATCCCCATTGTCTGTGCCCTGCTTATCTGGGCGCTCGGCGTTTCACCTATTTATATTATAATAGTAGCAGGACTTGCGGGGTATCTCTGGGGGAAGTTTTTTCAAGGAGTTCAAGACAAATGATATTTCTCAGTTTATTCATCACATTCTTCGAGATTGGGCTGTTCGGCTTTGGTGGGGGCTACGGGATGCTCTCACTGATTCAGCACGAGACGGTGGAATCGCACCACTGGCTCTCTACGGCTGAGTTTACCGATATCGTCGCCATCTCGCAGATGACCCCTGGCCCTATCGGTATCAACTCCGCCACCTATTGCGGCTATACCGCCATCCACAATGCAGGCTATGGTCATGCGATGGCAGTTCTGGGTTCTGCCACTGCCACCTTCGCCCTGGTACTCCCCTCACTCATCCTGATGATCCTGATTGCGAAGCTGTTTATGAAGTACATGAACACCCCGCTGGTACAATCGGTATTCAAAGGACTGCGGCCCGCTGTGGTGGGCTTGCTCGCTGCTGCTACCTTGCTGCTCTGTAACAAGGAGAACTTCTCCACCCCCTTCGAGAACCTCTGGCAGTTCTGTATCAGTTGTGCCCTGCTCGTCGCCACTGCCTTCGGCACAGGCTACCTGAAGATCAACCCCATCCGGATGATCTGCTACGCCGCCTTTGCCGGTCTGCTATTACTTTATTAATCCAATTTTCATACATGGTCGAACTTTGTAGTCATGTAATTACCAGTTACTCGAAATATATCAGGGGAATGGGCAACAATAAATGTTGCAGGTGTTCCGTTTATATAGTTAGTGAAGAGATTCTTTAGGCTAATTATGAGCATGATGCTCTTGTTGTTCTGTCTGTTGGCAGAGGCGCAAGAGTATGTGGATCTGACTGCTGAGCAAGTCAGGATCGGTCAGCAGTTGCCCGTCTTCACTTGGCAGAAGCAATTGGGGCCTCACTTTGACGACTCCGTCTATGTGGTCAGTATAGCCTATCCAGAGTTTATCGATATGTCAGCAGATGATATCCGTCGCTATCAGCAGATCAGCGATGGAAAGCCCTTGCCAGAGATGCCCGTCGTGAACCAGTCGGTGGGTGTTTCGAGGAAACGGGGTGTGCTCGACGTGTCGTTTGTGCCTTTGGTCTTCAGAAACGGGAAGTACCAGAAGCTGGTGAGCTTTAAGTTGGAGGTGGATCAGACCGCCTCGCCCATGCGGGCACCCCTTCTACTCAGCAGGGGAACTCGTAGCAACTCTGAGCGCTATGTGGAGCACTCGGTATTGAGGGAAGGTACTTGGGCGAAGATCCGTGTTGCGGAAAGCGGATTCTACCAGTTGACGGAGGCGCTTATCCGCAAGGCAGGCTTCTTGGATCTGAGTAAGGTGAAGGTGTATGGCTATGGAGGTGCCTTGCAACCAGAACGTCTGACGGGGGATTACCTCACGGAGACGGACGACTTGAAGGAGGTGCCTACCTGTACGATAGGCGACAAACGGGTGTTCTATGCCGTTGGCCCTGTGACGTGGGCCTCGAAGGATACCCTTCAGCGCACCCGTAATCCCTATTCCGACTATGGCTATTACTTCCTGACAGAGAGTGATGGCGAGCCGCAAGCGATTGACAGAGAGACACTTGTCGCCACCTATTACCCCTCGAACAACGACTACCACTCACTCTATGAGGTCGACGACTATGCCTGGTATCATGGCGGCAGGAATCTCTTTGATAAGACACTCTTTGCCATCGGTAGCGCCCAGACCTATACCCTTGCTGCGAAAGGTACGACGGGAAGACTCGCTGTTGCCCTGACGGCCGATGCCAGTTTCGAGGCTACGGTAGAGGTGAATGGCACCATGGTGGGTACGATCTCCAAGACGGTATCACTCGATGGTTACTCAAAGGCTGATGAGCAGGTGTGGGAATACCCCTTGGAGGGATTGCTGAAGGAAGAGAACACCATCCGGATGACCCAGACATCAGGCGGAAACGTCCGTCTCGACTATCTCGCCCTAGCTTATGACACCACCGACGATGTGCCTGATTTCCAGACGGTTAGTCTTCCAGAGCCAGAATTCGTCTATCAGATTACCAATCAGGATCATCATAGCGACGGCCCTGTGGACATGGTGATCATCATCCCCACCACACAGAAGCTGTTGGCCCAGGCCGAGCGCATCAAGGCCCATCACGAACAACAGGATGGTCTGAGGGTGCAGATTGTCCCTGCAGATGAGCTGTACAACGAGTTCTCAAGTGGTACGCCCGATGCCACCGCCTATCGTCGATATATGAAGATGCTCTACGACAGGGCCCAGACAGATGGCGACCAGCCCCGTTACCTATTGCTCTTCGGCGATGGAGCCTGGGATAACAGGATGCGTTGTGCGGAGTGGAGTGACTATGATCCTGACGATTTCCTGCTCTGTTATGAGAGCGACAACTCGTTCAGTTCCGTCAATTGCTATGTCAGCGATGACTTCTTCTGTCTGCTCGATGATGGAGAGACGATAGAACAACGCCATGAGGGCGCCAAGACCTATCTGGGTAAGCCCGATGTGGCTGTAGGTCGCTTCCCAGTCAGAACGATGGAAGAGGCAACGATTATAGCAGACAAGACCATCGGCTATGCCCATAACGACTATGCTGGCGCTTGGCAGAACACCATCTGTGTGATGGGTGACGATGGTAATGACAATGCCCACATGATCACTGCCGATAAGGTGGCCACACTGGTAGAGAACAACTATCCTGGTTATCTCCTGAAGAAGATCTACTGGGATGCCTATCCGCGTGTCTCCTCGTCGACGGGTTACAGCTATCCCGATGTGACCAGACTCATCAAGCAGCAGATGGCCTCTGGGGCGCTGATGATGAACTATAGCGGACATGGTGCTCCCTATGCCTTCTCCCACGAGCTGGTGATGAAACTCGCAGATTTCGAGGAGGCCACGTCGATGCGACTGCCCTTGTGGGTGACGGCTTCGTGTGACATCATGCCTTTCGACGGACAAGAGGAGAATATCGGTGAGACGGTGATGCTGAACAAACGGGGTGGTGGTGTGGCCTTCTTTGGTACAACACGAACGGTCTATGCTGCGTATAACGAGGTGATGAACCTGGCTTTTACCAACTATGTGCTGACACCTGGCAACACTATCGGAGAGGCGGTTCGTCTGGCCAAGTGCGATCTGGTGAGTCAGGGCAGCGACACCACGCCTAATAAGCTGCAATATACCCTGTTGGGCGATCCTGCCCTGCGTCTGGCTTGTCCGACGGCACAGGTTGTGATCGACAGCATCAACGGACAACCAGCTAACGCGGGTATCACCTTGCAAGCCGCTTCGGTGGCAACGATCCGAGGCCATATCGCCGACTCTCAACTCAATGGTGTGATAACAGCTACCATACGCGATGCAGAGGAGGTTATCACCTGTAGGCTGAATGATGAATCCTCAACGGGTGCAGAGGAACCGTTTGTCTATACCGATCGTACGAAGACGCTCTATCATGGCTCCGACAGTATCATAAACGGTGTGTTCCGTTTTACGTTTGCCGTACCCCAGGATATCAGCTATAGCGACGGACTAGGACAGATGATCCTCTATGCCGTCAATAGCGACAAGACCCTCACTGCTCATGGTGAGAACAGCAGTTTTATGCTCAATGGCAGTGGGAGTGTGAAGAACGACTCCATCGGTCCGTCGATCTACTGCTATCTGAACGCCAAGTCGTTCACGAATGGCGACAAGGTGAACACCACGCCCTATTTCCGTGCGGAGCTCTATGACGAGAACGGCATCAACGCCTCAGGCAGTAGTATCGGGCATGACCTGGAACTTGTCATCGAACAGCTCTCAGGATCTGGTATGCTGCCGAGGACGTATAACCTGAACGACTACTTCGCCTACGACTTTGGCGACTATCGCAGCGGATCGGTGGGCTTCAGCATCCCAGAGCTCAGCGAAGGACAGTATCGACTCCTGTTCCGTGCTTGGGATATACTCAACAACTCCTCTACCTCAGAGCTCATCTTTACGGTGGAGAAAGGGCTGGAGAGCGACTTCAACGTGATCTGTACGAAGAATCCAGCCACCACAGGAACGACCTTTATCATGACCCACGATCGTATGGGTAGTGAGGTCCACGTGACCCTCGATGTGTACGATCTCTCAGGGCGCCAGCTCTGGACGCATGCAGAGTCGGGCATATCCGCTGACGGGACCTATACCATCGACTGGGATCTGTGTATCGATGGTGGTAGTCGGATGCAGACGGGTGTCTATCTCTGTCGTTTTCAGTTGGATGGCGGAGCGACGAAGACTGTTAAACTGATTGTGCTAAGCAATAATTAAGCGATAGAAACGTTATATTAAAAATATAAAGGGAAAAAAGTAACAAGGTAAAAGAGTAAATAATATAAAGAAATATAGAATATGAAGGAAAATAGAATAAAGACGAAGGTGACTGGGTGGGTGAAATGGTGTTTGCCTTTTTACCTTCTTTCCTTTTTGCCCTTAAACCTACAGGCTCAGGACGATAAGAACGGCATGTTCAATCCCGTGGAGCATGCTGTCATCTCACAGACCATCGCGCCAGATGCCCGTGGGGCTGGTATGGGTGATGTGGGTGCTGCTACCGATCCTGATGTGAACTCACAGTACTGGAACCCTGCCAAGTATCCCTTCTGCATCAGTAGGGCTGGTGTGGCGCTGAACTACACCCCTTGGCTCCGTCAGTTGGTCAACGATATCGACCTCGCCTATCTGGCAGGTTACTATCGCATCGGCGATTACTCAGCCGTCAGTGCTTCTCTGCGTTACTTCTCTCTGGGAAAGGTCTATGCCGATGATGGTATGACGGTTAATCCCTATGAGATGTCGATCGATGCAGCGTACTCGCTGATGCTTAGCGAGCATTTCTCTCTGGCTGCTGCCCTCCGCTGGATCTATAGCGATCTGCGCTATGACTACAGTGAGGACTCCAAGCCTGCTTCGGCCTTTGCGGCTGACTTGGCGATGTATTACAACAATTACGTGATGCTGGGTAGTCGTGAGTGTCAGGTGGGAGTGGGAATGAACATCTCCAATGTCGGTAGTAAGATCTCTTACTATGGCGACGATGAGAGTCAGTTCCTGCCAGCCAACCTGCGTCTGGGTGCCTCGCTGATGGTTCCTGTCGACGAGTATAACCGTTTCTCGATCTCTGCCGATGCCAACAAGCTGCTGGTGCCTACTGTTCCCAAGCAGGAGGATGGTGAGTCGAACAGCGATTATCAGGATCGTGTACGTCGCGAGTACAGTGATATCAGTGCCATCAGTGGTGTGTTCAAGAGTTTCTCCGATGCCCCTGGCGGCTTCAGTGAGGAGTTGGATGAGATCCAGTGGAGCGTGGGTGCCGAGTATGTGTACCACGATCAGTTCTCTCTCCGTGCAGGATATCACCATCAGGCCGAGTCGAAGGGTAACCTGAAGTACTTCACCGTTGGTGGCGGATTCAGGATGAGTGTGTTCTCGCTCGATGTGGGTTATGTCATCTCTACAGCCCGCTCGAATCCTCTAGACCAGACGTTGCGCTTTACCCTGGCCTTCGATATGGACGGAATCAAGGATCTATTTAAAAAGTGAAAAAGTTATGAAGATAAGAGTAGGAATGGGCTATGATGTCCATCAGTTAGTGGAAGACCGCGACCTCTGGATGGGCGGTATCAAGATAGAACATAGTAAGGGACTTCTGGGGCATAGCGATGCCGACGTGCTGCTGCATGCCATCTGTGATGCCCTGCTTGGAGCCGCCAATATGCGTGATATAGGCTACCACTTCCCTGATACGGCAGAGTTTACCGACGGTATGGACAGTAAGGTGATCCTGAAGAAGACCATCGAACTGATTGCCACGAAAGGCTACCGTCTGGTGAATATCGACGCTACCATCTGTGCCGAGCGTCCGAAGATGAACCCGCACATCCCAGAGATGAAGGCGTGCATGGCGCAGATCATCGGCTGCGACGAGGATGATATCTCCATCAAAGCGACAACTACCGAGAAGCTGGGCTTCACGGGTCGTGAGGAGGGCATCAGCGCCTATGCCGTTGTGCTGATAGAGAAATAAATGATGAGAACCATATACCGGATGACTCTGGCGATCGCCTTGTTGCTCCTGACAATGACGGAGACGCAAGGCCAGCCTTTGCATGTGGTTATCCTTGGCGACTCCAACACGTTTATCGGAGGTGATGCCTGCGACCAGCCGCGTGGATGGAACAAATGGTTCAAGGAGGCCTTTGCTCCTGCCTCCTGCCGTAGTTATGCGCGAAGTGGAGCCACCTGGTCGAATACGAAGGTGACGAAGCGCAATACGACGGAGAATATCGGGGTGCTGGGCAACGATAACGTCGTCTATAACCAGATAGAGCGCTTGAAAGATGCTTGTCAGCAGGGAGAACAACCCACGCCCGATCTGATCATTATTAGCGCTGGCACCAACGATGCGTGGTTCGTCTCTCAACGTCCGCAAGTCTTTGCCCAGACCGTTGAGGAGGCTTTTGCTGATGAGGCGATGGTCTTCAGACCAGCGAATGAGGTCTTGACGTTGGCGGAGTCGGTACGTTATGGTTGTGAGTTGCTGAAGACCGCCTTCCCTGAAGCACGGATTATTCTGCTCACGCCATTGCAGGCTACCAAGGCAGATGCTCAGTCGATAACGAAGGCTGGCGACATCATTGAGGCTTGTGCCCGTCGTATGGCTTTGGGTGTGATCCGTCTGGATCAGGAGGGTTGTATCAAAGTGGCTGACCAGCGTTCTGTCAGGAAGTACACCACCGATGGCGTACATACCAATGTGGCTGGGGCACGCTATAATGGGTTGCTGGTGGCCCGTCGTGTGAAAGAAATGATAAAGAAGTAATATATAAATAAGGTGTAAGATGGTATTCTCGGATTTATTCTTCCTGTTCTCCTTCTTGCCGGCCTTCGCCCTGTGCTATCTCATCGGGGCGTGGATCGACTGGCGGATCCTGTCCTCTGGGACGGAACGGAGTCAGCAGGCCAAGAATCTGATGCTGGTCATCTTCTCCCTGATCTTCTATGCCTGGGGCGAACCCGTCTATGTGTTCCTGATGTTCGGCTGTGTGGTACTCAACTATCTCGCGGGTCGTGGCATCGGTGCCTTGAAGGGTGGTGGTCGGAAATGGGCCTTGATAGCTGGTTTGGTAGGCAACTTGTTGATTCTGGGCACCTTCAAATACTTAGGTTTCTTCGTGGCTACTCTGGCCGATGCGGGTATCGTGGTGGCGGCTCCAACCATCGCCCTGCCTATCGGTATCAGCTTCTATACCTTCCAGAGCATTTCTTATCTGGTGGATGTCTATCGCGGCGAGTCGCCTATGCAGCGACGTTTCATCAACCTGCTGCTGTATATCTCGATGTTCCCCCAGCTGATAGCTGGTCCTATCGTTCGTTATGGTACGGTGGCTCATGAGATCAGCGATCGACGGGTGACATCCTCTGATCTTTACGACGGCATCTATCGCTTCCTGATTGGACTGGGTAAGAAGGTGATCATCGCCAACCAGCTGTCGGAGATCTCCGACCAGTTCCTGGTGAATGGCTTGGGCGACCTCTCTACCACGGGTTCGTGGATCGGTGTAGTGGCCTTTACCTTCCAGATCTATTTCGACTTCTCGGGATATAGTGATATGGCCATAGGTTTAGGACGTTGTCTGGGATTCCATTTCAACGAGAACTTCGACCATCCCTATTGTTGTCGTAGTATCACTGAGTTCTGGCGTCGTTGGCATATCTCGTTGGGAAGTTTCTTCCGCGACTATGTCTATATCCCCATGGGTGGTAACCGTCGTCATCAGCCTATTAATATCCTGGTGGTGTGGTTCCTCACAGGTATGTGGCATGGGGCCAGCTGGAACTTCATCATCTGGGGTGTCTACTTCGGTTTGATTGTGATGATTGAGAAATACACGCTGTTGCGTATCATCAACTATGTGCCGCGTGTGTTCCTACATATCTATAGTATGGCACTGGTCATCATTGGCTGGGGCATCTTCTATTTCGACGATTTCCAGTCGATGCTGCGTTTCTTCCGTTCGTTCTTCGGATTAGACGGACGCTTCACCGATTTCATCTCCCAGAGTGCACTCACCGATCATTTCTGGCTTTGGATTGTGGCCCTGCTGTTCTGTATGCCTATCCGCAGGATGCTGCCTGATCATGTGCTGGTGCGCCTGACCCTCTCGTTGGTGGTGCTGGTGCTGAGTGTGGCCCTCTTGGTGGGTGCCACGAATAATGCGTTTATCTATACACGTTTCTGATATGCAAAAGAGATATACATACATACTGATAGGACTGATGCTCTTCCTCTTGCTGGCTGATGCACAGGCACAACCTGTACGCCGCGGACGCAGAGGCATCATCGTCTATGGCTCTGGCAAGCAGACACGTGCCGTAGAACCTTTTGGGGCAACCCTGGCGCAAGGTAAGCAGTATGCCGAGGTGGTCAACCGTTACCGTTCGCTCCTATCGCCCGATATCCGTGTGTATGGCATGCCCATCCCCAGTGCCATCGCCTTCTATTGTCCTGAGAAGGCCCGTAAGTGGACGGGGGATGAAGGCAAGGCGGTTGCCTATCTGCTGAACCAGTTGGCAGAGGGGGTTATCCCTGTGCCTATCGTAGATACGTTAAAGGCTCATAGCAACGAACCGATCTATTCGCGTACCGATCATCACTGGGCTCCGCTGGGGGCTTATTATGCGGCTCGTGAACTGGCTTCTGCAGCTCAGGTGCCTTTCCGCGATCTCTCGTCCTACGATACCATTACCATCCGTAACTATGTAGGAACCATGTACCGTTTCTCACGCGTGGCAGCTGTCAAATATGCCCCAGAGGAGTTTGTCTATTATAAGCCGCGCGATATTGCGTATACCACCACTATTACCCGCTATCTGTTAGGAAGGGATGGGAGTGTTGTTGGTGCAAAGGAGCCAGAGGAATCGCCTTTCTTCTACGAATTCTCCGATGGTAGCAGTGGGGCTTATCTCACCTTTATGCATGGCGACTCCAACAATACCCAGGTGCGAACTGCAACTAAGAACGGACGACGCTTGCTGATTCTGAAAGACAGTTTTGGCAATGCCCTCCCGAGTTATCTGTTCTATTCGTTTGAAGAGATCCATGTGATAGATAGTCGTTATTTCCCTGATAACATCCTGTACTATATCCAGAATAACCAGATTACCGATGTGGTGTTCTGCAATAATATCATCCATGCCTCGATGGCGAAGATTCAGGAGAATCTGCTCCGTTATTTAGAGCAGGAAGGTCTGAAGGAGGCGTCGACGGAAGAAGTGGTTGAACCAGATGAGGAAGAGATTGAAGAATTAGAAGAATGATACGTGAACGGATATACATAACAATCGTTGTCCTTGTGGGACTGGCCGTGGCGGTGGTGTTCAACACCTTCCCACGTAGCATCTTCTCTGCCTTGGAGAAGCGCGAGCTGGCCTCCTTCCCGGAGTTCTCCTGGGAGCGTCTGGCCGATGGTTCGTTTACCCGCGACGTGTCCTCTTGGTTCAGCGACAGCGAACCTTATCGCGATGTGTTTATGGAGGTGAGCATGCATCTGAAGGACTGGATACGCATATCCACTCCTGGCGAGCAGATAACCTTCCATGCCTCCACCAGTTCCTTCCCAGAGAGCAGCGTCAGTGCTGTCCCTGACAGCATTGGCGACATAGCAGACATGGTTGAGTCAGATAGTCTGGGTGGGCCTGAGATCATCGATGGTAGTGCGAAGATTGCCAATGCAGGTATTATCATCGTGGGCAGTGGGCCTGATGTACGGGCCCTGATGGCCTTTGGTGGTACGGGCAAGGGAAACACCGCCTATCCCGATGCGGCCAACCTTTATTATAATACCTTCAATGGCTCTGTACGCGTCTATTGTATGATCATCCCTACGGCTATCGAGTTCTATTGTCCTGAGAAGGTACGCTCACATACCCGTTCGCAGAAAGCCACCATCGATAACTTCTATGCCCATCTGACAGCTGGTGTGAAGGGTATCGATGCCATCTCGGCGTTGGCTCCCCATACCAGTGAGGCGATTTACCTGCGTACCGATCACCACTGGGCACCCCTTGGCGCCTATTATGCCGCCCGTGAGTTTGCTGCTGTGGCTGGTGTACCTTTCCGCGACCTCTCGTCGTACGATCAGAAGGTCATCCACCGCTATGTGGGAAGTATGTATGGCTATTCTCAGGATATCGCCGTGAAGAACGCCCCAGAGGATTTTGTCTATTATGTGCCGCGTGGCATCGACTACAGTGCTACCTACATCACCTACACCATCGATGAGGAATACCACGTCACGTCAGAGTCGAAACCCCGTAAGGGGCCCTTCTTCTATCATCAACGCGACGGAAGCGGTAATGCCTATTGCACCTTTATGGGCAGCGATACGAAGATTACCCAGGTTCGCACGGGAACACATAACGGACGACGTGTCCTCATCCTCAAGGACAGCTTTGGCAATGCCATCCCTGGCTATCTTTTCTTCTCGTTTGAAGAGGTACATGTGGTCGATTATCGTTACTTTACCAAGAATATGACATCATATGTGGAGGATCATCAGATTACCGATATCCTCTTTGCCAACAACGTCTTCTCGGCTTGTTCACCGCATACAGGTCGTACTTATGCCCGCTTCCTCACCCAGAAGGGAGGCATTGTCGTGCATCATAAGACGGATAGCGTGCCTGCGAACCCGTCCGACTCTCAAAATGAACAGCAGGATGCGAAACCTGTTGCTCCTAAGGATACAACAGAAAGTCTAATAACAAATAAAGAAAGCAAATGAAACCTATGAGAAGAATTCTACTATTGTTGATGGGATTATTCCTCACACAGTTCTCGATGGCCCAGACAGCGCCGACTGACTCGCTGGATGATATGTCCTATTGGGATCCTCTGATGGATGCCATCATCGAACACGAAAGTGGTGGAAACCCCAATGCCCGTTGCGGCATCTATCTGGGACCCATGCAGATTGCGCCCGTTTTGGTGCGTCAGTGTAATATCCTCCTGAAAGCGCGTAAGCGTCCTGAGCGGTTCACACAGAATGACCGTCGGAGTATCGAGAAGTCCAAGCAGATGTTTGTACTGATCATGTCTGAGTATAACCGCGATAGGGATATCGACAAGGCTATCCGTATCTGGGCGGCAGGACCTCATTATTCCATCAAGGGCACCCAGAAGCATGTGAAGAGCATCCGTGCCATCATGGAGCGCCAACAAGCCGCTAAAGCCGCCAAAGCCCAGGATAGCCAGAAATAGTCCATCCCCATGCCGCGACTCTCGCGAGCGTAATCATCCCTTAAGCCCCACCCGCGGATGCGGGCGGGGCTCTATTACAAAACGATGCCGCGACTCTCGCGAGCCGCGGCATCTAAAAAGCCTATGTTTAACTAAAAATCCTTTTCTCTAAAAGAAATTTTCAGCTCACAAGAGCTAAAAATTTGAAAGTTTAAAAGGGAGCTTCGCAGCGACCTCCTGTTATCCACAGCTGAAAACTTTCTCTTACCAATAACTAAAAACCTAAAACTATAAATATTACTACTAACCTAAAACAATCTATTAACCTTTTGACGATGCAAAGGTACGATGATTTTTTGAATCACGCAAGACTTTATATGTTTTAAGTGTATAAACACCCATTATTCTTGACCTAAATCAAGCCTTTGTGTGCGCATACAACGAATTTTTATACTTTTTTGCTTGCTTTTAACAAAAGAAGTTGTACCTTTGCAGTATGAGAGTACTGATTGTGAATACAAGTGAGCGGACGGGTGGGGCTGCTGTAGCTGCCAACCGACTGATGAAGGCGCTGAACAACAATGGTGTCAAGGCGAAGATGTTGGTACGCGATAAGGAGGATGACTCATTGACTGTTGTCGCCCTTCCTCCATCGCCTTTACTGCGTTGGCATTTCCTTTGGGAGCGGTTTGTTGTGTTCTGTCGCCTTCGTTTCTCTCGTAAGCATCTTTTCGAGGTCGATATTGCCAATAGCGGATCGGATATCACGAAGTTGCGTGAGTTCCAGGAGGCTGATGTCATCCACCTCCACTGGATCAATCAGGGCATGCTCTCATTGAATGGTATCCGTCAGATTCTGCGCAGCGGAAAGCCTGTGGTGTGGACGATGCACGATATCTGGCCAGCCACAGCCATTTGTCATGTCACACTCGGATGTCGTAACTTCACCACCCAGTGCCGCGAATGCCGGCTGCTACCTGGTCAGGGCTCGAAAAACGACTTCTCTACCTCTGTCTGGCTGAAGAAGCAACGCATGCTGGAGGATGGTAATATCTACTATGTAGCCTGTAGTCGTTGGCTGGAGTCGGAGGCCAAGAAGAGTGCCTTGCTGAAAGGACAGAAAGTGACCTCCGTGCCCAATCCCATCGACACGCATATATATAAGAAAGGTGATAAGCAGGAAGCCAGATCGCGTTTAGGTTTGCCCCTCGACAAAAAACTGATTCTCTTTGCTTCGCAGCGTGTTACGAATGAGAATAAGGGTATGAGCTATCTGATAGAGGCTTGTCAGCAACTGCAGGATATCCCCAATCTGGGTGTCGTCATCCTCGGAGGCCATGCCGAAGAGTTCACCTCTCAACTGTCAACTTTCCCCCTCGGTTACATTAACGACGAACAGCGTATTGTCGATGTCTATAATGCCGCCGATGTATTCGTGCTTCCCTCGCTCTCTGAGAATCTGCCGAATACCATTATGGAGGCGATGGCTTGTGGTGTGCCCTGTGTAGGTTTTAAGGTGGGAGGTATCCCTGAGGAGATCGACCACAAGAAGAATGGTTATGTAGCTGTCTATCGCGATGCAAACGATCTGGCCAAGGGCATCCGCTGGATCCTGACCGAGGCCGACTACGACGCACTCAGCGAGAATGCTGTCCATAAGGTCATCAGGAACTACTCCCAACAGAGTGTCGCCATGCGCTATCTCGATGTGTATCACCAGGCCATGGCCTTTAACAACTACCGCCTATGATACGCATCACCTACGTCACCATCACCTTTAATGCAGCTTCCGTCTTGCAGCGTACGCTCGATAGCGTACTCCAGCAGGACTATCCTGATATCGTGCATCTGATCATCGACGGGGCCTCTACAGATGATACGCTGAAGTTGGTCGACGACTATATCGAACGCTCGAATGCCGCAGAGAACGGCCACCGCATCCAGGTGATGTCAGAGCCCGACGAAGGTATCTACGACGCCATGAACAAAGGACTCCGCTCACTCGATGGCGACTATGTCTGCTTCCTCAACGCAGGCGATTTCCTGCCTGCCCCCGATACAGTAAGTAAGATCGTAGCGCATATTTCCCTTGTTGTTGGCGATGGAAATATGCCCGCTGTGGCCTACGGCGATACGGATATTGTGGATAGCGAGGGTCGTTTCCTGCACCATCGTCGTCTGGCACCTCCTGAGCACCTTACCTGGAAATCCTTCCGTCAGGGTATGTTGGTATGCCACCAGGCCTTCTATGCCCGCACCGACTTTGCCATCGCCACCCCTTACGATCGTCAGTACCGTTATTCAGCCGATGTCGACTGGTGTATCCGTGTGATGAAAGCTGCTGCCAAGGAGAATGTGCCTTTGCACAACCTCCACATGGTAGTGGTCAACTATACCCAAGAGGGACAGACAACGCTCCACCACCGTGAGTCGCTCTGGGAGCGTTATAGGGTGATGGAGCGTCATTATGGTCGCATCCAGACGTTTTTCTTACACTGCTGGTTCGTCGTCAGGGCAATTATCACCTAATCATGACCTTTTTATTATTAATAATGTAAACGCCCTTGCTGAGGCCTTCGAGAGCTTCACTGGCATCCTTTGTTGTGCGGAGCAGTCTTCCGTCAAGCGTGTAAACTTTGACCTCTCTGAATTCTGAATTCTCAATTTTTGATTCTCTGATGCCCGTCGCATAATTGCTGGTCACATCGTTTACCTTATACTTATTATCACTGTCTTTCGAGGTGGAGATCTCGAAATACTTGTCGGTGGTGACATCCGCCACGTCCACTGTCTGCGGACTTCCGGAATCCGTGCTGAACACGAAGCTCACCGCATCATCCTCATCGTTGATGGTATAGGTCTGTGTGTACCATTTCTTCCCACCCACAGTGGTGGTACTGGTCACCTTATCACCAGGCCAGTTGCCGTTTTTGGGAGCATGGCTTCCATCGCCGCCCCATGTCCAGAAGTTCACTGACTTCCAGCCCACTTGATCGACATTCACATGCACGGTGATGTCGTATTTTACGAAGGTGCTGGGTGCGAATGTCGGATAGTTAATCTTATCGCGGTCAATGCCACTGACATAGTAAATATAGTGGTAGCCGCTGATGGCTTTCTTCCAAGTGTCGTCTGTAGGCTGGTAGCTGCTGGCTTTAGGACCTACAACAGCGAGTAACTTGCCATTGGAACCTGTGACCTCTACAGCATAGTAGTTCTTATCCGAGGCTACTTTCTCATACGTGCTGACATTGCTGATGCCCACAGCCTTGCGCACGGCCACCATATTGGCAATCTCCTGCTTATAAGCCTTCCAGTGTTTCAGGAAGACGCAGGGCGTGCCAGGCATGGCCAGCAGATAGGCATTGGCCGCCAACGTATCCTTCTTGATGGGGTCCTGAGGATCATTAGCGCGCTTTTCTGTATCGTGGTTCTCTACGAAGGTTACGGCATACTGGCGATAGGTTCCACTTTGGTAGTCATTACTTACGAGCGGCCAGTTGCCTTGGTTCTGTTTGCCTAACTGGGTCCAGTCGCCATTGTTGATAGCATTACGAATGGTGTAACGGAACTGGAAGTCGAAGGCTGCACTGGTCTTACTGGTGCCGTCGATCCATTTCTTGATGGTGTTCGAGCTATCCCAGCATTCTCCGACTGAGAACTTGGGCTTGGCACTCTCGTTATACATCTTTGTATAGCTGGCGCTGTAGCCCTTCACCATATCGTAGCGGAAACCTGTATAGCCCAGGTCGCTGAGCAGGAAATCGAGATAAGCCTTGACTATTTTCTGCACATTCTCGCTCTTATGGTCCAGATCGCGCATACCGCCCCAGCCCTCACCAGTATCGTTGTTCGAACTGAGACTATAGCCATTGCTGTCAGCCCATTTCTTTGTTGCGCCATCATCATCGTTGGCACAGATATCTGTCGAAACCATCTCGTAGGTCACACCCTTATAGCTCTCTTTCGGGAAGTCCACCCAGTTGCTGACGTTTCTGCGGTGATTGATGACCACGTCGGCAATGGTGCCGATACCTTTCTGCTTGAAGGTTTTTATCATTGAACGCAGCTGCTCTTCATTGCCGAACGAGCTGTTATAGTCATTAAACCACCATAGGTCGTCATAGCCCATCGACGTACCGCCGCAGTTACCACTTTGGGGTATCCATACCAAGTCGAAGGTAGTTGACAGATCGTCAGCCTGCTTCTCCAACTTCGCCCAACGGGAGTCGTTAAACGAGTCCCAGTAGAATCCCTGAAGCATCACGCCCTTGTAGTCCGAAGGCCAGCCCTGGGCAGAAGCGGTAAGAAGTGAAAAGTGAAGCGTGAACAGCAAGGCCATCACTCTCCACATGTTTGTTGTTTTAGTCATACTTGTCATAGTTGTTGTTATTTGTTAGTCTTCAATAATCGTGATTCGTCCCTGTGGTTGGGCATAGGCGGTGCCAGTGGTGCCTCCGAGGGTGTTAGCCAGATAGTCGGCCAGCGCCTCATAGTAGCGGGTGTTACTCTCGAACACCACAGGACACTGTTTGAAGCACTCAAAGAGTCCGCCGCCCTGGTGGTTATAGTCCGTCAGTCCCACGGTGTAGGTCTTCTTCAGGTCGATGGGCGCATACGTGCCATCTTCCTGCAGCACCTCCACGTTGCTCACCGTATGACTCTTGCTGTGGATGGTGAAGCGGATGCCCGAGCACTGTGGGAAGTTGCCGTCGAGGACAGGCACCAAGGCCGTGCAACGTGTCAGCATCTGTACAATCTGCTCACCTGTAGCAGCAATCCTACGCAGCAGGTTGTCGTAGGGCAGCATACCGATAATATGACCATAGGTGATCGTGCCAGCCAGGATATCATTGCGGATACCACCACCGTTCTCGAAGGCGATATCCGACTTCATGGCCTGTCTATAAGCATCAGCCACCAGGTCGCCCGCGTTCGTCTCTTCACCACGAACCACCCACTGGTCGTTCTCGTCGGATACCACGAGGGTGTAGTCTGTCTTGGCTACCACACGCGAGGTAGCTGCCTCCACCATCTTCCTGATGCTATCCGTAGCCGCCTTCACCTGGGCATTCTCGGTAGTTATCTCCTTGGTGGGGATCAGCTGCACGCTCATCCGTCCGTCGGGGGTGATCAGCAGTTTACCGATGTTATTAAACTGCGTACCTGTCTGGGTCACGATGATGTCCTGACCCTCCTGGTTCTTCACCACGTCGCGCTCAATAATCGAGTGGGTATGTCCGTCGAGCACAATGTCGATGCCCTTTGTCTTCTCTACAATCAGATGTGAGCTGAAGCCCATCGACTGGGTCGTCTCTCCCACATGCGAGAGCAGCACCACATAGTCGGCACCCTCGCTACGGGCCTTGTCGGCAGCCTGCTGAATCTGGTCATAGAACTTCTCCGGACAGAGGTCGTAAAGCTTGATGCCGTTGGTATCGTAGAACGAGTAGCCCTCCAGGATCATCGTCTCGGGCGTCACAGCACCAATGAAGGCGATGCGCTTCTGTCCGTACTGCTTGATGACATAGGGGGCATACAGGGGCTCTGGCGAACTCGGCTCAAACAGGTTCACGCACACCGTCGGCGTCTTCATCTGAGCCAACAACTCCTCCAATCGTGGCACACCATAGTCAAACTCATGGTTGCCCAGCGTCAGAGCGTCGTAACCCACATACTTCATGATGTCGATGATATACTGACCCTTCGAGATGGCACCTGTCGTATTGCCTTGCAGGAAGTCTCCGCAGCATACTGCTGTAGCGTATGCCGTATCCGTCGCGTTGATCGCATCCCTCAAGCCAGCTATCTTCGCATAGCCGTCGATGCCGCAGTGTACATCGTTCTCATACAGCACCACGATACTCTTCTGCTTCTCCCCGACATTCACTGCCGAGGTGACCTTGTGTGAGCACGAACTGCCCAAAATGCCCGCTGCCACTACCAGCAGCCCAACAAAATACTTTTTCATGATCTCTATACCTTATTTATATTATTTGGCCACAAAGTTACAATTTTTTTCTTTAATCTTGCATCATTTTCATAAAGTTTTTGTATCCTAAAGAAGAAATCCCTAAAAAAACTTGGAACAAGCCAAAACCCATCGTAACTTTGCGGTGTGATTCAGAGATCACCCCGCGAGAACAGGCTGCACCTCAGCATAAAGCGAGCTTTCTGCCTTCGGTTTGCACTGTCCTTGCATCGTCAATCAGAAATAAAACCTCTGAACGACAAACTAAAAAAGTAATAAAGTAACAAATAAAAATAGTATTAACAATTAAAACTTAAAGAAAGGAAACAAATGATCCGCGTGAAGGCCATGAACGATGGCAACAACCAGCTGCTGCAGTGGATGCTGGCTCCGAAATGTGACGGGCGAAACCCTTCAGGTTCAGAGGTTCCTTCGAGTCAGCCTCGGGGTAATACTTGCCGTAGCCTTTGTTGAATCGGTTGTTGTTCTTACGAAGATTTACCTGAAATGCAATTACTTCACTTGCCATAGTTGATTTAAAGTTTTAATTGTTTGACTTAGATTTAAAATTCTCACGTTGTCTTTCTGGATCCTTAAGACACTGCGAAGGTACGAATAATTTTTTAATTATCCAAATAAATAAACGCTTCGAAAGTACTTATATAAACTTATGAGTACTTTTTGCAACTTATACCAAAGATTTTGCTAAAATCATTAGGATATCTTGGCAAAAACTTAAGAGCCTGATGCTCGATGATCCTGAGCTTACCCCGCTCGCCACACAGAAACGACGCACTTATCTCCCAGCAGAAGTAAACATTATTTATCAACACCTTGGGCGGCCATAAACCGCCCTTTTTCATGCCCTTTCGGGGGCTCAGACTTTACTCCGACTAAAGTGCAGGTTTAATCGGAGTAAAGCCCCATTTTACTCGTAGTAAACTCCAGCTTTACTTGGAGGGTATTTTAGAGACAAAGAGAAAGGTGGGAGATTGTAAGGATTTATTAAATGTCTTATACTGATATAGGTTGACAAAGACAGGTTCGCGGGTTCACGGGTTCACGGGTTCTTTTCGTTTTTGTAGTTATCTTCAAAACTTCTCTTATATTTATATTATATTACATATATGTTATAATATATATGTAATATAATATAAATCAATATAAACATTTTCATTCTATGTTGTATTTTCATTTTTCCAAATGAACCCGTGAACCCATGAACCCGTGAACCCATCCTAAATGTTAAAATCCTAAGGTGTACCGACTTATAGGACACCTCTACTCTATTTTTGCATCTATACTAATCTACCAAGTGTTTCTTTGTTTTTTTGTTTGTATTTTAGAATTATAAATAGAATGGGGCTTCAGAATGGAGTGTCCCTTTTTTATTATATAATAGGTGTTGGGCATAAAAAAGAGGTAGCTCTTTCACAGAGCGCCCTCTCCAATTAATTTAATAACTTTTTTTATGAAATCTTACCGCAGTCACTGCGGGATAATATTAGTATGAAAGATAATAATCTTACATTGAAAAAAATGGGGCGCCGCCGAGCCCCCAAACCTTTGTTAACCTTAATTCTAATACTATGAAAAACACGATGCAAAGGTACGAATAAGCGAGCACATTACAAAATATCAGAAACCTTTTTAATTATTTTTAATGTCGAGCGGGATACATAGTTTTTATGAACTATGCAAGGTTTTGTGTGTGCAATCACAAAACTAATGGCTACTCCAGAAATGGTTCTTGGGTTGCTGTAAGTGGGGACATAAAAGATTGTTAATATCGTAGGGGTGTACCGAGTTATGGGACAACGTTGGTTTACTTTTGCCGTCGTATGGGAGAATATGACGATATTATCAACTTGCCACATCATGTGTCGAAGCGGCATCCGCAAATGTCGATGTGGAAGCGTGCGGCTCAGTTTGCGCCCTTTGCTGCCATGGAGGGCTATAAGGAGGCCATCGAGAAAGTGAATAAGGAGAGTGAATGTGCGTATGAGACACAATATGTGGATGAGTGGTGATATGCAAATTACAATGAATATTGAGGCAAATACAGGTAATAATCTCCAAGAATGCAAGTTTAGTGCGTTTTTATTTGGATAAACCGAATATTTTTACTATATTTGCACTCGATACCTAAAATTAGGAATATAAGTTTAATATAACTAATAATTTAAAATTAAACTATTATGAGAAGAAGTTATTTTCGACTGTTGGAAGGGTTACTTTTTAGCCTTCCGTTGTTGTTCGCAAGTTGCGGAAATGGTGATAATGCGTTAGAGGAGATCATCAATGGTGGTGGATCTGGTGGCGGTGGCTCCGCAGCCGATCACTCCAATCAGTATTTGGTTTACTCTTACTCTACAGCATTAGATTCAACTTGGACTGATATCCCCGCCAATGCTACTAAATGGACTGGAACAGTAACACCAGGAAATGTTGCTGAGGGTACATACGTTGTAGAGGGAACTGCTATCTGTGCTGGTCAGTTAGTTCTTATGGGTGAGGTAAATCTTATTTTTAAGGATGGAGCCAAATTAACTGTGAATGATGGTATAACTTATGATATGGTAGGCGGTGCGGGTTCTCTAAACATTTACGGACAAGGCATTAGCAGTAGTATGGGCCAACTTATTGTAAATAACGATACTCCCGTTGATCTTGGTGGCGGCCTTTACGAGGCTTCTGGTATACTTGTGTTAGCATTATCTGTTCATGGATGTAAGATCGAAACAACGGGTGATACAGGTGGTACAGCAACTGTGGCAAGTAAGGGTATTGAGATACCCAATGGTTCAGGCGATATTACAATTTATAATGGTAACATTAAAGCAATTGGATTATCAGCATTAGCAGCTGGTTCTGGTATAGTTTATGACGGAACTGGAAATGTCAATATCTATGGTGGTGTTTTAGAAGCAAAAGGTGGAAATGCTATTGACGATGCTAATGTTGGTGAGGGCTTTTATTGTGGTGGAAATCTAACCATCAAGGGTGATGCTATTGTCAAGGTCTACGGTGGCGCTGACTCAGGACATGCACAAGGTGGACATGGTATAAGACTTAATACTGGAGATATCGAAATCTCTGGAAACGCTGATGTATATGCTGAATCAGGTAAAGATGCTGTAGCTGCTATTTACACAAACATTGGTAATATAAATATTTCTGGCGGAAAAGTTGAAGCTGTAGGAAATAACAATGGTAATGGTATTGAAATAAGTGTAGGAACTACTACTGTTTCTGGAGGAGCCGTTATTGCAACAGGAGGTGCTTCTGGCTTTGGTATGGATTGTAAGATTGTTGTTGGTACAGGCCTTAAGTTTTATGAGGATGACAGCGCTAATCCTTCTGCTAGTGTTGCTGGTACACCTGGTGATGGAACTACTATAATCTACTGTAACAACAAACGATATGTAGAGATTAAATAAAACTCTTATCAAATAGAATAACGGAGGCGCTTCTGCAAGGAGGCGCCTCTTAATATATAATAAGGTATAGGGCATGAAAAAAGAGGTGGCTCTTCACAGAGCGGCCTCTTCATTTCATATGTTGTTAACTAATAAACATGAGTACCGCAATCACTGCGGGATAATTTATGTATGAGAAACATGGTGCAAAGGTACAAATTTTGGGTGAAATATGCAAGTGTGAATATATGTGAAAAAATGAAAACTAACGGATTTTATCGACGAATAGCGGGATTTTATCGACGAAATTTTTCCCGTTTTGAATTATTAACATTTGAGCCGAAAATTGAAGGTTTAAAATTTTGCCGGATCATGGTTTTGATGTAATTTCGCGCTCGTTTTGTGTTTAAGTGAGAAGTATCATCTGAATACGATCCGTAAGATCATTGCCCGTTGGGCGCCAGAGTGTGAGAACAATACCAAGGCGTATATCTATTATGTGGCCAAGCAGGTGGGTTGCAATGAGTGCGACCCCCTGCCCTCGCCCAAAATGGCGCCAGCGGTATGGAAGAAACTCGCCTGGGCGATGTTCGAGGTGGAAGCTGGGCGGAAAAATGTCGGCGCCTCGATGGAGCAGGATGAATACGAAAAAGGCGGGACTGCTCTGTGTGAGCGCGTCCCGCCTTGGCTATGGTAGAATGTGAAGGGTTACTTCACGGTGCAGTAGATCTTATCAGAGGTCTTACGCGTTGGGTAGAGCTTGATGGTCTTTCCTTCCACGGTGATGTTGTCGCCATTGGCCACCAGGTCGCCGATGTTGGTGCCGCCACCGTTGCCTCCGAGGTTGATATCCCACGAGTTGTTGGTGGTGAACTTCCAACCGTTGCTGGTTACACCAGCACCAGTGATCTCGAAGCAGTAGTCGGTGGCGTTCCACGTCATCTGCTGAGCATCGTCGGCAGCATTCCAGCCGTTGAAGTCGCCCACGAGGTTCATGTTGGTGATGCGTACAGCATTCAGCGTGTTCTCAGCGAGGTTCATGGTGACGTAGTAGACACCCTCGCCAGCTGTAGCCTTGATGTTACCACCGCCGTCTGCAAAGTCGCCAGTGATACCGCTTGAGAAGGTACCGCTATTGATCTCATCGTCCCAAGAGCCAGCTACGCGCTGGAACTTGAACTCATTGCCCCATCCGTTAGGATCGGCGCAATAGACGTAGCCTGTGTAGACGCCGTCGAAGTTGGCCGACTCCAGCTTCTGCTCTGCATTAGCCCATCCGTCGGTAGCACCGATGAAGTAGACGAACTGAGCGAAGTCGAGTGAGGTGATCTGATAAGTGTAGTCCATCATGTTGATGACCACGCGGATCTTCTTGTGTCCACCAGGTACGCAGAACGAACCATCGTCGGAGAGCTTGGTACGACGATCGAGCGAGCCCTCAGTGCCGTTCTTACCGTTACCCAGCTTGGTGCCGAAGAGCAGGCTCCAGTTGTTATCGTTGGTAATAGCGTCGCAGGCCTTGTCGTCGCCGATAGCGAACCAGGTGTCGCCATCAGCTGCATCCATCACGATAGAGAAGACGGGATCGTCGTAGACATCCTTGTCGCTGTGGCTGAACTTCAGTGCCTTTGAGGCAGCTGTGCCGGCCCAGTCGCCGCTGGCGCCACCTACGATGTAGTAGGCGTCGGCAATCTCAGGCGCATTGGGTGTAGCGGTGAGGGTGGTGCTGCCAGTAGCATCAACCACCATCTTGTTCAGTTCGATCTGTCCCACCACATTCACGGGAATGGTACGGGCGACAGGGCGACGGCCATAGAGTGTGGTGATGGCACTCTCCAGCTCGTCAGTGTCAGCGAAACCGTTGTTATCTACCTCAACAGGAATCGACTTACTACCGTCCTCGCTGGTAATCTCAGCACCATAGCCGACGAGAATAGCCTCTTCGGGGGCCGTATAAGCTGCGGAGAACAACTGCACCTTCTCGGCTGTAACTGTTGAGAAGTCGATAGCAGCTGCAGGGCTTACGGTAATTCCCATGGCCAGAGGCTCCTCTGGACTATTGGTGATCGGATCTGCCCAGTCTGTATAATCATCGGTACAGCTTGCCATCAGCAGGCCAATACCTATCATTGACAATAACTTTTTCATACTTCAAAGATGTTTTAGTTTTCGATAAACATGTACTGACCTGTGATATCGTTCAGGAATACAGTGTAAGAACCTGCCACATAAGGAATGTTCGCGCCATTCTGCTTGCCCTGTCCCCATGGGAAGGTGTCGTTACCCCAGTTGAAGTCCCAACCGCCATCGGCAGCAAACTTCATCTCGCCGTCCTCGCCAGCCTCGAAGGTAGCGCTCCAAGCGTGGTTCTCGCAACCATCGTAGGTGTCGTAGGCGTTCATCAGGTTGGCATTCACATCCCAGCCGTTGTAACCACCAGGCATACCCATTGAGCTGAATGCGCGCGGTGCACCATCGTAAGCCTCGATGGTAAGCACATCGTTCTTCGTGTCGAGCTTCACGGTGTAGTAGCCGTCGGAAGGAACGGTGATATTGCCAGAGCCGCCATCGTTCTTCACGTAGCCGTCGTCGCCAGCACCCCACTGCTCGTTCCAGTCGCCAGGTGTCTTGATGAGCTTGAAGCCCTTGCCGCCAGGGAAGAAGCCGGTGTAAGCAATCACACCCTGACCAGTCACCTTGTCGTAGCTCTCGTCAGCCAATGTCATCAGCGGGAAGATAGCTGAGCCGATGCCACCTGCAGAGTTGTTCCAAGAGCCGTCGCCGACGCACTCACCTACGAGATACCAGATCTCAGGAGCTGCATCCGTCAGAGCAATATAATAAGGTGCCACATTCACGGTGACCACGTTAGAGATAATGGGAGCGGCACCAGGTGTGGTGGCAACGGCACGCAGATAGATAGTCTGCGTAGCGGGGATATTCTCCGGCGTCCACTGACCAATCTGTACCAGGTTACGATCGAGAACGCTTGGATCGATTGTTCCTGAACCACCAGTAATACCAGCAGATACAACGGCGTAGTCGGGAACGAGACTACCACTCTCGTCGGCATTGGCCTCGTCGGTAGAGATGGTGAAGCTGCCACTCAGTGATGCCTCAATGTCGTAGCTCACCTCAGCGGGGAAGCCGTATTCGGGCTGCGACCACGTGAGTCTCATCTCGTCGGAATTCAGCAGATCAACGACCTGTGCTGCATATCCGGGCTCATTCAATGGGAATGTCGATGGCTGCTGCAACGTCGGGTTCGAATCGTTGTCGTCGGCACAGGCTATGAAGAGCCCCATACCACACAGCAGCAGCAATGATGATTTCAATATATTTTTCATTGTTGTATTCATTATATTATTCATTATGCATTACCTGTAACCTTCGTTCTGAACCAGATTGGGGTTAGCTGTCAGGTCGGTTGTCGGGATGGCAAACACATTCCTGTAAGCATCGAAGCTACGGCCTGTGTATGCAGAACCCTTCCACTGCCAGTTGTAGTTGGTGCTACCACCGAACTTACCAAAGCGTACCAGATCCATGCGGCGACGGCCTTCGAAGTAGAACTCACGGCTCCACTCGTCGCAGATCTCATCGAGAGAGTAGCTGTCCTTCGTAGCGGCGTTAGCACGGCTACGGATCGCATTGATGGCATTAGCTGCCTCACCACTGGCTGTACCGCCGTTCTGACGGGCCAGAGCCTCTGCATAGGTCAGATAAGCCTCGGCCAGACGCATCAGGAAGAAGTCGGTATCGGGGAACTGGGCACTCTTGGTGGCAGCACCCGTGGTGGTGAAGTTGTTCCACTTAGCCACAGCATAACCGCTCTTGAAGGTGCTCACGTCGTCGTTGTTGAGTGTACGGCCACGAGAGTCGATGATGGCGCGATCGTCGCCAGCAGCCTTGGCAAAGGCCTTCGGAGCAGCCTCGGGAGCGTTGTTGTTGGGGAACCACTTCTGAATCAGCTGCGGACGGGCACGGTTACCACCCCAGGTCTCGGTTGTACCATTAGAGTCGGCCATGTCGGCATCGTGGGTAGAAGCAATCATGAAGAGACTGGTACCCCAAGAGGTGGTGCGATCACCATCCTGCAGGACGGGGAAGATAGCCTCGTAGGCAGCATTGGTCTCACCATTGTCGCCCATGAACAGCATCTGGTAAGCGCTCCAGTCGCCAACACCAGTGGTGTTCAGCTTATAGCTGGAGTTCATCACCTGCTGTGCATACTGGGCAGCCTTGCTCCACTGGGCAGAGCCTGTATAAACCTCGGCGTTCAGATAGAGACGGGCCAGGAGCAGCCAGGCAGCAGCCTTGTCGACGCGACCATAGCCTGCGTCAGTCGACTTCTTGGCTGTAGCAGCACTCAGCGATGGCTCAATCTCCAGCAGCTCGCTCTCAATCCAACTGAACATCTCGTTGCGAGAGTACTGTTGGGGCTTCTCAGAGGTGATGCTGGTAACGAAGGGAACATTTCCCCAACCGTCCATCAGGAAGAAGTAGTTCAGGGCGCGGATGAAGCGAACCTCAGCCGTCATAGCCTGGTTGTAACCCTCGAACTCCTGCAGGTACTGGTTGCAGAAAGAGATACCCGTGTAGAGACGATAGTAGTAACCACGGAGCATCGGGTGTGATGCGTCGTAGGTGTTGTAGACAAAGTTGGCGATACCCTCGTCACCCCATCCACAGATCGCTTCATCGGTGGTGAGCTCGTTGGCGTTCCACATCTGGCGTACATAACCTGATGTACCGCCATCAATCTGGTCAACATCGCAGTCGCCGTTGGCGCCACCGTTACCGGCTACGGCAATATTGGCATAGCACTTGTTGAAGAGCTGCTCCGGCTGAATTTCCGTGTTCAGGTTCGGATCGATGGGCATTACGTCCAGATCCTTCGTACAAGAACCAAGTCCTACTGCCAGTAAGAAGGCAGCTGCCGGAATGATATTTTTGATATACGTTTTCATCTTTTTACGCTTTTACTATTTAACCTTTTTACTCTGTTAGAAGTTCAGATTCAAACCGAGGATGAACGAGATAGGACGGGGATAGAGGTTGTTGTCAATACCGCCGAACACTTCAGGATCGATACCCTTATACTTCGTGATGCAGAATACGTTGGATGCGGTGGCGTAGATACGACCGCCAATACCCTTGTAGCTGCCAGTCTTGAAGAGGTCGCTGAAACTGTAACCTAAGGTGATGTTATCGCACTTCAGGAACGAACCGTTCTGTACCCAGTGGTCAGAGAGCTTAGCCTCCAGATCGTAGGTCTGCCAGTTGTAGTCGAGGGCAGCTACCGGACGGTTGCCGAAGAAGTTGTTACCGCTTGAGTAGAGTTCACCTGAGCTCAGGTTGACATTTCCTGACATCAGGTTGTTGAATACGTAGTTGCCGATGCTGGCACGGAGTGTGAAACCGAAGTCCCAAGTCTTGTACTCCAAGCGTGAGCTCAGACCCATGGTTACAGGAGCCATCGGGCTCTTATAGTAGTACTTGTCCGACTCGGTGATCACACCGTCGCCATTGCGGTCGACTACCTGATTCTCAATAGGCTTGCCGTTGGTATCGTAAGCCTGCTGGTATACATAGTATGAGTAAGCGGGATGTCCCACAGCGTGAGCCTGGGCGTTTACACCAGTACCACCACCGATACCGCCTGTAGGAACGAAGTAGTTAGGATCGTCGCCAATCAGCTCGGTAATCTCATTGTGGTTATAGGTGAAGTTATAGTCGATGGTCCAGAACCAGTCGTCAGTCTGGATGGGCTTCAGGCCTAAGGTAACCTCGACACCCTTGTTCTCCATCGATCCGATGTTGGTCATCACGGTGTTCTTGAAGTTGGTACCTGCAGCCACGTCAGCCTTATTCAGCAGGTCGGTGGTCTTACGGTAGTAAACATCCACGCCAATAGTGAAGCGCTGGTTCCATGCACCGAAGTCGAAACCGACGTTATAAGTATCGGTGGTCTCCCACTTCAGGTTTGGATCGTATGCGTCAGGTCGGGCCAGTGTACCATCGCCGCTGATGTCGTAGTAGCTACCTACACCAGTGTTCATACCATATACGGCGAAATAGTTATAGTCGCCGATACCATCCTGCTGACCGGTCTTACCATAGCTCAGACGGAGCTTCAGGTCAGAGAGCCAGTCGATATTCTTGAAGATCTTCTCCTCGCTCATCTTATAAGCCAGGGCTGCTGAAGGATACAGCTGCCAGTGATCCTTGAATCGTGAAGAACCGTCATCACGCAGGGTAGCGGTGATGTAGTAGCGATCCATCAGGATGTAGTTCATACGACCGAAGAATGATACGAGGTAGTTCTCAGTCTTGTAGCGATACATAGACCAGTCGTGGTATTCGCCCGGCTTCTCAAGGTTGGTGCTGGGATATGCTCCCCAGTAGTTGTTTCTCTGTGAGCGCCAGAAGTGCTGCCACTCATAACCACCCATGATGTCGAAGTGGTGAACCTTGGCGAAGTCCTTATAGTATTGTGCGTAACCCGAGAGGGTGAGGTTGCGCTTGGTAATCTTATCCCAACCATGACTACCATAGTAGATGGCTGCGGGAGATGAACGCTCCACATCGGTCCACTGCTTACCCTCAGATATGTCGGCACCCAAAGTAAGGTGGAGGCGCAGATCCTCGAAACCATGAACCTTATAGTCGACGTCGGCATTACCGATGAACGAACGGCTGATAGCACGGTCGTCGTTCAGATTCAGCAGAGCCACTGGGTTGCTGGTGGCATTACGGTTGGTGGTGGTGGTCCATGCGGGGTCGTTCAGAGACTCACCAGGAACTTCCCACTCCCAATAACCACCGAAGTTCGGGTTGTCGCCATGGATAGGCTTGGTGGGGTCGAAAGCAATAGCGGCACCAATAGCACCGGTATTGGCATACTGCGACTTGGCCCACATACCCTTAGCATTCAGGTTCAGTGTGAGGTGATCGTCGAAAAGCGAAGGATTCAGATTCAGGGCAGCGGTGTAGCGCTCGAAGTCTGAAGTCTTCAAGATACCCTGCTGGTTGGTATAACCGAGTGAGACGCGGTAAGGCATATTACCAACAGCGCCGGCAACAGTTACGTTGTGGTCGTGGCTCCATGCGGTACGGTAGATCTCATCCTGCCAGTCAGTATTGGCATCGCCCAGCTGTGAGAGGATCTTCTCCTCGCTCATGTGACCTGCATACACCTTCTTAACCAAGGCGCGATACTCGTCGCCGTCGAGAACGTCGATGGTCTTTTTCTTCATACTCATGGTCACGCTTCCAGCGTATGACACCTGGGGAGCAGCGCCCTTGCGGCCCTTCTTCGTGGTGATGATGATAACACCGTTAGAACCGCGGCTACCATAAATAGCGGTAGCTGAAGCATCCTTCAGCACGTTGAATGATTCGATATCGGCGGGGTTAACCATAGAGAGGGGGTTAGCGAGACCCTTTACACCATTGTTGTCCATAGGCACACCGTCGATCACGATCAGCGGGTCGTTAGACGCATTCAGTGAAGAGCCACCACGGATACGGATGGAAGCACCAGAACCAGGAGCACCACCAGAGGTCGTGACGTTTACACCGGCAATCTTACCCTGCATCATGTCCTGGGCGTTCACTACCAGACCCTTGTTCTTGGTGTCGGGCTTCAGTGCTGTCACAGAACCTGTCAAGTCGCTCTTCTTTACTGCACCATAACCGATGACCACTACCTCATTGATGAGGGTGGCATCGTCTTGCAGTATCACTTCTACAGAGGGAGCAGCCTTCACCGTGGCGGTCTGGTAACCGATGTAAGTGATAGTAATGTCTGCGCCCTGGTTGGCTTTTACGACGAAGTTACCGTCGAAATCAGTTACGGTAGCGGCATCTGTGCCTACCACGCGTACTGTTGCGCCGATAATGGGTTCGCCTGTAGCATCTTTCACATGGCCGTTTACCTCAATCTGGGCAAAGGCACTGACCGATAGGAACAGCCCTAAGATAAGGCCGAGCATCCTAAGCGGTAATCGACGTGAGTCGCTTCGCTCGCGAAGAATTTGAATGTTTACCTGCTTCATTATTACTTTTAATTAGAGTTAATTGATATATGTTATATTATTTGCTTCAAGCACGTTAGGCTTAGTTTCTGGTGCAAAGATAGTACTCTTTCGCATACGTTGTACTTTTTTAGGAAATATTTTTTTCGATTGTGTAATGCAAACGTTTGCATACGCGTGTACTTATTTAAAAATAAAGAAAGTTTTGTATATTTGAATGATTTGCATTATCTTTGCATCGTCATAGTTAAAAACCGATGAACGAGAAGACTCCCATGACGATGAAGGATATTGCACGGGAATTCGGCATTTCCGTAGCAACCGTATCTCGAGCCCTGAAAGACTCGCCACGTATCAGTCTGGAACGCCGTCAGGCTATCCAGGCCTATGCCCGTGAGCATAACTTCACACCCAACACCATTGCGGAGTCGTTGCGCTTCAGTAAGGTGAAGCCGCAGAGAATCATCGGTGTCATTATCCCCGACTTCGTGCATTACTATTTCGCTTCGGTGCTGGCTGGCATCGAAGAGGAGGCCACATCCCAGGGCTATCGGCTCTTGGTAGCGACAAGTCAGGAGAGTTATGAGCGCGAGGTGCGTATCTGTCAGTCGTTCTACGAAAACAAGGTGTGTGGCATCATCGTCTCACAGGCCAAGGACACCAAGCATTATGAGCATTTCCAGAAGCTGATCAATGCGGGCGTACCCCTGGTGTTCTATGATAGAATATGTACGGGCGTGAATGCCAGTCGTGTAGTGGTAGACGACTATATGGGGGCCTATAATGCGGTAAATTACCTCATAGAAAAGGGCTGCCAGCGGATTGCGTTCTTTGGTTCGCCCATGACCCTGGAGATCTCGAAGAACCGTTTCAATGGCTATAAAGATGCTTTGCTGAAGCATGGGCTGACATACGACCCACGGATGACCCTTGTGTGTGATAACCGTGCCGATGCAGAGACGATGACCCCTGATGTGCTGGCGATGGATCCCCGTCCCGACGGATTCTTTGCCATCAACGACGATACGGCAATCGGCATTCTCTATACTGCCAAACATGCGGGGTTGAAAGTACCCGATGATGTGCAGGTATGCGGTTTTACAAACGGCTATCGTGCCATTGCATGTGATCCGATGCTGACAACAGTAGAACAGCGTGGTCGTACTGTGGGTGAAGAGGCTGCGAACATCCTAATTGGTCATGTGGAGGGCAGGATTCCGATGGACAAGGTAGAGAAGCGCATTGTCCGTACGCGCCTCATCATCCGAGGAACCACAAGGTAGTGGGGAGTGAAAAGCGAAAAGCGAAAAGTGAAAAGTGAAAAGTAAATAGTTATGAAACAAAAGCCCGATTTAAGTTTTTGGAAGTTATGGAATCTGAGTTTCGGATTCTTCGGCGTGCAGATTGCATACGCCCTGCAGAGTGCCAACATCTCACGTATCTTCGCCACTTTAGGTGCCGATCCGCACAATCTGAGCTACTTCTGGATACTCCCGCCGCTGATGGGAATCCTGGTACAGCCGATTGTGGGAACCCTCAGCGATAAGACGTGGACACGCTTTGGTCGTCGTATTCCATATTTATTTATCGGAGCAGCTGTAGCTGTGCTTGTCATGTGTTTGTTGCCCAACTCTGGATCGCTGGGACTTACCATCAGTGCAGCCATGATCTTCGGACTTATAGCCCTGATGTTCCTTGATACCAGTATCAACATGGCCATGCAGCCGTTTAAGATGCTGGTAGGCGATATGGTGAACGAGAAGCAGAAGGCAAAGGCGTATAGTATCCAGTCGTTCCTTTGTAATGCCGGTTCGGTGATGGGGTACGTGTTCCCATTTGTGTTTACGTTTATCGGTATCAGCAATGTAGCCGATAAGGGTGTTGTACCTGATAGCGTCATCTGGTCATTCTATATCGGTGCTGCCATCCTCATCCTCTGCGTGATCTATACCACCTCGAAGGTGAAAGAATGGAATCCGCAGGAATACAAGGAATATAACCCTGTCTCAGAGGAAAAAGAGGAGAGTGCCAACTGGATTACCCTGTTGAAAAACGCGCCTTCCACATTCTGGAAAGTCGGACTCGTACAGTTCTTCTCTTGGGCCGCCATGCTCTACATGTGGAACTACACCACTGGTTCTATCGCCGAAGTTGTCTGGAACACTACCGACGCGTCGAGTGAAGCCTTCCAAGAGGCAGGAAACTGGACGGGCATCCTCTTCGCCGTTCAGGCTGTGGGAAGTGTTATCTGGGCTGCCCTGCTGCCTCAATTCAAGAATACGAAACTCGCTTATTCCGTCAGTCTGATCATCGGTGCCATCGGCTTCTGTCTGGTACCTTATCTCCATGACCAGTATCTCCAGTTCATTCCCTTCCTCATGATCGGATGTGCTTGGGCCGCTATGCTGGCGATGCCGTTTACCTTTGTAACGAATGCCCTTCAGGGTTATGGACATATGGGTGCTTACCTGGGCTTGTTTAATGGTACCATCTGCATTCCGCAGATTGTGGCTGCCCTTCTGGGAGGTGTCATCCTCTCGTTGGTAGGACACCATCAGTCGTCGATGATGCTCGTGGCTGGCGTCAGCTTCCTCATTGCCTCCGCCTGCGTCTTCGTCATCAAAGACAAGAAATAACAAACCCCAGAGTCGTATCACATCTGCCTGGTTATGGCTTTTGTGTAGTTCTTCCCTCTCCGATAGTATAATGGAAGAGAAAGGGAAAAAAATGGGTCAAATTGAAAAACATCTTTCAGGATTTTGTTGTATATTTGCAGCAAAAATTATATATGAGGTGTTTTTTTAGAATAAGTTTGGCACTATTATTATGCCTTTATGTCCCATGTGCATATTGTCAGACAAGCAGGTTCTTCTCTTCAGACCACTTGTCAAGCACTATGATTTCATCTGCATGTATCGCACAGGATTCTGAAGGATATATATGGATTGGAACAGAATATGGTCTTAACAGAT
>JAEEGG010004728.1_pt1 | contig 32859 bp, 28 predicted proteins | sample 9134161 | NCBI WGS metagenome assembly JAEEGG01 (sample SAMN16246543, study PRJNA631951) | gut metagenome | biome: gut microbiome; feature: rumen; material: CR-attached | host: Bos | place: Iran: Karaj | collected 2018-10 | reverse complement strand
GGGGATCCATCGGCGTAGAGACCATCCCCCCCTGCCCCCCCCCTTGGCAAGGGGGGGAATAAGTTACCTCTGCGGCGGCTAAGTGATGGCGCAGCCCTTCCCCTCCTTTGGAAAAGGAGGGGAGTGCCTCACGGAGGCCCTGCGGCGGACAAGGCAGCAAACAGTCCCGAAGGGGCGACGGAACCAATGCGCAGGGTCCGCTGTCCCTTCGGGACTTATGTGTGGTGGGGGAGCCATGACACAGGGGCGATGCCCCTGCCTGTAATCCGTCGTCCCTTCGGGACTCTTGTGTGGTGGTGGGTGCCATGACACAGGGGCGATGCCCCTGCCTGTATTCCGTCGTCCCTTCGGGACTATTGCTGCGCCGACCATGATGTGCAGGGACACCGAACCCCCTCCCCCAGGGGAGGGTCGGGGTGGGGCCGTGGGACGGGGTGGGGCCGTGGGGCTTCCTATAGCCCTTCGCGGTAAAAATCTAACGTCTCTTCTATCTCCTCTCGTGTGGCGGTCTGGTTGAGGGCCAGGTCGCCCACGTCGTGCAGGAGGGTGAAGTTGATGGTGCTGCCGGTGTTTTTCTTGTCGTGCGTCATCAGCTGCAGCAGGGTGGGGTAGTCGTCGCAGGTGATGGCCATGCGGCCATAGTGCTCCAGGATGAAGCTGTTCACCTGGCGCATCGTGTCAACAGGGAAGCCTGTCTTCATCACGCTGAGGTAGAGCTCGCACATCAGCCCCCATGCCACCGCATAGCCGTGTAGCACAGGCTGACCCTTGGCCAGCGCCATCGCCTCAAAGGCATGGCCCACGGTGTGCCCCAGGTTCAGGGCCTTGCGCAGACCCTGCTCGTGCGGATCCTCAGCGACGATGCGCTGCTTCACCTTCACGCTGTCGGCCACCATGCGCCCCAGCACCAACAGGTCGGGTGACTCCACGTCGAAAGACAACAGCTCCTTTAAGAGTTTAGAGTTTAGAGTGTAGAGTTTAGAGTTTGCTACCGCTGTAGATTGCTGCGCTGCCGCTGTAGATTGCTGCGCTGCCGCTGTAGATTGCTGCGCTGCCGCTGTAGATTGCTGCGCTACCGCTGTAGATTGCTGCGCGGTAGCAAACTCTCCACTCTCCACTCTAAACTCTCCACTAAAAATCAGCCCGTGCTTCAGCATTTCGGCGTAGCCGGAGAGGATGTTTTCGCGGTCGAGGGTCTGCAGGAACACTGTGTCGAGGATGACGGCTTCGGCATTGCTGAACACCCCGATCTCGTTCTTCAGGCCGCCGTAGTTGAAGCCTGTCTTGCCGCCAACGCTGGCATCGACCATGGCCAGCAGCGTGGTGGGAACGTTGATGAACCTCATGCCCCGCTTAAACGTGCTCAGGGCGAAGCCTGCCAGGTCGGTCACCATGCCCCCGCCCAGGTTTACACACAGCGAGTGGCGCGTGGCACCACGCTGCTGCAGTTTGGTCCACACAAACTCCACATACTCCAGCGTCTTGTGCTCGTCGCCCGGGTCAAGGGTGATGATGCTGGCATCCTGCATGCAGGCAAATTCCCGCATCACAGGCAGGCAAAAGCCGCGCGTGTTACTGTCGCATACGACAAACAGCCGGTCGTGCGGCATGGTCTGGATGACCTCTGTGAGTGTCTGTTCCAGATGTTCTGATAAGATAACTTTCTGCTCTTCCATAGTCTTTGTGGCTGCAAAGGTACGAAATAGTTGGGAGTAAGCAGTCGGTGGCGAGGAGTTTTTTTCTTCTCTTCTTAAACTTTCCTTCCTGTCTTGCGTCAGAGATAACAGAAATGAATAAAAATACAATCCCCATGAAACGATTTCTACTCTTGACGGCCGTTGTGCTGCTGACGGCCCTCTCAGCTTCTGCGCAGCGCACCATTAGCGGCACCATCGTTGACAAGGACACCCAGGAAGGCATCATTCAGGCCACCGTGTCACTGCTCAAGACCGACAGCACCCTGGTACAGAACTTTGTCACCGACCTCGACGGCAACTTCAAGGCTACGGCACCCAGCGACGGCCGCTTCCTGCTGCGCATCACCAGCGTGGGCTACACCACCCACGTGCAGCCCGTCACCGTCAGCGGACAGCCGCAGAGCGTGGGCACCATACAGATCAGTGCCGACAGCAATATCCTGAAGGAAGTGGTGGTGGTGAAGAACCAGACACGCATGTATTCCAAGGGCGACACCATTATATATAATGCCGACGCCTTCAAGACCCCCGAGGGCTCTGTGGTGGAGGAACTGGTGAAGCGCCTGCCCGGTGCTGAGGTCGACGACGACGGCAACATCAAGATCAATGGCAAGTCGGTGTCGAAGATCAAGGTCGACGGCAAGGAGTTCGGCGACACGAAGACAGCCCTGAAGAACCTCCCCACCAACATTGTGGAGCGCATCCGTGCCTACGACGAGAAGAGCGACCTCAGCCGCATCACCGGCATTGACGACGGCAACGAGCAGACCGTCATCGACCTCGGACTGCGACAGGGCATGAACCGCGGCACCATGGCCAATGCCGACTTCGGCGTGGGCACCAAGGACCGCTACTCAGGCCGCATCTTCGGCATGTACATGCGCGGCGACCACCGACTCATGGGTATGCTCAACGCCAACAACACCAACGACATGGGCTTCGGCGGAGGCGGCGGACGTCGCTTCGGAGGCGGCGGCGGCATGGGCGGCAACGGACTCAACGCAGCCAAGTCGACATTCCTCAACTACAACTACGAGAAGACCGACAAGCTCATTGCCCAGGCCAGCGTGAACTGGAACCATCGCGACGGCGACACATGGTCGCGCCGCTACGTGCAGAACTATGTGGGCAGCAGCACCACGTCCTATCAGAACTCCATCAACCAGAACTTCTCGCGCTCGAACAGCTGGAGCGCACAGGGCCGGCTCGAGTGGACGCCCGACACGCTGTGGAACATCAGCTTCCGTCCTAACTTCAGCTATTCCACCAACGACGGCCTCGGATGGAACGCCTCGGCCATGTTCAACCAAGACCCCTACGAACACATCAACTACCAGATAAACAATGCCGTCATAGAGGAAATCATGAAGAACGGCGGCGACTTCAGCGACATCCTCGTCAATGCCAACAGCAGCAAGACCCTGAGCTACGGCGAGAACAAAAACCTGGGCGGCACGCTGATGGTCAACCGTCTGCTCAACGGCAAGGGCCGCAACATCACCGTGCAGCTCTCGGGCAATTACAGCAAGAACGAGAACCGTCAGCTGTCGAGCAACCAGACAAGGCTCTTCCAAAGCACCACCAAGTTCAACGGCGTGGAGGGCCTCTCGCAATATCAGAGCAACCGATTCAACCTCTCGCCCACCAAGTCGTGGGACTACAGTGCACGAGCCACCTACAGCGAGCCCATAGCCTACGCCACGTTCCTGCAGCTGAGCTACACCTATCAGTACCGTTACAACGAGAGCGACCGTGCCACCTACGACTACTCCAACCCGCTCCTCTCTGACCCCACCACCGGCTATGACTTCAACCAAGTGTCGCCTTCCTACCGCAGCTGGGAGAGATATTTCAACCTCATCAGCAACGGCTACAACCCCCAGCCCGACGACCGCTACTACAGCAAGGATCAGAGCCGCTACTCAGCCTACGAGAACTATATTCACACCGGTGAAGTGATGCTGCGCTTCATCCGCAACACCTACGACTTCAACTTCGGCGTGCAGGTGATTCCGCAGACATCGGAGTACACACAGCGCTATCTCGGAGTGGACACCATCGTCAACCGCAGCGTCATCAACTGGAGCCCCACGGCCAACTTCCGCTACCGCTTCTCACAGCAGGGACAGCTGCGCTTCGAATACCGCGGCAGCACCAGCCAGCCGTCCATGGACCAGCTGCTCGTCATCAACGACGACACCGACCCGCTGAACAAGACAACGGGTAACCCCGACCTGAAGCCATCGTTCACACAGCGCTTCAACCTGCGCTTCAACAACTACTATCAGAGCTATCAGCGATTCATCAATGCCAATGCCAACTTCTCGATGACGTCGAACAGCATTGCCAACAAGGTGAGCTACGACCCCACCACCGGCGGACGCACGTCAAGGCCTGAGAATATCAACGGCAACTGGAACGCTGGCGCCAACATCATGTGGAGCTCGGCCATCGACTCGCTCGGCATCTTCAGCTACAACATCTCGCTCAATGACAACTACAACCACCGTGTGAGCTATCTCGACCAGAACAAGCAGGCCGTGAAGAATGAGACCAACACCAACACCGTGGGCAGCCGCCTCGGTCTGACCTACCGCAACAGCTGGCTCGAGTTCGAGGTGAACGGCTCGATGAACTACAGCCACACACGCAACAAGCTGCAGCCCATGTCCAACCTCGACACCTGGACCTTCTCCTACGGCTTCAACACCACTCTCACCATGCCTTGGGGCACACAGCTCTCCACCGACATGGGCATGAACAGCCGCCGAGGCTACAGCGATGCTTCGATGAACACCAACGAGCTCATCTGGAACGCTCAGCTCTCGCAGGGATTCCTTCAGGGCAAGCCCCTCACCGTCTCGCTGCAGTTCTACGACCTGCTGCACCAGCAGTCCACCTTCTCAACGACCATCAGTGCCATGGCCCGCACCGACAACGAGTACAACGCCATCACCAGCTACGCCATGCTGCACGTCATCTATCGCATCAATCTCTTCGGCACACGTGAGGCCCGCCAGGGCATGCGCGGCATGGGCTTCGGAGGCTTCGGAGGCGGTGGCAACCGTGGCGGCGGCAATCGTGGCGGCGGTAATCGCGGCGGCGGATTCGGAGGCGGTGGCTTCGGTGGCCCCGGTCGCTTCTAACACTTCATCTTCACAAACACTCGGGCGGGCATTTTCATCACAGCGATGAAAATGCCCGCCCTATTAGCAGGGATGGGGCATCATCGACAGGGTGACATCGCTCGATGCCGTAGGCATCATTCTTCATCACCTGATGGCGGATCATTATATTCGTAATATTTTGTCAGCGAAAAAACTGCCCCTGCCTGTATTCCGTCGTCCCTTCGGGACTTTGTGTGTGGGGGGTGCCATGACGCAGGGGCGATGCCCCTGCCTGTAATCCGCCGTCCCTTCGGGACTTTATGCTGCGCTTGAGGTAGCCCTATTCTCCCCCTTGCAAAGGGGGAGTTAGAGGGGGATTCATCTGCGCAGAAACAATCCCCCCCTGCCCCCCCCCTTTGCAAGGGGGGGAAATAAGTTACCTCTGCGGCGGCTAAGTGATGGCGCAGCCATTCCCCTTTTGAACCCTCCCCGTAAGGGCGGGGGTCAAGAGGGGAGTGCCTCATGGAGTTCCTGTGGCGGGCAAGGCGAAAGCCTTTTTCCCAAATTGTTTTTATTAGTTTTTCTTGTTTTTATTTGTTTTTTCTAAGTCCGCTTAGCGGAACAAACTAACCGAGTTAGCGAGGTAACTATGTATTATTCCATCCGCACAGCACGTTTTTTTTGCAAAAATGGTTAACTTTTGCCCCCTTCTCCTGTCTATAATAATAGGATGAAAGAAACAGAGACAGAACAGCTTTTCCGTCGGCACTACGGCCAGATGATACGTTTGGCCAGGACGATGCTCTACGACGACGAGGATGCTCGTGACGTGGTGAGCGAGGTCTTTGCTGCCGTGGTGAAGATGGACATCATGCCCGAAAACGTGGAGAGATACCTGATGATGAGCGTAAGAAACCGTTGCCTGAACCTGATAGAGCATAAGAATGTAAAAGCGAAGTTTGAACAGGTTTATGTGGCAGAGATGAAGCTGAAGCGAGCGGATGAAGAAGAGGACTTGTCTGCAACGGCACTTGAGCATCGATATGAACAGGTGATGGCCTACGCTAAGGAACAACTGACGGGAAAGACGTTGCAGGTTTTCCAGATGCGCCATCTGCAAGGCATGAAGTATCAGGAGATAGCCGACCAACTGGGCATTAGCAAAGTCATGGTTTACAAACATCTGACCAAGGCGATGACAACCATCAAAGAGTATCAACAGAGAAGGAGATAAGAACGATGACAGAAAACGAAAAGATTCAGATGCTGCTCGCTATGCAGGAGCATCCCGAGAACTACTCGGAGCAGGCATTGGAAGCAATGCTGAACGACCCCGAAGTGCGTGCACTCATGGAGGCCACGGCGCTGTTGAAGCAAGCTGCGATGTGGGAGGCGGCGAAAGAGAGCGCTGTGAATGTGGATGCCGAGTGGCAGCGGTTTGCCGGGCAGCATCTTGCCGGCAGCAAGCCCCGCCGCAGCTGGCTGAAGGCCGCCGCCGTGTTCCTCGCTGTACTGTGTGTGTCGGGCATCACCTTTGCAGCCATTCACATGGTGCGGATGGCCAGCAGCAGAAAGCCGCAGACTGTCCAGACCGAACAGCCCGTGCCTGCCAAGCCTTCGGCGACGCTGACCGCCGACACCCTCAGAAACGATACCATTGTCCCCAGAGTCATCCGCTACGACGAGGCCACGCTGGAAAAGATACTCACCGACATGGCCGATTACTACCGGCTGCGCATATCGTGGAAGAAAGAGGAGGCCAAGAGCATGAGGCTCTTCTTTCAGTGGGACCAGCACCTGAAACCGCAGGACGTGATGGAACAGCTGAATATGTTTGACCGCATCCACCTGGCTTTAAGCGACAGTACGATAACAGCAGAATGACCATGAGACGACTGATGATTCTTTCCGTGCTCTGCGCCGTTACGTTGGCAGGCCATGCGCAGACCATTACCCGACAATATAATAATGTGTCGATGTCGAAGGCACTGATGGAGCTGAATGACCTGCAGCAGACGTACACCATCAGCTTCATCTACGACGAACTGGAAGACTTCCGTGTGACCACCAGCATCAAGCAATTGCCGGTGACAGAGGCCATCATGCAAATAGTAGGCTTCTATCCTGTTCGTGTGGTCAAGCGTGGGGAAAGTGAAATCTACGTGGAGTGTACCCATAAGACTGAACGCCACTTGACGGGCACCATCGTCGACGAGAACCGCCAGCCCGTGCCCTACGCCAATGTTTACCTGCTTCATCCATCTGACTCGACAGTCATTGGTGGAGGCGTGAGCAACGAGGCTGGCCTTTTTGTCATTCCCTACGAGCAGCCGGTGGTGCTGGCCCGTGTCTCCTACGTCGGCTATAAGACCATCTACCGGCTCTGCCATCAGCCCGTAGTGGGAACCATACAGATGCAGCCCGACAACTACACGTTGAATGGTGTGGTGGTGCAGGGCGAGCGTCCCAAGGTTGTGCTGCAGGGCCATTCGCTGATTATGAATGTGGAAGGCACTGTGATGGAGCGCTTAGGCACGGCGGAGGATGTGCTCACACGTGTTCCGATGATTGCCAAGCGGGGTGAGGGCTATGAGATACTGGGCAAGGGCACACCGCTCATCTACGTGAACAACCGCAAGCTGACCGACCTGACCGAGCTGCGCAACATACAGTCGGACAACATACGAAGTGTGGAAGTCATTCAAAATCCCGGTGCCCGCTACGATGCCTCGGTACAGGCTGTCATCGTCATCCGCACCAAGCGGGCGGCAGGCGAAGGGCTGGGCGTGGAGCTGACATCGTGGAACCGCAAAGGCCGTGGCTATGCCAACAACGAGCGCATCAACCTGACCTACCGAACGGGCGGGCTGGAACTCTTCGCCAACCTCTTCGTGGCCTATAACAAGAATTGGAACCAGAGCACATTTGACCAGACCATCTTTGCAGACACCCTGTGGACCGTCACCAATCGCCATCAGTCTTCTGCCCGCAACCCTTACATGGAGGGGCGCGCAGGCTTCAACTATCAAATAGACGACCAGTCGTCATTCGGCGGTTTTTATCAGCATACCTACGACTATGTGAAGACCGCCAACGACAATGCCGACGACCTATTGGCCGACGGCAAGCCCTACGACCACCTGCACAACAGCGGCACACGTCGAGACACGAATGCGCCCAAGCATCAGGTCAACCTCTACTTCACGGGCAAGCTGGGACAAGCATCCATCGACTTCAATGCTGACTACACAGCCTATAAGAGACTGAGCCGCAACCAGCAGCAGGAGCTGAGCGACAACTACGAGAACCGCGACGTGAACACCGAGACCCAGACATGTGGCCGCATGATGGCCGAGAAACTCATCGTGAGCCATCCGCTGTGGAAAGGGCAGATGGCCGTGGGCGAGGAATACACCAACACCCGATGGCGCAGCAGCTTCGAGAACACGGAGGGCTATATAGCCAACAGCAACAACGAGCAACACGAAAGCAACATAGCACCATTTGTTGAGATACACCAGCAGCTGGGCCGCTTCCAACTGCAGGCCGGTCTGCGCTATGAGCACGTAGCGTCTGACTATTTCGTCGGCGGAGAGCGGCGCAGCGATCAGTGCCGCACCTACGACGACCTGTTCCCGTCGCTGGCTGTCTCGACACAGCTCCCCACCCGTGGGCAGGGGGCGGGAGTGGCCCTTTCACTCAGCTATGCCAAACGCACAAACCGGCCAGCCTACTGGCTGCTGAACAACGACGTCACCTACGAGAACCGTCTGAACATGCAGGTGGGTAATCCCTATCTGCGACCTGTCAAGTACCACAACTTCAGCGCGATGGCTATGTGGCGAGGGGTATTCCTGAATACCAACTTCGTTCACTGCGTCAATCCTTTCCTGCGTGTGATGGAGACCATGGAGGAGGACAGCAAGGTGAATATCGCCACCACCAGGAACTACGGCCATTGCAACTGGCTCATTGTGACGTTGGGCTTACAGCGTGATGTCAGACTGGGCGAGGGCGTCACGTGGACACCTCAATACAATGCCTCACTGATGAAACAGTGGCTCACGACGACATTCAATGGACAGGACAAGCATCTCAACCAGCCCCAGCTGTCACTGCAACTGGGCAACATCGTCACGCTGCCACACGACTGGCTGCTGCAGGCCGACTTCATGATGCACACCCACGGCTACACGGGCTCCAACATCAGGATAGAAACCACCAATGCCATGCTCTCGCTCAGCGTCAGCAAAGACTTGTTCAAGCGTCGTCTGAACATCAAGCTGTCGGGCAATGACCTTTTCAACCAGGGCAGTGGCTGCGGCACGTTCTACTTCAGCCGCATGACTTTGACAAAACGTGAAGACAACGACTCACGCTGCGTCACCCTCTCCCTGCGCTACCGCTTCAACGTCACGCCGTCGAAGTATCGTGGCACCGGCGCCGGCAATGCGGAAAAGAACAGATTGTAAAAAGCAAAGGACTGTTAAAGTGTACAGAGCTATTACCCTCGACTATGGTATGGTGGCAGTGCGGAGGAACTCGTCCCACTGCTGCTGATAGCCGTTGAAGACATTGAGGTCTACCTCGGTGGAGAAACCGGAGACGCGGCCGTCGCCACTGAGCTGCCAGATGTCGTGATGCCAGTCAGGGCGGAACTCACCGTAGCGGGCTATCCAGAAGCGGTAGCCCTTCTTGATGTCGGGTGCGAAGGGCATGTAGACGTTGGCAAAGCGCTGGTTGATGTAGAGGATGGGCTTGGTGTGCGTGCGTTCCTCCACGATGTGCAGCCATCGGCGTATGTAGGAGAAGAGCACCTCGGGGCCGCCCATCTCTTCTATCTGCTTGTCGGAGGGCTCTATGTCGAGCATCGGCGGCAGGTCGCCACGGCGGAAACGGGTGTTCTGCAGATAGTGGAGGGCCTGCTCCTCGGGCGAGGTGCGGGTGGAGAGGAAGTGGTAGGCTCCGACGTGCAGGCCTTGGCGGCGCACGGCAGCATCGTCGTCGCTGTAATATCTGTTCTGTATGGTGACGCCCTCGGTGCTCTTGATGTAGACAAACTGCACACGATAGTCGAGACGGTCGAGCACACGGTCGGTGCTGATGCGCCGTCCCAAGTGGGTGAAGCGGTTGTCTTTCCAGCTGAGGGGGTATCTGCGGCGCCCTTTCTCATGCTGATAGCGCGAGATGTCGATGCCGTAGATGCGGTTGGCGTGGTAGTTCATGCGCTCTCCGCGGTAGTGTCCGCGTAGCCATTCACCCATGCGCAGATGGTCGGCTCCGATGCTCAGCCCGAGGCCTTCGCGTTGGTTGTGTGCCCAGGGTCCTTCGGTGTAGGTGCCGTTGGCGAAGCGGTAGAAACCGTAGCCACTGGCTTCGCCCCAGCGGTTCATCGTACCGGCAAAGACTCCGGCAGAGTCGATGCGCACGCCGCTGACGAGGATGCTGTCGCGGAGCAGTCCTATGACGAGCCGGCCCTGCATGTCGCGCATGAGCCGCTTGCCCTGGTGGCGCTTCATGAGTGTGTGGATGGTGACATGACCCTGCGGCAGGTAATGGCGCAGCGATGAGTCGCCGCGCTGGGCATAGCGCTCTATCCAGTCGAAGCCGGTGTCACGGGCGTCGTGGCGGTCGAGGTAATACTTCAGCTCGGCAGCTTTCTGCTCTCGGAGCTTGGTCACTTGCTCCTTGTTTTTGGCCAGCAGCTCCTGACGCAGCACATAGCTGTCAGCGTATACGGAGGAGTCGCCCTTACCCGTACAGCTAAGCAGTGTGGTGGCCAAAAGAATATGTAGTAGGTAGCGCACAGTGGTTTACTCCTCGTCGTGATGCTCGTCCCAATAGAGAAGTGCCTTGAGGAAGGTCTCGTTGGGATTGTTGCGGAACTGCTTCTCGCGGTAGGCCACGATGGTCATGTACACCATGTAGATCAACATGCAGAGCATGAAGGCCACGGCGTAGGCCTCCCACTTCATCTTGCTGAGAAACAGGCTGAAGCAGGCCAGCGTGGCAAGAAACACAGCACCGAGGATGAGCATGCGGCGGCTGCGCCAGGTGTCTTTGAAGTCTTCCAGCTTCTGCTTCTTCTCTAAGTAAGCCTCGAAGGCTTCCTCGGTGGTGCCGTAGTTCTCGATGTGGGGCAGGGTAGGGTCGTCCTTATGGTCGCTGCGGATGTCCCAGATGCGGCTTTGCAGCGACACCAGATTGACGTGTTCTATGTATGAGCGGTCTATTTCAAACATTTTTCAAGGAGTTGTGGAGTAAAGGAGTTGTGGAGTAGAGGAGTTGTGGAGTAAAGGAGTTGTGGAGTAGAGGAGTTGTGGAGTAGAGGAGTTGTGGAGTAGAGGAGTTGTGGAGCAGTCAGAGTGTTCCTTTCGTTGACGGTAGCTGGTAGCGGTAGACGTCGCGGCGTATGGCCTGGCGCAGGCTGCGTGCCAGGGCCTTGAAGATGGCCTCAATCTTGTGGTGCTCGTTCTGTCCTTCGGCGTGGATGTAGAGGTTCATCAGGGCGGCGTCGCTCAGGCTCTTGAAGAAGTGGAAAAACATCTCTGTGGGCATGTCGCCAATCTTCTCGCGGTGGAACTCTGTCTGCCAGATGAGCCAGGGCCGGCCTCCGAAGTCGAGGCAGACGTGCGCCTGGCAGTCGTCCATGGGCAATGAGAAGCCGTAGCGCTCGATGCCGCGCTTGCTGCCCAGTGCCTGGCGCAGACAGTCGCCGAGTGCCAGTGCCGTGTCCTCGATGGTGTGATGCTCGTCTACGTGGAGGTCGCCCTTGACGCTGATGTCGAGGTCGATGCCGCCGTGACGGCCTATCTGCTCCAGCATGTGGTCGAAGAAACCGAGGCCTGTGTCGATGTGGCATGTTCCTGTGCCGTCAAGCGCCAGACTGACGCTGATGTCGGTCTCCTTCGTGGTGCGCCTGACACTGGCTTTGCGCTCGCCGTCGATGATGGTCTCTGCGGCCTGCTGCCATCCGGTATGCTCGTCGAGAATGATGGCTTGGCAGCCGATGTTGTGGGCCAGCTGCCGGTCGGTGTCACGGTCGCCGATGACGTAGCTGCCGGCAATGTCGTAGTGCTCGGTGTCGTCCATGTATTTCTGCACCATGCCTGTGCCGGGCTTGCGAGTGGGTGCGTTGTCCTCGGGGAAATGGGGGTCGATGAGGATGTCGTCGAAGCGGATGCCCTCGCCCTCCAAAGCCTGCAGGATGAAGTTTTGTGCCGGCCAGAACGTCTCCTCGGGGAAGGCTGGCGTGCCCAGACCGTCCTGATTGCTCACCATGACGAGTTTGTAGTCGGTGCGCTCGGCAATGAGCCCCAGCCAGCGGAACACGCCGCGCTTGAAGTGTATCTTCTCCAAAGCGTCCACCTGCTCGTCGGCAGGTTCTTCCACGAGAGTGCCGTCGCGGTCGATAAATAATATCTTCTGTTTATTCATTTCTTTTCTCAATCTCTCATTTTCTCAATTTCTCATTCTCTCAATCTCTCATTTTCTCAATTTCTCATTCTCTCATTTTCTCAATTTCTCATTCTCCCTCTCATTTCCCCAAAGATAGTAAAGCGGGAAGATGGTGCTGAGGTGGATGTAGGCTTGCATCATTCCACAGGCGGCAAAGGTGGCGAAGTTCAAGGCGAACAGGTTTTCCGGCATCTGCACGGCATCGCCGGCGGCCTGGCCTGATGATGCCTCGGTGTCGGCAATGGCCAGCATCACGGCGGGCAGCATGAAGAGGACTGTGGCTACCGCTACCACCAAGAGCATCACCAGAATGACACTGATGAGCCTGCCCAGCTGGTGGCGCATTACCGTCCAGAGCATCTTTGGCAACTGCACCACGCTGCGCAGTGTGAGTTTCCACGGCCACTGCCCCCACCAATGGCGCGGCATGCTGATGCTGTCGGTCTGTGCATGGTGCTGCAGCGGCGCCACGCCGCCGGCCACAGCCAGCAGGATGATGGCAATGACAAACAGCAGGATGCTGCCTGTCAACGGAAGCCACTCGGAAGCAATAGAGCGGTGCTGCATCAGCAGCGGCAGGACATGGGTGAAAAAGATGGCCATCGTGAGGCCAAAAGTTAAGGCATAAAACAAAGCCTGTATCCACGACAAGCGCAACAGCTCTGAGAGATAGCGGCTGAAGAGCCGGTAACCGTCGCCCAATACGGCCTGAATGGAGCGTGGGCGACACAGCGAAAGTTCGTTCTTTTCCATGGTCTTTTTCGCAAATTTGTGTGCAAAGGTAGTCAAAAGTTAGGAGTTAAGCGTGAGGACTGAAGAGTTTTTTGACGAGTAAAATGGTAAAAAACGTTAAGCGTGAGAAATAACTACTCACAACTCACTCCTAACTCCTAACTTTTGACTATCTTTGCGCTCAAATTTGAAAACTTAATATCATCATGGAGTTTACAGCTAAGCAAATAGCCGAACTGATTGGCGGACGCATCGAGGGCAACGAGAACGTGGCCGTCAGTTCTTTTGCCAAGATTGAGGAGGGCCAAGAAGGAGCCATCTCGTTTTTGTCGAATCCGAAATACACCCACTTTCTATACGACACCAAATCGAGCATCGTGCTGGTGAATGACGACCTGGAGCTGGAGCATCCTGTCAGTGCCACACTCATCCGGGTGCAGAATGCCTACGAGGCAGTGGCACGACTGCTGCAGCTGTATGAGCAGATGAAGCCCCGCAAGACGGGCATTGACCCTACGGCCAGCGTCGCGCCATCGGCCACCATAGGCAAAGATGTCTTCATCGGAGCCTTTGCCGTGATAGGCGAGGGAAGCGTCATCGGCGACGGTACGCAGATTTACCCCCATACCGTCATTGGTGACGGTGTGCAAATAGGCGAGAAATGCCTCATTTATCCTCACGTCACCATCTATCAGGGATGCCGGCTGGCCAACCGCATCACCATTCATGCCGGCAGCGTCATCGGGGCCGACGGATTCGGCTTCGCTCCCAATACCGAGGGCTACGACAAGATACCGCAGATAGGCATTGTCATCATTGAGGACGATGTGGAGATAGGAGCCAACACGTGCGTCGACCGCTCTACGATGGGGCAGACTGTCATACACCGTGGCGTGAAGCTCGACAACCTCATTCAGGTGGCACACAACTGCGAGATAGGCGAGAACACGGTGATGTCGGCACAGGTGGGACTGGCCGGCAGCACAAAGATTGGCAGTTGGTGCATGGTGGGAGGACAAGCCGGCTTTGCCGGACATATCAAGGTGGCCGACAAGACCTTCGTCGGAGCACAGTGTGGCGTCATCAGCAACACGAAGGGCGATGGCGAACAGCTCATCGGATCGCCTGCCATGGAGCCGCGTCAGTTCTTCAAGTCGATGGCTGTGGTACGTAAACTGCCAGATATCTACAGAGAGCTGAACGAGCTGAAGAAGAAAGTGGCTGAGCTGTCGGCGAAAGAGTAGCAGATGACCGAGCAGGAACGCCTCCTTCGCAAAATCAACGAGCGCTTTGTCAAGGCATTTGCCGCCTATCAGTTGCTTGAGGACGACGACCATATCCTCGTAGGACTGTCAGGCGGCAAAGATTCTTTATTGCTCACCGAGCTGCTGGCACGGCGCGCACGAATACAGCATCCGCGATTTCAGGTGGAGGCCGTTCATGTGCGCATGGAGAACATCCACTACGAGACAGACAGCACCTACCTCCAGCAGTTCTGCCGCGACCTCGGCCTGCCTTTACATCTCGTCACCACCAGCATCACCCCGCTTCCCACAGAAGACCTCCCTCAAGTCTCCTCTGCTGCCACAGTGCCGCAGCCCCCGCACCAACAGAAGCCCAAGCCACCCTGCTTCCTCTGCTCCTGGAACCGCCGCAAGCAGCTCTTCAACATTGCCCAGGAGCTGGGATGCAACAAGATAGCGCTGGGACATCATCAGGACGACCTGCTGCACACCGCCCTGATGAACCTCCTCTATCAGGGACGATTCGGCACTATGCCAGCACGTCTGAGAATGAAGAAAATGCCCCTGCAGATCATACGCCCCCTCTGCTTGGTGCCAGAAGAAATGATTCGCCAGTATGCCGCGCTGAGCAACTACCAGAAGCTGGTGAAGCTTTGCCCCTATGAGCAGGAAACCAACCGCACCACAGCACGCCGGCTCTTTGAACAGGCAGAACAAGCCAACCCCGAAGTGCGCTATTCGTTGTGGAACGCACTGGAAAGAGAAGGCAAACTGGTGGAGGAGAATTAAAAAAATCTTAATTCTTTTGTGCCGGAACAACAACTTCCGACTTTTTTTCGTATCTTTGGCTTTTCAAATGAAGACAAAGTTGACAACTTTATGAAATATTACATTTGTGTAGCTTTGGCGTTGCTGCTCTCGTTCAGTGCTTCAGCCCAGCATAAGGGTAGGGGAGGAGCCGCCAGAAAACAAAAGGTGGAAGAGCCCGAAGAGGACCCACGCATCAACCAGATGCTGAACTCAGTGCAGCAGGTGGTGTTCATCGACAGCCTTGTGGTGGATGCCGACAGTTATATGAGCCATATCCCCCTGTCGCCCTATAGCGGCAAGCTCACACAGCAGGGTGGGGTGGGGGGAACCTTCACCAACGAGATGGGCGACCGTAGGCTGGCTACGGTGAACAATGGCGGGCATACCACCATCGCCAACAGTGATTTCATAGCCAACCGTTGGACAGACCCACTGCCCGTTGACGGCATTGGCGACGACGCGGCCATGAACCCATTCCTCATGCCCGACGGCATCACCCTGTATTTTGCACAGAAGGGTGAGAAAAGCATCGGAGGCTATGACATTTTCCTCACACGCTACGACAGCGAGCGCGGCTCATACCTCAAACCCGAGAATGTGGGCATGCCCTTCGCTTCAGAAGCCAACGACCTGTTCTATGCCGTGGATGAATTCAACCAGTTGGGTTACTTCGTCACCGACCGCCGACAGCCTGAAGGCAAGGTGTGCATCTATGTCTTCATACCCAAAGAGACACGACGTGCCTATAACACCGATGCCTACAGCCATGAGCAGTTGCAACGACTGGCCAACATCAGCAGGATAGTCGACTCGTGGAAAATAGACACCGGACAGCGGATGGAGGCTCAGGAGCGGCTGGAAGCGGCCAGAACGAAGGGAGGACTGGCAAAGTCGGCACAGCACAGTAACCAACTGACGGAGCTGGATAAACTCAGGCATGAGGCGGAAGTGCTGGAAAAGGAACTCACTCTGACGCGCAACCGCTATGCCCTCGCTTCTGTTAGCGAACGCGAGAAGATGCGCGACAGAATTTTACTCAGCGAGCAGCAGCTGGAAAGGCTGCAGCAGGAAATCATGGAAAAAGAAAAGACGATACCTTACAACAGTAATAACTAAATCCTTAATAACTATGACTGAGAAATATTTTGCTCCTTCTGAGCTGATTATCAATGAGGACGGCTCCTGTTTCCACCTACATCTGAAGCCAGAGCTGCTGGCCGACAAAATCATCATGGTGGGCGACCCGGCTCGTGTCAATACTGTGGCAGCACACTTTGACGAGAAAGAATGTGACGTGCAGAGCCGTGAGTTCCACACCATCACCGGCACTTACAAGGGCAAGCGCATCACCGTGCAGAGCCATGGCATAGGCTGCGACAACATCGATATCGTGGTGAACGAGCTCGACACACTGGCCAACGTGGACTATAAGACTCGCACATTGAAGAAGGACTTCCGGCAGCTCACCATGGTGCGCATAGGCACCTGCGGCGGACTGCAGCCATTCACACCCACCGGAACATTTGTGGCATCGGTGAAGAGCATCGGTTTCGATGGGCTGCTCAACTACTACGCCGGACGCAACGAGCACTGCGACCTGAAGCTGGAAGAGGCCTTCAAACAGCACATGCAGTGGAACCCCATCAAGGGCGCTCCCTATGTGGCTACTGCCGACCCCGAGCTTATTAATCAGGTGGCTGGCGACGATATGGTGCGCGGCATCACCATCTCCTGCGGCGGATTCTACGGACCGCAGGGACGCGAGCTGCGACTGCCGCTGGCCGATCCAAAGCAGAACGAGAAGATTGAGAGCTTTGAGTATGAGGGACTGAAGGTGTGCAACTTCGAGATGGAGTCGTCGGCATTGGCCGGTCTGGCATCGCTCATGGGACATCGGGCCATGACATGCTGCATGGTCATTGCCAACCGCTATGCACAGGAGATGAACACTGAGTACAAGAACACCATCGACACCCTCATTCAGAAGGTCCTCGACCGCATTTAATGATTAGTATGCTGCGATATCATCGCAGCCCCAACTATGGTATCATTCGCAAGCGATTACAACAACGGCGCTCATCAGAAAGTGCTACAGCACCTGATTGACACCAACAGTGAAAGAAGTGAATCCTACGGCGACGACATCTGGAGCCGGCAAGCCAGGGAGAAAATCCGACAGGCTTGCCAGTGCCCCGATGCCGACATCTTCTTCCTCGTGGGAGGCACGCAGACCAATGCCACCGTCATCGACGGCGTGCTGACAGGCTATGAAGGCGTCATCGCTGTCAGCACCGGGCATATCAATGTGCACGAGTCGGGGGCCATAGAGGCCAACGGACACAAGATCATCACGCTGCCGTCACACGACGGGAAGATGTGGGCCAGCGACCTGGAACAGTTTCATACATCCTTCTTCGCCGACCCTGTCTATGAGCACATGGTCATTCCAGGCATTGTCTACATCACCCTGCCTACGGAACTGGGCACAATGTATAAGGCGGCTGAGATAGAAAAACTGCATGAGCTGTGCCGGTCCTACGAGGTGCCACTGTTCATCGACGGCGCCCGTCTGGGCTATGGCTTGATGTCAGATGAGTGCGACTTCGACCTGCCTTGGCTGGCGCGCCACTGCGACGTGTTTTATATAGGCGGTACGAAGATTGGCGCACTGTGTGGCGAGGCCATCGTATTCCCTAAGCTGCCCTATACCGCCATCGACGGACATACAACGGTAGTAAAAGGAGCTCCGCGCCATTTCTTCAACATCATCAAGCAGCACGGAGCATTGCTGGCAAAGAGCCGTTTGGCGGGGGTGCAGTTTGAAGCGCTCTTCTCCACGGTCGATGATACGCCGCAAGGGCAGGGTGGGGGACTGCTCTACTTCAGCATCTCGCGCCATGCCGTCACCATGGCCTTGCGCCTGCGACAGCTGTTCATCGACGCAGGCTTCACCGTCAGAGACTCGTCCACCAACCAGCAGTTTGTCGTTTTGGAAAAGCAACAGATGGCACAGCTCAAGCGCTTCATCGACTTCGAGACATGGGAACCCCTCGACGACACTCGCGTCCTCTGCCGCTTTGTCACCAGCTGGGCCACCACCGATGATGACCTCTCAGCCCTTGCCACCGCCCTCCAATCGCTATGACCGACTCTTCCCTCAGCCCTTGCCTCTCGCCTCTCACCTCTAAAGAGGACACCATCTGCGCCCCTGCCACTGCCCCTGGTGGCGCACTGGGCATCATCCGCGTTTCTGGCCCTGATGCCTTTGCTGCCGTCAGCTCCCTCTGTTCCCTATGCTGCAACATCATCGCAGCCAACACCGTCCACTACACCCATATCGTCAGTAGTGAAGGCGAGACGATAGACGAAGCTATGGTGTCCATCTTCCGTGCTCCCCATAGCTATACCGGTGAAGACAGCGTGGAGATTTCCTGTCATGGCTCCTCCTATATATTAAATAATGTATTGGAACTTCTCATAAGGAATGGCTGCCGCATGGCCCGGCCGGGCGAATTCACCATGCGCGCCTATCTCAACGGCAAGATGGATCTCAGCCAGGCCGAGGCTGTGGCCGACCTCATAGCTGCTACCAACAAGGCGACGCACCATATAGCCATGAGTCAGCTGAGGGGCTGTGTATCCTCTGAACTGTCCCGCCTGCGCAAGCAGCTGCTCGAGCTCACCTCACTGCTCGAACTTGAACTCGACTTCTCCGACCACGAAGACCTGGAGTTTGCCGACCGGAGCCAGCTGCTCCACCTGGCCCAGCACATCGATGAGCGCATCACCGCCCTTGCCGCCACCTTCGAGACCGGCCAAGCGATAAAAGCCGGAATTCCCGTCGCCATAGTAGGCAAGACCAACGTCGGCAAGTCAACGCTGCTTAACCGTCTGTTGCGCGACGAGCGAGCCATCGTCAGCGACATCCACGGCACCACGCGCGACACCATCGAGGACGTCATCAACATCCAGGGCGTCGCCTTCCGATTCATCGATACCGCCGGCATCCGACAGACTTCCGACGCCATCGAGCAGATAGGCATCGACCGCACCTACCAAGCCATCAGCCGTGCGCGTATCGTCCTCTGGCTCCTCGACGAGGAACCCACTGCCGAAGAGCAGAAAGACATCGACTCGCGCTGTCAGGACAAGAGCCTCATCATCGTCAGCAACAAATCCGACAAGGGTGTTTTGGTAGCCGACTCTTCCATCGTCATCCCTCACTCCTCGTTCCTCAGCATCTCGGCCAAACATGGGCAGGGTATCGAAGCCCTCGAGGCCGCCATCTACTCAGCCGCCAACCTGCCCGACCTGAAGGAGAGTGCCGTCATCGTTACCTCAGCCCGCCATCACGAAGCCCTCATCCGTGCCCACGACGACCTGCAGCGCGTGCTCGATGCCCTTGCCCACCAGCTTCCCGGCGACCTCGTGGCCGAAGACCTCCACCTCGTCCTCTCCGACCTTGCCCAAATCACTGGCGAGGACCAAATCATCACCTCGCAGGAGACCCTCAACCACATCTTTAGGCACTATTGCGTGGGAAAATAGGTTTAGTTTATCTCTCTTTATATATAAGACAGAGTAAACTAAACCGATTCCTGAAGGACTTTTTTTAACTTATTCAAAAAAATATTTTATCGTAAAACTAAAGTAAAACTATAGAAAAAACGATAAGAACAGCAAGGCACTATGAACTAAACATCTACACGCACAACAAATCATATCAAGCCCCTTTCGCACTCACTGGCGGGTGAAAAACTGAATTCGCAGGTTAACGACAGCATAAAGCCCCTGTAATGCCTGACGGGGTAAGGGAAGGTGGGCGCTACCCATACATAATCACGTCTGCAGTGGCAAGGCAATCGTCTGATGGAGAGGCAAACTGCAAAATGTAGTCTACATCACTATTTGTTGCGGATTTTAGGATATTCAATAAGTTTTGTCAAATTCTTTATTCTGTATAATTCAGCTTCTTGGTTTCCATGTCACGAGAGAAGTGGCGGAAGAAGTCCCAAATCAGGCGAGCTGCAGGCTTGAAGTTCCAATGGCCATAGTTATTGATAGCGATAAGACGGATCATCGGCTTATTGCCTTTATACAGCTGACCAAACTCCATCGTGATGTCTTCGCTCTTGCCCGTATGAATCTGACGGCGGTCTTGCAACTTGAATCCGAAGGTTGGATCCACATTGAAATCCAAATCACCTGTCACCTCCATATCATTAATCGTCTGATAGATGCGCCAAACATTCAAATAAGGGTTTCCTTGCCAGTTGTCAGGACGCAAGTAACGTATCACATCATCATGGGTACCAGCCACAGAGCAATAGCCCACTTCCACATAGCCACGCTTCTGAATGGCCTCATTCATCAAAGGCTCACTGCCATAGCCATAATAACCAAGTCCGTTGCCAGAGAAGATGCCACCAGAATGGCCAGCTACGGCAGCAAAGAGATGCGATTTACGCACGCCCAGCATATTGCTGGTCATGGCTCCAGCAGACAAACCCTCACAATAGATACGTGAAGCATCAATCTGCGGATATTTCTCTTTGAGTACACTGATAACAGCCTCAATGCCATCCAATCCCATAGCGATGAAACCATTGCTGCCCTGCCACTCCATCTCTACTACCATGAAGCCCTCTTCAGCTGCCAGTTCCACAAATCCAGCCGTCTCACTTTGTGTGCGAGGATCGTTCCCATGACCATGCAGGATCACGACTAATGGCACAGTACCCTTAGCTGCATTTTGAACCTGCTTTGGCAGATACTCATACCACAGATATTTATTAGGGTTCTCTACCCCACCTGCCGCATTGGTATCCACTACAGGATGTTGTATTACATTGCGCTGGATGCCCATTTTATCGAACATCGGGTATGAAACAAGTTCGAAAGTCTTCACACCTTCCGGGTTATCAATACCACGGCTCATATAGAACGTGCGATAGAGGTTGTTGTAACGATAGTTGGCACTCAACACCTTATCCCAAGCATCAGCCAACAACATAGCTTCAGAAGCGTTAGCATCAGCATTCACTACTATTTGCTGCAAAGGATCCTTGGGAGCGGCATCACTGGTTTTCTGATAAGGTTTGGCCACTTTTGCTGCATTCTTGCCACCGACATAAGTGGGGACAGGCAGTGCGCAGACCTTACCAGGAGCACCACCAATAGAAACGATGCCAGCTATGGCACCCGTCAAGTCAGAAGCAGCCAAATGCTGATTGACGAAAGTAGCACCATTGCCAATGCCCACCACCTTAATGTTAGTGGCAGGGCCACCTCTACCTATCAGTTCACGGAAAGCCTGTACGTCAGAAGCCTGCCACTTGTCGCCTACAGGATTCACCACACTAATTCTGCCACCGTTTTCAGCAGCCATTTCTATTACCTTCAGTTCCTTTGCCAACGCTAAAGCAGATACATTATCCAGCTTCTGATCAGGGAAGATATAAAAAGCAGGGCCAAATCCGGCGCGTGACTCTATATTCCTCTCCATAGGCAGATTATACTGCAAGGCGGAAGTACCCTCTATTGCAGAAAACTCATTCAGCGGGCCTTGGGGCCTCATCATGGGTTGCGCACAGGCTCCCATCCATAAGAGAGCCAGCGTTGCTACCATCATATATCGTTTTATTTCTTTCATCGTTTTATTATTTCCTAGATTCCGCAGCACTTTAATTTAACTTTCTTTATAAGTACCTGAGCAACAAAAAGTTCTTGCTGTGGCAAGCGGCAGAGCCGAGCGGCTCAGGATTTGGCCATGTCAGATTTTTACTTACCTTAGTGCTGCAAATCAAGACAAGCAAAATCATCAATGACATGGCAAAGGTAAGCATAAAATCTGAGAAAATCACCGCTTTTGGCGGAATATTTTCCGTATCGGACATATTTGACCGTATTCTGTCCTCTGTAATCGACTCCCACCTGGGGCTTCGCAGTAAGCTGATAGGCTATCAAAGCGCGAGATTATACGGGCTGCAAACTTCTACCAATACATCGTCTCGCTGCCGCTCATGTGCCTTTTCGGGGTGGAAGCAACGGACAGGGTGAAGAGTTTCCTGTTCAGATTCATCGCCGTGCCGGCCAAGTGGATTAGGACTGCAAGGCAAAATGCACTCAACGTCTACTCTGGCAAGCCATACGACCTCATCTGGGCTTACGGATAGGAAAAACACCTTCGTGGGACATTCAAGCCGCCAAAGCGATTTTGGGGAAAGGGAATTGTGCGCCCAAGTGCAACGTCTTGTAAAACATTATTACTTGCTGTGGTCATGAGGGCAATCCATTGGGTTCATGTCCCAATATTACGCATTAAAAAACTTCTGCGGATTTTGGGATTGTCCGTAAGCTTTTTTCTCGTGATGCGCGTTAGGAACTGGGGAAAAGGCACGTGCAAAAAGGGAAAAGGAATTTGTAATTGGGAAAAAGGCGCAGGATTGCTTGTTGGTGTCGCCTGCCCGCATGAATTAGGGCGGGCGCCCTTATATCATGGAGCACCCGCCCTTATATGCTGGAGCGTTTGGTCGAATCCGGTTTTTATTCCTTGGAAGCTTCTTCTTTGGGAAAGTAGATCCAGCGACCGCTTTTACGAATCTTCCACAGACGCGGTTGGTCGCCTTTACAGAGGCTGTCGAGATAGGCTTTGGCAGAATCGCGCTTCAGTCCGCTGAATACCATAAACTCAGGAATCGTCGCATAACCCAGCTTCATGCTGCGACGCAGAGCCTCACCCATTGCTTTCTCGTCATACATCTGGCTGTTGCCCACCTGAGCCAGGCTCTTACGATAGCCCTCAGTGTTGCGGCCACCCTCGTCACCGAGCCCTCGCCCCTGCTCCCCGTCGCCGAACAGCAGAAGGACACCATGACCGTCCGCCTCGACACCGCTTCCGGACTGCTCCTCGTGCAGGGCTTCACCGCCCAGGACTACATCCTCCCGCTGCTCGGTGTCGACGGCAACTACCACACCCGCGAGATCTGGCTCAACCGCGACCAGCTCCGCGAGAACATCGCCCGCCGCGCCGCCCGCTGGCTCGCCACTCACTAATTCGCTCGGGGGGACCCTATGCCATCCTGATTATTAAGCTAAAGTGTCATCGGTCCTGGTACGTGACACACTTAGAAACGATCAGGTTCTCCGACCCCGTGATCACGCCCTTTCAAGAGGTTATGCGATCGCTCGATGTCAGGCCAAGACAACTCTCAAGAGTTACTGGCATGAATTACGAGAACATCAGGAATATAGCAAAAAAATTGCCATGAAAACAGGCACCCATACCCAGGTGCCTGTCCCCATGACTAGATCTTATTAGTAATCGACAAATAGATTAAAAAGCGAGGCAGGCACGAACCGGAGTATAGCCGTAGCCTTTAAGGCCCTTGTCCCAACCGCCATAGCTAAAGACGAACACCCACGCGTAGTCGGTATCGTTCTCGACCTCCGTACTTGACCAGTAGTAGTTCTGCTTCAAGTTCGTTCCATCAACGCTGTCGAAGCCGTCGCGCAAGGTGGTATAGGTACTGTTTGTGGCACCCATCGTTTCCCACTGGTTTCTACTTGGAAGCATCCATGATGCATTCTTGACAGTTGCGGATGTATTCTTGTTAGTGCAGGCTGTCTTTGCATTATTCCAAACCATACCATCACTGTTTTCATCGGTCAGTGCCAGCGCCAGACCATGGTTGTAGGTGGCATCGCCCGTACTGCTGCCAATGTAGATAATCTTTGCCACGCGGCTCTTCGTGCAGGCAGCATCTGCATTGTAGGCATGGATGTGTCCATCGGTACAAATCAGTTTGCCCTCGTCTGTGCCAGCGACAGCATTAGCAGCCATAGTGTAGGCCGCAGCATACGTCCTCTTCACGTTGTACACCTTGCCCAAGAGCTTCTGGTTGTCTCCGCCGAATGAGATAGCCTCCTTGTCGCCCATCGTCACCGTGGCGCCTCTGAGTTTGTTGCCGGTATCAAAGGGCAGCACGAACTCGGCTACGACATTCCCGTAGGTATCAGTCTTGGTGGTGACATCGGCCGTTGCGATGACAGAGCCGTTATTGCTGACTACGGCAGAGAGCGTGGTGCCGGCAGCGGTGCCGTCGTCGAAGGTAATCACGAAGTTGAGGAAGGCCGTGCTCTGCGAGAGCGTGAACGACTTCTCGCCGTAGGTCCCTGTTCCACCAAGCCAGCTCCACTCCTCGACGGCTGTGGCCACATCGTCGCAGTAGGACGTCGTGGGATATGTCCCGGTAGACAGCCCGTCGTCCGTAATCTTAGACAGCTTGCTCTTGCTGCCAACGAGCACGGCGTTGAGTTCGAGGTTGGCGGCGGGCTCATCGCCGGTATAGCTGAGCGAGCCCTCGAAGGTGGCACCGCTCGACTTGCCTTCGTCGCCGCTCTTCAGCGTCAGCACACCCTTGACCACAGAGATACCATCAAACACATAGAGCTTGTCGCCCGCAGCAAACTTGAGCGTCTTCATGTCATTATCGACGGTGGCGCGGGTCGCGGCAGCGTCGCCGCCCTGGCCTACGGTCACGCTGTAGGGGATGGTCTTCACTTCGGCCTGCGGCGCGGCGGGGGTCTCCACCGTGTTGTCGTCGCTGGTGCAGGCAGTCATCACGAGGGCAGCCGTCATCGACAGCGCGGCCCAAAGAAAGCTATTCTTCTTCATTGTCGTTTTCTGTTTTAAGGGTTCATTACTAAAGGTCTTCAGGATCGCCCATTTGGCGGAGGTTTCCTTCGCCATTACTACCAGCCAGCAGCTGCGGCTGTTGTTTCAACTCGAAGACCTGCATCGAGGGCTTCTCATACGTTTTCCTTGTCTTCATTTCCTTCATTGTTTGTATTCAGTTATATTAATCAATTTACATTTTTCCTTCTTATATACTAAAAAGCATGCAAAGGTACACTATTTCTATGAAATAGCCGCCGATTTTTTGCTATAAAAATTACGAAAACGTTTGAGCAAGTGACAAGGGACTGTCAGAGGCATCAACCGTCAGGACATCTTTGAGGACGAGGAAGACTATTTACAGATGGTTTCCATCCTCAGGGCTCTGTCCGATAGGCATGACGAGCAAGGTCTGAGGCTTCCGCCGCTCTCAATATTTTACGCGTATTGTCTGATGAGCAACCATCTTCATCTGCTACTACGGGAACAAGAAGAGGAGGTCAGTGATGTTGTGAAGAGAATCGGCGTGACATACGCCCACTATTTCAACAAGAAATACGAGCGTAGTGGTCATCTGTTTCAAGACAGGTTTCGAAGTGAGCCTGTTGACAGCCTTGAGTATTTCGTGACCCTGCTGAGGTACATTCACCAGAATCCACTGAAAGCAGGAATTGTGAATAATATATTGGACTACCCTTGGAGCAGTTGGAAGGAATATGCATTTGACAGCAATTCGAATACATTCTGTTCTACCCGAGCTGTTTTCTCACGCATCTCAAAGGAAGATTTGAGAGAGCTGGTTTACACTCCCGTAGAGGGAAGCGAAAAGATACTTGATATTGACACAGACTGTAGCAAGCCAGTCAGTGACAGTGAAATAAAATCATTTCTTGTTGATAGTCAAGGAATTGTTAATCCTCTTATGGTTCAAAGTCTTGAGAAATCAAGACGCAATGAAGTGCTTAGGACTATGCTCTCTTTGGGGGCAGGAATCCGACAACTGTCAAGACTAACTGGTGTTTCGTTTGGAGTAATTCAAAAGTTGGCAAAATGATCAGAAGAACCGACCCCATGATCTATACGTCGGTGTCCTCGACGGTGTCGTGCAGGGCTGCGGCGGCCAGCAGTTCCTGGTCGGGTGTCATCGTGGCCACGATTTCAACAGCCTCCATCGGATGGACGATATAGGGGAAACCCTTGCCACGACGCTCAGTCCCGGCATGGACGCGGACAGCGAACACGATGGCGCGGTCCAGCAATGTAGTGTCTAACGGTTTGTTCGCCATAATCTATTTCGAATAATATTAGTTTCATATTTTAATAGCCATACACCAATCCGTACTTCTCATGAAGCTGTCGAAGACTACCGTCAGCCTTCATTTGGGAGATGACGGCGTTGACAAGGGTGAGGAGATCGTCCTGCCCCTTACGCATCAGCACACCAATCTCTCCGTGGGTGAAAGGTTTGTTTAAGAGGGGTGCAGCGAGGCGTGGGTCATTCTGTACATACCACGGAGCCTCAGTAATTTCGGTAATCATCACATCGGCATGACCCTCGGCCACCTGATTGGGGATTTCCTCATTCTTCTGATAGACGATGATGGTGGCATGGGTCAGGTTCTCGTTGGCGAATTTCTCGTTTAACCCACCAGGGTTCACCATCACGCGAACTTCTGGCTTGTCGATGTCGGCCAGCGACTGGTAGCGGTCAGCATCAGCGGCACGGCAAAGGATGGTCTTGCCATTGGCCAGATAACCGTCACTCATCAGCATCGTCTCCTTTCGTGTGTCGGTAATGGTAATGCCACCGATGGCGAGGTCAAAGGTCTGTGGTTCAGTCTGAACGTCAGCAGTCAGCGTAGGCCACGAGGTTTGTACATATTCGATGCCTACACCGATGCGCTCGGCTATCTTCTCTGCCATTTCAATGCCGAAGCCCCAGTAGTTGCCGTTGGCCTCGCGGTACGAGAGAGGGCGATAGTCGCCCGTGGTGCCCACCAGCAACTTGCCTCGCTCCTGGATGCGTTGTATGGTGGAATAATTCTCCGACGGGTTATCGTCGTTCGCCGTACAAGATGCAAACGCCGCCGTGCCGCAGATAATCAAGATGGCGGCGAGCCCCCATAGCTTAATTTGTCTCATTGTTGAATTTTTAGTTACCTTTATTCTATTGTATCCTTCTAAACAATTCAAGCAGTACCTGCCAGATGTCGACGATGGTTTTCAGTTCCACCCGTTCGCTTGTGGAGTGAGGCTCCACGATACGAGGACCGATGCTGGCGATCTGGATGCCAGGATAGTGCTGAACGAAGAATCCAGCTTCAAGCACAAAGTGCATGGCTACCATTCGGGGACGCCAACCAAGCACATCCTGGAACGTATCGCTGACCAGCCTGAGGAAGGGCGACTGCTGATTCTCCTGCCATGCTGGAGCCGACATGATAACCTCAGAATCTGCACCAACAGACTTAAATACATGGACAATATCCTTGCTGAGCCTGTCCATATCTGCATCGATGAAACTGCGGGTATGCGTTGATACGAAGATGTGGTCTGTTTCAGTAGATATTCGTCCAACGTTATTCGATGTCTCCACCGTGCCAGGCATGGCCTCACTCATCTTCACCATACCTTGTGGAACCTGATCCAGACCGTCTACAAGCGACGCAATGGCCTCTTTGGTAATCTTTGTATTCCGCCCTCCACACGCCTCAAGGCAGCAAGTGATATTGGGGTCTTGCGGATAGCCTTCACGCTGTTGGCGGTTAATGCTATCTATCTGCTTTTTGAAGGCCTCAGCAGCCGCAGGTGTGGCAAAAATCACGATCTCACCTGTTGAGGCAATCGAGGCATTGGCTTCACCAATCTCAACTTCTGATACTTCGATTTCTTCCTCCTGGCAGACAGCCTTCAGAATAGCTTTGGCAGGAATCGTGGCACTGCAACGTCCCTTGTTGATGTCCACGCCAGAGTGACCGCCCAGTCCGCCTTCAATCTTGATGCGATACCAATGGCCGTTTCCATCCGTAACGGGCACACGCTTGATAGGAATGCGGTGGAACTGCAGACAGGCACCTGCGGCACCCGTTGTGATAGTATCATAATCTTCCGAGTCGAGGTTGATGACCTTGCGACCTTTCAGAAAGTCCTTACTCAGCGCAGCAGCTCCCGACATACCGTCCTCCTCATTAGTGGTGGTCATCACCTCCAATGCCGGATGTACGATACTGTCATCTTCGAGCACTGCTAATGCCATCGATAGTCCTATGCCATTGTCGGCACCCAGCGATGTACCCTTGGCCTTCATCCATCCGTCCTCAACGTATGCTTCAATCGGAGTGTTTATAGGGTCGTTCATCCCCACGCAAACCATATCCATGTGGTTCAGCAGCACAATAGGCTCATGCCCCTCATATCCAGGAGTGGCTGGCTTGCGAATCACCACGCAGTTCTCCTTGTCGCGCTCGTACTCCAGATGAAGCCGTTCAGCAAACTGACAGAGATAATCGGCTATCCTCTCTTCGTGATGAGAAGGACGCGGAATCTGGTTCAACTCCTTGAAAATACTAAAAACTCGTTCTATTCCGTTCATCTTATCATCCAATGTATTGTATGTTTATTATCGTTCAATTTATATCTTTTCTATTTGCTTTTGTTAGCGTTTCGTATCTTCTCCAACATCTGCGCCGCCCATGCTTCAGAGCCGGGCAGTTGATAGCGTCGAGCAGGTCTACAAGCGAGACGTGGCCGTTCTCGTCGGCGAAGTTGAAGGCGGGCATCGTCCAGTAGTCAACGCCGAACTTGCTGGTGACGAGCTTCATGGGGATGGTCTGGTTCACACCCTTGCAGGTCATTTCGGCCTTGATGAGTGCATTCAGCTGCTGCGTGTACTGGTCGATGGTCTGTTGGTCAGCATAGTTGCGGCGGGCTGAAGCGGAGGCGCGTGCCAGTTCCAGTGCCTTCGTCATGTCGCTGATGCTGAGTGTGGTGGTCAGATCGTCGAGCAGCGTGAGCTTGGCACCGAAGTAGATGCCGTGGTTGTTGCCGTCAGAGCCGCTATGGGTGTCTCACGCCATATCGTCACCCATTCGTCCAGTTTGGGGTATCCTGAGGTGACCTTTGATTTTTCTTGTTTCATATCTGGTTATTTATATAATTAGTTTCACGCGGAAGCCTCGCTTGGTGGGCTCTTCTATGATCTGACGGCATTCATTAGAGAGCGCAGTACGCTGCGCATTGTCCAGTGGCGTGGCGCTCATCTTTTCCACCATGAAGTCGAGGGCGGTGACGGCTGTCTGTTCGCTGTGGGTGATACGGACAGTAATGGGGCGGTACTGGGCCATCACATCGTCGAGCATCTTGTCCGTCAGCCGCTCTGCTGTTTCCAGTTTCTCGGCAATGCCGTACTTGTGGCAGAAGGCACCCATGGCGGAGTGCATGCCCAGGAAGTCGAAGTCGGGGCCGCCGATCTCGAACACCTCCTTGCGGATACGCTGTATGAAGGCCTTGGTGGCACTGTGGACGGGATTCTCGAAGATCTGCTCAGGCGAGCCATCCTCATGGATGTAGCCGTCGTACATGAAGAAGATGCGTGTCGAGACGTCGTGGGCGAACTTCATCTCGTGGGTGACGATGAGCATGGTCATGCCCTCCTTGGCCAACTGGCGGATGACGCTGAGCACCTCGCCCACCATCGTCGGATCAAGAGCCGACGTGGGTTCGTCGAAGAGGATGACATCGGGCTTCATGGCCAGGGCGCGGGCGATGGCCACACGCTGTTTCTGCCCGCCGGAGAGACTCGACGGATAGACGTCAGCCTTCTCGGCCAGGCCTACCTTGCGCAGCAGTGCCAGACCCTCCTTGCGTGCCTCTTCCTCCGGCTCATGGCGCAGCTGGCAGGGCGCAAAGATGACGTTCTCCAGCACGGTCTTGTGCTCGAAGAGGTTGAACGACTGGAACACCATGCCCATCTTCTGGCGCAGCATATTCACGGGATAGCCCTTGACGAGGATATCCTCACCATCGACGATGATACTGCCGCTGGTAGGTTGCTCCAGCAGGTTCAGACAGCGCAGGAAGGTACTCTTGCCCGTGCCCGAGGGACCGATGATGGAGATAACCTCGCCACGATGCACTTCAGTATTGATGTCGCGCAAGACGTCAAGAGTGCCGTAGCTTTTCTTCAGGTGGGAGATTTTAAGTGAAGAGTGATGAGTGAAGAGTGAAGAATTTGCTACCGCTGTTTGGGTGCTGCGTTTGTGGCGGATAAAGAGCCATGCACCGCCGCCACCTATTATGATAATAAGGAGAGTAACTGCCCACGGCCAGTAGATCTCGTGATTCTCTGAAGTGGTCTGCTGCGTTGGATTAGTGAGTATGGCAGCCTCGCCCTTTCGCGTCATTAGCACGATGTGCGAATCGATATAGCCGTCGGAGAAGAGCACCTGCTTCTGTCGCTCTTCAGTGATGCTGATAGCTCCCATGGCCATGTCGGCCTTACCTGTCTGCACAGCAGGTATCTGCGCGGCGAAGTCCATAATGAGATACTCCAGTTGCCAGTTACGACGGTTGGCCCATTCCGTCAGCAGTTCCGGCTCCAGTCCCGAAGGTTTGCCTGTATTGATGAAATTGAACGGCGGCATGGCCGGATAGGTTGCCACGCGCAAGGTGCGTCCCGTGCCACGTTGTTGGGGGATGGCCATGGCCGAGGGGTCGTCGGCATTGCTCCAGCGATCCAGAATCTGCTGGTAGGTGCCGTCACTGCGGATTTCGGCCAGGAAACGGTTGAAGTCTGTTGCCAGTTCGGTATTGTCCAGTCGGTAACAGGCTCCTATCGGAATCGGCGTAAGTCCTGCGCCCACGGAATCCACCTTTTCAAGCAGTTCCTTATTGAACATCAGCGTCAGACTTTCACCGCCTGCCGCATCTACCTTGCCGTTCTCCAAGGCTGCCAGCAGATCGGTCTGACTGGTCATACGCAGTATGTTGGCATCGGGCGCCATATCGGTGACGGCAATGTCCTGTATGCTGCCGATAATCACAGCCACATTCTTGCCATTAAGCGCCTGGAATGCAGGTGGAACGTGGTAGTCAGGGGGACAGGCACCTGGGGCAGAGCCCAGTGAGCCTGTCCCCCTGACTGCCAGTTCCCAGCCGTCAATCAGCGTGGGCACATAGCACACCGTTCCCCCTATCAGGAGCACCAGAGCCACAGCGATGGCCTTCGTGCGCTGACGCTGAACGAGACTCTGGAGCAGCAGCCCGATGAGCCATGCCATGAGGAAATAGATGATGGCCGTCACTATGAGCGGGAAGAAGGCGTCGAACGTACGCGAGCGTATCAGGTCGGAGGCGCGCGTCATGTCGGCCACAGCGATGTAGCCCACGATGCTCGTACCCTTCAGCAGACTCACCACCTCGCCCTGATAGACGGGCATCACCGCCTTAATGACCTGTGGCAGCACAATCTTGAAGAACGTCTGTCGCGGTGTAAAGCCCAAAGCCAGTCCTGCTTCGGTCTGGCCGCGGTCAATGCCCTGGATGGTGGTGCGCAGCATCTCACTGATGTAGGCCGCCGTGTTCATGGCGAAAGTGACGATGGCCACCACGATGCCCGTAGCATCCAGCGGCGCCATCACCACATAGTACATCAGCATGAGCAGCACCAGTACAGGTGTGCCGCGCATCAGTTCGATATACACCTTGGCCACCTGTTGCAGCCAACGGCGCTGGCTCATGCGCATCCAACAAACGAGTCCGCCCAGCAGCGTACCCAACAGGGCGGCGCAGAGTGTAATGAGCAGCGTCACCTGCAGACCGTCGAGAATCATCCTATAGCGATCCTCCGCTATCAGATTGTTGTAAAAACTCTCCGTTATGGAACCTATCAGTGCTATCATCTTACTCTTGGCTTTACTAATAATATTGTTTCATCAGTTTACGTACATAGTTGCCGAAGAAAAGCTTCTCGACAAAGTTGGGCTTTTGGAAGGCGGTGCGGAGGACGACATCGAGGGCGGCGAAGCGGCCGGCCAGGTGCTCATACGGGCGTTGTTCACCTTGAGGATTTCGCCGGGGGCGGCGGGGTTGACGTAGGTCTTCCCGTTGCCGCCTTCGCCTATCTGCTTGTAGTCGTCCAGATTAATGGTTTCGCAAGTATTCATCTTCTCTCTGAGTTAGCTTACTCCAGCGGAATCTCCGGATGCTGCACGGCGAGCGGCAGATCCTTCTGCGAGAGGTAGAACATGTAGAGGATGACGGGCTTTGTGCCTCGGTTCTCGCCGTGGTGGATGGTGTTCACCATCTCGACAACCGCCTCGCCCTCATGCACGGTCTTCTCCTTGCCGTCTTGGCCGATGATGGTCAGTTCGCCCTGCACCAGTATGCCGTAGTTCATCACGGGGTGGTGGTGCCAGCCCAGCTTCTGTCCAGCGGGGAACACGTACTTCATGGCCACCAGCTCCGGGCGGCCCTGGAAATAGTCGGGCAACTCTACCCCATCCCAGCTCTGGCTGGTACGAATCAGTTCTTCACTCGTCACTTGCTGTACGGGATTGTCTTCATTAGCTTTTTCCTTACAGCCTGTCATAAAGGCCGTTACGCCGCAAACGAGGGTGGCGGCAAGCACCCATTGTTTTATTTGTTTCATTGTCGTTATAAATTTAAGTTATACTTTAATTAGAGTCGTTTTAACCTGTTAGTTCTACATTCTAACGCTGCAAAGATACAAAATAATCCCTAATATAAAAACAAAAATGCGTTTTTTTTGCCTGTTCATCTATTAATACATCGTGAGGAGTGCGGAGAAAGGTGGCTGCTAACTCAGAGAAAGGTAAATGTTTATACTAATAGCCCCACCACCATCATTGGCAGTGAGGCTAATAATGCTTACTGGTTTATTCAAGAACTCACGGGACAGAAGTGAGTTCTTGTACCTCACAAAGTGTCTGACACTCTGTGAGCAATAGTTATAGAGTCACAAGCTGATGTAAAAGGAGGTTAAAAAACAAAAAGCACTCGGTCATTCGACATAAAATGACTACCTTTGTAGCCAAATCGTGTGAGACATGGAGTGGATAAACAATCTGCTTTTTAATCCATCGGCTATGCAGACCGTAGTGGTACTGTCGCTGATT
>JAEEGG010004726.1_pt1 | contig 32864 bp, 19 predicted proteins | sample 9134161 | NCBI WGS metagenome assembly JAEEGG01 (sample SAMN16246543, study PRJNA631951) | gut metagenome | biome: gut microbiome; feature: rumen; material: CR-attached | host: Bos | place: Iran: Karaj | collected 2018-10 | reverse complement strand
GGAAAGCTCGACTTCGGCCATGACCAGACCATCGTTCTGCCCGTGAAACTCATCGACTTCGAACGTGTGGCGCCCGTCGGGGCTCTTCACCAGATAGCGATGTTTGTCGATTAAACCGCCCCGACACAGCTGAAGCAGGTGCTGGGCCTCGTCCACGGAGATGGATTTCTCGAACTCATAGCGCGAAAGGCCGCCATCTGCCGACTTTCCCTTGATGGTTAGGAATGCCTCGTCGTCGCGTAGACGGATGCGAACAGTGGCTCCTTCGGCAGGTATGTACCCCTGTTGGATGTGGCTACACGAAAAGGCGGCACTGCGATAGTTGCCGCCTTTCCTGACAAGGAATTTCCTTTCGATTTCGAATCCGCTCATCAGGAGTTGTAAGTTGTCCAGAATAGGAATACGACAGCGAGTACAATGAGTGCTCCAATGATCCACATAACGACGTTGCGTCCCTGCTCTGCTTGCTTCTTCTGATAGGCCTGACGCTTGGCATTGTTCTTTTTGCTCATAGGATAGTAATCTCCCCCGACCCTTTATGCTAAGGGTTGGCCTGCATTTAGTGGGGAGTTGCAGGCGGTTATTGTTGATTGTTCTTTGGTTACTCTATGTTGGAAGCCTCTCTTTCTCTGTGTTGAACCCTCTCATTCTCTGTGTTGAAGCCTCTGTTTCTCAGTGTTGAACCCTCTCTTTCAGTAAGAGAGAATTACCCGGCATCGCCTTGTCAGCACTTTTTACCCCCTTTGGGAGAGTTAGAGCAGTGCTTTTACTCCTCGTTCACAGGGAATTCCATGAGGTAGGCTTTGATGAACTCGTCTATTTTTCCGTTCATCACGCCATCTACATCACTGGTCTGATAGTTGGTGCGGTGATCCTTTACGCGCTTATCGTCGAACACGTAGCTTCTGATCTGACTGCCCCATTCTATCTTCTTCTTGCCTGCCTCAATCTTGGCCTGTGCCTCCAGTCGCTTCTTCATGGCACGGTCGTAGAGCTGTGAGCGGAGCAGTGCCATAGCACGTTCCTTGTTCTTCGGCTGGTCGCGCGTCTCGGTGTTCTCGATGAGGATTTCCTCCTCTTCGCCCGTATCAGGATCGGTGTACCAGTAGCGCAGACGCACTCCCGACTCCACCTTGTTCACGTTCTGACCGCCAGCTCCGCTGCTTCGGAACGTATCCCACGACAGTTTGGCGGGATCCACATACACCTCAATAGTATCATCGACCAAGGGCGATACGAAGACCGATGCGAACGAGGTCATGCGCTTGCCCTGGGCATTGTATGGACTGACGCGCACCAAGCGGTGAACGCCGTTTTCTGATTTTAGGAAGCCGTATGCATATTCTCCGCCCTCTATTTGCATTGTGACGCTCTTGATGCCAGCGTCTTCACCGTCGAGTATGCTGGATATGGTCACTTTATAGCCGTGAGCCTCAGCCCAGCGCATATACATACGCATGAGCATTTGTGCCCAGTCTTGTGCCTCGGTGCCGCCTGCTCCGCTGTTTATTTTCAGTACGCAGTCCATGGGGTCTTCCTTTTGTCTCAGCATGTTCATGAGTTCCAGCTGCTCTATGGCTTGGATGGCCAGCTCGTAGTCGTGGTCCACCTCAGCCTCGGTCACCATTTCCTCTTTGTAGAAGTCGAATGCCAGCTGCAACTCATCGGCTTTCATTTTCACGTCGTGATAGCCATCAATCCATTTCTTGATGCCTTTCACCTTCTTCATCTGTTCCTCGGCTCGCTTGGGGTCTTCCCAGAAATCAGGTGCTTGTGTGCGCAGTTCTTCTTCCTCATACTCCATCTGCTTCTCGTCGATGCGCAGATAGCGGTACAGTTTCTCGGCTCTATCTAATACGTCTTTTAATTGGTCTTGGGTTATCATATTATTAATAAACTTCTCTTTTTACTCCTCGTACATCTTGTCAATCTCGGCCTTATAGTTCTCGTTGAGCACGCGGCGCTTGATCTTGAGCGTGTTGGTGAGCTCGCCCCGCTCCAGTGAGAAGTGGTGGGGCAGCAGGGTGAAGCGCTTCACCTGCTCATAGTGGGCCAACTGCTGCTGCAGGGTGTCGATGCGTTCCATCATCATCTGGTGAATCTGCTCGTTCTGGCAGAGGTCCTCGCGCGACGAGAAGGGTATGTCGTGCTCGCGTGCATATTCTTCCAGGAGGGAATAGACGGGTATGATGAGAGCCGAGACGAACTTGCGCTGGTCGGCGATGATGGCCAACTGGTCTATGTACTTATCGACGAGCAGTTTCGACTCAATCATCTGCGGAGCGATGTACTTGCCGTTGGATGTCTTGAACAGGTCCTTGATGCGGTCTTTGAGAAACAGTTCGCCGTTCTGGAAGAAGCCTGAGTCGCCCGTTTTGAAGTAGCCGTCTTCGGTGAATGACTCGCGCGTGATATCGTCGCGGTTGTAGTAGCCTCGGGTGATGGTGGGGCCTTTCAGAAGCACCTCGCCCTCTTCGCTGATCTTCACATCGAGTCCTTCGATAGGTCTTCCTACCGATCCCACTGTGAACGGCCCGCCCACGCGGTCGCAGCTGACGGTGGCCAGACTCTCGGTGAGGCCGTAGCCTACATCCATCATGATGCCTATGCTGTGAACAAACTCCTCTACGTATGGTGACACGGCGGCACCTGCTGTGGGGAAGAAGTGTGCATTCTCCAGTCCCAGCTCCTTGCGCACGAGTGAGAACACGGTGCGGTTCAGCATTTCATATTCCAGGTGCAGGCCGAGTGGCGGCTGCTTGCCGCAGGCCAGGTATTCTATGTTGTGCTTGCGGCCCACCTTCAGTGCGTGTTTGAACAGCTTGCGCTGCATGAGTCCGCTGTTTTCTATCTTTTCCTGCACTCCCATGTACACTTTTTCCCAGAATCGTGGCACGCTCGACATGCAGGTGGGATGGGTCTCGCGCATGCTCTGCTGCACCTCCATGGGCTTTGTGTTCACGATGAGGCGTGCGCCCACAGTGATGCACAGTATCTTCCATCCTTTCTCAAAGATGTGAGTGAAGGGCAGGAAGTTCATCACGCGGTCGTTCTCCGTGACTGGCACGCACTTGTGGTTGGCCTCCATTGCTGCATGATACTGTCCGTGAGTGAGGATGACACCTTTCGAGTCGCCCGTGGTGCCACTGGTGTACAGGATGTTGGCAATGTCGTCGAAGGTGGCGCTCTTCTGGCGGTTCTCCACTTCGCTCTGTCGGGGCAGTCCTTCGGCAGCCTTCAGAAGGTCATCGAAGTGAATGGCCGTATTGTCGTTTTCATCGATATGCACGGCAGGGTCGTACACGATGATTTTCTCCAGTGTCTTGCACATGGAGAACACGCGGCGCGCCTTCTCGTACTGCTCCTGTTCGCCCACGAAGAGGAAGCGCACCTTGGCATCGCTTATCATGTACTGAATCTGCTGTTCCGACGATGTGGCATAGAAGGGTATGGTGACTGCGCGAATGCCCCAGGCACCGAAGTCGGTGAAGAGATACTGCACGCTGTTCTGCGAGAACACGCCTACATTCTCCTGTACCGTAATGCCCAGATTGAGCATGGCGTTCGACATTTTCTTGACCATCGCTGAGAACTGATTCCAGGAATAGGATTTCCACTCCGTTCCGCCAAAGTCCTTATAGATGAGTGCTTCACGGTCGCCCAGTTGGGCTGCCACGTCGTGTACGAGGCGGGACATGTGCGAATTGATTTGCTCCATAGGTTACCTTCAATTATATAATATATTGGTGCAAAAGTACGGTAAAATATGCAGAATTCCAAATTTCTCGCTCACAATTTAGTAAGCAATGGACTTCTTGGCGGAAAAATGATGCAGACACAGTAAGAGAGCGACCTCTCAGTGGTCTGAGAGCGACCCATGTGCGGTCACTGCATGACCCATGTGCGGTCATACGGTGACCGATGCTTGGTCATGTGATGACCAATACTCGGTCATGTGATGATTCATATTAAATCGTCTGATTGAGTTAATCTTCTTTAATAGTAGCCGCGTTTCAGCGTTTTTTTCGTAAGTTTGTCGTATGAAACGCATTTACCTCCTGTTTGCGTTGCTGACACTCGGTCTTGTCACGAACGCACAAACCAACTATCGTCAGCGGCAGCTGACCATGGACAACGGACTGTTGTCGAATGCCGTAAGAACTATTGTCCAGGACCGCCGTGGGTTCATCTGGATGGGAACCGACAACGGACTGTGTCGCTACGACGGCACGCGTGTGGTGAGCTATCCGCTCCCAGAAACGGCCACGTCGCAAGCTGTTGTCGCACTGGTGTGCGACCCTGACGACAACCTGTTGCTGGGCACTGCCGACGGGGTGCTCCGCTTCACCTTTGCCAACGAGCAGTTCACCCCTCTGCCTATCGAGGAACTGTCGGCACCCGTGACGCATCTGTCAATCGACCAGAGCGGTAATCTGTGGATTGCAACCAACGGACAGGGCGTTCTCTGTCTTTCACTTACCGATGCGGAGAAACCCGTCAGCACCTACAGCCTGAATGCCATTGACGGCAAGGTGGCACAGGTATATACTGATGCCAACCAACGGCAGTGGGCCATCTCGCACACGGGCATGCCTGCCCTGTGGCAACTGAACAAGTCGAAAAACATGTTCGAAGCGGCATCCAGACAGCCAGGTGTGGTGCTGCGCTCAGCCTTGTGCATGTTGCAGTCAAGCGACGGACGACTGTGGTTAGGCACCGACAACGATGGCCTGTTGTGGATTGACGAGGGGGGCGTGCTTCACTCACTGCCCACGACCGATGCGGCGCATCACCAGCGCATACGCACGCTCAACGAGCTGTCGCCCAATCAGTTTCTGTTGGGTTGTGACGACGGTGTGTGGATTTACGACATGCGTACTTCCGAATACAGTCTCTACCTGCCGCTGCGTTTCGTCACCAGCGTGATTCGCGACAATGAGAATGGACTGTGGATAGGCGCTGCCTATGGCGGCGTGACCTATCTGTCGCCTGTGGCTCACCGTTTCGAGAGCACGGCTGCGGGTCTCACCAGCCACTTTGTGGAGGACCGTCAAGGCCGTGTGTGGACCACTCGCGAAGAGGGCGGACTGAACTGCTATAAAAACGGCTCTACACCCATTACCGACTACCCTGGCCGCACCCAGCTTAAAGGCATCAAGGCACATTCGCTCTGCATTGATGGCGATGACATCTGGATGGGCACTTTTAGCGATGGAATCTATGTTTTTTCGACCGTTAGCGGAAAATTGCGCCATATTGTTCCGACTGAAGAAGCCCACTCACTCTACGACCCCAACTCGTGCACCCTGCTGCGCGACCGCCAAGGCACCATCTGGATAGCCACAATGGAAGGACTGTGCCGGTATAACAGGCAGAAGGACTACTTCGAGCGCGTGGTAAAAGTGCAATCGGTGCCTATCGACATGAAAAGAGATGCCGGCGGCAGACTATGGGTGGCCACACAGGGCAGTGGCGTGTGGAGCTACAATCCCAAGGAAGGCGGTGAGGTGAAGACCTATCATCACGACAGTGACAACCAGCAATCACTCAGTGCCAACCTCGTAAACAGCCTTTTCATCGACGGAAAAGGCACTATCTGGGCCGGCACGCAAGGCGGACTGTGCCGCTATGAGGCAGAGGGCGACCGGTTCAGTCGTGTGGCGCTCGACCTGCCCCGACTCGCCATCACCGCCATCACCGAAGACCAGGGCACACTGTGGATTTCGACCGACCGCGGCATCTTGCACTATACGGCAGGCGAGGGCATGCAACGCTTCACCCGACAAGACGGACTTGACAGCGAGCAGTTTCAGCCCAATGCTGTGCTGAGAGCCAGCAACGGGCGCATCTACTTCGGCACCATCAATGGCTTCAACACGTTCTATCCTCATAAAATAAAGGTCAACCAACAGTCGGCTCCCGTCTTCATCACTGAGCTTGAAATCAACAACAGCCCCATCGCCGTGGGCAACTGGCATCTGCCACAAGCACTCTCCAAGACCGAACAGCTCGACCTGTGGTACAACGACAAGGCATTCAGCCTGTCGTTTGCCTCGCTCAGCTATTGCTCGCCTGAGAAGAACATTTACGCCTATATGCTCGAAGGCTTCGACAAAGACTGGACCTACGTGGGCAACGAGCACAAGGTGACCTATACCAACCTGTCGCCAGGCAACTACACCTTCCGCGTGAAGGCCACCAACAACGATGGCGTGTGGTCAGACCAGGTGGCTACACTGAAGATTGAGGTGCACCCGCCTTTCTGGTGGAACATCTATGCCAAGGTGTTCTATGTGTTGCTCATCATTGCAATGATCACCCTCTTCATTCGTTTCCGTCTGTACATGAACGAACGTCGCCACCGCAAGGAGATTGAAGCACTCAACGCTGCCAAGAAAGAGGAAATGCGCAATGCCCGCGTGGAGTTCTTTACCACCATCGCTCACGAGATACGCACCCCTGTATCGCTCATCATAGGACCTATGGAGCAATTGAAGAAGAAAATAGCAGAGAGCTCAGAGAGCTCAGAGAACTCGGAGAACTCAGAGAGCTCAGAGAGCCTCCTCCTTTCCTCCCAGTCTTCCAAAGCCCTGCTCAACACCATCGACCGTAATGCCCAGCGCCTGCTGGAGTTGGTCAACCAGCTGCTCGACTTCCGCAAGGTGGAGCAGCAGAGCCAGCAGGACATGAACTTCGCCCCACAGAACATCAGGGAGATGCTGCGAGGCATAGCTGCCAACTTCGAACCCACGTTCAGACAGCACGGCCATACGTTCAACGTGAATTACCCCGATGCCCAATTCACTGCTGTCGTTGATCGAGAGGGCATTGTGAAAGTGTTGACCAACTTGCTATCAAACGCAGATAAATACACGCGCTCCAGAATTGAACTCAGTTGTGAGGTGCTCGCTGAGGAAAAATGCTTCCGCATCAGCGTAGCCGACGACGGACAAGGTGTTGCTCAAGACGACATTGCCCACCTGTTTGATCCCTTCTTCCAGGCACGCAACAATAAGCCTGGCACAGGCATCGGACTGAGCATTGTCAAGAAAATCGTGGAACAACACCACGGAAAGGTCAGCGTGGATTCGGAGATAGGAAAAGGCACCAAGTTCAGCATCACGCTGCCCATTGCACAGGCCTTCAGCGGAGAGCACTCTGAGATCTCTGAGAACTCAGAGCACTCAGAGCTCTCCGAGAACTCCGAGCTCTCGAAGCCCGTGATGCTCATCGTCGATGACAACGAGGATATGCTCACATTCCTCGTCACCAGTTTCATGGACCGCTATGAGGTGATGCATGCCGCCGATGGTGCCGAGGCCCTGAAGATGCTGGAGGAAACCTTGGTGGTGAAGGACGGAAAGACACCCACATCGACTGTCGATATCATTATCAGCGACTGGATGATGGCCAATATGGACGGACCAGAACTGTGCAGCCGACTGCGCCAGAATGCCGCTACCTGCCACATACCATTCATTCTGCTCACTGCCAAGACCGACAGCCAGTCTAAAGTGCAGGCCATGCAAGCCGGCATCGATGCATACATAGAGAAACCCTTTGCGGTGAAGTATCTGGAAGCGTGCATCAATAACCTGTTACATCGCCGGACAAGGACACTGGAAAACTAAAAACAACTTAAAATCGGCCCTTGTATCATATATTTTGTTTAATAAAGAGGTGGAAATGAATGCTTTTTGAGGATTTGTGCTTAAATTTGCAGCCGAATTATAATTTTGTGCATTCAGAATGAGAAAATTATTCAACGTGCTCTTCTGCATGATATGCGCTATCGCAGTGCTGACTTCGTGCAAAAAGAAGGATGAGAAAGAGACAATTCTTTACAATGACACTGCTATCACAGAGTTCACTCTGGGTGATCTGACGCAATATACACCGGGAACAAGCAACGTTGTTGCTACGCTGGCTGGAACGAACTACAAAATGGTGATTGACCAGGTGAACTCAACGATATGCAACCGTGACTCACTCCCCATCGGCACAGCCATCAACAACGTGGTCTGCATAGTGAAGTCGCTCAACAACGGTGTCATACAAGTCAAGAACATCGACAGCGACGTGATGACGGCCTACTCTTCTGCCACTGGCATCGACTTTTCCAAGCCGCGCATCTTCCGTATCAACTCTTCCGACGGCACCGCTTCACGCGACTACACCGTGACCCTCAACGTAAAGAAAACTGCCGACAAAGCATTTGCCTGGCGACAGAAGGCTGAAGTGGACATGCTGAAAGACAACACCAAACTGCGACTGGTGACGCTCGGACAAGACCTCTACACCTTCGGTGTGAAAGGCGGTACCGTCGTCTTCGGCAAATCAACCGATCAGGGAACCACGTGGAATGCCATCACTCCCGACCTGCCCTTGCCCATAGCACCATCCGTTTGTGAGAACATCGTAACCAAGAATGGATTCATGTTCATGCTGAGCAACGGCGAGCTGTTCAAGTCGTCTGACGGAGAACACTGGCAGAAGATTGTCATGACTGGCACACCCGGACTGAAACAACTGTTTGGCGTAGGCACCAAGGAAATGTTTGCACTGAGCAACGATGGGGGCATCATGGCATCCGACGACGAAGGCGTGAACTGGACTGTGGAGAAGATTGGGTCAAAGGCAGCCCTGCCCACAGCCGCTATCTCATCGACCTATATTGGGTATTCACAGATGGCTTCAACCGACTACGTGCTCCTCGTGGGCAACGATGGTAAGAAGAGCGTCGTATGGCGTAAGATCAGTACCTACGATGGCAGCAGTAAGGGCGGACAATGGGTGTGCATTGCCTATGATACGACCAACAAGAGTCTTCTGCCCCTGTTCGCCAACCTCTCAATGGTGAACCATCTGGACAACCTGCTGGCATTCGGAACCGGCACAACCGTATATCAGACCCGAGACCAAGGCATCACATGGGCTGAGAACAATACTTTCCTCTTGCCCGCCAATGCCTACAGCGTGAGTGCAGATGCCGCCAACCGCATCTGGGCCATCGGCACCAACGGCATGGTCTATTTAGGGAGTTACTTTTAAAGAAATTGTTCCGCGTACGCGCGCATACAGATAAATTAAGGTGGAAACATGAAAAAGCTCGCCGCACTCATCAGCCTGTGTCTCCTGGCTGGGACAGCCTTGGCACAGAACGAGCCCGAATACAGGCTTGAACTGGGAGGCGGAGTAGGGCTTATGGCCTATGTGGGCGACTTCAACGGCAACCCCCTGAAGGGACTGCGGCCCACGGGAACGCTTATTGCGAAATTCAAGCCGAACCCACACATGGCATGGAACTTGAACTTGGGCTTGGGCTCTCTGACGGGCTCATCGACCAGAGCAGGCACATGGTATCCGGGCTTAGCCGAGCATGCAGCCGATTTCAACACGACGCTTGTCGATTTGGCTATGAAATACGAATATAACTTCTGGCCCTACGGCACAGGACGCGAATACTTCGGAGCAAAAAGGCTGACACCTTACGTAGCCTTCGGGCTGGGACTGGCTTTTGCCAACAGTAAACTGACACAGAACGGTGAAACCACCAAAAAAAGTACTATGGTAGGACAACTGCCTATCGGTATCGGACTAAAATATAAACTGGCGACTCGCCTGAACCTGGCAGTGGAGTGGATGATGCACTTCACCGGCGGAGACAAACTCGACGGCATGGGCGATCCCTATGGAATAGAGAGCAGCGGTCTGTTTAAGAACACTGATTGTTACTCCACCTTATACGTCACCCTCACCTACGACCTTTGGGCTAAGTGCCCCACTTGCCACAAGGAGTGAAGAGAAGTGAAACAAAGAATTGTGAATTATGAAGCATGAATTAGATATGGACCGCATCCCTCAGCACATTGCCATCATCATGGATGGTAACGGTCGCTGGGCCATGGAACGTGGTAAGGAGCGCAGCTACGGCCATCAGGCTGGTGTTGAGGCCGTGAGAAGAATCACGGCAGAGTGTACGCGAATGGGAGTGAAATACCTCACGCTCTACACCTTCTCCACTGAGAACTGGAATCGTCCTGCCGACGAGATATCGGCACTTATGGGACTGGTGCTCACATCGCTTGAGGACGAGCTCTTAATGAAGCACAACGTGCGCTTCCGCGTCATTGGCGACATGAAGCGACTGCCTGAAAACGTACAGCAGAAGTTGCGCCAGACCGAGATGCGCACCGCAGCCAACACAACTATGACGATGGTGGTGGCCCTGAGCTATTCCAGCCGTTGGGAAATCACAAATGCCGTGAGATTGATGGCTGAAGAGGGCATTAAGCCAGAGGACATCAACGAGGAGAGCATATCGAAACATCTCACCACCAATTTTATGCCCGACCCCGATCTGCTCATCAGAACTGGCGGTGAGTTGCGCATATCTAACTACTTGCTGTGGCAGATAGCTTACTCAGAACTGTACTTCTGCGACACTTACTGGCCCGACTACAGCGAGGAAGACCTGCATGAAGCCATTGCGAGCTACCAGAAACGACAGCGACGTTTCGGAAAGACAGAGGCTCAGGTGGAAGGGATGAAAGAATGAAGATGTACATGATGCTAATCAATTATTAATGGATGAAGTATATATCAATATATCATAAAATGAAGTTAGGGATGAGAACGAAGTTCCTGCTGCTCTGCACAGCATTCTTCATTCTCCATTCATCATTCTTCATTCCTGGAGCCTCAGCCCAGGTGGAAGTCTCCTATAGCAGCGCGCCACGACACGTTGAGATAGGAGGACTGGCCGTTGAGGGCATTGAAGGTTATGAGGACTATGTGGTCATCGGACTGTCGGGACTGTCGGTGGGGCAGGAAATCGATATCCCTGGTGCTGAAGTCACCGAGGCAGTGAAACGCTACTGGAAGCACGGACTGTTTTCGCATGTGAGTATCACAGCCGACAGCATCATCGATCACAAGGTGTACATGACCATACACCTTGCCATGCGACCGAAGATTAGCTCTATTAACTATTATGGTGTGAAGAAGAGCGAGCGCGAGGACCTGGAGTCGCGAATAGGCATGGCTAAGGGTATGAGCCTCACCAAGAACCTCATTGACCGCGCGAAGATTTTGGCTAAGAAGTACTTTGACGGGAAAGGCTACAAAAACGCTATCATCGACATTGTACAGCGTGATGACGTGACGGGAAAAAACTTGGTGGTGCTCGATGTGAAGGTGGACAAACAGGCGAAGATGAAAGTGAAACAAATCATCTTCGAAGGCAACCATCAGCTCACCGACAAGAAAATCAAGGGAAAGATATGGAACAAGGGCTACTTCGGCAAAATTCATGAAACAGGCAAGTTCTACAGCCTCTTCAAGTCGAAGAAGTTTACGGCAGAACGCTATAACGAGGCCAAGCAGAAGCTCTTGGAACGATACAATGAGCTGGGCTTCCGCGATGCCACCATCATCGACGACTCGGTGTGGACGGTCGATCCGAAGCACTTGAACGTCTATGTAAAAATCGATGAAGGAGAGAAATATTATCTGCGCAACGTGAACTGGGTGGGCAACACGGTGGTGAACACCGACTACCTGAACGCAGTGCTCGGTATGAAGAAAGGTGATGTGTACAACCAGAAACTGCTGAACAAACGATTGCGCGAGGACGAAGATGCCGTGGGCAACTATTACTATAACACGGGCTATGTGTTCTCCAGCATCGACCCTACTGAGGTCAACATCGTGGGCGACTCTATCGACCTTGAGATGCGTATCACAGAGGGCCCGCAGGCTCACTTGAGCCATGTGCGCATATTCGGCAACGACCGACTCTATGAAGAGGTGGTGCGACGCGAACTGCGTACCAAGCCTGGCGACTTGTTCTCGAAGGATGCTCTGATGCGTTCGGCTCGTGAAATTGCTTCAATGGGTTACTTCGATCCTGAGAAGGTGGAACCCGATGTGCAGCCTAATTATGAGGACGGAACGGTTGACATCAACTGGAACCTTCAGCAGAAGTCAAACGACCAGCTGGAGCTCTCACTCGGTTGGGGACAGACGGGTATCATCGGACGCGTTGGCGTGAAGTTCACCAACTTCTCCATGCGCAACCTGCTGGGTAAGAACAAGCTTCATCGTGGAATCCTGCCCGCTGGCGACGGTGAGCAAATCGGACTGAACTTCCAGACCAACGGACGTTACTATAGCTCTATCAGTGCCAACTACTCTACAGGATGGTTCGGTGGCAAGCGACCCAATGCCTTCAACGTAGGTGTCTATTACTCTAAGCAGAGCGACGTGTCAAGCACTTATTACAATAACTCGTGGATGAACTCGCTCTATGGCTACTACGGTGGCTACGGCACTTACAACAACTCGTACTATAACAACTACGAGAACTACTACGACGATAACAAGTCGATACGCTTGTTTGGCGCATCTATAGGCTGGGGTAAGCGTCTGCGCTGGCCCGACGACTACTTCCAACTGTCGGCCACGCTCTCTTATCAGCGCTACATGCTGAAGGACTGGCGCTACTTTATCATCTCGAACGGTAATTGTAACAACCTGAACCTGGGACTGGCACTTACACGTACTTCAACCGACAACCCGCTCTTCCCACGTCATGGCTCTGAGTTCACACTCTCCGTGACGCTCACTCCACCCTGGTCGCTCTTCGATGGCAAAGACTATGCTAACTTGGCTACCACTGCCACCTACAACAAGAACCGTGAACAGTATAATCTGGAGCAACAGCAGAAGTTCCGCTGGATTGAATATCACAAATGGAAGTTCAAGGCACGTACCTTTACGGCACTCACCAACGGACAGAAATGCTTAGTGCTCATGACACGCATAGAACTCGGTATTCTGGGCAGCTACAACAAGGATAAGAAGTCTCCCTTCGAAACCTTCTATATGGGTGGCGACGGTATGAGCGGCTACTCAACAAGCTATGCTGAAGAGACCATTGGGCTGCGAGGCTACGAGAACGGTTCGCTGACCCCCTACGGACAGGAGGGTTACGCCTACGACCGTATGTCGCTGGAGTTGCGCTATCCCTTCATGTTGGGCAACACCACCATCTACGGTCTGGCCTTTGCAGAAGCAGGTAATGCATGGCACGACGTGAAGGAGTTCAACCCCTTCGAGATGAAGAAATCGGCTGGTGTAGGTGTACGTATCTTCCTGCCAATGGTGGGATTGATGGGTATCGACTGGGCCTACGGCTTCGACAAAGTGTATCAAGGCACTGCCCAGGAGAAGAGAGGTGGCAGCAACTTCCACTTCGTGCTCGGACAGGAATTCTAATAAATTGAAGATTGAAAATTGAAGATTGAAAATTGAAGATTGAAAATTGAAAAATTGAAGATTTCATGTGTATCGCGGCTCACCCGCGATGAATAAAGGATTGAGAGTTATGATTAGAAAAGCTATTTTAACTGCCATCATGTTCATGGCAACAATGACGATGAATGCCCAGAAGTTCGCCTTGGTCGACATGGACTACATCTTTAAGAACATACCGGCCTATGAGCGTGCCAACGAGCAACTGTCTCAGGTATCGCGCAAGTGGCAGGCTGAGGTCGATGCACTGAGCACCGAGGCTCAGACCATGTACAAGAACTATCAGAACGAGGTGGTGTTCCTCTCAGCCGAGCAGAAGAAGGCTCGTCAGGATGCCATCATGGAGAAGGAGAAGCAGGCTGCCGAGCTGAAGCGCAAATACTTCGGACCCGAAGGCGAACTGTTCAAGAAGCGCACATCGCTCATGTCGCCCATCCAGGAAGAGGTCTATAATGCCGTGAAGGATATTGCCGACCTGCGTGGCTATCAGCTCGTGCTCGACCGTGCCAGCGACACTGGTATCATCTTCGGTTCACCAAAGATCGACATCAGCAATGAGGTACTCCGTAAACTGGGATATTCCAACTAAAGAAATAAACCTTATCCCATTTGCATAGTCTATATAAAAAAGAACATCACCTATCAAGAAATAGGAAAACAAGTAATCACAAATAAAAAAAACGAAAACAAAAATGAAGAAACTTTTTTTAGCACTGATGATGCTGCTCCCTATGGCAGCTATGGCACAGGCAAAGTTCGGCCACGTAAACACACAGGAGATCATTCAGCTTATGCCTGAGTTCACCACTGCTCGCAACGAGATTGAGGCACTCACAAAGCAGTATGAGGCCGACCTTAAATTGATGCAGGACGAACTGCAGAAGAAGGGCGAGGCATTCGAGAAGGAACAGGCCACACTGCCCGACAACATCAAGCAGCGTCGTCAGCAGGAGCTGCAGGACATGTATCAGAAGATTCAGCAGAGCTATCAGGACAACCAGCAGGCACTGCAGCAGGCTCAGAGCGAGAAGATGCAGGCCATCACCACCAAGATGCTCGATGCCATCAAGACAGTAGGTACTGAGGGCGGCTTCATCTACATCATGGAGATGGGTTCTGGCATTCCCTTCATCAACACCACCCTTTCAACCGATGTCACCGCACAGGTAAAGGCAAAGCTGGGTCTGAAGTAAAACAGACGGCAAAAAATAATAGCCAAAATTTAAAGAATTATGGCCATAATTTTCGGAATTATGGCCATAATTCTTTTTCGTCCCTCCGCAGTCGTCCCACCATCAAGGGCAAGACAAACGCAGATTTCTATTATTTCTCTGAAAAAAATAGCCTGTTTAGCATTTTTTTTGTATTTTTGCAAGCGAACAGAAAAGTTACGCAAACCATTTTTATGGATAGTTCACAGATTATAAGCCAGATAAAAAAGATTGGCCGCGAGTCACTTCCACCAAACAGCAAATTGCTGCTTTACGGTTCGAGGGCTCGGGGTGATGCGCACAGTGGCTCCGACTGGGACCTGCTAATCTTGTTGGACAAGGCCAAACTTGAAGCTGATGACTACGACATAATATATCCTTTTAGACAATTTGGCTGGGATATTGGCGAAGAGATCAGCCCACATATCTATACTAATACTCAATGGGAAAAATGGTCCTTTCTGCCATTTTACAAAAATGTTGAACGCGACAAAATCAATTTGATATGAGTCTAAGCAATGAAGAACGTTCAACGTTAGTAAAGTTAGAACTAAAGAAGGCAACCGAAACCTTCGAAGAAATAGGAATCCTCATAGCTGCTAACCGCTGGAACGGTGCAGCCAATCGCCTGTACTACGCGGTGTTTCATGCTGTCAATGCCTTGTTCGTGAACGATGGTCTTTTAGTTAATACCCATAAGGGCGCACATGCTTTATTCCACCTTCACTATATAAAGACAGGTATCTTTGATGGTGAATATGGAAAATTGTACAATCAGCTTCAAACCATGCGTGAAGAAAGTGACTATAATTGTGCTTACGACGTTGAACCCGATGAATTGACTAAGAGAATTGAACCAGCCCGACAACTTATTGAGGAAATAGAACTATACGTAAGCTGAATAATTTGATAATTCTATATTTAATGATACGATAATATGAACTTGAATCGAAAAATCTTTATTACACTTTTCTCCCTGATGTTTTCCTTTACGATGTTTGCACAAACATTGGGAGTTCCTGCTACCACGGAATCACCTTCGAAGGCCATCAGTTTCGGATACCTCAGCTACGATCAGGCACTAAAGGGCATGAAGGCATACGCTGCGGCTCAGGAAAAGTTGCAGGAACAACGGGCAGCATACGAAGCTGAAGCGAAACGTGTGGAGGAGGAATTCAACCAGAAGTATGAATCATTTCTTGAAGGTCAGAACGAGTTCCCACGAACCATCCTGCTGAAACGCCAGAACGAGCTGAAGGAACTCATGCAGCGCAACATGGAGTTTAATGCACAGGCACGCCGTGATTTGCAGACGGCTGAAGAAGAGGCTCTCAAGCCTATCAGGGCCAAGCTCAACGAGACGCTGGCTTCTATTGCACGCGAATTTGGATTTGCACTGATTATCAACATCGATTCCAATGCCTGTCCTTACATTGACCCTGTGATGGGCAAGGACATTCAGGAAATGGTGGCTGAGTATCTGAAGAAGAGGTGAGAACTGAGAGGTGTGAAGTGACAACTGTATGGATATGAAAGAGTTGAAGACAATGTTGAGCAAAGAGGCCGGACCCATCGGAGTGTTCGACAGCGGCTACGGCGGACTGACCATCTTGCACGGCATTCGACAGCTGCTACCTCAGTATGACTACCTCTATCTGGGCGACAATGCCCGTGCGCCTTACGGTCCACGTTCTTTTGACGTGGTCTATGAGTTCACCCGTCAGGCCGTACATTTCCTCTTCGAACGCGGTTGTCAGCTCGTTATTCTGGGCTGCAACACCGCCTCGGCCAAGGCCTTACGTTCCATTCAGCAGAACGATCTTCCGAAGTGGGATCCCGAACGGCGTGTGCTGGGCGTGATTCGCCCAACAGCCGAGGTCATCGGACAGCTCACCACATCGCGTCACGTTGGCGTGCTGGCTACCGAGGGAACCATCAAGAGTCAAAGCTACAATATGGAAATCAACAAGCTGCACCCCGACATTAAGGTGACGGGTGTAGCTTGTCCTTTTTGGGTGCCATTGGTAGAATACAACGAGGCCGACTCACCTGGTGCCGACTACTTTGTAAAGAAGCGCATCGACCAGCTTATGCGGCTCGACCCTGAGATCGATGCCATCATCCTGGGCTGTACGCACTATCCGCTGCTCATGCCGAAGATTCTGAAATACATTCATCCCGGCGTGCGCATCGTTCCACAAGGCGAGTATGTGGCCGAAGCCCTTAGCAACTACCTACAGCGCCACACCTCGCTGGAGCAACTCTGTTCAAAGGGAGGCTCCGTACACTATCTGACTACAGAGAATCCCGATACATTCAGTGAACACGCGCAGATTTTTCTCCACGAACACATTGAAGTAGAGAAAGTCATCATCGACCGATGATTTGCAAAATGGTGATTTCCACCTATTCATTTTTCATTTATCATTTTTCATTTATCATTTAGCAAAGCGCCTATGCTCCTTCCCCACTACTACGACGGCCTGATTGAAGCCGGATGCGACGAAGCCGGACGCGGATGTCTGGCAGGTGCGGTCTATGCTGCCGCTGTGATTCTCCCACCTGACTACCAGAATGAGCTGCTCAACGACTCTAAACAGCTCAGTGAGCGCCGTCGCTATCAGCTACGTGAACAGATAGAACGCGATGCCGTGAGTTGGGCAGTAGGTATTGTCGGTCCTGAGGAGATTGATGAGATCAATATTCTGAATGCCTCTATTCTGGCCATGCACCGTGCACTCGACCAGCTTTCGGTGCGTCCACAGGCCATCATCGTGGATGGCAACCGCTTCAAGCCGTACAAGAACGCTCAAGACGGTGATAAGCTGCTTCCTCACACCTGCATTGTGAAGGGCGACGGAAAGTACCTCTCCATCGCCGCAGCCTCTATTCTGGCCAAGACCTACCGCGACGACTACATGAATCGTCTGGCCGAAGAATATCCGCAATACGACTGGCGCTCGAACAAGGGCTATCCCACCAAGAAACATCGTGCCGCCATCAAGGAGTGCGGCATCACGCCCTATCATAGGAAATCTTATAATCTGTTGGGTGACGGTCAATTGTCACTGCAGTTCGAGGAATAAAGAGTCCTTAAGTCCTGTAGTCCGTTGCTAAAACAAAACGACAGGCTTTTCGGGTTGAGCAAAAAGAGAAACGCAACTGAATGAAACATGTCATCAGTTGCGTTTCTTTTGGTTGGACGACTCGGATTCGAACCGGGAATGACAGAACCAAAACCTGTAGTGTTACCATTACACCATCGTCCAATCGCTGTCTTAGCGGCTGCAAAGGTAATACAAAAAATTGAATATTGAAGATTGAATATTGAAAATTTTTGCTTTGGGGCTAAAAATCTTGCAAAAATCCTTACATTTTAAGTCACAGACCCCACCCCTACCCCTCCCCTTGATGGGAGGGGAATGGCTATCGCCTTGTTGGTACTGAGGATTCCGCATGGCACTCCCCTACCATCAAGGGGAGGGGCAGGGGTGGGGTCTGTGACTATCACTTTCAATCGTCTCAAGTTTAATCATTACTTGAAACAAAAGAAATCGGCCAAAATCAGGGGGATTTTGGCCGATTTCAATAATCAAGTTGATCTGTTATACTGATTACTTCACCGTGATGAGGTAGTAGTTCTTCTTGCCCTTCTGAGCCAGCAGATACTTACCATCGATGAGGTCGTCGGCAGTAACTGCTCGGTTCTGGTCGGTCAGTTTCTCCTTGTTCAGGCTCACGCCGCCGCCTTGCACCATCTTGCGCATCTCACCCTTCGAGGGGAACACGGGGGCAACGGTGGTAAAGAGCTCTATGGCAGGCTGACCCAGCTGGTCTTTCGAAATCTCAAACTTCTCCACACCGTCGAACACATCGAGGAACGTCTGCTCGTCGAGCTTCTCAAGGGCTTCCTTGGTAGCCTTGCCGAAGAGGATGTTCGAGGCTTCAATGGCCATGTCGAGGGCTTCGCGCGAGTGTACCATCACCGTCACTTCCTCAGCCAGGCGCTTCTGCAGCACGCGGCGACCGGGATCCTGCTTGTGCTCCTCGATGAGAGCATCGATGGTGGGCTTGTCCAGTGAGGTGAATATCTTGATGTAGCGCTCAGCATCGTCGTCGCTTACGTTCAGCCAGAACTGATAGAAACGGTAGGGAGTAGTGCGCTTGGGGTCGAGCCAGATGTTACCGCTCTCGGTCTTGCCGAACTTCTTGCCGTCGCTCTTGGTGATGAGCGGACAGGTGAGTGCGAAGGTCTCCACATCGTTGCCTAAGGTGCGACGGATGAGCTCCGTACCGGTGGTCATGTTGCCCCACTGGTCGTTGCCGCCCAACTGAAGCTTCACGCCCTTGTGCTGGTAGAGGTAGAGGAAATCGTAGCCCTGCAGCAGCTGGTAAGTAAACTCGGTGAACGACAGTCCGTCGCGAGCCGTTCCGTTCAGTCGCTGCTGCACGCTCTCCTTCGCCATCATGTAGTTCACGGTGATGTGCTTGCCCACCTCGCGTGCGAAGTCAAGGAAGGTGAAGTTCTTCATCCAGTCGTAGTTGTTCACCATTTCAGCGTAGGGAGTGGCCCCCTCTACGGCCCCCGAGGGGGCTTCGTTACTTTGGACATTCGTGTCCCCCTCGGGGGACGAAAGGGGGGCCTGGGGCCCAAAGTCCAGGAACTTGGCCACCTGAGCCTTGATGCACTCCTGATTGTGGCGCAGTGTCTCGTCGTTGAGCAGATTGCGCTCCTGACTCTTTCCTGAAGGGTCGCCAATCATGCCCGTGGCACCGCCGACGAGGATGATAGGCTTATGTCCGCAACGCTGCAAGTGGCGCAGCATCATGATGCCGCACAGATGACCGATGTGTAGTGAGTCGGCTGTAGGATCAGTACCCAGATAGGCTGTCACCATCTCTTTCTGCAGCAGTTCTTCCGTGCCTGGCATAATCTGAGCCAGCATACCGCGCCAGCGCAGTTCTTCAACAAAATTCTTTCTCATCGTATTTACTTCTTGTTTGAATTTTGGCTGCAAAAGTACGAAAAAAATGTAATCATGCCTAATTTGTTAGTTGTTTTTTCCTCTTTTCGCTTTTTATCTGTCGGATAATTCTTACTTTTGCAGGAAAAACGAACACGCATCTCCTCATTTATGCATCATTATTGCCGTAGAATCATGCTGTTTTTTGCCCTTGCAATCGTTTCTTTGGGAATATTTGGAACGTCTGGAAATAGGGGGGCATTTGGTGAAGCAACATGTCCTATGGTGCATATTACACCCGAACGTCTGCCCGACATGAATATTCCCCGTGGCGGACATTCCTTGTTTATGCTGAATGGCGAGCTGACAGTATTCGGAGGTCATACATTGGGCTTTGTGCCTACGCCAACGGCCGAATACTTCAGTAACGGTCAGTGGCATCAATTGCCGATGGTCTATACCCACGATGACGGAATATCCGTAGCCCTGCGATCGGGCAAAGTGCTGCTGGCTGGCGGTCATGCCGAACCACTGGGCATTGGTCAGTCGTTCATGGTGGAGTGGTATGATCAGGCATCGCACAGATTTGAAGGCTTTGGCTGTCTCGACACTAAACGTGCTGCTGCTTCGGCACTTGAACTTGACAGCGGTAAAGTGGTTATTTCTGGCAACCATTACAATCGCGATGCCATAGAGATGTTCGATGGAAAAAAGCTTTTTTATAAGATAAAAGATGTGTCGACGGAGCGCATCGTACCATACATACTTCGTATTGCTCCTGACAACGCAGTTATCATCAGCACTGAGAATACGAGATTTCAGCGTGGCAAAAGCGACTTCGTTGACCGAGTGAAAGGCGACGCTTTCCAAGTACCACTACTTCAGGAATGGCATCCGCAGATACTGGTTTTCTGCACCAACAACGATGACGGCTTCATCGGCGATGAGCAATCTGGAAGCTATATTCATCTTTTTCCGGTCTATAACGATAGTCTCCAGACAGCGATCATGGAGTTGCGCGACACTGTCTTCACCCTTTTCCCAACCGTTTCTCCGCTGCCTTTCTATGGGATTGAAGGCGATACGATAAGCTATGAGACCCGAGTCATGGCCGACAGGAATACTCACCGTGCCTATCTTCAGGGCGTTGATATAAAGGAGAGGCATTATTTCGCAGTCATAGACTATTCACAACAGCCAGCACCCATGACGGTCTATTATACCGACCCATTGCCCGAATGCGGACTCAGCCCGTTTGTCATCACACCAGAAGGCAACCTCATTGTCTGTGGAGGACTGAACTATGGTCATGGGGATGTCATGCACGACAACTACGCCCCACTCTCCACTGTGTGGCTTTTCCGTTTTGCGCCTGACGAAGCCACAATAGGCACCGAGACCTCAATCTGGGGTTCTTTCTGGCTTTGGATGGCGGCAGCACTTGTCCTACTGACAGCCATCATCGTCGTTATCTTGATTAGGAAGAAGGGTCGTTCTTCTACCATCACAACAACGACCACAGATCCTATCGATAGTGAAGAGACGATAGTAGCTGTCGCCCCTTACGAGACACTCATGCAGCGCATCCGCGAGCTGATGACCGAACAACAGCTTTTCAAGCAGAGCGAACTGAAAGTGGCCGATGTGGCTGTCCTCCTGGGTACCAATGTACGCTACGTGTCAGACTGCATCAACCAGCTGGAGGGCCGTTCTTTTTCTCAGTTCGTAAATGGCTATCGTATTGACTATGCCAAACAACAACTGCGCCAGCATCCCGATATCAAGTTGAGCGCTCTTTCTTTGGAGTCAGGTTTTGCCAATGAGACTTCATTCTTTCGTGCCTTTAAAGTCCTTACTGGAATGACACCAAGAGAGTGGCTTGCTAAAACCAACTAACAAAAACGGAATTTGTTAGTCGGTTCTCTTGTTTTGTCAGTTCATCTGTACGTGTTTTTCGTATCTTTGCAACATCTTAAATTGCACGTACACTTATGAAAAAAGTGCCTAACGACACCATCGACCCTCTTTTTGACAGTATCTGCAAACTGATGGAAGAGCAACAGCTATTCCATAGAAGCAGACTGCGATTGTCGGATATTGCCGCCCAATTGGGTGTCAACAGCCGTTATATATCCGAGTGTATCAAGAATAACAGCGGATATACTTTCACGCAGTTTATCAATGACTACCGTATTAATTATGTGAAGCAACAGTTGCAACAGTTTCCCAACAAGAAGATAGCAGCTATCGCTTTGGAATCGGGCTTTGACAACGAGATATCGTTCTACCGTACCTTCAAGAACTTCACAGGTATAACACCTCGTGAATGGTTGGCAAAAGCCAGTAAATCGGATTGAGACGAATAAAAACTATCCTAAAGAAATACTAACTAAAAACCTATTAACAATGAAAAAACGACTGAACAGACTATTAACCCTGCTGGTGATCATGATGATGACCACGGGCGTGGCAATGGCCCAATCAGAAGAAGAGCCTGCACCACTGAACCTCAAGGTAACGGTCAACGTAGAGGAGGCTGGTACCCTGTTCGTGAAGATTATGGAACAGATTGAGGAAATAGGCGAGCTGAGCGATGTGGGCGAGCTTACCGTCACCGGCCAACTGAACGGCGATGACTTCAATGTGCTGCGCAACCAGATGACCAACATGACACTGCTCGACCTTTCGGCCACAACCGTAGAGAACGGCGAGGACATCTGGCTGGGCAATTGGGACTCCAAGCTGCGCCGCTGTTTGCTGCCACGAACGGCTACCACGCTGCGCTGGCAGTGCTTTGATTCGTGCAGCGAGTTGCGCAGCGTGGTGCTGCCCGAAGCACTGACGGCCATCCCAGGCAGCTGCTTCAGGGAGTGTGCCCATTTGGAGAGCATCGACATACCGGCTACAGTGACCAGCATTGGTGACTATGCCTTCGGTGGCTGTGTGAATTTGGAGAGCATCGACATACCTGCCATGGTGACCATGATTTATGACGGTGCCTTTAATAACTGTGTGTCGCTCAAGAGTATCGAGCTGCCCCAAGGCTTGACAGATCTGGGAAGCGATTCCTTCTGGGGGTGTAGTGGACTGACCAGCATCGAGCTGCCACAAGGCTTAACAAATCTGGGAAACTCATCCTTCAGACAATGCAGCGGACTGACCAGCATTGTGCTGCCTGAAGGAATCAAGGCGATTCCCGATGGCTTCTTCGAGGAATGCTCGAGACTGAGCGAGGTGAAACTGCCGGCCAGTCTGGAGGTGATTAATAGTAGTGCTTTTGCGAGTACAGCCTTCAGGACGTTCACTTTGCCTGAAGGTGTGAAAATAGATGGTGGCGGTGCGTTTTCCAACTGCGACTCGCTGCGCACGTTCTACTTCCCCGACGGACTCATCGACAAGTATGACGTAGGCTATGAGACCTTCCGTGGCTGCGACTCGCTTCACTATGTACGTCTGCCCGAGACACTTACCGAGATACCCAGTTGGTTCTTTGGCGGCACATCGCTCGACACTATTGCCCTGCCGGCATCGGTTCGCAAAATAGGCGAGGGCGCTTTCCATGAACTTCACGGATTAAAGAGAGTGGTACTGCCAAATAGCGTCACCATGATTGAAGGGAATGCCTTCATGGGCTGGGATGGCGAGGAGATGGTATGGCCCGAGACGGTCACTACCATCAGCGATGGGATGTTCACGGGATGCGAGAATCTGCGCAAGATTGATATTCCACAGACCGTCAGCGCTATCGGCGCCAATGCCTTCTCGTATTGCTCCTCACTACGCAGCATCCGTCTGCCCGAAGCTGTCACCACAATCGCTTCGGATGCCTTCTTGAATTGCTCAAAACTGGAGGATGTTACGCTGTCTGCTCAGCTGAAAACCATCGGCGTACAAGCTTTCAGTTACTGCAATCAGTTGAAGCATATTGACCTGCCAGACGGGGTGACCTCCATCGGCGATAAGGCTTTCTGCGATGTTCCCCTGCAAAGCCTCACGTTGCCTAAGGCCCTGAAGACCTTGGGCTATGAAGCTTTCACAGGCGGTAGGTACACCCATGTGGCAGTGCCAGAGGGTGTGCTCACCATCGGAGACGGTTGCTTCAGCAGCGACAGGCTGAAGGTGTTCGATCTGCCCACGACAATCATCGCACTGGGCACAAATTTCGTGTCGGGAGAGAAAGCCTTGGACAGCCTCATCATCCGTGCCATGATACCTCCCTATGGGGGATACATTGAAGGTAACATCACTAATGGCACACTCTATGTGCCTGCCAAGACGCTGTCGTTCTATCAGAACAAAAGCAACTACAACCGGATGGCAAGTATCCAGCCCATCGATGTAGCCGTGGACAAACTGACGATTACCGGATACACTGCCATCACACCCAACAATAGCCTGGGCACCGATAAGGTTGATGTGGAGTATCGCTCGCTCTATGGCAGCGGTCTCAGCGTGAGCGCCAAGGAGCGACCGCGCCTCTCAGTAGAGGAGGGCGCACAGCTCAACATCGGTACACTCTCCATGAACTTCGACCTTGTGGACATTCCTATGGCTTACTGGTGGGAGGAGGATCCACCATTTAAGTTCGATGTACTGTTCAACCGCGGAACCATTGCCTGCGACCAGTTAGACCTGGGATGTAAGATAGATTATGAAACCTACTTCACACCGTCGTTCGATGTACACATGTACGACATCGTTCCCGAACTGCCCAACACACCCTATGTCATCTACCGATACGACGGTGCTGCGCGTGCTGCCGGAAATTTCAGCAACACGTGGGTGAGGGTGAGCAACGACGAGATGCTGCGTGCCGGACAGGGCTATGCCTATAAAGGGGATAAGACTATTACGAAAGACGACAAAGGGGAGTGGAAGAAGGAATGGAGCACCCTACACTTCCGCTCGCATCAGGGTGGCACCGACTATCTGACCACCGCTGGCGACATCACCCTGCCGCTCAACCACTATCAGGGCGAGTTCTCCCACAACCGTAACTGGAACTTCATTGGAATGCCGTATGCTGCCTTCTTCTACATCCGCGGACTCGATTTCGATGGCCCCGTAATTGTGTGGAATCCCATCTATAGCGACTGGGACATAGTGACGGCACTCGACGACGACTATGTCATCCACCCCATGTCGGCAATCTTCATTCAGGCTCCCGACGGCCTCAACTCGCTCACTTTCGATGCCGACCGCCGTCAGTTTGGCAACCAGTTAGCCAAGGGCGACGAAAGCAACAGTCGCCGCGCCCTGCAACGTGCCGACAAGAATGCCCACCGTGTTGTGTTTAACGCGATACTGTCGCGTAACGCGGAGGCCACCGAACAGGCGGAGGCTCCTGTGACAGCCACCACCCGCTTCGTCATCAACCCCGAAGCCACCACTCGCTACGACATTGGTCGTGATGCGCCTGCAATGGCTGCTGACAACGCTACCTTGCTTTACACTATGGCTGGCGGCGTGGCCTATGCAATCAACGAGCGACCACTGGACGATGGTATCATACGCCTCGGCATGCAGTTGCCCAAAGCAGGTTCCTATAAGATGAGTCTTGCCCTGAAGACAGGAACCCTCTATAGTAGTATTGCTGAGGATGTTTGGCTCGTTGACAACGAAACCAATACCCGCAGGCTACTGCTCCATGCCGATGGCACACCAGCTGAGCCTTATACCTTTGAGGTTGCTGAGGCAACCACGCTCTCTTCTCGCTTCCTGATTGCTATTGGCAATGCCGATCCAACTGCTATTACCGATATTGACGAAGCCCAGCCGCAACGTATGGACGGTCTTTTCAATCTGGCCGGTCAGCGCATCAGCGCTCCTCAGCGTGGCATCTATATTAATAATGGTAAGAAAGTATTGAAGTAAAACATCATCAACGCTAAAAACCGAACGATTATGAAAAAGCTATTCAATATATTCCTACTGTGCCTACTGACCCTCACGGCCACCGCACAGAGTCCGAAAACACACCGTCTGAGCGTGGAGACACTGCCAGAAGGTGTAGTGTCGGTCACCGTCTCTTTCTTTGCAGATATTGTTGACGACGGCGGTGTGACAAGCTCAACACAGTTTTACTATTGTACCGACACACTCAATAATGTGCAGGTTCCCGTAGGTGCTCCGGTAGAATTTCGTATTAGTTATAGGAGCTATGACTTTGCTCTGAAAGAGTGGACTCTCAACGGTCTGCCATACACATTTGAAAACCAGACACCGAAGGCTTCATATTTAAGTTTCACCATGCCCGATGAGGATGTGAAACTGAGAGGATTATTTGAGTACGACCCAGAAGCCCCTGGCTACCAGCCCGGAGCCAACTCGTGGGATCCTGAAACAGGCACACTCATCTTGGATTACGGATACAGTTACCCGGCAGGCTTCACCGAAGACGACTACGACAAGGTGATACGTTTCATCTCACAGAGTTTCGGCAATATCTATGACTTCAAGAACTGCCTGGTCTACGACCTCAGCCGCTCAACCATAGAGACCATCAATGGCGGAAACTATGGAGGGCCCATGAGCGAATTGAGCATTAAAGAAGTGCTGTTGCCCTCAACGCTGAAGAAGATTGAGCGCAATGCTTTCATGGGTACGAAACTAGAGACCTTCATCTGTTTTGCTATGACCCCTCCAGAGCTGGAATTCGTTACAGAATACAACGAGGTGACCGAAAAGTGGGAACTCGTGGAGAGCGGAAAGTGGGCCTTCCCCGACTGCCCGGACATGGTGGTGCGCGTACCGGCTGAGTCGGTAGAGCTCTATAAGCAAGCCAAAGGCTGGAAGGACTTTACCATTCTGGCCATGGACCAGAACTACGTGAACCTGACGGTGAAACTGATGGACAACGCCACCGCCGCCCAGTTGGCACAGTATAAGAACATGTCGTTAGAGCTGACCTCGCTGAGCAGCGGACAAGTGCGCCGCCTGCTGATGAACGGACGAAACGAGTATGCCTTCACCTACCTGCCTGAGAACACCAACTACTCGCTGGCACTGGTCAACAGCCGTGGTGCAGCAGTGGCCCAGATAGACAACATCTTCGTGCAGAGCGAGCACCTCAACGTCACCTTCCCGCAACTGAAGAACGTGCACGCACTGTCGCTCACCATCAAGGCCGACGGTCAGACCATGCCTGAGGATAAGTTCAGCAACATGTGGCTCGCTGCCGACAACAGCTACCTGGCTCGCGGCACCAAGCTTGTCGATATGCTCGACGGACAGACCGTGAAGTATGTGGTCTCGCTGGAACGCCAACTGGCCAGCCAGTATGAGCAGCCCGACACGACAGTCATCATTGTGGGACAGAGCGGACAGCCCGACAACATCGTGCTGCCATTAGAGCCGCTGAAGAACACAACGGTGACATTCAGCGTCATTGACGAAGCAACCCATGCGGGCATTGAAAATGCCACGGTGCAGGTGTCGCAGATACTGCCATCGGGAGTCACAGGAAATTCCACATCGCTGACCACTGGCGGTGACGGACGGGCTGTAGGAGAGGCTCTGGCCACCTGGAGCCACATTACCGTGACATCACCCATACACGGCTCGAAGTCGTTCAATGTCAACCTGGCCGACAGCACAGAGTTTACCACCGCCTTTACACAGGCCGACGGCACACAGCTAACGCTGAGTCACACCTATCAGGCTGCTGTGGCAGAGGACGTGACTCCAACGGTGATGCAGGGCTATACCGACGGGCGCAGCCTGAACTATGAGTTCACCGCCCATCTGCCCAATGGCAAGGACTCGGTCATCACGCATTATCTGTCTAGCTATCCGCGCTATACCTTCTACACCCAGTTGCCCGAAGGCACACGGCTGACGGTTGCGGCCAGCAGTGCCAAGAACGACATCGACCCCGTGGAGGCAAGCACCGTGGTAGGTCAGCAGAAAGAAGTGGGCGTGACGCTGCCCATCGTTCAGCGCGGTTATATCGAGGCCTCCTACTACATGTCAAGCAGCAGCCACCCCGCTGTGCTGTTGTTCAAGGCCGAGACGGGCGAACTGGTGAAGAAACAGGCTTTTGGTAATGAGAGCTTGCTGCGCTTCGAAGGACTGCAGGCAGGCGACTACTTGTTGGCTGCCATGTCGCAAGGACCGCAGTATGCCTCCATCAATAGCAAGAGCCAGTTAGAGCAGTACGTTGAAGACACCGACTATGTTACCGAGCAAGTAAGCATCAGCAATGGCCATTCGGCCAAGACACGCTTTACCCGTGTGCCTCTCACCATGACCCAGCTTGAAAGTCACTTGGTGGAGCGCCGCGCCAGGTTTGGTAATGGCACGGGCGTTGTGGGCCAGAGCATAGGCATTACGGCGAGAGTGGCCTTTAAAGGTCTGAAAGAGCGCGTCTATGGCAGCACCTATGATGAGTCGCTCTATCCCACCGATTGCCGACTGGAGATGTACGTACCCGAAGGAATCAGCATGCCTTCGGCCTACCGCAGCTGTCGCAAGTATTACCAAACACTATTTGTCCATTCCTCATCTAATGGCAGTGGTGGTGGATCAGTGTATTCTCTCATTGGTACTGTTGAGGATGTTATCGCATCGGGAGCGCATGTAAGCAAGAGCGAGATACAGCTCACCGCTGCCACCACGACTTGGGACGAGGTCGAGCGTAAGCTCACCATCGAATGGCCTCACTACGACGAAGGCGGCAGGATGCAGCTGAGCATGATACCACTGAAGGCTGGAAACTACACGCCCGAGATCTACTTAGTGTACACCCTCAACGGCAAGGAGGAGCGCGAGATTCTGGAGACCACGAGCATCGCCGTCAGTCGTTCGGGCATTCAGGCTCCCGACATGATTGTCAAACCTACCTTCAACGTGAAGGGCACAGCCATGTACTTTGAACCGGAAGAGGACGAGACTGAAGACTCTACCGCCACTGCCAGACAGGGAGCACCGCGTCGCATATCTTATGGACTTGCTCAAAGTAAACCTTGGGTACAAGAATACTACGAGGTGACGGTGATGGCGGGCAACCAGCCCATCGGTAAGGCACAGATCAACAGCAAAGGTGAGTGGAAAGCCACGTGCACACTGCCCAACGCCCTGGCCATGGATGTCTATGACGTTTATGCGAAGATTACCTACAAGAATGGTGTGAGCTATCAGACGGAGAGCAAGAAGGTGAGGTTCGACCCCAACGCTGTGGTGCCTTTGTCGGTGAAGATGTCGTTCTTCAACCACCACCCGGTGCACTTGCAGGAGCAGGTGGTAACGTTCGACCTGATGGAACGCGAGACCAATCCTCACTCCTACGGTTACTCTAACGAAGAGGGCTATAACACCGACTTCACCTTCGAGATCAATCTGTCGAACAACGACACCACGAAGGTCTATGCCGTAGATCTGTCCATCTTCACCGACGGACCCGATGCTGAGCATTTCATAATTCCTGCCCACTACAACGCACGCAAGAACCGCTGGATTGCCTACGAGAAGTTCAACACCCGATCAATGCCCTGCAACGTGAACGTGACGCCCTATTACCACAGTGACATCATTGGTTCGCGAGTGAAAGTGCAGAATGCCGTCAACTTCTATAAGAATCTGCTGACACCCGACTTGATTCCACAGCAGCTCATCGACCAGGCTACACCCCTGCTGGAGCAGCTACAGACTGCTATCGACAATAACGACCAAGAACGATGCAAGGCCCTTGACGATCAGCTGTACAACATCTATGTTCAGGTTTTGGGCTACTATGGCATGCAGATTGACGGTGAAGACATCAGCGAAGACGACGAGTCGGCACTGAACATCGACATCGACAATATCATTGCACAGAAGACTTATTTCGAACAGGCCATTACCAAAGACCTGAAGGACATGAACAGCTTGGGCGAAATGTTCAATGGCATCATCACAGCTCCTGCCACAGGCATGACAGAATTGTCGCTACAGTCGGAGGGCTACCAATGCTTTATGATGGACGACGGAAGTGCTCTCTACATCCGCTCGAACGATGAGGACAATACACTCACATTAGTGAGCCTGAAAGACAATCTCGTAGTCACGTTCAAAAATGATATTCCGGCCACCAGCCGCCGCGTCAGTACAGAAGACGTCCAAGCTCTAAAGGAAACTATCGAGGCGATGTGGGAAAAACTGAGCGGTATCAGCGAAAAGATATCGGAATATCAGGAATACCTGAGCGTGGCCATCGATGTGATGAGCAACTACATCGACGACATTGCCAAGAAACAGAGCAATATCATCAAGCTGATTAATAAGACCAAGGGTATGGGTACGCTCACTCCGCGGGAGTCAGCCGAGTTCAACAAGGTGCGCTATGATCGACTGAACGCACTGGCCAAGAAATCGTCGCTGGCCTGCAAGACACGCAATGCGCTCAGCTACCTGAAATTCGGCGACGCAATAGGCTGTGTAGGCGGCTTCATCTCGTTGGTGAACAACCTGAGAGAGATGGTACAGAACTGTCAGACGATAGTTGATTTCTACTTTGGCATTCCTAATCCGTGTCCAAACGATCAGTTCAAGGCCACTCAACTGAGGGAAGATGCCTTCAACCTGGCATGGTGGGCCGCTGGCTACAGCATGAAGAAGATTACTGCCGACATAATAGGCATCACAGGAGCTATTGCCAGTCTGGTGGGCTGCACCACAGTTGTGGCTGCACCTGAAGGTCTCATGGGCTTAGGACTGTCGGTCGGCAGTATGGCACTGACCAAGATTTGTGATGAATACTTCGGCATGCGCATCGATCAGGAATTCTGTGATCTCATCATTGAGAGAAACGAATTGGAGTGCACAGAGAAAAAGAAATCTAAAAAGAAAGACCCGAAGGAGTGCACCAGCAACTGCGGCCCTTGCTGCCCGGACAGCCCACCGACGCTCGACCCTTCTGGCTTCGTCTATGAGGGTGTGGAGAGCAACCGCTTGGAGGGTGCTACGACAACCGTGTTCTATAAGAAGGTGACGAAGAACGAGTTTGGCGACGATGTGGAGAAGGTCATCGTATGGGATGCCGAGAATTACGGACAGGTGAACCCGCAGGTGACCGACGCGAATGGCGAATACGGATGGATGGTGCCTACCGGACTGTGGCAGGTGAAATATGAGAAGCAGGGCTATCAGACCGAATACTCGGAATGGCTGCCCGTGCCACCACCACAACTCGATGTGAACCAGAGCATGACGCAGTTCTCGCAGCCTGTGGTCAGTCAGGTCAAGGCTACGCAGAACGGTGTGCAAGTCACGTTCGACAAGTACATGCTGCCCGCCTCACTGAGTGCTGAGAATATCAGCGTCACTATGAGCGGTGAGGCCATTAGCGGAAGCGTGGAACCGGTATTCAACGGTGCCGATACGCTTTACGCCCAACGCGCCGACTTCATCCCCGAGACCAGTCTGCCAGTAGGCCAAAAGCTGCTGCTCACCGTGAGCGGCAACGTGGAGAGCTATGCAGGTGTGACGATGGGTGATGCCTATACGCAGGATTTCGACATCACGCAAACTATCAATGCACTGTTGGCCGACTCAGTTGTTCACGTCGTTTACGACAAGACTACGCCTGTCACCATCCAAGCTATGCCTGCCGATGCAGCTGCCGGCAAGAAGGCCAGCGTGAAGATTCTCTCTGACATGATAGTAACAGCTGAAAGTGACGAGTTGACCTTCAACGAGCAGGGCTTTGCCACACTGAACCTCACAGGTGAGGCTCATGGCACCACCGCTGCCATCATCCAGATGCAGGATGACAGCGACATGAAGAAGGTGGTGGTGGTTAACGTGAAGGACGAAAATGACTTCATCTGCCCAATGCCCGAATCGAACTACATGCCGGAACAGGCATACGCATACGGCACGATGATTGAGCTGACCTGCGAACTGCCCGAGGCCGAAATCTACTACACGCTCGACGGTACCTGCCCCTGTGCAGAGTCCTCAGCGAGCGTAAAGAAGTACACCGCACCCATCATGCTCACCACTGACCTCACTATCAAGGCATTCGCCAAGGCCAAGGGCTATGCTGATAGTGACATCGCCCAAATGGTGTTCCGTCTCGACACAGGCGAGGATGGTATCAGCACATTGCATGCCGAGCGTCCTGTGACTAAGAGCATCTACACGCTCTCTGGCCTGAAGGTTGAGAATGTTAAGCACCTGTCGAAAGGTGTCTACATCAGAAGTGGAAAGAAGATTGTGGTGAAATAACACGAAACGAATAACTTCAAAAAAGAGGTGTATCAAAAATCGATACACCTCTTTTTGTAGGTTGTTCCTTAAACAGGAAGGGTAGGGGGTATTAGATGGGATTTGTATTCTCAAACGTCACCTGATAGGGCCACTGCTCGTTGTTCTGCGACCATTCTGAAGAAGCCTTTCCGCTGGTCCAGGGGTGACACCAGTGCTGGGTGGGGGCTCCCATCACCACGAAGAAGAGGTTCTTGCAGGTACCGTGATCCGAAGGGATGGTGAGTTCAGCCGTGCCTTCCTTGTCGGCCTTCACCTCGCCATAGATGCGCGTGTCGTCGCTCATCAGTGCTACGAAGGCATAGCGCCATCCGGCACGAGCAGGATAGACGTAATGGTAGCCCTCGGCATCGGTCAGCCCCTTGAACGTGGCCTTGACTACTGTTCCGGCTGCCACCCGCTTCATGTTGGTGATGTGATAACCGTAGTTCTGAATGCAGTAGTTGGCATCAGCCTGATAGGTCATTGCTACATTGTCGATGAGCTTCAGGCGGTTCTTATGCTGTCCGATGCGGTGCTGAGCACGCTCGCGCACGCCGTCGATGTCCCATGTAGCCATGCGCATGTAGCCTTCCATGAGCTCGTCATTGAACTGCTGCTGTGTCAGTTCGTTCATGCGCATATAAGTCTGTATGGGATCCTCATAGCGCTGTGTCTCGCGCCACATGCGGCCTATGAAACTGCGTCCGTGCTTCATGGCCCACCAGTCGTGAATGTAGCAGCAGGCATAGCGCCAGTCCTCGTGCAGCATGTTCAGGTGGTGGTTGTCCAGATGCTGTTCGAAATACTCTCCGTCGGTGAACTGCCGGTCGGGGAATATCTGATAAGCCTGCCAGTCGGCACAGCTCTCCCACCAGCCATTGTCATTGCCGCCGCCCCAGCCCCAGCGCCATCCACGATCCATGTGTCCGGCGCCATCGGTGCCTAAGTCGGCAGACACAAGGTATTGGAACGTGTGTCCCACCTCGTGAGCGATGGTGTGGCCGCCGCGTGCGGTGGCTGCCCAGGGATTGAAGTGCCCCAGTCCAGTCCGGCTCCACGTGCCGTTGGCTTCCTGTCCGTCGGTGCCAGAGGCATCGGCTCGCCACTCGGCCTGATAGGGTATGTAGAGCTGAATCTTATACTTGTCGGT
>JAEEGG010004725.1_pt1 | contig 32868 bp, 27 predicted proteins | sample 9134161 | NCBI WGS metagenome assembly JAEEGG01 (sample SAMN16246543, study PRJNA631951) | gut metagenome | biome: gut microbiome; feature: rumen; material: CR-attached | host: Bos | place: Iran: Karaj | collected 2018-10 | reverse complement strand
TATGCGCATTACGCCTTGTAAGGAATGTAATGGCATGAGACTGAAAAAGGAATCACTTGCAGTCACCGTATGTGATAAGAATATTTACGAAGTGACAAATCTGTCAGTTTTGAATTTGCAGGCATTTCTGCAGGATATGAAGCTGACGCCGCAGCAGGAATTTATTGGCAAGCGTGTCTTAAAGGAGATTCGGGCGCGCGTGGGATTCCTCGTGGACGTGGGACTGGACTATCTCTCCTTATCCCGTGCAACGGGAAGCTTATCTGGCGGCGAGGCTCAGAGAATTCGTTTGGCAACGCAGATCGGCTCCGGCCTGATGGGCGTATGTTATATTTTGGATGAGCCCAGCATTGGCCTGCATCAGCGGGACAATGACAAGCTCCTCAATACCTTGAAAAATCTTCGCGATCTGGGCAACACGCTGATTGTCGTCGAACATGACGAGGATACCATGCTGGCAGCGGATCATATCGTAGACATTGGACCTGGTGCGGGCTCCCATGGCGGCGAGGTCGTTGCACAGGGAACGGCGGAGGAGATCATGGCCGTGCCGGAGTCCATTACGGGACAATATCTTTCTGGGAGAAAGCAGATTCCCGTGCCGGAGAAACGCCGCATTCCAACCAATTGGATTACGGTTCGCGGAGCCCAGGAGCATAACCTGAAAAACATTGACGTCAATATTCCGCTTGGCGTCATGACTTGTGTGACAGGCGTGTCAGGTTCCGGAAAGAGCTCTCTGGTCAATGAGATTTTGTATAAGCGGTTGGCGAAGGAGTTAAACCGGGCGCGCACCATTCCCGGAAAGCACCGGGAGATTGAGGGCATTCGGCAGCTGGATAAGGTGATTGCCATTGATCAGTCGCCCATCGGACGCACGCCGAGATCCAACCCTGCAACCTATACGGGCGTATTCGATCAGATTCGAGACCTCTTTGCTTCCACGGCGGATGCAAAGGCGAAGGGATACACCAAGGGGAGATTTTCCTTTAACGTTAAGGGCGGTCGCTGTGAGGCCTGCAGTGGAGACGGCATCATTAAGATTGAGATGCATTTCCTGCCCGACGTTTACGTTCCCTGCGAGGTTTGTGGCGGAAAACGTTATAATCGTGAGACTTTGGACGTAAAATATAAGGGGAAGAGTATTTTTGACGTGCTGGACATGACGGTGGAGGAGGCGCTGACCTTCTTTGAAAACATGCCTTCCATCAAGAATAAGATTCAAACCCTTTATGACGTGGGACTTGGCTATGTCAAGCTGGGACAACCCTCAACGGAGCTCTCCGGCGGTGAGGCGCAGCGAATCAAGCTGGCAACGGAGCTCTCGAGGCGGAGTACGGGGAAGACGATTTATATTTTGGATGAGCCTACCACGGGACTGCATTTTGCAGACGTGCATAAGCTCGTGGAAATCCTGCATCGCCTTGCGGACGGTGGAAATACCGTGGTCGTGATTGAGCATAATCTTGACGTCATCAAGACGGCCGATTATGTCATTGACATGGGACCGGAGGGCGGAGACCGCGGAGGATGCGTGATTGCGGAGGGTACGCCCGAGGAGATTGCACGGAACAAGAATTCCTACACGGGAATCTACGTAAAGAAGATGCTGGAGAAGGCGAAGGCATCCAAAAAGAAAGCTTAAGGAAAACCTATGATACAAAATGAGAAGCTGGTGCAGTTTTATTTTGCGCAATATCGAGACTGTGCCAAGAGCATGAAAAAAAAGAATAGTGATGGCAAAAAGAACTTCGTGCAGCGGATGGACAGGCTGTATAAGGAGCTGAAGGAGTGCAAGAATCCGAAGATCAGTCAGGCGCATCTCGATGAATACCACCGCATGGTGCGAAGCATGGCCTATTATACCTTTCAGGCGGACAATCAATTTGCCATCATGAAGCTGAGGGACATGATTCTGCCAGAGCTGGTGCGGCTGGATCTTCTTGGGATGAAGCCGGAGGAACAAGAGCTTGTCACGGCGAAATTTTTGGATTACGTTCGTGAGGAGCATCCTTTTGAAATTTGCCAAAAATCCCTGAAGAACCTTGCAAAAAGTAGTGCAGAGGGCGGCATTCGCAGCCAGATTATCGGCATGGTGCCGACGAAGCCTGAGACGGAGTTCCCAAAGGCGCTGGAGATGCAGCGTCACTTCATTCTTCACGTGGGACCGACCAACTGCGGCAAGACCTATCACGCGCTGGAAAGCCTGAAGCGGGCGATGAACGGCGTATATCTTGGTCCATTGCGACTTCTGGCACTGGAGGTCTATGAAAAGATGAATGATGCGGGGATTCCCTGTACCATGCTGACGGGAGAAGAGCGCATCTATCAGGAAAATTCGTTTGTCACGGCATCCACCATCGAGATGCTGGACATTGAACAGGAATATGACGTGGCTGTCATAGATGAGGCGCAGATGATCACGGATCCCGACAGAGGGCATTCGTGGACGAGGGCCATCCTTGGCGTGCAGGCAAAGGAAATCCACGTCTGCATGAGCCCCGCGGCAGAGAAGGTGGTAAAGCATTTGATTTCGCTCTGCGGCGACACGGAAGAAACGAATCATTATGAGAGGAAGACAAAGCTTTTGTGCGAGGACGTGCCGGTAGCCTTCCCGGATGACGTACAGGAGGGAGATGCGGTGATCGCCTTTTCCAAGCGCTCCGTTTTGGACATTGCAGGGCGGCTTGAGAGCGATGGCATCAAGGCCAGCGTGATCTATGGAAGTCTGCCTCCTGAGATTCGCAGACGCCAGATTCATTTGTTTACGACGCATCAGACGAAGGTGGTTGTTTCAACGGATGCCATCGGCATGGGCCTAAACCTTCCCGTCCGCAGAATTGTATTTGCGCAGACGACAAAGTTTGACGGCAAGGAGACGGGACCGCTGACGGTGGAGACGATTCATCAGATTGCAGGCCGGGCAGGCCGCTTTGGGATTTATGACACGGGCTACGTCAATGCCGTGGGCGAGGAGAACCTACGCTTTATCAAGGAGAATTTCCCAAAGAAGGAGCAGGAGGTGGAGACGGTCAGCCTCGGCTTCCCGCAGGTGCTCCTCGACATGGATGAGCCGCTGGATGCCATCCTTAAGATCTGGAAGTCCGTGGAGACGCAGCCGCCCTTCGAGAAAATTAGTATTGAAGAGGTTCTGTTCCTGTATGAGAGAGCCTACAAGGACCGCAAGGAAATTGACGGTTTTGAGGACAAGCATCTGCTCTATCGCATGTTGACCTGCTCCATCGACATCAAGAACCGTGACATTGTCGAGCTTTGGCTCTACTATTGTAAGACCTACACGGCGGACGTCAGCCTTCATTTCCCCGCGCTGATTATGTGTACGGACATTGGTCTGCATAAGTATGAAACCTTCTATAAGCTTTTGGATCTCTATTATCAGTTTTCCATCCGCATGGGGAAGGTGATTGAGCAGGAGCGCCTCGATAAGGAGCGTGAGAAGACGGAGGAGACCATCATGCGCCTCCTTTCCAAGGATAAGAACGTCTTTATCCGTAAGTGTCAGTACTGCGGTGCACCGATTTCCCTGTCGAGTACCTCAAGGATGTGTGATCATTGCTATGAGGAAATCAAAGCTCATAGAATCGCAGGCGAGGATTTCCACATGAAGAAGAAAAAGGATGCCATGCGTGACGGGGAGGACGTAAAAAAGCATTCTGGCGGTTACGGAGAGAGACACAGGCGCAGGTACAACCGTCATCGTGGAGAAACCTATAACGGGTAGATTTAGGAAAATCTAAATTTTTTTAAAATTTTTTTTGATTCCCTTTGAAAATTACGTGATATCGGTTATAATGAATTGCGCGTAACAAAAATAGGAATTGTTTTGGATTTGAAAAAGGAGTTTAATGATGCAAGGCACGGATATTGGCATTGACCTTGGAACGGCAAGCGTACTTGTTTACATAAGAGGAAAGGGCGTTGTATTAAAGGAGCCCTCTGTCGTGGCATTTGACAGGGATACAAATAAGATAAAGGCGATCGGCGAGGATGCCCGTCTCATGCTGGGAAGAACGCCTGGCAACATCGTTGCGGTAAGACCCTTACGTCAGGGAGTTATTTCAGATTATACCGTAACGGAAAAAATGATGAAATATTTTATCCAGAAGGCCCTTGGAAAGAAGACCTTCCGGCGTCCTCGGATCGCGGTTTGCGTTCCCAGCGGCGTAACGGAGGTAGAAAAGAAGGCCGTGGAGGATGCAACCTATCAGACGGGTGCGAAGGAGGTTTCCATTATTGAGGAGCCGATTGCGGCGGCCATCGGTGCAGGCATCGACATTTCCAAGCCCTGTGGCAACATGATCGTGGACATTGGTGGAGGAACCTCTGACATCGCGGTCATCTCCCTGGGAGGTACCGTAGTCAGCGCATCCATCAAGATCGCGGGAGATGATTTTGATGAGGCCATCGTCCGTTACATGAGAAAGAAGCACAATCTTCTGATCGGTGAGAGAACTGCGGAGGACATGAAGATTAAGATTGGTTCCTGCTATAAGCGCCCGGAGCCGGATTACATGGACGTGCGCGGACGTAATCTGGTGACCGGTCTTCCGAAGACGGTCAATGTTTCTTCGGAGGAAATGGAGGAGGCACTGAAGGAGGCAACGGCGCAGATTGTGGAGACCATTCACAGCGTGCTGGAAAAGACGCCGCCTGAGCTGGCCGCAGACATCGCTGACCGTGGCATCGTACTGACGGGTGGCGGAAGCCTGCTTCGCGGTTTGGAGGAGCTGATTTCCGAGAGAACGGGAATCAATTGCATGACGGCAGAGGATCCCATGACTGCCGTAGCCATTGGAACGGGTAAATTTATTGAGTTTTTGTCGAGCTATCGGGAGCCGTAAGCGACATGGCCCCAAGCCATACGGATTTTGGGGAATTGCCGCAGGGCAATCCTACAAGGCGCAAAGCCTGTTACCATAAGGGCTTTGCGCTTGATATTTCTGAAGCGCCATTTTATCAGGAGCATCTTTTTTCTTTTTCGGGTTCCCCGGAGAATCATTTCAGCAAGCGTGAAATTATAAAGGACAGGTTGCAGCCGCGAGAATAAGCGCGGTTTTTGGAGGAAAGGCATGGAAAATCTGAAGGGATACGTGGATCGCATTATGTTCCAAAGGGAAGAGAATGGGTATACCGTGATTCGTCTTCTCGTGGGCGAAAAGGAACAGATCTGTGTCGGACGTCTTCTGGGGATTTCTCAAGGAGAGAGCATTGAGGCATGGGGCGATTATGAGATGCATCCCACCTATGGAAAGCAGTTCCATATTTCGGAATATGTCGTGATGGTTCCCACGGACGCGCTAGGCATGGAACGATATCTTGGCTCTGGTGCCATCAAGGGCGTCGGAGAGACGCTTGCTGCAAGAATCATTAAGAAATTCGGGGACGATACCTTTCGAATCATTGGAGAGGAGCCGGAACGACTGGCGGAGATTAAAGGCATCAGCCTTCGCATGGCGCAGTCCATCGCCGTTCAGATGGAGGAGAAAAAGGACCTGCGTGAGGCCATGATTTATCTTTCGGGCTTTGGCATCTCCAATCATCTTGCCGTAAAAATCTATGAAAAATATCAGTCGGAGACCTATCGGGTGCTTCGTGAGAATCCGTATCAGCTGGCGGAGGACATACAAGGCGTTGGCTTTCGCATTGCCGATGAAATCGCGGCGCGTGTTGGAATTCATGCAGATTCTGACTATCGGATTCGCTGCGGAATCTTTTACATATTACAACAGGCAACGTTTGAGGGACACGTGTATCTGCCGCTTCCAGAGCTCCTGACAAACGCCTCTCAGCTTTTGGGAGTAAGTGAGGATGCCGTGCACGCCCAGATGGATAATCTCGTGATGGATCGAAAGCTGATTGCCAAGGGTGATGCGGTATTTGCGGCCTCCTACTATTATGCCGAGCTTTCCTGTGCGAGGATGCTTCATGACTTGAATCTTTCCATGGAGCAGGAACAGCTCCCCTCCATGGAGGCAGCCCTGGAGAAAAAACTGGAAAAGCTGGCACGGCAGCAGGGCCTTGAACTAGACGAGCTACAGATGAATGCCGTAAAGGAATGTATTCACAGCGGCGTGTTCCTGTTGTCAGGAGGTCCCGGAACGGGAAAAACGACTACGATCAACATGATCATTCGATACTTTGAGTCGGAGGGCCTGGACATCTTTTTGGCAGCTCCCACGGGACGCGCAGCGAAACGCATGACGGAGACGACGGGATTTGAGGCCAGAACCATCCATCGCATGTTGGAGCTCAACAGTAACCTGTCAGAGGATGACGGGCATCGGGTAAGCTTTGAGCGAAATGAAAACAATCCGCTGGAGGCTGACGTCATCATCATTGACGAGACCTCCATGGTGGACATTCGAATCTTTCAGGCGCTTTTGAAGGCCATTGTGCCCGGGACGCGTCTGATTCTCGTGGGAGATGCCTCGCAGCTTCCCAGCGTGGGTCCCGGTCAGGTGCTGCGCGACCTTCTGGAGAGCGGTTGCTTTCCCAGCGTGACGCTTCAAAAAATCTATCGGCAGGACGAGGCGAGTGACATTGTCGTGAATGCCCATCGCATTAATGAGGGACGGGAAATTCGCATGGACAATCAGTCCAAGGATTTCTTTATGCTGGAGAGAAATGATCCCGCCGTGATCTATAAGCATTTGATTCAGCTCATTCGGGACAAGCTTCCGGGGTACGTGCATTGTACGCCCTATGACATGCAGGTGCTGACCCCCATGCGAAAGGGTGCCCTGGGCTGCGAAACCTTGAATGGAATCCTGCAGGCCTACTTAAATCCGCCGGATCCCTTAAAGAAGGAGCACGTGGTGGGGGAGGTGACCTACCGCGTGGGCGATAAGGTCATGCAGGTAAAGAATAATTATCAGCTGGAATGGGAGGTCCTTGGAAAGCATAACATCGTGATTGATCAGGGGCAGGGAGTGTTTAACGGTGACATGGGACGCGTTGCCGAGATTGATGAGACGGCATCCTTGCTGACGGTGGAATATGATGAGTGCAAGCGCGTAAAGTATCCCTTCGGGGATTTGGATCAGCTAGAGCTCTCCTATGCCATCACCATTCATAAATCGCAGGGAAGTGAGTATCCCGCGGTGTTACTGCCGCTTTTGGGCGGACCCAAAATGTTACTTACCAGAAATCTTTTGTATACGGCGATTACGAGGGCGAAAAGCTGCGTGACGATTTTGGGGAAGAGCTCCGTTGTCCGTGAGATGATAGATAACGTCAGTGAAAATAAGCGCTATACCGCACTGGCAGACCGAATCCGGGAGATCTACGGGCGACCGGAACCGGAAGCGGAAACGGCTTTGTAAGGAGGTAGGCTACGAGGAATATTCAGCCGAAAAAGATAGTGAAGGAAGTGGGGGAAGCCTTAAAACAGCTGCTGTTCCCAAGACGCTGCCCCGTGTGCGACGGGATTGTGACGCCGCGGGGAGAGAAGATTTGTCTGGAATGCCTGGGAAAGCTAAAACCCGTCTCCGCGCCCTGGTGCATGGTTTGCGGGAAGGGGCTGGCGACGGAGGGCGAGCTTTGTGCGGAATGCCGTAAGGGCAGAAGACATTTTTATCGTAGAGCCCGGGCGCTGTATGATTATCCGAGCGTGGCAGCTTCCATCTATCGGTTCAAATATGGCGGCCGAAGGGAGTACGGAGACTTTTTTGGCGAGGAGCTGGCAAGGCATTTGGGGGAGTTTATTCGCCAAACGGGAGCGGAAGGGCTGATTCCCGTACCGCTGCATCCCAAGCGTTTCCGCAGGCGCGGATATAATCAGGCGGCAGTGCTTGCGAGGGTTTTGGGCTGTCAGTTAGGGCTTCCCGTATATGAAAAAATCCTGTTTCGGGTGAAGAATACGGCTCCCTTAAAGGAACAAAATTATAAAGAAAGACAAAATAATTTGAAAAAGGCTTTCCTTGTCAGGCAAAATGATGTAAAATTAAAGACGATTATCCTTATTGATGACATCTATACGACCGGAACGACGGCGGATGAGGCTGCCATGGCCCTGCAGGAGGGCGGCATCCCCAATGTTTACGTCGTCACGCTGGCTGGAAGTATGGAGGGATAGATAGCAATGCGGAGGTTGCCATGATCAATGAGAAGAAGGTCATCTTGATGACGAAGCTGGCCTCTTATGAAGAAAAACAGGGACAAAAGATACGGAAGGTGCATTCGTATTATCGCGGGGATTACGTCGTGGTGCAGATTTTTAAATCCTTTCTCGCCGTGACGGTGGCCTTTGCGATTGTTTTTGGTCTGTACGTGCTATATGATTTTGACGTTTTCATGCAGGATATTTACAAGATCGACCTGCTAAGCTTTGCAAAGAACGTATTGACGTATTACTTGGTTGCTTTAGGGGCATATGCGCTGATTACGCTTGTCATTTCTACGATCAAATACTATCAGGTGCGCAGAAGCCTAAACATCTATTATAAAAATCTAAATAAACTGACTATTTTTTATAATCGGGAGCGCAGAAAATAAGCTCCACTTGGGAGGAAGAAATGACTCTGATACTGGAATACCGGGACAAAATCCAAAAATTCTACCGAATGAATGCCGTAGTGATTCTGCCAGTTTTAAAGTTTATGCTGGCTTTCTTCGCACTCAACGGCGTAAATACCATGATGGGATACATGCCGAGGCTGGATACCGTGACCGTCGTGCTGGTAGCATCACTTGCATGCTCCTTCCTGCCGGCCGGATGTCTGACGCTGTTATGTGCCCTGTTTAGCTTGGGACACATGTATGCCCTGTCCCTGGAGATGCTGCTCATGGGAGCCTGCATTTATCTCCTCATCTTTTTGCTGCTCCTTCGGTTTGCACCTTCGGATTCCTATGTCGTGATTTTGACGCCGCTGTTTTTCGCGCTGAAGATCCCTTACGTGATTCCGATTGCCGTGGGACTTTTGGGTTCCCCCTTGTCCGCCGTCTCCGTTGCATGTGGCGTCATTATCTATTATGTTTTGACGACGCTGACGGGAAGCGCCCCTGCGATTGCCGCCATGGATGAGAAGGAATACGTTGAGAAGATCAAGTTCCTTGTGGATGCGCTTTTGGGAAACAAAGCGATGCTTGTGATTGCAGGTGCCTTTGCCGTGACCGTGATCGTGGTATGGCTGATTCACAGGATGTCCGTTGAGCATGCCTGGACCATCGCAATGGTTGCAGGCACCATGGTCAATCTGGTAATTCTTTTGGTGGGAGACTTAAAGTTTGACATTCATTTGTCCCTTGGTTCAGCTATTTTTGGATCCCTTTTGGCAATTTTAGTCGCTAAGGGAATTGAGTTTTTTAGGTTCTGCGTGGATTATGGACGCACGGAATGGGTGCAGTTTGAAGACGACGATTACTATTATTACGTGAAGGCCGTGCCGAAAATGAGCGTGGCGGAGCCGACAAAGACGGTGAAAAAGATTAATCAGGCCAAGGCTTCTTCTCAGAGCAGTGAGAGGGTTCGGGAGGCTTCGAGGCCGAGAAACTCCGCACAGGGACGCAGCGCTGCCGCGGAAGTGGATGAGGAAGCGGGTCAGACCAGAGCCATCCCCGTCGTGAGAAACGCAAGCTGTGCCGATGCAGGAAGCATGCAGGAGCGCAGTGCCAGACAGAGTGCTTCTGGCGTTTCGCGGAGGACTGCGGATCGTCCGACGCAGGGCATGACCTCAGGAGGTGCCAGCTTTGGAGGCAACTCCAGAATGGTGATGACGGAGCGCGTTCCCAGAAATAGTGATGCCTCCTATCGGAAACAAAGCAGCCTGCCGCAGCGGGAAATTACCGTTGGCAGCAATCAGATGAGTGATGAGACGGAAGAATCAGATGGTTATGAGGAGCTGTTTTAATTGATGCAGTATGTGGAGAGGTTAAAGGATTATCTGAATAGGTTCCAGACATATAGCATGAACATGGATTTTGGTGACATTCTTGAAATTGTCATCATTGCCATCCTTGTCTACTATATACTTGCCTGGATGAAAACCACGCGTGCATGGACCCTGCTGAAGGGTCTGGTTGTGATTGGCGGATTTATGCTGATCGCCGTGTTTATGGAAATGAAGACAATTCTTTGGATTGGGGAAAAAGTGCTCGGCTTTGCCGTAACTGCCCTGATCATTGTGCTTCAGCCGGAGCTGAGAAAAGCCCTGGAGGAATTGGGAAACAAGAATTTGTTTACGGATTTCACCGGGAAATTGCCCTTTGACACCAGAAAAAGGGCAGGCGACGGTAACCTCTCTGATAAGAGCATTAATGAGATCGCAAAGGCCTGCGTGGAGATGGGAAGGGTGAGAACGGGCGCCCTGATTGTGATTGAACAAACGGAATCCCTGCGGGAATATGCCAGGACGGGAATTGACATTGATGCCTTGGTGACCAGCCAGCTGCTCATTAATATTTTTGAAAAGAACACGCCGCTGCATGACGGCGCCGTGATTATTACGGGAGACAGGGTTTCTTCCGCAACCTGTTACCTGCCTCTTTCTGACAGCCTTACCTTGAGCAAGGAGCTGGGAACTCGTCACAGGGCAGGTGTCGGCATTTCTGAGGTGACGGATTCCGTGACCGTGATTGTATCTGAGGAGACGGGAAAGATCAGTCTGGCTTATGCCGGGGATCTCATAACGGATTTGAGTCAGGAGAAATTGAAGAGCCTGATCCGTCAGATCGTCATGAAGGAGCCTGAGGAGCAGCCGAAGGAAAAAGCAAAGCGTCCATGGAAGGGAAGGAGTAAGGCACAAGGATGAAAGGATTTTTGGGTTGGTTGAAGAAAAAGATCCTGCACAACGTGATCCTGAAGATAGCCTCCATCTTTCTGGCATTTTTGATTTGGTTTATTGTTGCGCAGGTAGGAGATCCTAAAGATACCAGATCTTATAGTAACATTCAGGTAAGACTGGTCAACACGGAGCTTTTGGATAATCAAAATAAATATTATGCGGTGCTGGAGAATACGGATCAGGTGAGAGTCAGCGTGACGGCGCCCACCAGCGTTTTTCAGACGCTGCGTCCCAGCGATATTATTGCGGAAGCGGACGTAAGCAAGCTGACGGACATAAATACCATCGCCATTACGTATTATGCATTGAATGCAAATGCGGAAGCGATATCCTTTGAAGGCGATCATGAAGTGGTAAAGCTGGACGTGGAAAACATGGCAAGCAAGTGGATTCGAGTTGCCTATCGCACGGTGGGAACGGTAGCAGAGGGCTATATCATCGGAAGCACCTCCTCCGACCAGACCTCCATCAACATTTCAGGACCGGAATCCTCCGTGAGCAGGGTGGGCAGCGCCTTTGCAGAATTAAACGTTGAGGGCGCCTCTACGAATACCTCCGCAAACGTTGAACTTCATTTGCATGACAGGGAGGGGAACCAGCTGGATTTAGGCAACGTAGCCCTCAGCACGGATCACGTGCTGTTGTCCGCCGAGATTCTGGCGACGAAGGAGGTTCCCGTTTATGCAAGCTATTCAGGAACGCCTGCGGATGGATACATGGTTGTGGGAACGCTGGAAAAGGACGTTGACAGGATATTGCTGGCAGGAACCCCGACGAATCTTGCCACAATCAGCAGAATCACCGTGACGAGCGATAAGGTCGACATCGGCGGCGCGACGGAAACCAAGACGTTTAGCCTGAACCTGAAGGATTTTCTTCCGAGCGGCATCCGACTGGCAGATGCGGAGAACAATCAAAAGATTAACATTACCGTGACGATTAAGGCATCCAGGGACAGAACGATGGAGATTGCACCGCAAAACATTGCGTTTACCAATGCTCCTGAGGGATATTTGATTTCCTTGCCGGAAGAGGAGGAAGACAGGTTGCCGGTAACGCTTCGCGTCTTCGGGCTTAGTGAGATCATCAATGCCCTAAGGGCATCAGCCATCGCTGGAACGGTTGATTTTGCGGAATGGATGAGAAGCAGCGGAAAAACGGATTTGCAGCCTGGAATTTATGACGTTCCCGTAAGCTTCTCCCTTGGAAGTGAGGTAAAGATACTCGAAAGCGGAACCCTGCGTGTCGTGATTACCAAACCAGAAGAATAAAATAAGTACTTGTTGACATCAGAAAATGGTGCTATACTGTAGATAGAGACGAAGTTGGGGATGGTCTTTTGTTGGAGGTTACATACTATGGTAAGTCAGAAGGTTGTGATAAAAAACCCTACGGGTCTGCATCTTCGACCCGCTGGCATCCTTTGCAAGGAAGCCATGCAGTTTAAGTCGCTGATCACCTTTTCTTTTCGGGACAGCACGGCAAATGCCAAGAGTGTGCTGAGCGTACTTGGCGCATGTATTAAATGCGGCGATGAAATTACCTTTACCTGTGAGGGAGAGGATGAGCAGGAAGCATTAAAAGCTTTGGTTGCGGCCGTGGAAAGCGGCTTGGGAGAATAAAACGGAAACCAAGAAAAAGCCAAAATAAAAGGATCTCATGCTATGTGCGTGAGATCCTTTTTTAGCGGAAGGTGAAATTGTCCGTGTCCCGTATGATCAGGATCATGGTCTTCCCTTCATTCAATTCAATTTCCTTTCCGGTATCATCGAAGAACTGCGTCGGTTCATAGTCCCCAGTCTTTTGCCAGGTCACGTGAATTCCCTTGCCCTTCGTGAAAAACCAACCGTCCTTTGTCGTGTCATGACACTGCATGGCGAGATAGCCATTACCGATTTCCTCTTGCTTGACGCGCTGCACCAAAAGATTGCTGAAGGATAATTGCTTTCCCGTGGCCCCGTCTACGTGAGGACCGTCAACGCCGCCCGAAAGATACTGGGAACGATAATACAGGCCGTCCTCCGAACTGTAGGTAAAGTAGCATCGTGTCAGGGGATAGGAGGCCGTCATGTCAACATAGGTGGCATTTTTGGCGTCTTCTCCATACTGAGTCAAGGTATTGGGCTCTGTTGGAGCCGCAAAGGTGAAATGCTTCTCGGGAGTCAAGTCCCGGTTGGTGAGACTGTAATTGTTCTTTTGGATGGAGGCCAGAATCATTGCACCTGAGATAAAGGCATTGTGAGGCTTTTCCCTGTCAGTGGTACGATAGAAGGAGGATTCCTCACGGGTTCCGTCCACGTTCTCCGTAGTTTCAGCATCCAAAACGTTGTTGGTATAAGTAAAATAGGGAGCGCCCCAATGAACAATGATGGGATCCCACTCAAACGCCCAATACGCGAAGTAGGGACGGATGCTTCGAACGTTCCCGATTTTTTCAAGCTCTTGCCAGTCTTCAAAGATCGCCATGAGACGGGTCATGCTGCCTTCTACCTTTGCCTCATAAAGGATGGAGGCATTGGAGAGATTGTATTGTGGCACCGCCCTGTATTCGTTGGGAATGGTGACGGCGATGGGACGTATTTTTGCAACCTCCTCGTCGATCCATTCGTTTGTAAGAATGCTCCGAACCATGCCGTCCTGTGGTGGAAGGTTCGGATCTTCTTGATTGTTCTTTTCCGTATCTTGGGAGGGTTTCGTACTCTCCGTAGGAATTTTTTCTCCCGTATAAAGACTTCCGGGATCCTCCGTTGGCCCGGCTCCCGGCTCACAGCCGGCAAGCAGCAGGGCTGACAGAAGAAACGGAAGTATTCTCTTGATGGTAATCATATTGTTATCCTCAAAGCAATTTGTTCTCCTACAGGATTAGAGCATGATGCTACAAATCAGAATCGCAATCAGTATGCCCAAAATGGCACCTGCCAATACCTGTAAGGGGGTATGTCCCACAAATTCTTTTAATCGTTCATCCGTGGAGAGATCCTCTCGACCCATCTCGGCAAAGGCCTCCATCATCTCGTTGATGAGTTTTGCCTGAATTCCGGTTTCCCTGCGGACGCCCATGGCATCATACATGACGATCAGGGCAAGTACAAGGGAGATGGCGAATTCAAAGCTGTCAGCGCCATGGGAAATGCAGGCGGCGGTTGCGAGTGCACAAACGGTTGCGGAATGTGAGCTAGGCATGCCGCCGCTTCCGATGAGCCGTTCCGCCACAAATTTTTTCGTAAAAAGCATGTGGATCATGGTTTTTAAAACCTGAGCAACCAACCAGCCCGCCGCAGCGGACAGAAAAATGACATTGTTAAAAAGAGTTCCCATATGACCATCCGTCCCAAAAACAAAATTTACTACTCTTCAGTATACCTTATTCCGCCAAAAATGTCCATGCTTTTCGGGAAAAAGGCAGGTACTTAAAAAGACGGTTGTCATGCCCCGAAAACCGTGATAAACTGAATATGATTTCGTGCTAAATCTATTTGGAAAAGGGAATGCTGCTTGTGAAAGCGCCCGGAAAGAGGTAACGTGAGCTTATTAACAGTGATTTGTCCCTGCTATAATGAGGAGGAAAGCATTCGGCTCTTCTATCAAGAGGTAATGAAGAACGAGGGCTTTTTTCGTGGAAAGGGCGTGGAGATGAACGTCCTTTTTGTGGATGACGGTTCCAGGGACGGAACGCTTTCGGAAATAAAAAAGCTTCGCTCTGAGGATGAGAGAGTACATTTCGTTTCCTTCTCCCGCAATTTCGGAAAGGAAGCAGCCATGTACGCAGGCCTCGAAAAGGCGCAGGGCGATTATTTAGTCATCATGGACGTTGACCTGCAGGATCCGCCGAGCCTTCTTCCGGAAATGTTTTCTTACGTGGAGCAGGGCTATGACAGCGTGGCAACAAGACGCGTAAATCGTAAGGGAGAGCCCGTAATCCGAAGCTTTTTTGCAAGAGCCTTTTATGGACTGATGAAAAAGATTTCCAAGACGGAAATCGTGGATGGCGCAAGAGATTATCGTTTGATGACCCGTCAGGTGGCGGATGCCATTCTGAACATGGGAGAATATAACCGATTTACTAAGGGAATTTACGGCTGGGTTGGCTTTGAGACCAAGTGGCTGGAGTATGAAAACGTGGAGCGGGCAAAGGGCGAGACCAAGTGGAGCTTTTGGAAGCTTTTTGCATATTCCATTGAGGGCATTACCGCATTCTCCACGGTACCATTGTCCATCGCGGCCTTTGCCGGCGCTTTTTTCTGTATTGTGGCTTTCATTATGATTATCTTTATTATCGTGCGAAAGCTGATTTTTGACGACCCCGTGTCAGGCTGGCCCTCCTTGGTTTGTATCATATTAATGACCAGCGGCGTGCAGTTTTTCTGTACGGGTATTTTGGGGCAATATTTGGCGAAAACCTATTTGGAGGTCAAGCGCCGCCCCATCTATCTTTCGAAGGAAGAAGCGTAGGACGGGTTTCGACGGCATTCGTCCCCTTTTGTCAGAAAAGAGTCGAAGCATAAAAAGTGACCTCGAATTTTGCGATGAAAGCACGTTGCATTATTCGACGGCTATGGTAGAATTGCCTTTGCAGTCGCAAAAAGGAGGCAAGATTCGACTTAGGAAAGGGGTGTACTTACGTGGAAATAGTGGCTTTGGATGATTTGGAATTAGAGAGATATGTTACGGATCTTATGCTGGACATGGGAGTTCCGGCGCACCTGAAGGGATATCATTATTTGAGGGATGCCATCCTGATGTCAGGCAAGGATTTGGAAGTGGTGACTTCCGTGACAAAGCTCTTGTACCCTGCCATAGCAAGGCGTTTTAGGACGACTGGTCAGAAGGTAGAAAGGGCCATCCGGAATGCAATAGAAGTATCATGGTTTCGTGGAAACCGTGACACCATTGAGGGCCTGTTCGGATATTCTCCGACGTCTGGCAAAACAAGGCCTACCAACAGCGAATACATTGCAAGGGTCGCAGATAAACTACGCTTAGATTTGAAAGCCATGTAGAAAATTCACGGAAGATGGGTGAGATTAGATAACAATATATGGCCTCGGGATTGACTGTTACGCAGCTGCAGGGAGCAGCTGCTCTTTTCATTTTAAGAAAACTTTAAACTCTTAATTTTTTCTTATTTTCGTAGAATAATATAGCGTTTTATGGTAAGATACTATCGGTGAGGTGACAGATGTTAGCATTGTTTGCGGTGATGTTTTTCCCGCTGGCCTGGCTGCTGGGAAATGCACTGATTCTTGTACTGGATCGAAAAAAGGCAAGAAGGGAATATTTCTGGGAGGACAGGTTGCTTGCGGGCATTTTTATCCTGATTGGACTGGCCGAAGGCGCTCATTTGGGGGCATTGGTTCGCGGGCAGTCTGTTTTTGCTTTCACAAAGCTTGCGGCATTGCTTCTCATCGTTGCATCTGGCATCTCTTGTGTGATTACGGGAGTCTCCTTAGGGCTTAGCGTGCGTTCCCGGAAGGCTGCGGGGAGCAAAGAAGCAGCTTTATCAGCGACAGGAGGCAAGGCGGGAAGCTTATCCCGTGATCAATGGACGACGAGGGAATGGACAACACTCGCGGCATTTTTGATTCTGGTCGGCATTCAGGCGGTTTTCCTTCTGACGGGTACGCGTGTGTATTTGGAGTATGATGAAACGCTGGAGACCGTGACGAGCTTTTTGCGGTCAGGCACCATGTTTGATTGCAATCCCCTCACGGGACTTCCCTATGAACAGGGGATGCCGTCCAGATTAAAAATACTCTGCCTTCCGTCAGCTTTCGCTGGCCTTTGCCAGGTCTGTAGGGCAAACCCGGAGCTCGTGGTTTGGAAGGTCATTCCCATCCTGACGCTGGGGGCAGCCTATCTCGCATATCGCTCCCTTGCAAGGGCTCTGTTCGCTGGAAACCGTTTTGGAGAATGTATGTTTTTACTTCTCACGGCTATTTTGGTTTTTGTGGGAGATTACGGATATGGCATGGAGGGCTTTGGCCTGTTACATGCGGGATTTCAGGGAACGACCATTCGCCTCGCGGTCATGATGCCATGGCTGTTTGGACTCTGCCTTAGAAGAAAATGGCGCCTTGTTCCGTTGGTGCTTCTTGCGGAGGCCTGCATTGTCTGGACGCTATATGGACTTGGCATGGGCATCCTTCTTGTGGCGACCTTCTTGGCCTTCCAGGGCCTGAGGCATGCACTGCAAAAGAGAAAGGAGGGACCGCAATGAGAGAACTCCTGAGAAATGCCTGGAACGGCTGGCTTGCCATGTCTGACAGGGGAAAGCTGGGTGCGCTGCTCTTGCTCATGTTTCTTCTGGCATGGCTTTGGAAGCTGGGCACGAGGAAGCAAAAGGACTTGATCTGGTTTGGAGCTCTTTTGACGGGCTTATGTATCTTTCCAATTACCGCTGCATGTCTGATGCTTTACCAGACAAGGTTTTATGATTATGAATGGATTTGGACCTTGGTTCCCTTGACGGGAATTCTTGCCTGTGGAGGCGTCCTATTGCTGGATCAATTGGACAAGATCTCCTGCGGGAAGGGAAAAAAGCTTGCCATCGCCGGGATGGCACTTATGGTACTGCTTTTGTGTGGCAGACTTGGAAATCCAAGGGCGACCGTACAGGATGTCGGGTCGCAGCGCCGCGAGGTCGCGCAGGTGCTGGAAAAGTTAAACGAAGCCACGGGTGGTTCCGTTCTACTGTGGGCTCCGAAGGAAGTGATGGAGCATGCCAGAAGCCTTGATGCAAACATAACCCTGCTCTATGGCAGAAACATGTGGCAAAAGCACCTCAATGCTTTTTCCTATGACGGTTATGCGCAGGAGCAGAGAGATTTATATGTTTGGATGCAGCTTGCAGGTGCTTATCAAAGGCTGGATGTACCCGTGCCTGCGGATTTGGACGTCGTGGGAGAGGCACCGAAGGCTGGAACGACGTTGGAGGGAATCCGGTGTATCCGAAAGGCCATGGAGCTGGGAGCAACACAGATTTTGCTTCCCGGTTCGCTGTCGAAGGAAAGTATGGACGAGCTGGAACGAGAGCTTGGAATAAAGCCCGTAAGATTAGAACAATATTGGTTATTATCCTGCAATCAGGGAAGCGCGAAGGCCTCTGCAAGCAGGTGAAAAGAAAAAAGGAACGGAAAAATGCAAGAGGAGCTCGAAACAAAGCCTCCGGTAGTCAGTATTGTCACGCCGGTTTATAACGTGGAAAAGTTTATAGAGGAGACCATGGACAGCGTTCGGGCGCAGACCTTTCAAGACTGGGAGCTTCTTTTGGTGGAGGATGGAAGCAAGGATCATACCGCAGAGGTGATCATGGCCTATTTAGAGAAAACCGGAGAGCATCGGATTTGGCTGATTCCCATGGAACAAAACGGAGGTGCGGCGCGGGCGCGAAACATGGGCGTAAAAGAGGCGCGGGGACGCTATCTGGCGTACCTGGACGCGGATGACCTCTGGGAGCCCGAAAAGCTGGAACGTCAGCTTGCCCTCATGCAAAAGAAGGGCGCTGCCTTTTCGTTTACGGGGTATGAATTTGCTGATGAGAATGGAAAGGGCCTTGGGAAAATCGTTAAGGTTCCGGAAACCATTGATTATAAAGAAGCCCTGAAAAATACCACCATCTTTACCTCGACGGTTATGTTTGATTTGCAGCAGCTCACGAAGGAAGAATTGGAGATGCCGCAGATTAAGAGCGAGGATACGGCACTATGGTGGAGAGTACTTCGCAGCGGGCATTTAGCCTATGGGCTGAATGAAAATTTGGTGAAATATCGAAGGGCGGGCAAGTCCCTGTCTTCGAACAAGCTGGAGGCACTCCGAAGAATTTGGAATTTGTATCGAAAGGCGGAAGGAATGAGCATTCCAAGCAGTGCCTGGCACTTTTGCTTTTGGGCGGTACGGGCGGTAAAACGCCGAATCTAATTACGGAAATGCACTTGGAGGAAGATCATGAAAGCAAACATTCATGAAAATCGATTGCGTAAAATGGAGGCCTATAAGCGCCTGATCAATTTGGGCCTGTCCTTTTTAAGTCTGGCTTTGGTCATTGGCATCTTTGCCTATTTCTGGTTTGTATATTTTCATTCCAGTCTGGTAGATGACCTTCACTTCTACAAAAACGGACACATTTTGGAGATCAGCCTCTATGGCGTGGTTTTGTTTGCCTTCTCGAAGATGTATGGCGGCACAAGATTTGGCTATCTGAAAAATACGGAGATCATCTTTTCACAGATTTTTGCAACGGCCATTTCGGACGTGTTTATTTACGGCGAGCTTTCCCTGATGGCGTTTCAGCCGTTCTGGCCCGTTTTCTTCATTTGGATGTTCTTGGCACAAGCCGTTGCACTGATCCTTTATACCAATATTGCGAATCGCCTGTATCGTCATTTATTCCCTCCGAGAAAGCTTTTATTGCTTCACGGCTCGCGCTCGACGGAGGGAATTTGCTCAAAGTTTGAGAGCAGAAAGGACAAATATCGGATCACGAGAAAAGAACTGATCCATGAGGACATGCATGAGAATTATCGCCTGATCACGGAGACTTATCAGAGCGGGGAATGCAATGCCGTCGTGCTTTGGGACATCCCTACCGCGGAGCGAAACAAGCTGTTGAAATTCTGCTACGCCAATTCCATTCGCGTCTACATGATGCCGAAGATCACGGACGTCATTATGACGGGAGCAGAGGAGCTTCACGTATTTGACAGCCCGTTGCTGCTGACGCGAGAGTATGCCCTGACCATGGAGCAGGCATTCCTAAAGCGCCTGATTGACGTTGTATGCTCCCTGATTTTGATTATTTTGACCTCCCCCATCATGCTGCTTACGGCGATTCTCGTGAAACTCGGCGATGGCGGTCCCGTGCTGTACAAGCAGGTTCGCTGTACCATTGGACAAAAGGAGTTTTTGATCCTGAAATTCCGCAGCATGAGACCCGATGCAGAGAAGGATGGACAGGCGCGTCTTGCACAAAAAAAGGATGACAGGATTACGCCCGTTGGCAGAGTCATCCGTTCCTGCCGTATTGATGAACTGCCGCAGCTGTTCAATATTTTGAAGGGCGACATGTCCTTTATCGGCCCCAGACCCGAGCGACCGGAGATTATTGCGGAGTATCTTGAGGTGATGCCCGAGTTTGTGTATCGCATGAAGGTAAAGGCCGGCCTGGCAGGCTTTGCACAGGTGTATGGAAAGTATAATACGACGCCGTATGACAAACTCAAGCTGGATTTGACCTACATCGAAAATTATTCCGTCCTGCTTGACGTTAAGCTGATGCTCCTTACCCTCAAGGTTCTCTTCTGGCCAGACAGCACGGAGGGCGTGGATGCAGAACAGATTACGGCACTTCGGGAGGAAAAACGGCAAAAGGAGAACGGGGATGAGAGATAATGCATGGGGAAAGGATCCCTTCGACCTGCGGTTGACCGTCCTTCGAATGATCAGAAGATTACCGGCAATCATGGCCGTGGCGGCGCTTCTCACTATTTTGCTGGGCGGCGGATACTATTTGAAAAATGTCACCTTCCGTCAAAAGACATATATTGCGTCTACGACGTTTTCCATGGAATATGCGGATGAAAATTGGGCAGTCAACAATACCTTTATCAACGAGTATACCTGGAACGTGTGGGTAAAGACGGATGAATTCTTAGGCTATGTGAAAGATCACCTTTCTGAAGTTGGATTGCAGGAAAAGGCCCTGGGAGACGGCATGAGCGCAAGCGTTCCATCGGACCTTCGTATGGTTACCATTTCGTTTGCCTCCAAGGATGCGGCACAGGCGAATCGTGTCATGGAAGCGGTTGGCGTTGCCATGACGGAGGATTTCTCAAAGGGGATGAAGGATGTCGCAGCCATCCGCGTGATCGACGTGGAAGCAGCCGCGGAGAACCTAAAGACGATAAAGCCGGTTAGGGCAATTGTTCTGGCAGCGGTCATTGGTTTATTTACGGGCGTGATGCTGTTTCTTTTCTTGGAAATTCTTTTCGAACGGATTTGGCTTCCCGAGAGCCTTTCGAGCCGCTTTGGCATGAAAAATGCAGGTATTCCGAAAACGGGACTTTTCTGGGAAAACCTTAAATATTTCTTTGACGGAAAAAAGAAGGTAGCAATTTGCCCGGCGCAGGATGATCTGGATCCCAAGGAAATTGCCGATGCGCTGCAAAAAAAAGGCATTCTGAAGGACGTGGAATGGATTCCCGTTCCTTGCCCGACACTGACTCCGTCAGAAACCGTTAAGCTTCGGGAAATGGATGGCATCCTGCTTGCCGTGAATGCTGGCGAAGACGTAAAACACCTCCAGGCAATTTTGGATTTCCTTACCTCCCAAGACTGCAAAATTACTGCAGCAACCCTCTGGAACGAAGATACCTGGCTCCTAAAAAGCTACTATACCTGGAACTACCTTTCCGGGACAAAGGTTACAGAATAAAAACTCACAACTCCCCCGAGGGGCTGCTTGGGAGCATCTTTCTGGGCCAAAGGTTGCAGAATAAAGACTCTCAACCACCACGAGGGGCTGCTTGGGAGCATCCTTCTGGGCCAAAGGTTGCAGAATAAAGACTCGCAACTCCCCCGAGGGGCTGCTTGGGAGCATCCTTCCGGGACAAAGGTTACAGAATAAAAACTCTCAACCACCTCGAGGGGCTGCTTGGGAGCATCTTTCCGGGCCAAGGTTGCAGAATAAAGACTCGCAACTCCCCCGAGGGGCTGCTTGGGAGCATCCTTCCGGGCCAAGGGTTATGGAACAAAAAGCTTTCAACTATCTCGAGGGGATGTTTGGGAGTGTCTTTCCGGGTTAAAAGGTTACCGGAAAGATACTCCCAAACAAGCCCCGAGGATTGACCAAGCCCCCGAGGATTTAGAACTTGCGAAAGGAAACAGAAGCATGAGACTTCAGGTGCTGGTATCTGCGATGCATGCAGATGTGAGAGAACTGGCAGAAAAAATGAATCTTCAGACGGATGCCCTGATCGTAAACCAATGCGACCACTATGCCTACGAAACCTTTGAACGAAACGGGCGAACCATCCGCTGCCTATCCATGGCGGAGCGAGGCGTGGGACTGAGCAGAAACACGGCGCTCATGAGGGCGGACGCTGAACTTTGCCTCTTTGGCGATGAAGACATAGTCTATGAGCCAGGATATGAAAAGACGATTTTAGAGGAATTTGAAAAGCATCCGGAAGCCGACGTTCTGCTATTCAACGTCAAGGTCTGCGAGGAGAGAAGAACCTACTGGAATACTGCGTTTGGACGTGTACACGCATACAATTCAGGGCGCTATCCAGCCTACAGCATCGCTGCTAAGCGGGACGGACTGATTGCGAAAAACCTAACCTTTCACCTTTGCTTTGGCGGAGGCGCAAAATACAGCAACGGAGAGGACAGCTTGTTTTTACGGGATGCTGCCCGCGCGGGACTTCGGATCTATAAGACCCCGGCGCTGATCGGCGAGGAAATTCCCCGTCCCTCGACTTGGTTTCATGGGTTTGACGATAAGTTTTTTTATGATAGGGGAGTGCTCTATGGAGAACTCTACGGACCAGGCATGGCATATGTCAGGGCCATTCGATGGCTACAAAAAAACAAAAGTGAAATGTGCGCGGAATACCCTTATGCCAAGGCGCTGGCAATGATGAAAAAGGGATGGCGGGATGGCATTTTGCCCTGACGGGAAGAGGGAATTTATGAAATTTACCATTGTGGTTGTCTGCTACAATGCAGGAGAGAAACTAAAAGAGACGGTGACCTCCATTCTGGATCAAAGCATGACGGATTATGAAGTCGTCATCAAGGACGGCATGTCAACGGATGGCAGCGTGGAAGCACTGGAGGCAATGGCAGAGGTACGTGACGCAAAGGAGCGCGTGAAGATCATTCGTGAGAAGGATCAAGGCATTTATGATGCCATGAATGCAGCCATAAGGCATGCATCTGGAGAGTATTACCTTTTCCTGAATTGCGGCGACCTATTTTATGATGAAAACGTGTTGCAGCGCTTTAGCGACGCCATTTCAGAGGCGGCGGTCCAATTCCCCGAAGAGAAAGAAAGCCTTCACGTATTTTATGGCAACCGTTATTTAATTCCGACAAAAAGTGTGGAATACATTGCACCGCGCATGACGCCGCTGACCTGCTTTCGCAACATTCCCTGTCATCAGTGCTGCTTTTATTCGTCGGACTGCTTCGCGGAGCGGGGATACCGCACGGACTTAAAGGTGCGGGCAGATTATGAGCATTTCCTTTGGCTGTTCTTTGCAAAAAAGGCCAGCTTCCATTATGTGAATGCATGCGTTGCTAAATACGAGGGCGGTGGCTATTCCGAAAATCCCGAGAGTGTCAAACGCTCTGCCGAGGAACACCGCGCCATCACAAAACAATACCTCTCAAAATGGCAGCTTTCTTACTGCAACGCCTATATGATTGTTACTTTACAGCCACTGAGACACTTTCTCGCAACGAATCCTTTTCTCTCCAAGGGGTACAATGCACTAATTCATGGATTATATCGTATCGTCAAAAAATAAGTTAAGAAACTATTATAATACGCATATGTACCTCGAGGGGATGGTTTGGAGTGCCTTTCTCGGTTAAAAGGTTACGAGGAAGACACTCCAAACCAGATCCCCGAGTCATGCAACTGGAAAGGAGGGCGAGACGCATGGAAAAAAGTGCATGGATTTATATTTGCTTAACGCTTGGCACCGTGGCGCTCGCCCTGCTTATTCAAAAGCGTGAGGTTGCCCCTGCTTGCCGGAAGGCGGGACACGCCTATGGACGATGGACGCCCTGCACGCGCAGGGATGCCCTGAATCGCGTTACGGTCTTTGCGATTTTTTGCCTGCTGACGGCAGTCTCCGCATGCAGGTTTGCACTGGGCAATGACTATTGGACCTATCGGGAAAATTTTAAGAGGATTTTCTATGATGCCCATGTCTCTTCCGAGATCGGATTTAACCTGGTCGTCAAGGGATTGGTTGCCCTCTTTGGTTATGACAACTATCTGCCCCTGTTCGCAGTTTTTTCCCTGCTGACGGTTTTCTTTTTCATCCGGGCAATTTGCGATCAGGGAGAAAGCTTTGCATTTTCCTTATTTCTTCTGTTGACGGGAGGCTATTATTTTCAGAGCTTCAACACAATTCGCTATTACCTTGCACTGGCGATGGCAATCTATTCCATGAAGTATGTGCTTCGCAGGGAATGGGGAAAGTTCCTGCTGCTCATTTTGGTCAGTGCGGCGTTCCATAAGACGGTACTGATCGTTGTACCGGTCTTTTTTGTGGCATCCTATCTGGCGAGGACCGGTCTTAAGAAATGGCATTTGATCATCGCTGCGATTTTTGCTGCCAGTCTGATTTTTGGTCAGGAGCTTTACCGCTGGATCATATTCCGGTTCTACCCGTTTTATGAGAATACGGGCTTTGACGTAAAGCATATTTCCTATGTCAACGTGGCAAAATGCTTGGGCACGCTGGCTCTTGCGGCTATTCTATTTTGGGAGAGGCGAAAAGAGGAGGGAGAGCGCTTTACGGTAGCCATGCGTTTTTATTTATGGCTGAACGTTTTTGGGCTCGTTGCCTTTCTGTGCGGAGGTTTTATTCCGGAGGTCAGCAGGATTGGATTTTATTTTATTGCTTCCCAAATCTTTTTGATTCCTGACCTTACACGTCGAATTCGTGGAAAATGGCTTGGGCGTGTCTGCAAATGGGGCAGCATTTTGGCGTTTTCCCTATACTTTGTACTATTGCTAAAGCAAATGTATCAGACGGACATTCGGATTTTGCCTTACATGAGCTGGATATTTTATTATAAATAATCATGGCATTTGCGAAGATGTTGACTTGCAGCATGAGGTGACAACATGAGGATACTTTGGTTATGTAATCTCATCCTTCCTGCCGTTGCAAAGGAGCTGGGATTAGAGGCCTCCAATAAAGAGGGCTGGGTCGTAGGCCTGGCAGAAAAGGTATTAAAGAATCAGAAGGATGGTAAAGTGAACTTTGCCATTGCCGCGCCGGTTCCTGATTTCGTGTTGGCACCGGAGGAGGATCTGCTGGTAAGGGAGTTCGATGCATGGGGAGGACGTGCGGTCTTTTATGGTTTCCGTGAAGATACGGACAACCCGCACCGCTATGACGCTGCGCTGGAAGGACGGATGAGGCGGATTGTACAGAGCTTTCAGCCACAGGTCGTTCACTGCTTTGGAACGGAATTTCCACATACCTTGGCCATGTGCAGATCCGTATCCTCTGGAAGCCTTTTGGTAACCATACAGGGGCTGTGTACGGAAATCGCGGAGGTTTATGAGGCGGATCTTCCGAAAAAGGTCATAGAAAGGCTGACCCTTCGGGATTTCTTGAAAAAGGATGGCATTGCCATGCAGAAGGAAAAATTTCGGCTTCGTGGAAATTCTGAGAGGGAAGCGTTGCGGCTTGCAGGGAGCATTGGAGGGCGAACGGCCTGGGACAAGGCGTTTGCAGAGCGGCAAAACCCCAAGGCACGCTATTTTCAGCTAAATGAGACGCTCAGGTCAGACTTTTATGATACAATCTGGGATGAGAAAAACACGCATCCCCATTCCATTTTCCTGAGTCAGGGGGATTATCCACTGAAGGGATTCCATTATGTTTTGCTTGCCATGCCGCAGATTCTAAAGCAGTTTTCGGATGCAAAAATCTATGTGGCCGGCAATGGAATTACGGCGTATGAGACGCTGAAGCAAAAGCTGAAGATCTCCTCCTACGGAAAGTATCTGCGGGAGCTTGTACGTCAGCATTGTCTAGAGGATAAGGTGATTTATCTTGGAAGACTTTCCAGTGCGGAGATGAAGGAGCAATATTTAAGGAGCAGCTTGTTTCTCTGTCCGTCTGCGGTGGAGAATTCGCCCAATTCCCTAGGGGAGGCCATGCTTCTTGGCATGCCCTGCATCGCTGCCAACGTAGGCGGCATTCCCAGTATGTTTACGGATGGGGAAGATGGGATTTTGTTTGAAGGTCATCAGGCCGTGACGGGGGAGAGGTTAGCTTCCGGCAATAGGCAGCAGGAAGAAGGGATTTCCGCCGGGCTGGCTCAGAATAAAGATGGGGAGCTTGCGAGGATTGCAAACAATCTGGCAATGGCCGTAATAGAAATGTGGAGCAATCCTGAAAAGGAGAAGGAATATTGTAGGAATGCCCGGGCGCATGCCATGAAGACTCATGACGGGCGCAGGAATTATCAAAGGACGATGGAGGTATACGCCGCAATCGCTGGCGAAGGATCAGAAGAGCATGGAGCAGGCAGGGAAGCGTAAGATTGTATTTGTATCCAATTATTTGAATCATCATCAGATTCCCTTTTGCAGGGCCCTGTCTGAGCGCCTTGGCGGGAGCTTCGTTTTTCTTCAGACGCAGCCCATGGAGGAAGAGCGGGTTCAGATGGGGTGGAATGCAAGCGTACAGGAGCCTTATCTGGAGCTGCTTTATGAAAAGCCGAAGGAATGCGCAGAATGGATCAAGCATGCGGATGTCGTGCTTCTTGGCTGGACGGAGGATGAGAACTGCCTACAGGAGAGATTTCGAAGCGGAAAGACCGTGATCCGAATTTCAGAGCGTATTTATCGGACGGGGCAGTGGAAATTTATTAGCCCCAAGGGGCTTTACAGAAAGTATTTTGAGCATGTCAGATATCGGAAAAAGCCAGTATATTTGCTCTGCTCAGGCGGCTATGTTCCGAGCGATTTTCACTTGATTCATGCCTATCCAAAGAAGATGTTTTGCTGGGGATATTTCCCGGAGACCAAGCATTATGACATTGATGCGCTGATGTCCTCGAAGGGGTGGAGGAAGGCTGACGGAACGAAGGTTCCGTGCATTTTGTGGGCGGCGCGTCTGATCGAACTAAAGCATCCTGAGTTTGCCATTCAGACGGCGAAGTATTTGAAGCAAAAGGGGGCAGAGTTCCATCTGAACATGATCGGCGGCGGTGCCATGGAAGAGCAGGTGAAGGCATGGATTCATGAGGAAGGGCTGGAGGAGGAAATTACTCTGCTGGGATTTATGAAGCCAGAGGAAGTGCGAAGATACATGGAGCATGCAGATGTCTTTCTGTTTACGAGTGATAAGCGGGAGGGCTGGGGTGCCGTAGTGAACGAAGCCATGAACAGTGGCTGCGTTCCCGTGGCGGATCACATGACGGGCGCGGCAGCGTTCCTGATTCGGCAGGAGAAAAATGGCTTTGTTTATCGAGACGGTGATGCGCAAATGCTTTTTGAAACCACGGAAAAGTTGGTTGGGGATGCAGAGCTTCGGGACAGGCTCGGAAGAGGGGCCTATGAGACCATACGTGATGAATGGAATGCAGAATTTGCGGCTGAGAGGCTGTGCCGACTGATCGAGGAGCTTACGGGTCAAAGGTTGGATGCGGAAAGGACGGAGGAAGGCAAGGGAAAAGAAATCGCAGATCACGCGGGGAGGATGCACCAAATTTCGCGACTGCTTCCCTGTGATCCCGCACCCGTCATCTCAGAAAAAAGGATGTTTCGGTATTTGACGGAGAAATAGGATATGAAGAATTTGCCAAGAATTTCGGTAATCATTCCGATTTATAATATCATGGAGTACCTGCCAAGATGCGTTCACAGTGTCACGGCGCAGACCTATCAAAACCTGGAGATTCTCCTGGTGGATGATGGTTCCACGGATGGAACGGGAGAGCTTTGTGATCAGTTGTCTCGTGAGGATTCCCGCATCAAGGTGCTTCACAAGGAAAACGGCGGCTCGTCTTCGGCAAGAAATGTAGGCTTGTCAGAGATGACGGGAGAATATGTTGGCTTTGTTGACAGTGATGATTTTATTGAACCTGACATGTATGAAAAGCTATATCGGGGCATGGAACAAACGGGTGCCTGCATTGCCCAGGTCGGGCGCGACGAGATTGACGAACAGGGGAAGCTGATGCCTGCCATTTGTACCCCGCCGAAGGAGGCAACGCGGATTTCCAGTAAGGATTTTCTAAGAGAGCTTTTGATGCACAGGGGGGACTGCTCCTTTTGCACGAAGCTGTTTCGGGGAGAGCTTCTGAAGGGACGGCAGTTCCCCATTGGGAAGCTGAATGAGGATTTCCATTTACTGGTACAGATGCTTGTGGACGGTGAGGAGATCCTATCCCTTCCAGACATTGGCTATCACGTATTTTACCGTGTGGGATCCAATTCCAGAAAAAAGGACAAAAATGAGTTTTCCCGCGTCTTTGCGGATTGCGTGGACAATGCGGATGAGGCGATGGAACACGTGGAAGAGCATTTTCCGGAGCTGAGGGACGTAGCTTTTCGCTTTGGCATTTTTCAGCGGCTGGAGTATTTGCTGCACATTCCCATTCCGCTGATGACAAAGGACAATACATTCTATCGGGCGGTGGTTAGATATTTGAGAAGGCACTGGCCTCAAGCCATGGGAAACAAGGTATTAACGAAGAAAAATAAGGTTTACGTAACCTTGTTTGCGATAATGCCGAAGGGGGTTCGGGTTTTACACCGTGATCTCGTGCTTCGGAGAAAGGAACGCTTTAGTGAGACACAGACATGATAAGCTAAGCAGGAAAGGATTGCTAAAGGGAATGGCTTTTGCCATGGCAACCTGTTTGCTGTTACATAGTTTTGGAAGCGTAGCCCATGCGGAGCAATATGAGTATCTTTATATGACAGGAGCTGCGGAGAGACAGAGCCTGATGGCTGAGCTGGAGCAGCTTGCAAACGAGCGAGACATGATGGCTGTCGTATATCTTAGCAAGGAGCTGGAGCTTCGAAGGGAGCCGTCCAAGAAGGCTGCCGCAGAGGCGGTTTTGCCGATAGGTCAGACGGTGTTTCTCATGGCGGCAAGCGAGGATGCCAATGAAAACCTTTGGATTAAAGTTCAAGCCTTGATGGGAGAGGAATGGAAGGAAGGCTGGCTTGAGAGACGCTACCTAGCCTGTTCGGATGAGAGATTTCTGACCTGGGAGGAAGCGTATCGTTCTCTTCTGAACGAGGGGAAATATTTAAGTGGCGCCGCTGAGGTGTCAGAGGACGTGGCATGCTTTCCTGAGAGTTATCAGGCGGCACTCATGGAACTGAAGAAAAAGCACCCGAACTGGATTTTCGTCCCTTCCTATGTTGGACTGGATTGGAATGAGGTGATTCGAAGGGAGCTAGAGGGAGGCAGGAGCCTTGTTCATAAATCCCTTCCTGCATGTACGAAGGAGGGCGCATACGATCAGGGCAATTGGTTTTATGCCTCAAAGGAAGTGCTGGAAAGATATATGGATCCTAGAAACGCTCTGGTGGAGGAGGCGATTTTTCAGTTTGAGCAGCTGACCTTTAACGATTCCTATCATACGCAGGCTGCGCTGGAAACCTTTCTGGCAGGCACCTTTATGAGCGCAGATAAACTGGTTCCAGGCACGGCCATGAGTTATCCGTTTTTACTGTTTGCCATTGCACAGGTGGAGGAAGTAAGAACTAGTCCGTTTCACCTGGCAGCACGCATTCTCCAGGAACAAGGCGCAGGGAACTCCCCATTGATTTCAGGTACCTATCCAGGCTATGAAGGGTATTATAATTACTTTAACATAGGTGCTACGGGAACCACGAATGCGGACGTCATCAAGAATGGTTTAGATTATGCGAAAGAGAATTGGAGTAATGCGAACGGACTTGGCGCATATAATGCATTGTTGGGTGGTGCTGAGTTTATTTCGTCCAAATACATTAGAAAAGGACAGGATACGCTTTATCTGCAAAAATTCAACGTGAATCCCAACGGCTATTATGCACTTTATAACCATCAATACATGCAGAACATATCTGCGCCTACAAGTGAGGCAAAGTCCATTTTTGATCAGTATAGTTCTGCGGGTACGGTAAATAGTCCTTTTGTATTCAAAATCCCTGTGTATGAAAACATGCCATTGACGGCTTGTGCCATGCCAAGTAGCTCCACGAATGCCGTTTTAGAGGTGCCATCCAGCTTTACTGGAACGGAAGTAATTGTGGATGGCGTAACTTATACCGCAAGAAATGATTCGAATTCTGGGAAGAGGCGATTGATCGTAACCCTTCCTGATGACAATGGGACGGAGGCCATGGCCGCAAAATGGGATGTGTCGACGGGAAACTTAATTCTTTATCGGTGGTTCTTGTCATATGCTAATGGAGCTTATGTTGTGGGAACCAGGCAGGAGGAAATTCACGCCGGAAGGCTGGATGGACCAGAAGCGCCTCAAGGCATCACGGCGAAAGCACCTTCCCGTCAGGGCGGAACGGATGGTAAAATATTCGGCGTGACGGTTGCCATGGAGTATGGGACGAAAGAGGATTTTAGTGACGCAAGGGCCTGCACGGGCAGTGAGATTACCGGCTTGGCGGCTGGTACATATTATGTTCGATTCCGCGAGACTGCGATTTCCAAGGCTGGGGCAGCAGCTGCCGTAATCGTTGAGGAGGGAAAGCCCTATGTCGACGCGAGCGCTCCTAAGCTAATTAGCGCAAATGCAGTGGAACAAGGAATTCAGGTTTGCTGGGATTCCAATGAGGGCGTGGAAAGATACATGATCTTCCGAAAGATCAAAAATGGAAAATGGACAAGGCTTGGAGATACCGCGGACAATACCTACACGGATCTTACTGCAGTGGCAGGTACGTTATATTATTATACGGTACGAGGCATAGATCAGGCAGGGAAATATGTGACAGCCTATGACACGACAGGCATAAGTGCCACCATTCCTGTTGTAAAGACGGCACCGAAGCTGATTGGCACCGAGGTGACGGCAGACGGTATCAGGGTTCTCTGGGAGAATAATCAGGGCGTTGCGGATTACTATGTTTTCCGAAAGACCATAGGAGGAAAATGGAATAAACTGGGAGTATCCTTGGGTAGCGAATATTTAGACACAACGCCGCAGGCCGGTATCGAGTATGTTTACACGGTACGAGGCCGAAATGGTTCAGGCGCTTATGTTACGGCATATGACACTCAGGGGGTCAGTGCAATTCTGGATTTGCATGAATAAGGAAATGATGGTATAATAGTATAGATTTTGTTTAAGATAAGCTGGAGAGAAGATATGGAAGAATTAGCAATTTTTGGCGGAACCCCCGTGAGAAAAGAGAAAATTTATTATGGAAGGCAGTGCGTTGAGCAGGATGACGTGGATGCAGTGGTTGCCACGCTGACGAGTCCTCTGATCACCTGTGGCCCGAGGGTGCAGGAGATGGAGAAAAGGCTCTGCGAGGTGACGGGAGCGAAATATGCCGTGGGCGTCAGCAACGGAACGGCAGCGCTTCATCTTGCAGCCATGGCGGCAGGCTTTGGCCCCGGGGATGAGGTAATCGTCAGCTCCATTACCTTTGCGGCCTCTGCAAACTGCGTGCGTTACTGCGGCGCAACGCCTGTGTTTGCAGATATAGAAAATGACACCTATAACATTGATCCCGAATGCATCAAAAAGCTCATCACGCCGAGGACGAAGGGCATTGTGGCCGTGGATTTTACGGGGCAGGCCGTGAAGCTGGATGAAATTCGCGCGATCTGTAAGGAACATGGCCTGATTTTGATCGAGGATGCGGCGCATGCCATTGGAACAAAGTACAAGGGGCAGCCCGTAGGCTCCCTTGCGGACATGACCTGCTTCAGCTTCCATCCCGTAAAGACTGTGACCTGCGGTGAGGGCGGGGCGATTACGACCAATGATGAGAAGCTCTATCGTCACCTGATGCGCCTTCGTACCCATGGCATCACTAGGGATATGAGCGAGATGGCGAATCCCTCCGATGCACTTTGGTATAACGAGCAGGTAGAGCTTGGATTTAATTATCGACTGACGGATTTTCAGGCTGCAATGCTGTGCAGTCAGCTAAAGAAGCTGCAGAAATTCTCTGACAGAAGAAAGGAAATTGCCGCCATTTACGACAAGGTCTTTTCTGAAATGCCTGAGATTCAGGTGCAAAGGGAAATTCCAGAGAGCGATACGACAAGACATCTTTACGTGCTTCGCCTTCACTTGGAGAAGCTGACGTGTAACCGCAGGCAGTTCTTTGACGCGCTTTATGCAGAGAACGTATGCCCGCAGGTTCATTACCTGCCAGTGTATTGGCATTCCTATTATGAGAAGCTTGGCTATCAGAAGGGGCTATGTCCGAATGCGGAGGCTTATTACGAATCCTCCATGAGCATTCCCTTGTATTACTCCCTGTCGGATGAAGAGGTTCAGGACGTCATTCACGCCGTGAAGAAGGTTATCGCATATTATCGCAGGTAGAAAATATGTCATTTGCGAGAGGCTTAGGGAGAAGGTAAATGGATGCAGGGTTGATGGCAAAAGAGTATCGGGACGAACAGGCGGGAATTTATCTAAGGCCGATTACGGACGAGGATACGAGCCTGATTGTCGCATGGCGTAACAGTGATGCCGTAAGGAGCCGATTTATCTATCGGGAGCCCTTTACGGAAGAGGGACATCGAAGCTGGCTGAAAAACATGGTGGAGACGGGCAAGGCCATTCAGACGATTGTCTGCGACCTGGAGACGGACAAGCCCTTGGGAAGTGTGTTTTTGCGCGACGTCGACAGAAAGCACAACAAGGCGGAATATGGTATTTTTCTAGGGGAAGCGCAGGCACGTGGACGCGGCGTCGGTACGGCAGCCGCGAAACTAATGCTTCGCTATGCATTTTGTGAAGAAAAGCTTCATCGCGTTTTCCTTCGCGTTCTGGCAGATAATGCACAGGCCATTCGAAGCTATGAAAAGGCAGGCTTTGTTCGCGAAGCATTTTTGCGGGAGAGTGTTTATTTAGAGGGTACTTACAATGACGTCATTCTCATGTCCGTTTTAGACTGGGAATGGCAGAAAGAACACGAAATCTGATAAGGATTGGGACAATGAAGAAAATAAGCTTTGTAATTCCCTGTTATCGGTCCGAACAGACCATTGGCCACGTTGTGGCGGAGATCGACGGAAAGATGCAGGAGATGAAGGAATTTGAATACGAGATCATTCTGGTAAATGACTCTTCGCCAGATCATACCCTTGAGGCACTTCGAAGCCTCTGC
>JAEEGG010004724.1_pt1 | contig 32871 bp, 25 predicted proteins | sample 9134161 | NCBI WGS metagenome assembly JAEEGG01 (sample SAMN16246543, study PRJNA631951) | gut metagenome | biome: gut microbiome; feature: rumen; material: CR-attached | host: Bos | place: Iran: Karaj | collected 2018-10 | reverse complement strand
TCGTGGTAATTCGTGTTTATATAATCTTTCACGCGAGGGGAGTTTATTTTTCCTCCTTTGCCGTTACCTTGATGAACTTGTAGCCCTTCTTGGCCTTGAGCTTCACCTCGGTGCCGGGCTCCAGTTGTTCAATCTTACCAGCCTCCAGCTGTTCGGCGGTAGCTTCAACGGGATCGGCTTCGCCCTCCTTGGTGGTCACCGTCATGTTCACGACGGGAGCGGGATCGAAGGTAAGGTCGACCTTTTCAACGAGCTGGAACAGGTTCGAGAAGCCGGTCTCGCCACCGTAGTCTTCGCTGTCGTCCTGGGCGATGGCCTTCACGGCGTAGAGGCCGGGAGCAAAGTCGAAGTCGGCAAGCTCGACGCCGTCGGCGCTGAGGGGCTGGCCCGTCTGCTCGTCGATCTTAAAGATCTTGACGTAGAAGTCCTGCTGCGGGGTGAGGGTCTTTTCCTCTACGGCGTCGTAGACGCTGATGAGTGCTGCGATCTGCTCCAGTGAGGTGTAATCCACGGCCTCATAGCCTTCGCCCTGCTCCTTCTTCCTCACGCGGAAGCGGGGCTGCTCCACGGTGCCGTCGCCCACCAGGACTGTCACATCCTCGCTGCCCATGTTGCGCACGATGACGTACTCAGCGGTAGCGTCGTAGGTGGGCATCAGGAACGTTGCCTCGGTGAAGAAGGTCTCGCCCTCCTCAGCGTTGGTGGTCACGTCGACAGCGTTGGACTCAATGTCAATGGTGATGTCGTCAATGAACAAGTAGAACTGATCATTGGAAGTATGGGCAATGGCAACATACTTTGCTCCGGCAGGGATGTCATAAGTATATTCCAAATATTCACTAGTGTATATGTTTGTACAAGTCACCTCGTTGCCCCATGTGAATGCAGTAGGATCATTTGTTGTTGTTGAATAACCAACCTTGAATGTTTCCGGATACGAGTTACTGTATCTGGCATAGTAGAAACTCATCGTGCCACCATCTGCAGCATCTATCTCAGGCGAAATGAGGTACTGAGGGGCACTCGCAGAATAATAGAAACGGAACATATTTGTGCCACCGTGTGTGGGAGAATAACCTGAATTGATTCCTGTGATTCCTGAGTTTGAATTGCAATTAGCCTTCGTCCAGTCTCCCAGGCCATCTTCGAAGCCTTGGGTAATCTGCGTCTGCGCCCAGGCGCCCGTCGCTGCGGTCAGTAGCAGCACGAGCAGTGATAATATCTTGTTTTTCATATTGTTCATATCTTTATCTTGTTTATACATTATATAATATACATGCGCGCGAGGAGGTTACTCCTTCGGTGTCTTCTTCACCTTGACCTTCTTGAACATATAGCCGTCGTTGGCGGTGAGCTTCACGGAGGAGTTGGCCTCCACGTCAGCAATCTTGCCATTCTCGTCGGGAGTAGCGGCCTGGTCGTCGATGGTGACGGTAGCCTTAGTGACAGGAGCGGGGCTGAGGGTGAGGGTGAAGGTGGGGTACTGAGCTATTTCCTTCGTAATAGGACTCTGGGTCAGTCCGGACAGCACGCTGGCCGGAATCTCGACCTTGACGTTGTCGATGATGTAACGCGTAGCTGTTTCGTTTTTGGCCAGGCTGAAGGAGATGGTCTGGAAGTTGTTCAGCCAATTGCCACCTTGCTGAGTCGTCTTCAAGCCGTCGCATTGTTCAGGCACTGTCATCTCGCCTGAGTTGAAAGGAGTCCAGTCATTACCAAAGGTGATAGTAGAATTTGGAATACCTATAGTATGCCAAATGTACTCGCTGGGCTCGTTCTGGCACTGGAGGTCGCACTCACCTGCATTGTCGGCCTTGTAGTCGAACGACACCTTGTACGGCGTGCCGGCAGGCAGCTCGTAGGGCAGGCGGACAAAGAACTGGGTATCCCAGGTGTCCACTTCATTACCTGTCGACAGTACTGCGATGGCCCTGGAGTCATCCACGCCAATGCCGTCTCTGATCTTGGCGTAATAAATGTTTCCGCTTCCTAAGGCATTCTCCTTGACGAAGAAGCACTGGAGGTCGGTGCCTTCCATGTCACCATTGACGATGATGTCGGTCCAAGAAATGGTGGAACGCACCACCTTGAGTGTGGTAACGAAAGTGGCGGTGTTGCCATTACGACCGATATACAGTTCGGTAGCATCCTGCGTCAGCACATACTCCTCTACCGCAGGGTTATCGGTCAAATTTGTGCGACCATTGATGCCCTCGGCGGTAGTGTAGAGCAACGTCTCATGGTCGGCGGCATAGATGGCTGCCTTCGCACTCTTCGAGTCGTCGGAGTTGTTAAAGCAAACGGCAATGGAGAGCTTGTCGCCCTTCTTGAATGAGCCCTCTGCCGGTTGGATTTTGAAATACTTACCATCGGCATAACTGTAATTGCTACTCATCTTGATGCCATTAATATCATCTACGTTGTTGTGGATCTTGACAATATCGGCCTCCACTGAGCTTGTACCCAATGTCAACGTGCCGACGGTTGCCGTCGCTCCGTTAAGTTCAAAGACCGTTTCATCATCGGCCCACGCGCCCGTCACTGCCGTTATCAGCAGCCCGAGCAGAGTTAATAGTCGAAATCTTTTCATACTTGTTTTGATTTTGTTATTAATAATATATAATGTGAATTTATAATTTGCTTATAACCGTGCGGCGGCACGCTGGCGCAGCTCCAGGTTATGGCGAACCTCGCGAACAATGACGTCGTTCTTCGTCTTGATCTCATCGCCCTGACTGATGTAGCGCCACAAAACTACCGCCAAGAGCACCACGAGCACCAAGACGGCGACGGAGAGCAGAATGATAATTGATGTTGTCATAAGCTAATAGTCCTTTTTTTTTGTTCGTTATTTGACGGCAAAGATAGGGGAAAAAAATGGTATTTGCAATAGCTCGGACAATTTTATCATATATATCGGACAATTTTATCAGTCCTATTAACGGAAATTCAACCTCCATTAACGGAAATTCAACCTCCATTAACGGAAATTCAACCTCAAGAAACTCACAATTTTTGGGAAACGCCCCTGATTTTTGGGAAACAAACGTTATTTTTTGAAACAAATGGATGGTTTTTCTGAAACGAAAGGCTTGCTTTTTTCTAGAAACGAATTATCTGTTTTTTCTTAGAAACGAATTATCTGTTTTTTCTTAGAAACGAATTATCCTAATTGATCCTAATTTTGTCCACGAATTTTTCTAATTAATATTTCTCTAGAAACGCGCTCGGCTTTGCCGCTTTCTTGCGCTCCATAGGTGCTCAGGCGCTTCGCGGAGGTCTTGCAAAGAATTATACTAATTATTATATTCTGCGATGATGAAAATATAATTAAGAAAAATTCGTGGATAAAATTCGTTTTAATTATTCAAATTCGTTTCTTAAATATCACATTCTCTTAGTTTCTTAAAAAACGAATTCGTTTCTTAAGACAAGCGGTTTGTGCTTACTCCTTGAGCCGGAGGGCGTTCTCGCGGAACACGGTGGGCGACATGCCGAAGTAGCGGCGGAAGCAGAGGCTGAAGTAGTTGTGGCGGGTGAAGCCGCTGTCGGAGGCTACCTGCACGATGCTCAGCTCGGGCTGCTTGATGAGCAGCATGGCGGCATGCTCCAGGCGCTGCTGCTGGACGTAGTTCGAGATGCTGTTGTGCCCGCTATGTGAGAAGGCGGCGCTGACGCGGTCCTTCGGCAGCTGGAAGCGTTCGATGATGGCCTGGCGCCCGAACGCGGGGTCGAGGTATAGCTGCTCGCGCACGATGACGTCGTTGATGCGCTGGAACAGCTGCTCTTCCTCAGAAAAGTCGCCTTGAATGAAGCCATCCTCATCGCTGGTTGGGCGGGTCTGCTTGTGCTTCAGTGCCTCGGCAAGCTGCAGCGCCAGCACGCGGTTCTTGCGACTGGCGATGTGGTGCTTGCAGATATAGACGAAGGCCAGAACCGTGACGCCTATCAGCAGCAGAAGGATGTAAAGTATGTGTTGCATACCGCGTTGATAATAGCTAATTTTTTTTTCCTTCGCTCGGGAAACGTGTGTTTTCTAACAAAAAACACGCTTCTGCGTGCAAAGATACAACTTTATTTTGTTATTCTCCACTTTTTTTCAAAATTTTAGAAGAAATCCTCGACAATATCCGTGGGCGTGCAGCGTTATTAAGGTAATGACAGGTCTGAGTATAGTGGTGCCCGTATACCGGGTGGAGAGGACGCTGGCGCGATGTGTACAGAGCATTGTGGACCAGAAGGTGGCCGACTGCGAGGTGATCCTCGTCGACGACGGCTCGCCCGACGGCTGTCCGGCGATGTGCGACGACTGGGCCCGCCGCTACGACTGTATCACCGTGATACACAAGGAGAACGGCGGACTGAGCGACGCCCGTAACGCCGGCATCGCAGCGGCGACGAAGGACTACGTGACGTTCGTCGACTCCGACGACTTCCTGTCGCCGGACACGCTGGCACCGCTGATGGCGCTGCTGGCGGAGCACGCGGACTACGACATCGTGGAGTATCCGATATGCATGGACCGTGGCGGCGATGACCAGTCGGTGACGACGTTCCGACCGCAGGCATACACCGACAGAAAGCGCTACTGGCTGGCAGAGCAGGCGTACAACCACACCTACGCGTGTAACAAGGTGTTCCGCCGGACGCTCTTCTTTGCAGAGACCTCCGCGAAGCGCCTGAGCACCCACGGAGCGCAAGAAAGCGGCATAGCCGAGCGCGGCGACGTCCGCTTCCCCGTGGGACGGGCCTTCGAGGACATCGCCACGCTGCCGGCGCTGCTGGAGCGGGCACGGACGGTGGCGGTGACGGACATCGGGATGTACCACTACTGCGTGAACCCCGACGGCATCACGATGACCGCCGGCGGCAGGGAGTGGGAGCAGCTGCTCGACGCCCACCTGCAGGTCGTCGGCCGCATGGGCATGGAAAGCGTCGCGGAGCAGGTGTACTACATGACCGTCGTGAACATCCAGCTGCAGACGTACAAGCTGACGCACCGCCCGCCACGGCTGGAGACGAGGCACGTCAGCCGCTGGTGGCGCATGGAGACGCCGGTGATGTGTGCGAAGGCCGCCTGCCTGAACATCATCGGCATGAAGGCCCTCTGCCGCCTCGTCAATGCCCTCGCGCCGAACAGGTAGGAAACGCATTTCTCGTTTCATCGTAAGAAATGTCACAAAAGAAAAAGCCGGAAGCACAACACTTCCGGCTTTCTCCGTATAATAATAAAAGAAATTACAGCTTCGGACCTGCAGCGACCATCGGGGATGCTCGTTGCTTTCGGTCCTAATTACAATTTCGGACCTGCAGCGACCAGAGCCTTACCGGCCTCGTTGCCCTCGTACTTCTTGAAGTTCTTGATGAAGCGGGCAGCCAGATCCTCGGCCTTCTTGTTCCACTCAGCAGCGTCAGCATAAGTGTCGCGAGGATCGAGGATAGCGGGATTCACGTTGGGCAGAGCCGTGGGAACCTCGAAGTCGAAGTAAGGAATCTTCTTGGTCTCAGCCTTCAGGATAGCACCATCGAGGATAGCGTCGATGATACCACGTGTATCGGGGATAGAGATACGCTTGCCGGTACCGTTCCAACCAGTGTTCACGAGGTAAGCCTTAGCACCGCTCTTCTCCATCTTCTTCACGAGCTCCTCAGCGTACTTGGTGGGGTGCAGCTCGAGGAAGGCCTGACCGAAGCAAGCGCTGAAGGTCGGCGTGGGCTCGGTGATGCCGCGCTCGGTACCAGCCAGCTTAGCGGTGAAGCCAGAGAGGAAGTAGTACTTGGTCTGCTCCGGAGTCAGGATGCTGACAGGAGGCAGCACGCCGAAAGCGTCGGCGCTGAGGAAGATAACGTTCTTAGCCTCGGGACCAGCGCTCTTGCCGTTGACCTTCTGGGCAATCTTCTCGATGTGGTTGATGGGATAGCTGACGCGGGTGTTCTCGGTCACGCTCTTGTCGGCGAAGTCGATCTTGCCAGCCTCGTCAACGGTGACGTTCTCGAGGAGGGCGTCGCGCTTGATGGCACCATAGATGTCAGGCTCGTTCTCCTTAGAGAGGTTGATGACCTTAGCGTAGCAACCACCCTCGAAGTTGAACACGCCCTCGTCGTCCCAGCCGTGCTCGTCGTCGCCGATGAGCAGACGCTTCGGATCGGTAGACAGCGTGGTCTTACCGGTACCAGACAGACCGAAGAAGATAGCGGTGTTCTTACCCTCCATATCGGTGTTGGCAGAGCAGTGCATGGAAGCGATGCCCTGCAGGGGGAGGTAGTAGTTCATCATAGAGAACATACCCTTCTTCATCTCACCACCATACCAGGTGTTGATGATGCACTGCTCGCGAGAAGTAGTGTTGAAGGCAACGCAGGTCTCAGAGTTCAGACCCAGCTCCTTGTAGTTCTCAACCTTTGCCTTCGAAGCATTGTAGATGACGAAGTTAGGCTCGAACGACTCCAGCTCCTCAGCGGTGGGCTGGATGAACATATTCTTCACGAAGTGAGCCTGCCAGGCCACCTCGACGATGAAACGGACACGCAGACGGGTAGCCTCGTTGGCACCGCAGAAAGCGTCGACGACATACAGATCCTTGTTGCAGAGCTCCTTGATGGCGATTTCCTTAACGGTCTTCCAGACCTCCTCGCTCATGGGGTGGTTGTCGTTCTTGTACTCCTCAGACGTCCACCATACCTTGTCCTCGCTCTGTGCATCCTTCACGATGTACTTGTCCTTAGGCGAGCGGCCGGTGTAGATACCGGTCATCACGTTAACAGCATTCAGCTCGGTGTTCTGACCCTTGTCGAAACCGGTCAGACCAGCTTTTGTCTCTTCCTCAAAGAGGAACTCATACGACGGATTGTGGGCAATCACCTTCGAACCGGTGATACCGTACTGTGTCAAATCTAACTTTGCCATAATTAATTTACTATTTAGCTATATGTACTTTACTAATTTGGCTGCAAAGATACTGATTTTAAGTGAGAAAAGAGGAAAGGGAAAAGAGAAAAGTGCTGAAGTTTAAGGTTTTTTTAATACAAATCAAGAAAAATAAATGTCAGTCTTACACTTTTGCAAGACTGACATGACATTTTTGTTATCAGGAAATGGGGAACGGTCACTCGCTGAGCAGCTCCTCGATCTTCTGGTGGAGCTCGTCGCCGCGCAGGTCCCTGGCGACGATGATGCCATCCTTGTTGATGAGCACGTTGGCGGGGATGGCACGGACGTTGTAGAGTCTGGCACCCTCGGAGTCCCAGCCCTTGAGGTCGCTCATCTGCGGCCAGCCCATCTTCATCTCGTGGATGGCCTCGTGCCACGGCTCATGTTCGTTGTCGAAGGAGACGCCCACCACCTGGAGGCCAACGTCCTGGAAGTCGAGCCATGTGCGCAGCACGTTGGGCATCTCGGCACGGCAGGGACCGCACCACGAAGCCCAGAAATCGACGAGCACCAGACGGTACTTACCGACGTAGTCGCTGAGGCGGACCATCTGACCATCCTCGACGCCGGGCATCACGAGGTCGATATACTTCTCGCCGACGGCCGTGGCCTTCGAGGCCTCGCGTTGCTTCATGATGGCCTTGTAGGCGGGGTACTGCGGCTGTTTCTCGCCGAGGAGCTTCAGCAGCTCCTCGCGATCAGCGTCGCTGAAGTCCCCGTAACAGGCGCCGAAGATCATGTCGCTGATGGCCGACGGCACATGGGTGACGATGAAACTCTTGTTATACGCTTTCAGCTCCTGGTTCAGGGAGTCCAGCGTGCGCTGCGCAGCCTCACGGGCCTCAGGAGCGGCCGACTGGTCGTGGGCCACCTGCCACGGACGGTCCATCTTCTCGGAGAAGGTGTTCCAGCCCGCGACGTAGTTCTCGTAGAGCTGCTGGCTGGGACCGCCCTTGACGACGGTGGTCTCGCTGCCCTTGAGGGTGATGACGGCCTTGATGGGCGCGTTCTCCAGCACGACGAGGGCCATGCCGACGGGCTTGCCGCCGTGGATGGGCATGAGGTAGCGGACGGTACAGCCCTCGACGGAGCCTTTGAAGCGGAACTGTCCGTTCTTCACGTAGGCAGAGTCGACGGGGACCATCGACACACCACCCATCTGGCAGAGGTAGACGGTGTCGCCGTCCTGTGTCCCTTCGGCCTTACCGGTGATGGTGTAACCCTTGTCCGACTGTCCGCAGGCCACGAGCAGACAGATGCTGCTCAGTATAAACAGTAGTTTCTTCATATACTCTAACTTCAAGTTTATTTTAACCACGAATTTCACGAATTACGCGAATTTATAATACCACGCGCAGACAAAATTCGTTTAATTCGATAAATTCGTGGTTGTTTAATTAATGTGCAGTTGTAATCTCTAACTTCTCCTAAATCAGGTGTAGTGTACCCATGAGGTAGACCAGGCCGAAGCCGAGGACCATCGAGATGATACCCATGACGATACCCATCTTAGCCATGTCCTTCTGCTGGACGAAGCCCGTGGCGAAGGCCAGAGCGTTCGGCGGCGTGGAGATGGGCAGGATCATGGCACTGGAGGCGGCGATGGCGACGCCGATGAGAACGGTGGGCGTGCCGCCGATGGGGGCGAGCTTGTCGCCCATGGCACCGCAGACGATAGCCAGGATAGGCATCAGCAGGGCTGCCGTGGCCGAGTTGGAGATGAAGTTAGACAGGGCGTAGCAGATGGCACCGCCGAGGAGCAGGATGAGCAGCGGCGAGAACTCGCCGAAGGGGATGCTGGCAACGGCATTCTCTGCCAGTCCCGACTTGTTGAGGCCGTAGCCGAGGGCGAAGCCGCCGGCCACCATCCAGATGACGCTCCAGTTGATCTGCTCGAGGTCGCGCTTGTTGATGACACCCGTCAGGGCGAAGACGGCAAACGGTATCATGGCCACGGTGTAGGAGTTGATGCCCGTCACGCTGTCAAGGAGCCAGAGTGCTACGGTGAGGAAGAACGTGACGATGACGACATTGGCGTGGAAGCCTTTCTGCATACCGCCCTCGATGTTCAGCTCGATACGCTTCTGTGTGAAGGGGAATGTGCTCAGCAGTATGCGCCAGCTGATGAACAGCAGGACGATGACCAGTGGGAACATGAACATCATCCACTGTCCGAAGCCCAGGCCGAGGTTCAGCCCCTCGGGGTCGTTGAGGTACTTCAGGGCGATAGTGTTCGGCGGTGTGCCGATGGGGGTGCCCATACCGCCGAGGTTCGCTGCCACGGGGATGGACATGGCCAAGGCGATGCGACCCTTGCCCTCGGGGGGCAGCTGGCGGAACACCGGCGTGAGGAACGTCAGCATCATGGCTGCCGTGGCGGTGTTGGAGACGAACATCGAGAAGAGGCCCGTGATGAGCAGGAAGCCCAGGAGCACCATCTCGCTACGCGTGCCAAAGGGCTTCAGCAGCACCTTCGCCAGCTGGGCGTCGAGACCCGTCTTCGTGGCGGCGATGGCCAGCACGAAACCGCCGATGAACAGCATGATGACCGGGTCGGCGAACGTGGCCATGACACCTTTGTAAGAGAGCAGCTGGCCTACCTCCTCCTCGTTGACCATCGGCAGGATGCCGCTGTCTGTCGTGAACAGGAGCATCAGCACGATGATGGCCACCGACGTGGCCCACGACGAGACAATCTCCAAGATCCACATCAGCGTGGCAAAGGCGAAGATGGCGATGATACGCTGCTGGATGACGGTGAGGTTCTGGATGCCGAACCACTCGCTCGGCATATTCCACAACAGCAGGGTGACGATGGCCACGATAGCAATCTTGACGAACCGCTTCATCGTGTTCGACGGGTGGTACTTATGCTCGTGGCGGAACTGTCGGGCTGCATCTACGATATGCAGACTTCTGTAATTACTAATCATTGTTGATTTTTATGGTTTTTAATATTGTCGTTCGGTATTCAAAATTCGGGTGCAAAGGTACGAAATAGTTGAGAGTTGAGCGTTGAGAGCTGACAGTTTTTTGAATATCACCTGTATAAAAAACGCAAAAACAACCCCCGTCGTTGCTCACGACGGGGGCGATTGTCAAGTGGAGTTTGCAATTTTACTGGACGGTCCAGATGTCGTTGGTCTCCAGCAACTCGGTGAAGTTGTGGTACTTCTTCTGGGCAGAGACCTCCTCGAGCTGGGCGTAGACGGCGTCGTTGTAGGTCGGCGCGTCGACGTCGCGGATGACGCCGAGGGCGATGGGGAAGCCATCCTCGGGAGTCATCAGGGCAAGCTTCAGCTGCAGGGTGTTGTCCTGACAGTGGGCATCGTGGACGAGGACGTCGTCGAGGGTGTAGCCGTCCTTGCCGATCTCGACGACCTTCAGGCCGAAGCCCTGCTGGACGAGACCGAACTCGTTGTTCTCGCCGAAGACGAGCTTCTCGCCGTGGCGCACGTAGATGGCGTTCTTCTTACGGCCCTCGTTGTTGTAGACGATGTCGTGACAGTGGTCATTGAAGATGACGCAGTTCTGCAGCACCTCGGTGACGCTGGCACCCTTGTGCTTATAGGCTGCCTGAAGCACCTCGACGGTACCCTTGGCATCGGTGGCCACACAGCGGGCGAAGAAGTGTCCGCGGGCGCCGAAGCAGAGCTCAGCGGGACGGAACGGGTCCTCGACGGTGCCGTAGGGGCTCGACTTAGAGACGAAGCCACGGGGTGAGGTGGGGGAGTACTGACCCTTCGTCAGACCGTAGATGCGGTTGTTCAGGAGGATCATGTTCAGGTCGATGTTACGACGGTTGGCGTGAATGAAGTGGTTACCACCGATGGCCAGTCCGTCGCCGTCGCCGGAAATCTGCCACACGGTGAGGTCGGGGTTGGCGACCTTCGCACCGGTAGCGATGGCAGCGGCACGACCGTGGATGGTGTTCATACCGTAGGTGGCCATGTAGTGGGGCAGACGGCTGGAACAGCCGATGCCGCTGATAACTGCCACGTTCTCAGGGGCTACGCCAATCTCGGCCATAGCCTTATGAAGTGAGGCCAGGAAGAAGTGGTCGCCACAACCCGGGCACCAACGGGGCTGGCCTTTCTTAAAATCTTGTGCTGTATAACTCATAATAGTTTACTTCTTTAAAATGTCCTCGAATGCGTTCACTAACTCTTCTACAACGAATGGCTGACCCTTTACCTGATTGAACTGGTAAGGGACGAAGCCATCGACCTTCATGCGGAGGTAGGCAGCCAGCTGACCCATGTTCTGTTCGGCCACAACGACCTTCTTGTACTTAGAGAGGACCTCCGCGGTGTTCGCGGGCAGGGGGTTCAGGAACTTGAAGTGGGCCTGTGCCACTTTTTTGCCTGTTGCACGCAGTTCGTCCATAGCCGAGTGGAGATGACCGTAGGTAGAGCCGAAGCCTACGATGAGCAGGTCGGCATCGTCGACATCGCCACTGACCTCGAGGTCGGGTACCTGGATCTTTTCGATCTTCTGCTGGCGCAGACGCGTCATCAGGTCGTGATTCTCGGGATTGGTGGAGATGGCACCGGTCTGGTTGTCCTTCTCCAGTCCGCCGAGGATATGTGCGAAGCCCTCGCGACCGGGCACAGCCCAGTAGCGGGTGCCGTTCTCAGCACGCATATACGGTGTCCACTTACCCTTCAGCTCCTCGGGAACGTACGGGGGATTGATGGCGTCGAGCTTCGTGATGTCGGGCAGCTTGAAGGCGCCGGAGCCGTTGGCTACGAAGGCATCGGTGAGCAGGACAACGGGCGTCATGTGCTCGAGGGCAATCTTACAAGCCTGGTAGGCGGCGTCGAAGCAGTCGGTGGGGCTGGTGGCGGCCAGCACGGGCATGGGACTCTCACCGTTACGGCCGAAGAGGGCCTGCAGCAGGTCGGTCTGCTCGGACTTTGTGGGCAGGCCGGTGGCGGGACCGCCGCGCTGCACGTCGAGGACGACGAGCGGCAGCTCCATGATGACGGCGAGGTTCATGGCCTCGGACTTCAGGCAGATGCCAGGGCCGGAGGTCGACGTGACGCCGAGGGCACCGGCGAACGAGGCACCGAGGGCCGACGAGCAGCCGGCGATCTCATCCTCGCACTGGACGGTGATGACGCCGCACGACTTGTGCTTCGACAGCTCGTGGAGCACGTCGGTGGCAGGGGTGATGGGGTAGGAACCGAGGTACAGCTTCAGACCGGCCTTCTCGGCAGCGGCGATGAAACCGTAGGCGGTAGCCTTGTTACCGGTGATGTCCATATAGCGGCCGGGCTCCTTCACCTTCGACTCCACGCGGTAGACGCTGGTCGTCGAGGAGTGGGTGTTGTGACCGTAGTCCCAGCCGGCCTGGATGACCTTGATGTTGGCCTCGGCGATGGCGGGCTTCTTGGCGAACTTCTCCTTTAGGAAGTTGGCCACGAGGTTCAGGTCGCGGTCGAAGAGCCAGCAGACGAGTCCGAGGGCGAACATATTTCTACATTTCATCATCGCCTTCATGTCCATGCCAGTGTCGGCCAGACAGTCCTTGACCATCGTGGTCAGCGGGCACTGGATGACGCGGTCGGGGTCGATGCCCATCTCGCCGAGGTAGTCCTCGCTCTTGAACTGTGCCTTCTCCAGGTCCTTCGGACCGAAGGAGTCGGTGTCGATGATGATCGTCGCACCGGGCTTGGCGTAGCGGTACTGTGTCTTCAGTGCAGCGGCGTTCATGGCCACGAGGACGTCACACTTGTCGCCAGGGGTGTAGACCTTTCCGGCGCCGATGTGTACCTGGAATCCCGAGACACCCGTCAGCGAACCTTGCGGGGCGCGGATGTCGGCGGGATAGTCGGGGAATGTTGAGATGCCATTGCCAACGGTGGCACTGACAGTAGAAAAAATGTTTCCGGCCAACTGCATACCGTCGCCGGAGTCACCTGAGAAGCGGACCACAACCTGGTCAAGCTCCTTCACTTCCAATTGTTCTGCCATAATCTATAGTGTTTGCGTAAACATTTTCAAAAAACGCCTGCAAAAGTACCTATTTTTTATGACACGACAAAGAATTATCGAATAAAAATGCATTTTCACCCTTATTTTCGTGATAAAGGTGAATAAAGATACGAAAAAAAGAGAAAATGGAGCCTATTCGCCATTCATGAGCGTTGCATACAGCTCTTTCATGCCCTCGGAGGCTCCCTTCTGTATCTGCTGGACCCGGTCGCCGGCGGAGATGGGGTTGGGGTCGATGAGGTAGACGGGCGTTGAGGGACGGGCATAGTAGAGGAGGCCTGCAGCAGGGTAGACGGCCAGTGAGGTGCCGATGATGATGAGGATGTCGGCCTTCTGAACCTCGTCGGCTGCCACGGTGATGTTGGGCACTGCCTCGCCGAAGAACACGATGAACGGGCGCAGCAGTGAGCCGTCGCCAGCCTTCGTGCCGGGCGTAATCTCGCAGTTGTCGGGCGTCAGCGTCTGCTGGTAGCGCGGGTCGTCGACATCGCGGCTGGAGCAAACCTTCATCAGCTCGCCATGCAGATGGATGACCTTCGACGAGCCGGCCTGCTCGTGCAGGTTGTCGACATTCTGCGTCACCACCGTCACGTCGTACTTCTCCTCGAGCTTGGCCACCAGACGGTGTCCCTCGTTGGGCTTCACGCCCCAGCACTTCTTACGGAGCATATTGTAGAAGTTCGTCACCAGCGTGGGGTCGGCTTCCCACCCTTCGTGGGTGGCCACCTTCGCTACCGGGTACTCCTCCCACAGTCCGTCGGCGTCGCGGAAGGTTTTCAGGCCACTCTCCACCGACATACCGGCACCAGTCAAAACCACAATCTTTTTCATAGGCAAATTGTTAAATTTGGTGCAAATATACAACTTAAAACCTAACATAAAGACACAAAGACACAAAGATTAAGTTAAAAAAAGAAAAACCTTTGCGACTTTCTGTCTTTGTGTACCATATTTTATATACCTTTGCGCCGATTTTCGAAAATTTACACATTATTATTAAGAGAACAAGCATGGATAAAGTAAGTTATGCCTTAGGTTTGGGCATCGGTCAGCAGTTGGCACAGATGGGTGCATCGGAGCTGAACATCGATGATTTCGCCCAGGCCATCAAGGACGTCATCAACGGCAGCGAACTGAAGGTTCAGCTCCGTGAGGCACAGCAGATTGTACAGGATTATTTCGCTAAGCAGGAAAAGAAGATCAACGCCCAGCGTGCTGAGCAGGGTAAGGCCCAGAAGGAAGCTGGTGAGAAATATCTGGCAGAGAATGCCAAGAAGGAAGGTGTGGTCACCACGAAGAGCGGCCTGCAGTACAAGGTGCTCCAGGAGGGTAAGGGCAAGCAGCCCACAGCCAAGGACACCGTGATGTGCCACTACGAGGGCTTCCTCATCGACGGTACCGTCTTCGACAGCAGCGTACAGCGCGGCGAGCCCGCCACGTTCCCCCTGCAGCAGGTGATTGCCGGCTGGACGGAGGGTCTGCAGCTGATGAAAGAGGGTGCCAAGTACCGTTTCTTCATCCCCTACCGTCTGGGTTACGGCGAGGGCGGTGCCGGTGCATCGATTCCTCCCTTCGCTACCCTCATCTTCGACGTGGAGCTGATTCAGGTCATCTAATCATCATAACGTGATAACGATATAACGTTATACCGAAATAAAGTCTTAACAATAAATAAAACAACAACAATGAAAAAGTTAGTTATTGTAGCCCTTGTGGCTATCATCGCTGTAGGCTTCGCTGCCTGCGGCAACCAGACTCCCAAAGCAAACCTTAAGTCGGATGTTGACTCGATGAGCTATGCCATCGGTATGTCTCAGACCCAGGGTCTGAAGGATTACCTCGTCAACCAGCTGGGTATCGACACCGCCTACATGGCAGACTTCATCAAGGGTCTCAACGAGGGTGCCAATGCCGGTGATAACAAGAAGAAGTCGGCTTACTATGCTGGTATCCAGATTGGTCAGCAGATTGGTAACCAGATGATGAAGGGTATCAACCGCGAGGTCTTTGGCAGCGACTCTACGAAGACTATCTCCCTGAAGAACTTTATGGCTGGTTTCATCAGCGGTACCACTGGCAAGGGTGGTCTGATGACGATGGACTCTGCACAGGTCATCGGTCAGCGCCTCATCCAGAGCGTCAAGGCCAAGGAGCTTGCCAAGACCTATGGTCCTAACAAGGAAGAGGGTGAGAAGTTCCTCGCTGCCAACGCTAAGAAGGATGGTGTGAAGACCCTGCCCAGCGGTGTCCAGTACAAGGTCATCAAGGAGGGTACCGGTGCTATCCCCTCTGACACGTCGCTGGTGAAGTGCCACTACGAGGGCCGTCTGCTCAACGATACCGTCTTTGACAGCTCGTACAAGCGTGGTGAGCCCATCGTGCTCCGTGCCAACCAGGTCATCAAGGGTTGGACTGACGCTCTCGTCAACATGCCCGAGGGTTCTATCTGGGAGGTGTACATTCCTCAGGAGCTGGCTTACGCCGAGCGTGAGCAGGGCGACATCAAGCCTTTCTCTATGCTGATTTTCAAAATCGAACTCATCGAGGCTAACACCAAGCGTTAATCATGAAGAAGATCATCGTTATTACAGCACTCGCTCTCGTAGCGGGTGCTGCTTTTAATAGTATCGAGGCCAAGAAAAAGAAGGTCGTAGCCACTCCTGTGGCCGCTCCCGTTATCCTCACTACAGGCTCTGACTCCGTCAGCTATGCTGCCGGTATGGCCGTCACCAGTGGACTCGTCAGCTATCTCGCCAGCCAGCATGGTGTTGATACAGCTTATATGGCCGACTTTATTCGCGGTTTCAAGGAGTTCATTGACAATACCGATCCCCGCATAAAGGCTTATGCCGCCGGTCTTGAGATTGCCGGTCAGGTGCAGGGCCGTATGCTGTCAGGTATGACTAAGGAGTTTACCGACACCCCCGACTCCATCATCCCCGCATTGCTCTACCGCGGTTTCACCGATGCTCTGACGGGTGACACGACACACTTCAGTCAGGCTGCTGCCGAGGCCTTCTTCCAGGGAAAGCAGCAGTCTAACAAGGCTGCCAAGGAAGAGCGCCTCTACGGTCCGAACCGCGATGCTGGCATCAAGTTCCTCGAGGAGAATGCTAAGAAGGACGATGTCATCGTCACGCCTAGCGGTCTGCAGTACAAAGTGCTCGTTAAGGGTGAGGGACAGGTACCCCAGCCTTCTGACAAGGTGATGGTCAACTATGAGGGCCGTCTCATCGATGGCACCGTCTTCGACGCCTCTGCCAAGCATGGCGACAAGCCCGCCGAGTTCACCCCCACACAGGTTATCAGAGGCTGGACTGAGGCGCTGACCATGATGCCCGTCGGTTCTAAGTGGCAGCTCTACATCCCGCAGGAGCTGGCCTATGGCGAGCGCAATGCCGGACAGATTAAGCCTTACTCTGCCCTGATCTTCGACGTGGAGCTGGTTGGTATCGTCGGTCAGCCGACGGAGACACCTGCCGCCGAGCCGAAGGCGACCAAGACGACTAAGAAGAGTGCTAAAAAGTAACACTTTTCACAGCTCAATCATCAAGTGTGCCACAAAAATGGCACACTTTTTTGTTTTTTTCTGCCCTTTTTGTTGCATAATTCAGTAGAAATGCTTACTTTTGCTGACAAATTGTAACGAAAACTACCAGCAAATGGAAAAAATCGACAATCTCGACAAGAAAATCCTGAGCATCTTGTCAAAGAACGCCCGCATACCGTTCAAGGACGTGGCGGCAGAGTGTAACGTGTCGCGTGCGGCCATCCACCAGCGTGTGCAGCACCTCATTGAGGCTGGCGTCATCACCGGCAGCGGCTTTGACGTCAATCCGAAGAGTCTGGGCTACTCCACCTGTACCTATGTAGGTATCAGCCTCGAGAAAGGCTCTATGTACAAGAATGTGGTCGAGGAGCTGCAGCATATCCCCGAGGTTGTGGAGTGTCACTTCACCACCGGTCCCTACACCATGCTTGTGAAGCTCTACGCCCGTGACAACGAACAGCTGATGGAGCTGCTCAACGGTCGTCTGCAGGGCATCCATGGTGTGATGTCCACCGAGACGCTCATCTCGCTTGAGCAGAGTATCAAGCGCGAGATTCCCGTACATGTGGATTGAGAAAAGAAGATGAAGCAGTTTGATTTGCAGTCGCACGTCGACGACGTGTACAGCCAGTTCCCCGCTGCGGAACACCGTCCCGTGATTGGCATCACTGGCAATTACAAAGACCTTTGCTGTACCCTTGGTAACGGCTACTACCAGTCGGTCATTGCGGCTGGGGGTGTACCAGTTGTTATACCGCCATCGGCCGACCGTCATGTGTTAATGAACACGCTCGACCAAATCGATGCCCTGATTCTCAGCGGCGGCGGAGACTTCAACCCCCTATGGTGCGGTGAGGAACCAATACCCGCGCTGGGAGGCATCAATAAGGAACGTGACCTGCCGGAGCTGCTTCTGACGCGACTGGCCTACAACCGGCAGCTGCCTATCCTCGGTATCTGCCGGGGCATCCAGACGCTGGCTATTGCCTTGGGAGGCAAGGTGGCGCAGGATATTGGAGTGGAAAGAGGAGAGAGGAGAGAGGAGAGAGGAGAGAGAAAAGCGGAGAGCGTGAAGCACTCGCAGGATGCTGACCGTTCTGAACCTACCCATTCCGTCAGTATCGAAGAGGGTTCCACCTTATTTAATATATATAAGGATGAGATACTCCCCCTACAGTCGGAGGGGGCTGGGGGGAGGTTCTACGTCAACTCCTTCCACCATCAGGCGGTCAGCGACTCTGGCGAAAAGCTGCGCGTCGTCGCCACCGCCCCTGACGGCGTCATTGAGGCTGTTGAGAGCACGGAGTATAAGAGTGTCCTTGGCGTACAATGGCATCCGGAGTGTTTGGGTGACAGCGGACAGCCTCTGTTCCAGTGGCTTGTTGCTGAGGCCCGTGCGTACCGGGAGGCGTGCAACCTCCATGACCGCGTGCTGACCCTTGATACCCATTGTGACACGCCGATGCTCTTCCCACAGGGCGTTCATTTCGAACAGCGTGATTCCCGTATTCTCGTCGATCTGCACAAGATGACGGAAGGCCGTCAAGATGCCACGATCATGGTGAGCTACCTGCCGCAACCCAAGGATGGTAAGACTTTCCCGGAGATGGTGCCTTTCGATGTCGCAGGTCCCACGGCCTATGCTGATCTCATCTTCGATAAGATTGAACAGATTGTCAGCGAGAATGCCGACTATCTCGCGCTGGCCCGTACCCCCGCCGATCTTCTTGTCAACAAGCAGCAGGGCCGTAAGTCCATCATGCTCGGCATTGAGAACGGACTGGCCCTTGACGGACGGATAGAGAATGTGAGACACTTCGCCGACCGCGGGGTGGTCTATATCACCCTCTGCCACAACGGCGACAACGACATTTGCGACTCCGCTCGCGGTAGCCAGACCCATGGCGGTGTCAGCGACTTCGGCCGTGAGGTCATCGGCGAGATGAACCGTCTGGGCTTGATGGTCGACCTCAGCCATGCCTCCGAACAGTCGTTCTACGATGCCTTGGACATCTCAAAGACACCCATTGTCTGCAGCCACTCTTCCTGTAGGGCTCTTTGTGACCATCCCCGTAACCTCACCGATGACCAGATGCGCCGCTTGGCGGCCGCTGATGGTGTCATGCAGGTGACGCTCTACAACGGTTTCCTGGTCAAGGACGGCGAGGCTACCATCCTCGACGCCATGCAGCATCTGGAGCACGCTATCAGCGTGATGGGCATCGACCACGTGGGCTTGGGCACCGACTTCGATGGCGACGGCGGCATCCGCGGGCTGCGTGACTCGTCGGAACTGCTTCAGTTCACTCGCCAGCTTCTTTGCCGACGCTTCTCTGAGGATGATATCCGTAAGATCTGGGGTGGCAACTTCCTGCGTGTCATGCGTCAGGTGCAAGACGAACGGTAATGCATTTCTATTCCATCCGCACGGTAATAAAAAGTTCCGCTGCAACTCTCGCGAGCAACAGCGGAACAAGCCTATGTTTAACTAAAAATCCTTTTCTCTAAAAGAAATTTTTGGTTATCGCCTTCAGACTTGCGCCCTTGGGCAACATAGAACCAAAAATTTGAAAGTTTAAATGGGAGCTTCACAGCGACCACCTGTTATCCTACAGTTGAAAACTTTCTTTTTTACCAATAACTAAAAACCTAAAACTATAAATATTACTACTAACCTAAAACAATCTATTAACCTTTTGACGATGCAAAGGTACGACGATTTTTTCATTCCCGCAATACTTTTAGCAAGAAAAATGCAAAAATATTAATTCTTTTTGACTTAAATCAAGCTTTTGTGTGCGCAAACAACAAATATTTATACTTTTTTCCTTGTTTTTACAGTACACAGTCGCATTTTTATGTGCTTTCGTTTCGCTTACTCAAAAATTTGCACTACCTTTGCCGCCGTTTTTAGAGTAATACACCTTATTATTAATATGAAGAAGTTACTTTGGATAGTGATTGTGCTACTCGTGGCTGTCGTCATGGCTGTCACGGCTCCGGCCGAGGAGAAGCACAAGGAGGCCATGATGAAGGCCGTCAGGGAGTATGTCGATGAGGAGGCTGAGAGCCGTGGCTTCGGCAATAACGGCATCACGCAGTTAGGCAAGAACGTTGTGGTTCAGGCTGTGAAGACTGCGCTGAACTCGAAACTGAAGTTTGACAACTACTACCTCTTTAATATGACGCACGTGAAACTCGACGGTGAGGATAAGACCCTCTCGCTGGGTATCCTGGGCCATGTCTTCACGTTCGACAAGGATATGCTCCGCGAAAATCTGGAGGAGGCCACGCGCACCAAGCAAGTAGAGAAGGTTGAGAGGGCTGCTGCCAAGGAGGAGGCCCGTGAACTGAAACGTCAGCTGAAGGAACAGCGCAAGCTGGAGAAGAAGCTGGCCAAGGAGAAGCGCCGTCAGGAGAAGGCTGCTGCCAAGGAAGCCAAGCGTAAGGCCAAAGAGAATAAGTAATACTGAACGTTTGCTGCCGACATGAGGGTACTGATTGTCAATACGAGCGAGAAGACGGGCGGGGCTGCTGTCGCGGCCCATCGGCTGATGGAGGCGCTGAACAACTACGGCGTCAAGTCGAAGATGCTGGTACGCGACAAACAGAGCGACGACCTTAGCGTCGTCGGACTGCCGAAGTCACCGCTGCTTCGCTGGCACTTCCTGTGGGAACGGCTGGTCATCTTCTTTCATCTGCGCTTCTCTCGCAAACATCTGTTTGAGATAGATATTGCCAACGCAGGAACGGACATCACGCGGCTGCCGGAGTTCAAGGAGGCTGACATTATCCACCTGCACTGGGTGAACCAGGGAATGCTCTCGCTGAAAGATATCCAGAAGATTCTGCGTAGTGGCAAACCCGTCGTATGGACGATGCACGACATCTGGGCTGCAACGGCCATTTGTCATTATACACGCGGTTGCAACAACTTCAAGACGCGCTGCTGCCAATGTACGATGTTGCCAAGTAAGGGTAACAACGACCTCTCGGCCCGTGTGTGGCACCAAAAGGAGCGTATTCAGGACGGTTATACGGTATTCTTTGTAGCGTGTAGCCGGTGGTTGGAGGGAATGGCCAAGCAGAGTGCGCTACTGAAAGGGCATAAGATAACGAATATTCCCAATGCTATCGACTCGCGTGTGTTCAGGCCTATGGACAAGATACAGGCCAGAGAGTCGTTGGGACTTCCCGTTGACAAACAAGTTATTCTTTTCGTGTCACAGAAAGTGACCGACGAGCGTAAGGGCGTCTCGTTCTTTATAGAGGCTATTCAGCGAATGACGGCCGAGAATCCTGTGATGGCCGAACAGACCGTCATTGCCATTCTGGGCGGACATTCTGAAGATGTCGTTGCACAGTTGGCGCTTCCGACGTTCCCCTTGGGCTATGTCAGCGATGAGAAGACCATCGTTACGGTCTATAATGCTGCCGATGTCTTTGTGACACCGTCGCTTGAGGACAACCTTCCCAATACCATTATGGAGGCGATGGCGTGTGGCGTGCCCAGTGTGGGGTTCAACGTCGGCGGTATCCCCGAGGAGATCGATCACAAGAAGAACGGTTATGTGGCTGCCTATCGCGATGCCCATGACCTGGCAAGCGGCATCCAGTGGGTGCTCCGTGAGGCTGATGCCGGGGAGCTGCGTAGCCAGTGTCTGCGCAAGGTGGCTCACTGCTACTCGCAGTCAGCCGTCGCCCTGCGTTATGTGGAAGTGTATAACCAGGCGCTGGCCATGAAGCATTACAAGCTATGAAAGCGAAGATATCGGTAGTCACCATCACCTATAACGCTGAGGCGGTGCTACAGCGGACCCTCGACAGCGTGCTGTCGCAGAGCTATCCCTACGTGGAGCACCTGATTATTGACGGGGCGTCGAAAGACGAGACATTGGCGTTGGCGGAGCAGTACCGTGAGGAGAGTACGGAGAAAGCTGCCTCGCACGAGGTTGTCATCCAGTCGGAACCTGATCATGGCATCTACGACGCCATGAACAAAGGTCTTCAGAACGCGACAGGCGACTACGTGCTGTTCCTGAATGCCGGCGATACGCTGCCGGCCACGGATACCCTGGAGCTGGTGATGGACAAGGCCGGCGACGGGGTGGGGGTGCTCTATGGGCATACGGACGTGGTGGATGGTGAGGGAAACTTCCTGTACCACCGCCGTTTGCAACCGCCCGAGCGACTGTCGTGGCGCTCGTTCCGTCAGGGGATGCTCGTCTGCCATCAGGCGTTCTATGCCCGTACCGAGATAGCCCAGAATAATCCTTATGACCTGCAGTATCGCTTCTCGGCCGATGTCGACTGGTGCATCCGCGTGATGAAAGAGGCAGAACGTCGTGGGCTGCAGCTGGTGAACCTCCACACGGTGGTGGCCAACTACCTGGAAGAGGGCGCTACCACTAAAAACCACAAGGCATCGCTCCGTGAGCGATACCTTGTGATGCAGCGTCATTACGGTGTCCTTCAGACGTTCCTCCTGCACTGCTGGTTTGTCATTCGTGCCTTTATCCGAAAAGCTTAAGCCTTCAGCGAATCACCACCTTTTTATTATTACGGATATAGATGCCCGGCTTTGGCTGGCTTACCCGTCGGCCGTCGAGGGAATAGATGGCTGATGGATTGTCACTTGTGTTCACTCGAGAAATACTCTGTGTACCAGTTACTACGACACCTCTCAAAGTGCCCTGCTCGATATAGTAGCCGCCGTTGACAAAGGTAAGGTCAGCGGTCTGTCTTCCGTCATTGTTACTTGCCACCTTGTTGTTGAAAATGATCTTCGCGGGGATGTCGTCTGGAGTCATTTCTGTAGTGGTGTTGGGCTTATAGGCTTTGCCGTTCCACGTCCACTTATAGACCTTGTTGCCTTTGTTATTACCCAGTAGTGTGCAGGTGGCTCCCGGCCATACTCCTGTAGTGAAGTTGCACTTGTCGTTCCACGCCCAGCAGCGGATGTTGCTATAGGTGGAAGGAATCTCGAAGAAAGCGCAAATCTCGCCATCGTTGACTTTACAGAATGAAGGGATGGTGAATACAGGGTCATCGCCAATGTCGTCAAGGGCTGAGACGTCTACCGCCTCACTAACATACACTTTGTAGTTGGTTCCCTCGGTAGCAAGTTTCATGCCGTCGGTAGAGGCTGTTGCATTGCCCAAGAGCAGGAGTACATTGCCTTGAGTCCCCTGTACCTGAAGCACGTAGCCAGTAGAGGATGCTGACTTCTGGAGGATGCCGCTCTGGTTGTGAATACCAGCAGCTTTGCGGATGGTAATCAGTTTTTTGATGGTGGCGGGGTACTGCTTCCAGTGACCCAACCAGACGCAAGGCGTACCTGGCATCGTGAGGATAAAGGCATTGGCTGCCTCGATGTTGTCGTAAAGGGGAGCATCGCCAAAACGACCGCTGTCGTGGTTGTCGACAAACGTTACGGCGTAGCGTTTGTAATTGTTGTCATTGGCCAGGCAGCCGCCATTCAGACGACTCCACTTGTTCAAAGCGAAGGCATCGTTAATATAATACTTCAGCGGGAAATCGAAAGCGGCACTCTGGATAACACCATCAACCTTGGTGCCGTTAATCCAGTTGGTAACGACAGTCTTGTTACCGTCCCAACACTCACCGACGGAGAATTGTGGCTGGGCAGTCTTGTTATAGAGTCCTACATACTTGGCGGCAAAGCCCTTCACGAAGTCGTAGCGGAACCCAATATAGCCAAGGTCGTTGAGTAGGAAGTCCTCATAGGCCATGACGTTCTCCTGCACGTTCTCACCCGAATGGTCGAGGTCACGGGCTCCGGCCCAGGCATCACCAGTGTCCTTGGCACCCGTAGGCTTGTAGCCACTGTTCTTTGACTCGTCGTCCTGACAGATGTCGGCCGCCGTCAGCTGATAGGTCTTACCCTTGTAAGTCTCGGCTGGGAAGTTCAGCCAGTTGCTGTTGACGCTGGCGCGGTGATTGATGACCACATCCTCGATGATGCCCACGCCCTTTTCCTTGAACGTGTTAATCATGGAGCGCAGCTGTGCCTCTGTGCCGAAGGCACTCTTATGGTCGAACCAGTAGACGGGGTGGTAGCCCATGTTGCTCGACGTGGCGTTGGCATAGGCCGAGTTAGGCACCCAAATGAGGTTGAAGAACTGCGATAGCTCGTCGGCTTGTGACTCGAGCGTCGTCCACTTGGTGTCAGTGTACGAGTCCCAGTAGAAGCCTTGCAGCATGACGCCGTCGTAATTCTCTGGCCAGCCCTGTGCCGACATTGTCAGCGTTGACAGGATGCTAATAAAAATGGTGAGTATTCTCTTCATCGTCTGAAAGAAAAGGCGGGCACCGCCCCCGTGTTGAGCGATGCCCGCCGTTGTGTGTATTAGTTAGATAATAAGGTGTAGTTACTTAACAATCATCTTACGGCCGTTCTTGATGGCAATGCCACGGAAGTTAGCCTTCACACGCTGACCCTGCAGGTTGTAGATGGCCTCGTTCATGGTGAAGCTGTTCTTTATGCTCTTAATGCTGGTGCTAAGCTCGGCAGTAGCATCAAGGGTCTTGGTAGCAAGAATGAACGAGAAGGTCACATCGTAAACACCTGTAGTCTCGACAGAGAACTTTTTGTTCTCAGACCCCTCGCCATAGGACTCACCCCAAGAGTGGTCGGCTGCTACCTTGTACTCATACTCCTTGCCACCTTCCAAAGAAACACCATAAAGTGTGAGCTCATACATTCCCTCGTCGACCTTGGTCATATCGTTGTCTGTATTGGCAGGATCCCAACCTTTTCCACATAGATCTTCTACACCGCAGATGGTCCAAGTCTTCTCACCAAATTGAGCATCGCCGGTTTTCTCAAGTGAGACAGAAGCTTCCAGTGTCTCGTTGTTGAGAGTGAAGGTCACAGTATAGGTGCCAGGCTCTTCAACCTCAATCTTGAAGTTGGGATAGTCGTTTCCGTTAGCGTCCTTGGTGCCAATCTTTCCATCGCCGGCATTTCCGTGCCATGCAGACTCGTTCTTTACATACTTAAACTCATAGGGTGTGTCGATGTTAAGGGCACAACCAGTCTTGACGAGGGTGTAGTTTGTACCATCGGTGGTGGACATTTGGTTCTCGGCGCCATCGGGCAGACCGCCTTTCCACTCTACACCCAAAAGGGCAGGTGCACCTGCAACAATCCACACGGTCTCAGATGCTACGTACTCACCAGTTTTGGTAGCTTCGGCTGAGAGTTCAGAGGTTTCGGGCTTTAGTGTAAAGACCACCTTGTAGGCTGCATTTTCAGGGATGGTGACTGCGGCATTGTCGCCGCCATTGCCGATAGCGCCGTCCCAGCCGTGGTTAGGACAAGCCTTGAAACCATAGTTGCCAGCCTCGAGCATCACATTCTCTCTGACGAGAGTATAGGTAGCGCCATTGTCGGCTGTTGTCATGTTGTTGCTCTCATCAGAGGGGTCCCAATGACTGCCCATAAGAGCCTTGTCGCCAGCAACGGTCCAGGTGTCTTGTGCCTGCATGCCAATAGCGGCGCAGAGCATCGCAATCAGAGTAAAGATTTTCTTCATAATCGTTTGTTTTAAATTGTAATAATGTTTGTTTGTATATTCGTTATATTCGGTTTTCTGTGGCAAAGGTAAAGAATTATCTGATAGGTTGATACAAAGTTTGCAAAAAAGAATGCAATTTGCAGTGCAAACGTTTACACAGCACCTTTATAAAACAACAGACGGACACCATCAACGGTGTCCGTCTGTTGTTTTCAATTAGTGATTATTTTACTCTGCCGGAACAAAATGGGCAGCACCCGTGATGTCGCAGAAATATATGTTGTATTTTCCTGCAGGCAGTTTGATGGCCTTGGCATCGATGGTGCATGCCTTGGCCCAGTTCGTGTCATCGTCAACAGTCCATTCGCCATCGCTGTCGCCATAGCCCCAGTTAGTAAAACCAGAGTTGAAGGTTACCATAGCATCGGTAGTCACCTCAACATTGAGTGCGCACCAGTTGTGTTTGTTGGTGCCGATGCCTGTTTTGCCGCCTACGCCGACGGCTGTCATGGTGATGTCACTTGATAGCCCCTTTAAGGTCAGCGAAGAATAGATGGTAGGACTCTGGTTCTCTAACAATGTCCATGTGAAGGTCTGGGCCTCCAAATCGATGGTGAAGGTGTAGTAGGCCTTCGTGGGCGATACGAAGAAAATCGGTGAGCTCGCACCTTCGGGTAGTCCTTGGAATGTTGCTCCGTTGATGGGAGCTGCAGCCGCAGCTTCTGCTGATGGCATGCCATAGACCTTAGTATAGTCACTTGATTTGGCATTCTTTGTGCCGTTGCTGGTCGCTGCACTCCAATATTTCTGATTCCATACTACGATATCAGACGAACTGGCAAACATGCTAGTATAGCTGAATGTCTGGTCTTTTTCAGGGTCAGGATCAGGCGTCATGATGGCCTTGTTGGCGGTTTGCGCAGATACACTGTTAATCTTTCCGAATACGTAGTAGAATGCACTTTCCAGTTCCTCGGGTGTGATATGCAGAGTGAAATCACCCAATTCGATGAGGAATGCCTCCTTGCCCTTGAACGCGTTGCCCATAAGCTTCGCTTTGAACACGCGCTCGGTGACCTTCTTTCCGTAGAAAGTATAGACGAGCTTGGCAAGGTCTTCCTTGGAAATCATACCGTTGGCGGCCACCTTTGCCTTCGTTGCATAATACTCGCTCCTGTCAGCAGGCCATGCCTCAAAGCGGAGGCTGTCGAACGTCATGCCGGCAGGAAGTGTACCCATCTTAAGCGTAAACAGCTGGATGGAATCCTCGGTCAACGTACCCAGATCAATGTTTGCCGATGCGGCAGCAGTAGGAGTAGCTTCGAACCCGGTGATGTCTGACATATTGATGACCTCTTCCTGCGGATAGACGACAGGCTCGGGGAAGTCGTTATGGCTCTCGTCGCAGGCGGTCAGTGACCAGCCTGCAATGACGAGCATTAGGAATATAGATAGCTTTTTCATATTACTTCTTTTTATTGGGGTTCATTACTTCTTGAGTTCGCCAGTGTCGTCAGAGAACTTCAAACGAACTCTCTGGTCGACGTAGCCGTTAACACGTTCCTGGTCGCCGCCGTTGCCGCGATAGACAATCTTCTTTTCGAAGACAAAGAACTCACTCTTCCACCAGTCATAGGTCTTCACCTTGACGTATGCTCGGGTGCCACCGTCTCCGTCAACAGCACTGGTCAAAGGAGGCGACACAAACTCGCCGTTCATTGTGGTGGGTGTCTCAAACTTCACATAGTCAGTGAAATTCTCGCGCAAGTCCTTCTCCTTCCAGCAGTTGGCAACGATTCCCTTCTCCGCATCGTCCTTGCCATAGATACCTATCGTGCCGTCCTTGCCTATGGCTTCGGGATTGACGATGCTGGTACCGATGAGCCAAACTTCTGCCTTGTCGAAGCTGAAGGTCAATTCCATAGTACGCTTGTCGTTGTCGCACTTACTTTCGATAACCATCAGATACCAGCCCTCGTTATCGGCAGTAATCTTACCATTGTCATCAATCTTGAAACCGGCGGTCTTTGATTTGTAGGTGACAGTGATGTAGTCGTCGGACCAGTTGGCAGGTCCCATGACGGGGCTTGTCATGACGCCGTTACCGTTAATCCATGCGATACGCCAGTGGATGCTGGTGGTACCATTGACAGGTATAGTGGGTACGGCCTTTTCCCAGTCGTTCTCAGTAAAGTCGCCCATGACAAACAACTGCTCGGGCATCTCTACGTCAGGCAGTGCAAAGCCGGTCTTCACCTTGTTGAACTTGACGATGTTGGAATAGGTCTCGGAGCCCTCCACGCCGTCGATATAGGCGTGTACACGCATATAAATAGGCAGTTCGACGGGGAAATCCTCTTGCTTCAGCCCTTTCTTGTCCATCATCTGCTTAGTAACACCAATGGCAACCTCCCTGCTGGCCACCTGCATACCATTCTTAGAGTAAGTGGTGGTGAGTCGGGTCGGGTTGCTCATGTCCTCGTCGATGGACACTTGCAGTGCGTAGGTCACCGTGGCAGGGAAGCCATAGTTCGGTACTGTAGAAGCAAAGAATATGGTGTCGGTATTCTGCAGGTCATAGAAGCCACCGGCAAAGGTGGGGGTGTTCAAATGGATGGGGTCCTGAGTCTTTGACAGGTCGAGGACGGGGTTGTCGTCCCGATCGGCATCACAGGCTGCGAAAAGGAATATACCCACCAGCAGAGAAGTCAAAATACTTAACTTTTTCATGTCTGTAATGTGTTATGAGGTTGCTTAGTTATAATTCGGTTTGATATTGGGGTTGGCGTTCAACTCGCTATCAGGAATTGGGAAGATGTTGAAACGGGCATCAATCTTCGTACCGGCCTGTGAACCACCCATCCATTCCCATTTGTATTCATCCTGACCTGCAAAGCGGTTCCAGCGTACCAGCACCATGCGGCGCATACCCTCGAAACCGAACTCGCGTGACCATTCCTGGAAGATGTTCTCCAGTGTCACCTTGTTGAGGGCGTCGGCACCGATGCCGTCATATTTGTTGCCCGTCTTTACGTTGGCACGTTTGCGCAGTGCCTTGATACGCTCCACGCCAGCCTCTGTGCAGTCGCCGCCATTGAGACGGGCGTCGCACTCGGCCGAGATGAGGTAAGCCTCTGCCAGACGCAGCATCGGATAATCGGTGTCGACAAACTGTCCACCTGCATGATGGCCGGATGTGCCGTCGGAGTGGATATTATTGAATTTCATATAGATGAGTCCCTGGTTCTTGTCGCTCTCTTTCTGGATAGACAGCTTTTGACCGCTGGTATAGAAGATGGCGCGGTCGTCGCCTACAGAAGCAGTGTTCTTATACGGAACGTTCTCGCCCACACTGGCGTTAGATGCGTTTTTACCGAAGAATATCTTAGAAAACTGTTGACGGGCACGCAGGCCAATGTCCCATGCCTCAGAGGTGCCATAGCCTGTTACTCTGACGGCCAAGGGCAGGTCTGCCTCTGGAATACCGTCGTAGGCCGCATCATTAGGATTGCCATAGAGATGCTCCTTCTTCATGTTTTCTGATACTGGTGCCGCAATCATGAACAGCGAACCACCCCAGGTCTGTGTCAGTTCACCGTCGTGGAGGGCGGGTAGGATAATCTCGTCCTGAGCACCGTTGGTGTCGTTGTCACCCATGAACAATAGCTGGTAGGCGCTGAAGCCGTTCTTGCCTTCGGTGCATAGCTTGTAGCTTGTGCCGATGGTCATGTCGGCATATTTCTTGGCGTCTTCCCAACGGGCTGTGCCGGTGTAAACCTCTGCGTTCAGGTACATACGTGCCAGTAGTAGCATACCGGCAGCTTTGTCGGCACGACCGTAGTTCACGGTTTTTGCGTCAGCCAGTACCTCGCTACCTCCGCCTTCGCCGATAATGTCCTTCAGCTCACTCTCGAGATAGAGGAAGAGGTCAGCGCGCTGAATCTGGGGAGCTTTCTCGCTCGACAACTTGGTGAGGAACGGCGGGTTAGCATAGAGATCCATCAGGTAGAAATAGTGGAGAGCACGCATGAAACGGGCCTCGGCACGCTTTTGCTTGGTGGCGGCATCGTCGGTATTGGCGTTCTCCAGGTAGAAGTTGCAGATTGTGACGCCGAACATCAGACGGTAGTACAGCGCCTTGATCATGACGTTTGAGTTGGTCCATGTGTTGCGGTTCAGTTCCGGCATACCGGGGTCATTCCACCAGCAATGTCCCTCGTCAGTGGTCAGGGTATTGAGGTTCCAAATCAAACGGGTCATGTTCGATGTTCCCTCGTCGATGTCGTCCAGGTCAGAGTCGCCGTTAGGACCTGTCTGTCCTGTCAGCACCAGGTTGCCATAGATTTTGTTGAAGATATAGTCCTCGTTGAAGTCTGATACCTCCTGCGGGTTGATGTTGTCTACCTCCAAATCCTTTATGCATGACGTGAGGACGGAGGCGCTGACAAGCACTGCGGCTGGTAATATATATTTCAGTTTCATAACCATTATCTATTTATCAATTATCAATTGTCAATGATTCATTAGCGTATGCGTTAGAAGTTCAGGCTTACGCCAAGAATAGAGGTCATAGGACGCGGGTAGATGTCACCGTCGACACCAGAAGCAACCTCGGGGTCAATACCCGTGTAGTTGGTGATGGTGAAGACGTTCTGTACTGTAGCATAGACACGTCCGTTCAGACGAGTACCGAAGAGTTTGTCAAAGCTGTAGCCCAACGTAATGTTGTCCATCTTCAGGAACGATGCGTTCTCGACGAAGTAGTCGGAGGCATACTGCTGTTGCGACACGTTAGTGAGTCCGCGCTCCACCGAGGCTACGCGCAGGTTGCTAAGGTTTCCGTTGGTATAGACGGCACCTGAACCAACATTAGAAGAGCCGGAAGCAGAACTGTTGAAGACATAATTGCCAAAGCTGGCGCGCGTAGAGAATCCGAAGTCCCACTGCTTGTACTGCACTTTTGACGACAGACCCATCAGCACGTCGGCGGCGGGCTTGTAATAATAGTAGCGGTCGCCACCATCAAGATAGCCGTTGCCATTACGGTCGACGAAGGTGTTGGGAATGGGTTTGCCGTTCTGGTCGTACACCTGTTGGTAGACATGGAAGGCACTGACTGGCTTGCCTACGGTGTGTGCCTGGATATTGCCGCCAGTACCTGTCAGACCGCCGCCCGTCTCAACGAAGTAGTCCTCGGCGTTGCTGCCGATGAGCTTGTCAATCTCGTTGTGGTTGTAAGTGAAGTTATAGCTCACCTCCCAGCGCCAGTCCTTGGTCTGGACGGGGCGTACGGTGGTCATGAACTCGAAACCAGTGTTGTGTAGCGAACCGATGTTCGAGGTCACTTTGTTGCGGAAGTTCGAACCTGCAGCCACGAAGACGGTGTTAATCAGGTCAGTTGTCTTGCGGTAGTACCAGTCGACACTGAACTCGATGCGGTTGTTGAGGAAAGCCAGGTCAACACCTGCATTCCAGGTTGTGGTTTTCTCCCATGTCAGGTGCGGGTTATAAGCCTGAGGACGGTAGGTGGTACCATCACCCAGGACGGGGTACATGGCGTGGGTGTTCGTGTTCGGCTTGAACACGGGGATGTAGGTGTAGTCGCCGATGCCCTCCTGCTGGCCGGTCATACCCCAGCCCAGACGCAGCTTAGCGTCGCTCAGCGCCTTGATGTCCTTCAGGAAAGCCTCCTCCTTCATACGCCAGGCCAGTGCCAGGGCGGGGAAGTAACCCCACTGCTGGTTTTCTCCTCCAGCCAGCCAGTTGAAGCGTGACGAACCGTCGGCACGCAGCGTGAAGGTCAGCATGTAGCGGTCCAGAAGCGAGTAGTTTACTCGTCCGAAGAATGAGACGAGATAGTTCTCGGTCATGTATTTCGTGATTGTGCCTAACTCCAGAGGATCCTCATGATGGCTGCCCTCAGCGTGAGCAGTGTTACCTGCAGGCCATGTGCCATAACCGCCCCAGTCGGTCTTCTTGTGGAAGTGCTGCCACTCGTAGCCGACCATGGCATCAAAGTGGTGGATTTTTGCGAAATCCTTCATGTACTGGGCATAGAGCGACAGCTGGAGGTTGTAGGTGTCCATAGTGCTCCAACCGTTATAGCCGTAAAAATAGGCGCCGGTACCATAGCGGTCACGGTCGTACCACTGCTTACCTGTCGAGAGGTCCATAGCGGCATTCATGTGCAGGTGCAGATCTTCGAAACCGTGAATGGCGTAGTCGGCCTCAATATTGCCGATGAGACTCTTCGAGGTAGCGTGACTGTCGTTCAGATTGAGCGTAGCTACGGGGTTGGACGTTCCCTTTGGCATGTACCGCCAATTAGCTGCGCCTTCGTAGGAGGCAGAAGTAAAATTCTGCACGTAGCCGCCGAAATAGTCTTTATAAATGGCGTTATCGCTGGTGACGGCTTTCGTCGGGTCCATACTGACGGCAGCACCCACAACACCGTCAGCATAGCGGTTCTTGGCTACCATGCCTTTACCATTGACATTCAACTTCAGGTGGTCGTCCAGCAGCGACGGTGAAATGCTGAAGTTTCCGGTGTAGCGCTCAAATTTTGATGTTTTGATGATACCTTGGTTGCTGGTGTAGCCCACTGAAACGCGGTAGGGCATGTTCTTCAGACCGCCCGACATCGTCAGGTTGTGGTCGGTAGAGAAAGACGTGCGGAATATTTCGTCTTGCCAGTTGGTGTTGGCATACTGCTTGTTACCACTGGCATCCAGATAGCCTAGTTCCTTGTATGCATCGCTGTCTTCGCCGTAAAGACCTTTGATGAAACTCATCAGGCCAGGGCCGTCGAGCACCTCGGTGGTCTTCTTTTTATTGGCAATCGACATATTACCATTATAATTAAAGGTAGGTTTCTGGCCAGAACGACCTTTCTTTGTCGTGATGATGATGACGCCGTTGGATGCGCGGCTACCGTAGATGGCTGTGGCCGAGGCATCCTTCAGGACAGTGAACGACTCGATATCGTTCGGGTTCACCATCGACAGGGGGTTGGCAAGACCTTGCACGCCGTAGTTGTCCATGGCCAGACCGTCGATGACTATCAGCGGGTCGTTACTGGCGTTCAGTGAGGAGCCACCACGAATACGAATCTGTGCGCCGCCGCCAGGGGTACCGTCGCCGGCGATGACACTCACACCGGCAATCTTACCGCTAATCATGTCCTGGGCGTTGATGTTCAGACCATGGTTCTTTTCGTCAGGCTTGATGGCTGTCACAGAGCCAGTCAGGTCGCTCTTCTTGGCGCGTCCATAGCCGATGACTACCACGTTCTCCAGAACGGCGGCATCGTCTTTCAGTGTTACTTCCACATTCGCGGCTGCCTTCACGGTTGCTGTCTGGTAGCCCACAAACGACACCGTAAGAGTGGCGCCTTGGTTGGCTTTCAGCGTGAAGTTTCCGTCGAAGTCGCTGACAGTTGCTATCTGCGTACCTTCTACACGAATGGTAGCGCCGATGACATCTTCGCCAGTAGCATCTTTCACATGACCTTTGACAGTAATCTGTGCAAAGGCTCCGATAGACAGAAATAAGCCCACTACAAGGGCTATCATCCTGAACGGTAATTGAATGTTTACCTGCTTCATCATAAAGTGTATTAGTGTAAAAATATAGTTTTTAGCTAAAAATCTGTGTGCAAAGTTAGCTATTGTTCGCGTTCATTGTACTTTTTTTTCATTTTTTCCGTTACAAACAGTATGCAAACGTTTGCGCAGATAATACAAACAATAAACCAATGTATGAAGATACATGAACGAAACTTTTGTCTAACTTTGTAAGCGAAAAACCTAAAAGATGAACGAACAGCCTGTCTTGACGATGAAGGACATTGCCCG
>JAEEGG010004722.1_pt1 | contig 32878 bp, 24 predicted proteins | sample 9134161 | NCBI WGS metagenome assembly JAEEGG01 (sample SAMN16246543, study PRJNA631951) | gut metagenome | biome: gut microbiome; feature: rumen; material: CR-attached | host: Bos | place: Iran: Karaj | collected 2018-10 | reverse complement strand
TGCCAGGGACACAACAAATACTCGATAGGTGTGTGCTACGAGGGCGGCCTCGACAACGACGGACAGCCTGCCGACACTCGCACCGAGGCACAGCGACAGGCTCTGAGGCAGCTGCTCCTGGAACTGAAACAGCGCTACCCCCGCGCCCTCATCGTAGGCCATCACGACCTGAACCCCATGAAGGCCTGTCCCTGCTTTGATGCAGCCCACGAGTATGCTGGTATTTAACAAGAAGAAAAGCTTCCAAATGTTGGAAGCTTTTCTTCTTGTTGGGGTACCCGGACTCGAACCAGGAAAGGCAGGACCAGAATCTGCAGTGTTACCATTACACCATACCCCAAACTGTGGATGCAATTTTCGAATTGCGGGTGCAAAGGTAGTGCTTTTTTTGGAATGCACAAAAATTTTTGGCTATTTTTTTGCTTTAGAACGCATTTTTGTTGTTTTTTTCTTGATTTCGGGCTTCTTTTCGAAGGGATTCTTGGTAATTACGGCTCGTAAAATGCGAATATCGACTTGCGGACGATCATTCTTGTCGGTGGCTACCTGCTGGATACGGTCAACCACCTCAAGACCCTCGACAACCTCGCCAAAAACCGTGTACTGACCGTCAAGATGGGGAGTGCCGCCTACGGTTTTATAGACCTCTGCCATCTCAGGGGTAATCTTTACCTGCCCCTGGGTAAGCGAGTCAAGACGCTCCTGCACTCGCGCCAGACGGGCATCGTCCCACAGTTTACCCCAGACGATGTAGAACTGACAGGCTCCAGAGCGGCGCTCCGGGTTGACATTATCCGACTCGCGGGCTGCAGCCACAGCTCCACGGCGATGGAACAACTGGGGCAACCGGAACTCCGCTTCGGTGGTATAATCAAGTTCACCTGTTCCCAAGAGAGCCCCCGGTTTGGCATGTTTGCTATTAAGATCGCCACTCTGCACCATAAAATCCTTAATGACGCGATGGAACAGCAGGGAGTCGTAGAGTTGCATGCCCACCACCTTCAGGAAATTGTCACGATGCTGAGGTGTTTCATTAAACAGTGCAATACGGATATTACCCTCAGTGGTTTCAAGCAGCACTTCAGCACGTTCCTGGCTGAATGCCGGCAGTGACAGCACCAGTGACAATGCCAAAAGAGATGCTCTCACGATGGATTTTGATAGTTTTCTCATCATCTTATTTGTTTTCTTTTCTGCAAAATTAATAAAAAAAGTGTGATATTTAGCGGAAACTCAAATAATATTTGGTTTTCTGCTCACTTATTCGTAACTTTGACTACGTCTAAGGTACTTTCGTTCGACAATAAAAACTAAAAAATCTTTTTTTGTTTTGTATTGTGCTCACTTATTTGTAACTTTGCACACCAAAAATATATAATAATAAATGGAGACATCAACTCAACTGGTTGAAACAATCGTAAAGGGAATACAAGAGAAGAAAGGCAGCGACATCGTGACCGTTGACCTGCAAGATATAGAAAGTGCTATATGCCGCTATTTCGTCATCTGTCAAGGCAACTCACCTACTCAGGTGGGTGCTATTGCCGAGTCGGTGGGCGAAACGGTGCTCAAGGACTTAAGGGAAAAGCCTGCCGCCGTGGTAGGTCTGGAGAATGCCCAGTGGGTGGCCATGGACTTCACCGACGTGATGGTTCATATCTTCCTGCCTGACGTCAGGGAGTATTATGACATGGAACACCTGTGGGAAGATGCTGTATTGACAAAGATTGAAAATATATAAAGATGGATAAGAAACAAAATAACGAGCCAAAGATGAACATGCCGAAGTTCAACATGAACTGGATATACATGTTGGCTATCGTGGCACTGGCAGTGCTCTATCTGACCAGTGGCAATGAGAAATCGAGCGTGCAGACCACCACATCGTATAGCAATTTCAAGAACTATGTGATGAAGGGTTATGCCCAGAAGATTGTGGTAAACAAGAATACGAACACCCTGCAGATGTATGTCAAGCCGGAACACGTGCGTGACGTATTCCAGCAGGGAATCAAGCAGACCGGCAAGGAACCCACCGTTGCCGTCGAGTTCGGTTCGGTTGACCAGGTGGAGCAGTTTATCAACCAGGCTCGCGAAGACAAGAAATTCAGCGGTGAACTATCGTTTGACAACCAGCGTGAGAGTGAGTTCTTCAACTCGCTCATCATGAACGTTCTCTTCTTTGCAGGCATCATCTTCGTATGGATGTTCATCATGCGCCGCATGGGCGGTGGAGGCATGACCGGAGGTGGAGGCATCTTCAGTGTGGGCAAGTCGAAAGCCCAGATGTACGAGAAGGGCGGTTCGCTGGGCATCACCTTCAAGGACGTGGCCGGTCAGGCTGGTGCCAAGCAGGAGATGCAGGAGATAGTGGACTTCCTGAAGAATCCCCAGAAATACACCGATTTGGGAGGTAAGATTCCCAAGGGAGCCCTGTTGGTAGGTCCTCCGGGAACAGGTAAGACCCTGTTGGCCAAGGCAGTAGCCGGCGAGGCAGGTGTGCCTTTCTTCTCCATGAGCGGTTCCGACTTCGTTGAGATGTTTGTCGGTGTGGGTGCCAGCCGTGTACGCGACCTGTTCCAGCAGGCCAAGTCGAAAGCCCCCTGCATCATCTTCATCGACGAGATTGACGCAGTGGGTCGTGCGCGTTCCAAGAATCCCGCCATGGGAGGCAATGACGAACGCGAGAACACCCTGAACGCCCTGTTGACGGAGATGGACGGTTTTGGCACCAACAGCGGTATCATCACGTTGGCTGCCACCAACCGTGCAGACATGCTCGACTCAGCCCTGATGCGTGCCGGACGCTTCGACCGTCAGATACATGTCGATATGCCCGACCTCAACGAGCGCAAGGAGATTTTCCAGGTACATCTGAAGCCGCTGAAGCTGGATGAGAATCTGGATATTGACTTCCTGGCCCGTCAGACACCGGGATTCTCAGGTGCCGACATTGCCAACGTATGTAATGAAGCAGCGCTGATTGCTGCCCGCTATAACCGTCCGTTTGTAGGCAAGCAGGACTTCTTGGATGCCGTTGACCGTATCATCGGCGGTCTGGAGAAGAAGACCAAGGTGATGACTGAGTCGGAGAAGCGCTCCATAGCCATCCACGAGGCAGGCCATGCCACCATCTCATGGTTTACTGAGTTTGCCAATCCGCTGGTAAAGGTCAGCATCGTGCCTCGCGGTCAGGCACTTGGTGCTGCCTGGTATCTGCCTGAGGAGCGCGTGCTGCAAACCAAGGAAGCCATGCTCGACGAGATGTGCTCGCTCTTAGGCGGTCGTGCTGCCGAAGAACTCTTCATCGGTCACATCTCAACGGGGGCCATGAACGACTTAGAGCGCACCACCAAACAGGCCTACGGTATGATAGCCTATGCCGGTATGAGTGAGAAACTGCCCAATATCTGCTATTATAACCAGCAGGAGTACTCGTTCCAGAAACCTTACTCAGAGACCACAGCCAAGACGATGGACGACGAAGTGCTGAAGATGATCAACCAACAGTATGAGCGTGCCAAGCAAATACTGACCGAGCACAAGGAGGGTCATGCAAAACTCGCCCAGCTGCTGATAGAGCGTGAGGTCATCTTTGCCGACGACGTGGAAGCCATTTTCGGCAAGCGTCCCTGGACCAGTCGTGCCGAAGAGCTGCTGGAAGCCCAACAGCGTGCAGAAGCAGAGCGCATGGCAGAAGAGCGGGCAAAGGAACTGGAAGCAGAGGCTGCTTCCAAAGAAGCCCCTACTGAACCTACCGAACCTACCGAACCTACCGAACCAACAAAATAGCCCTATGAAGAACTTCATCGTAAGAGCCATTACCGGCATCATATTCGTTGCAGCGGTTGTAGCCAGTTTTCTAAGACCAGAGGCTATGGTCCTGCTGTTTTCAATAGTGACAGGACTCACCATCTGGGAATTTACCGGTTTGGTGAACGAACGTCCGGGAGTAACCGTCAACCGGTTTATTGCAACAGTGGCCGGTGTCTATTTCTTCTTTGCCATGACCTACTATTGCAGTGATCTGTATGGCGGAGTAGCCAAGTCGGTGGTGTTTATCCCCTATTTGGTGACCATCGTCTATCTGCTGGTGGCAGAGCTTTATCTGAAGCAGGCTGACCCCATCAACGACTGGGCATACACCATGCTCTCGCAGATGTATATCGCCCTACCCTTCTCGTTGCTTAACATACTGGCATTTACTGCCTCGCCGGAAGGACTGGTGGTCTTCAACCCCATCCTGCCCCTGTCGGTATTCATCTTCCTATGGATGAACGATACGGGAGCCTATTGCGTGGGGTCGTTGATAGGCAGGCACAAGCTTTTCCCCCGCATCTCGCCGGGAAAATCGTGGGAGGGTAGCATTGGCGGTGCCATTGTGGTATTAGCCGTAGCCTATCTGATATTCCTCTTCGACAGCGGTCAACTGACGCATCTGGCTGATGCTGGGTTCCGCTCAAGCGGTATGCTGACGATGGAGCAATGGCTCGGTCTGGGATTGGTCATCGTCATCTTCGGCACCTGGGGCGATTTGGTAGAGAGTCTGCTGAAGCGTACCCTCGGAGTGAAGGACAGCGGCAACATCCTGCCCGGTCATGGCGGTATGCTCGACCGTTTCGACTCGTCGCTGCTCGCCATTCCTGCTGCCGTTGTCTATCTGTACACACTGTCTTTATTCTAATTTTACAACCACTATGAAGAAAATCCTTGCCATCATTTTACCATTTTGCCTATTCACGTTGTTACCTTTACGCGCTGCCGACCCCGTAAAACAGTGGGGACAGTTGCAGGTAAAGGGTTCACAGCTATGCGATAAGAGGGGAAACCCCGTCATCCTGAGGGGTGTCAGTCTCGGTTGGCATAATCTATGGTCCCGTTTCTACAACAAGAAAGCGGTTGCGACGCTGAAAAACGACTGGAATGCCAGTGTGGTGCGTGCCGCAATGGGCATCATGATAGAAGACAACTATCTGGAGAACCCGCAGTTTGCCATGCAGTGCATGACCAACGTCATTGAGGCAGCCATCAAAAACAATGTCTATGTCATCATCGACTGGCACTCGCACGTGATGAAGACTGCCGAAGCCAAGAAGTTCTTTGGCGAAATGGCCCGTAAGTATGGACATCATCCACACGTCATCTACGAGATATTCAACGAACCTGTGGAAGACACCTGGGCAGACCTGAAGAAATATGCTGCCGAGATTATCCGTGAGATTCGCAAGTACGACCCCGACAATATCATATTGGTAGGATGCCCCCACTGGGATCAGGACATTCATCTGGTGGCAGAAAGCCCGATAGAAGGGTTCAAGAACATTATGTACACCGTCCACTTCTATGCAGCCACTCACGGCGATTATCTCCGTAACCGCATGGAAGAGGCCGTGAATAAGGGCATTCCCGTATTCATTTCCGAGAGCGGAGCCACCGAAGCCTCGGGCGACGGCAAGATAGACCCTGAGAGCGAGGAGCAGTGGATTCAACTGTGTGAGCGACTGGGAGTCAGTTGGGTATGCTGGTCTATCAGCGACAAGAACGAAAGCTGTTCGATGCTGCTGCCCCGTGCTACAGCCACCGGTCCCTGGCCCGACGATGTCGTCAAGGTTTACGGAAAACTTGTAAAAGGATTACTTAAGAAATACAACAGATAAGATGAAGAAGATATTATTATGTTGCGTCATTGTGCTGGCAGTAGTGGGAATGGCAAAGTCGGTTCCTGACAAGAAAGCGCACAAGAAGGCGATGATGGAGGCCGTGAAGGAATATGTTGACGAAGAAGCTGCCGAACGCGGACTGGGCAACGGTATTCTGTCGGACTTAGGTAAGGGCATTGTCAATAAGACCATCGAGGTTGCCCTGAATTCGAAGCTGGAGGTTGACAACTATCTCATCTTCAACACCACTCACGTTCAATTAGGCGAGGAAACGAAGACGCTGTCGCTGGGCATTCTCGGTCACGTCTTTACTTTTGACAAGCAGATGCTGCGCGACGCACTGGAAGCATCGGCAAAGGAAAAGGCAGAGAAGAAAAGCGAGCGGAAGGCTGCCAAAGAAGCCTCGAAGGAAGCCCGCAAACTGGAGAAGCAACTGAAGAAGGAGGAGCGCAAGCGCGAGAAAGAAGCCCGCAAAGAAGAAAAGCGGAAAAAGAAGGAGGAACGCGAGAAACAAAAGAACATGAAGAAAGGAGTGAAGAAACTCAAGAAGATGTTTGATAATTAGGAGAACAACGATAAAGGGGAAGCGACGGCTTCCCCTTCATTCTTTTTATTTACCGATTTAGAAGTTCCATTTAACGGCAAGCGTAGGATTGATGAAGAAAGTCTTGTCGTTATAGTAGTTTACAATAAAGTTGTTGCTGATTTCAATTTCGGTACCAACAGACAGGTGTTTGTTGAAGTTATACCACAACTGAGGCTCAGTCAGCAATACCAGCATACCGTGTCCCTGCTTTTCACCATAGTTGGCACCCTTCTCGCCACGCCACAAATCGATGAATCCCGAGAAGGTCATCTTGCTGTCCAGGAAGTTCAAGCCCCACACACCCGTGAGCTGGAAGCTGGGGTATGAGTGCGTGCCGTCGTAACTCTTTATGAACTGCTTGTAGAGAGCCTGTACTGACCAAGTCTTCGAGAAATCGGCATTATGACCATTGTAGGCCACGCCCAAAAGTCCGGCCTGCTGATAACTACCACAACCATTAGGAACGTTAGCATGCCACAGACCACCGTTATACTCGACATGGGCAGCAAAAGACGATTCCTTGCCCAGCTTAAACTCGCGCGAAATCTCAGTGTAGATGCTACGTGTCACCTTACTAGTCAGGTCAAGGTCGAAGAAGTAGTACCACGAGCCCCAATCGTCAGCTTTGAAATGTTCTACGGTTAATGTCACTTTCTGGCGGTCAGACTCCTCATTGCTATAGAGGTTACGACCAAAGTCATAGTGCAATTGGATGTTTTGTGCACTCATCGTCATACATGATGCGAGGAGTGCGAAAGCTAAATACAGTTTTTTCATAAAATATAATTTAAATTCTTCACTTTTCACTTTTCACTTTTCACTTTTGATGTTTCACATCGAGCCTGCTCACGCTCGGCATAGCTCATGCAAGCATGGCTTTGCTCTCGCTTAATCGCAGCCTTCACTTATATCAGCGGAGCCACATATTTCAACACGAAGAAAGCAGCGAGGATGTACATCGTGGCAGTAATCTCACGATATCTTCCTGCGCAAACCTTCACAAAGACATAAGAAAGCAATCCGAGCACGATACCCTCCGAGATGCTGGCCGTGAAGGGCATCATCAGCATGGTCATGAAACAAGGCATGGACTCGGAGAAATCAATGAAATCGATATGAACAATCTGTCGCAACATCATCACACCAACCAGGAACAGGGCACTCGTAGTGGCTGCCGAAGGAATGATGAGGAAAATGGGCGAGAAGAAGAGAGCCAGGAAGAAAAGACCTGCTACGGTGAGGGCTGTGAGTCCTGTGCGTCCGCCTTCAACAATACCCGTTGTACTTTCAACGTAGGTAGTCACTGTAGATGTACCGCAAAGGGCACCAACCGTTGTACCGATAGCATCAGCCATCAGCGATTTGTTGAGGTTGGGAATCCTGCCAGTGGCATGATCCACCATACCGGCACCTGTAGAAGCACCAATCAATGTACCGATGGTGTCGAACAGGTCCATGAACAACAGTGTAGCCACAACAATGTAATAATCAATGTCGAGCGAGATGAAACGCGTGAAATCCATTTTCAGGGCAATCGGCTCAATGGAGTGAGGCAAGCTCAGGATAGTAAAATGCTCAGGAATCTGAGTCACACCGAAGGGAATGCCCACCACGGTCATAATCAAAATGGTAAAGAACAGGGCGCCACGCACTTTCAAAGTCAGCAGGATAGCACCCAGCAGAATGCCACTAATCGCTACAACGGAAGTAGGGGTCCAAGGTCCGAGACCAGTTACCGTAGCCTCGTTGACCACCACGATACCACCATTCTTCAGACCGATGAAGGCAATGAACAAACCAATACCCACAGAGATAGAGTAACGGATGTTCAGAGGAATGGAATTGACAATCGCCTCACGAACTTTCAGCAGGGTGAGCAGAATGAAGAAAATACCCTCAATCAACACCGCTGCCAAAGCCTCCTGCCATGTGTAGCCCATCACGATCACCAACGTGTAGGCAAAGAAGGCATTCAGTCCCATACCAGAAGCCAGTGCAAATGGCATTTTGGCATAAAACGCCATCACGGCTGTAGCCACCACTGCAGCAATCACTGTGGCAGAGAACACAGCACCTTTCTCCATACCTGCGTCACCCAGGATAATCGGGTTGACAGCCAAGATATACGACATAGTGAGGAAGGTGGTCAGTCCTGCCATCATCTCCACTTTAACAGAATGTTTCTGGGCATCGAAGCCCAACAAAGATAAAAATGTTTTCATACGTATGTATTAATAATTGTTGTGATTTAGTAATTCACAGATGAGACTTGCTGCCACATCAGGAGCATGACTGTCGCCAAGACGGCGGTGCACCTCTTCGTAACCGTCCAGCATCCGTTGGCGGGCCTCGCCGCCGGGCAGGATGGACTGCAGGTGCTGACGGATATTCTCGACACTGAAGGTGTCGGCCACCAGTTCCGGCACCACCTCCCTGTCAACTATCAGATTGACCAGCGAGATGTATTTCACCTTGATAAAATGTTTCTTCAGGAAGGCTATCACCTTGGGGATGGGTGTTTCGTAACATACCACCTGGGGCACACGGAACATCGCCGTCTCCAAAGTGGCTGTACCGCTGGTGACAAGGGCTGCCGTGGCTTGCGAGAGCAGAGGGTAGGTCTGGTCGGAAACCATACGGACACTGCTGTTACGCAAGAATTGCTCATAGTAGGTGGGCTCAATGCCCGGGGCACCAGCCAACACTATATCGTACTGCCCTGCCAGATGGCGCGTTGCCTCAATCATAGCAGGCAGATTGTCCTTGATTTCCTGTCGTCGCGAACCGGCGAGAAGGGCAATGACAGGCAGTCCTCCCCCCTTTCGCTCCAAGGGAAGAGGTGGCTGCGCCAGGAACGCACGCACTTCCTGCGCCGTCGGATTTCCCACATAGTGGATGGGGTAATGGTGTTTCTTCTCAAAGAAATCAACCTCGAAGGGCAGGATGGAGAACATTTCGTCAACATCACGTTTGATATTCTTGATGCGATATTCTTTCCATGCCCATATCTTGGGGGATATGTAATAATAGACAGGTATCTTGGTATTGGCCTTGACGAATTTGGCTATCTTCAGATTAAAGCCCGGATAATCGACCAAGATGACCACGTCGGGTTGCCAGTCGAGAATGTCCTGCTGACACATTTTCATATTGCGCATGATAGTGGGAAGATGAAGCAAGACGGGAATAAAACCCATATAGGCCAGTTCCTTGTAATGCCTGACGCGCGTGCCTCCCACAACGGTCATCATATCGCCTCCGAAGAATCGGAACTCAGCCTGAGCGTCCTCTTTCTTCAGTGACTGCATCAGATGAGATGCATGAAGGTCACCACTCGCCTCGCCTACTATCAGATAATACTTCATAAATCCCAATCTCTCAGACTTTCCATTGCCTCATAAGCCGTCACGTCAATCTTCGTCGGAGTGACGGCAACATAACCGTGATTGACTGCCCAATTGTCGGTGTCTTCTGCCTCGGGCTCGTCGTTTTTATACTTTCCCACCATCCACCAATAGTCGTAACCCCGGGGATGGCGCTGCTTGACAGCCTCGTCGTACCATGTGCCATACGCCATCCGGCATATCCTGACACCCTTGAAATTGTCGGTATCAGGGAAATTCACATTCAGGCAGACACCCTTCGGCAGCCCGTTGTCCAGCACCTTACGCACAATGCTGCGGACGTAGGGACGGAGCGGACTGAAATCGGCAAAATAGTCGTGGCTGCACAAGGAGAAGGCTACCGAGGGAATGTATTTCATACAACCCTCAAGGGTAACGCCCATCGTACCGCTATAATGCGCATTGACCGAGGCATTGTCACCGTGGTTGATGCCCCCTATCACCATCTGCGGCCTGCGCTCCTTACACAACTCGTTGAGCGCCAGCTTGACACTGTCAACCGGTGTTCCACTGCACGACCACACCTCCAGTCCTTCCTCCTTCTTCTGAGGAACCATTATCAGCGGATCAACAGCCGTAAAGGCACATGCCGACCCACTGCGCCCGCTGTCGGGTGCACAAACCAGTATGTCGGCCATGTCGCGAATCATGTCCACCAGACTGTTCAAGCCCTTTGCCTGATAGCCGTCGTCGTTAGAAATCAGTATGAAAGGTTTTTCGCTATTCATCAAAAAAATGCTATTTGGCTGCAAAATTAATAAAAAAGTGTGAGATATGATAGTTTACAGCGCCGAAATTACTCTCGTTAGAGAAAATCCAAATAAAATTTGGTTTTCTGCTCACTTATTCGTAACTTTGCAGCCTATTATATACGAAAGTGAAAGATAGATTATGGGAAAGATAATTGCTTTAGCGAATCAAAAAGGCGGTGTAGGCAAGACAACTACTACCATCAACCTGGCCGCTTCGCTTGCCACCCTGGAGAAAACGGTGCTGGTGGTCGATGCCGATCCACAGGCCAATGCCTCCAGCGGTCTTGGCGTAAATATTCAGGAGGTAGAATGTTCGCTCTACGAATGTATCATTGACAAGGCTGACATTCGTGATGCCATCTACACCACCGATGTCGAGGGCCTTGACATCATTCCGAGCCACATCGACCTGGTGGGTGCAGAAATAGAGATGCTCAACCTGAATAACAGAGAGAAAATCATTGGTAACTTGCTGGCTCCTATCCGCAACGACTACGATTACATCCTGATTGACTGTTCTCCGTCACTGGGACTGATTACCGTCAATGCCCTGACAGCAGCCAACTCAGTCATCATCCCGGTGCAGTGCGAGTATTTTGCCCTGGAAGGTATCAGCAAACTGCTCAACACCATCCGCATCATCAAGAGCAAACTGAACCCGAAACTGGAGATTGAAGGATTCCTGCTCACCATGTATGACTCACGTCTGCGCCTTGCCAATCAGATTTACGACGAGGTAAAGCGCCACTTCCAGGAGCTGGTGTTCAAGACCGTCATTCAACGCAATGTCAAACTCTCCGAGAGTCCCAGTCACGGACTACCTGTCATTCTCTATGACACCGACTCCACCGGATCGAAGAACCATTTGGCACTTGCAAGGGAAATCATCAACAAAAACAGCTAATGGCACATTGCTTTAGCAAGAAGAAAAATTTATGGCTGTAAGAAAGAAATACGACAGAAGCGTGCTGGGACGCGGACTCGACGAAATCGGTGGAGGACGCGGTCTTGATGCGCTGATAGATACCGGGAACGTTCAGACCCAAGGTAGTTCCAACCTCAACGAGATAGAGATAAGCCTGATAGAGCCTAATCCCAACCAGCCCCGTCGCGAGTTCGACAAGGAGGCGCTGCAGGAATTGGCAAACAGCATCAGTGAGGTAGGCATCATCCAGCCTATCACATTGCGCCAGGTGGAAGGAGGCAAATACCAGATTATAGCTGGTGAGCGCCGTTGGCGTGCCTCGCAGATAGCCGGACTGACGCGTATTCCTGCCTACATCCGCACCGTCGAGGACGAGGGCGTGATGGAGATGGCACTGGTGGAGAATATCCAGCGTGAAGACCTGAACGCCATTGAGGTGGCACTGGCCTACCAGCATCTGGCAGAGACGACGGGAATGACACAGGAGATGATTTCGAAGCGTGTGGGCAAGAGCCGCGCTGCCGTCACCAACTACCTGCGTCTGCTGAAGCTCCCTGCACAGGTACAGATGGCACTGAAGAACCACGAGATTGACATGGGACACGCCCGTGCCCTGCTGTCTATCGAAAGTCCCTCCACGCAGATCAAGCTCTTCAAGGAGATACAGAAGCAACAGTATTCTGTCCGTAAGGTAGAGGAACTGGTACAGGCCTTGAAGAGTGGCGATGATATCCAGACGTCGAAAGGTCGCGTGGCTGCCAAGTCACAGATGCCCGAGGAGTTTAACATCCTGAAGCAGCGTCTGGCCCATTTCTTCCAGACCAAGGTGCAAATGACCTGTTCGCCCAAGGGTAAAGGCAAAATCAGCATCGCCTTCAACAACGAAGAGGAATTGGAGCGTATCATGAGCGCTCTGGATAGTGTGAAATAACAAATAGAACGCTTTGAAACAACTGAAAGACATATCTGTATTCCGTGCGTTAGTCATCCTCAGCATGATGGTGACGGGGCTTCCTGTAACAGCCCAGACTGAACGCCGCGAGACACCTGCCGACAGCATCCAGATGATGATGGCACGCATCGACTCGCTGACGCGTGCCGATTCCGTCATCACTGTCGAGGAGATAGAACCCACCCAGTCGGTATTGATTGACTCCACCAAACTGGTAAAGCCCAGACGCGACTGGAGCACGTGGCGTCCCGACCCCAAGCGAGCCCTTTGGCTGGCGCTCGTCATCCCCGGTGGCGGACAGATCTACAACCGCAAATACTGGAAACTGCCCCTTATCTATGGTGGTTTCCTGGGTTGCATCTATGCCCTCACGTGGAACAACATGATGTATAAGGATTATGCGCAGGCCTACCAAGACCTCATGGACAACGACCCCACGACGGCCTCGTACAACAAGTTCCTGCACCTGGGTGTTGAAATCAACAAAAGCAACGAGGAACGCTATAAGGAGATTTTCAAGAACCGTAAGGATAAATACCGTCGTTGGCGCGACCTCAGCATCTTTGTAATGATAGGTGTCTATGCCCTTTCGGTGATTGACGCCTATGTTGATGCCGAACTGTCGGCCTTCGATATTTCCAAAGACCTGTCGCTGAAGGTCGAACCCACCGTGATTCCCAATCATGGTGGCGGCAATCCGTTGCAAGCCCAGTCGTACGGTGTCAACTGCAAATTGAATTTTTAAAATACAAAACCAAATAAAGAATGATCAGCAAGAAATTTCTGTTACTGCTCGCCATCCTGTTTGGCATGTCCGTCGCCGTTCAGGCGCAAATCGTGGTGAACGAGACGGAAAAAGAAGAAGAAGAAGAAGTTGATGAGGAAGACGAACTCGTCGTGATTGACCAAAGTGGTAACGAGGAAGTGATTGACTTCCCCGAGGCCATGACCTACGACCTGGACAGTCTGCTCAGCGAGTATATGGCAAAGACCTACCTCACCTCTGACGACTGTAATTTCAAGAACGAGAACCCCTACTATCCCGAAGAGGTGTACATCGACCGTCTGTCGCGCATGCCTACGGTGATGGAGATGGCTCATAATAATGTTGTCCAGAACTTCATCGACCGCTATGCCCAGCGCCTTCGCGGAACGATATCCTACTGTCTGGGAGCCGGCAATTTCTATATGCCTATCTTCGAAGAGGCGCTCGAAGCCTATCAGATACCCCTCGAACTGAAATACCTGCCCGTCATTGAGTCGGCCCTCAATCCGAAGGCTGTCTCGCGCGTGGGAGCTACCGGTCTCTGGCAGTTCATGCTGGCTACTGGTAAGCAGTATAACCTGCAGATCAACTCGTTGGTCGATGAACGTCGCGACCCCATCAAGGCTTCCTATGCCGCTGCCCACCTGCTGAGCGACCTCTATAAGGTGTTTGGCGACTGGAACCTGGTGATTGCTGCCTATAACTGCGGTCCAGGCAATGTGAACAAGGCCATCCAGCGCTCTGGCGGGTCGAAGGACTACTGGCAGATTTACCCTTACCTGCCCCGTGAAACGCGTGGCTACGTGCCTGCCTTCATAGCAGCCAACTATATGATGACCTACTATTCGCTGCACAATATCTGTCCGATGAACAGTCGTCTGCCTGCCAAGACCGATACGGTGATGGTTGATAAGAAGATGCACCTTGAGCAGATTGCCCATGTGCTGAATCTCGACATTGATATGCTGCGTGCCCTCAACCCGATGTATCGCCACGACATCATCCCCGGCAATACCCAGCCCTATGCCCTGCGTTTGCCACAGGCTGACATCAGCCGTTTCATCGAGCAGCAGGATGCCATCCTCGACTATCGTGCCAGCGAACTGCTGACCAACCGTATTCAGGTGGAAGTCAACGACTACACCCCCACCTACTACCACAAGAGCAAGCGCTCGTGGAAGAAAGGTCGCAAGGGCCGTGCCGGTCGCCATGTCAAGGCTCGTCGTGGCGGTAAGGCTGCCAAGCACAGCAAAGGCGGCAAGAAGGCCAGGGCTGGCAAGAAGGCCAAAGGCGGCAAGAAAGCCAAGGGCGGTCGCAAGTCATCAAAGAAAAGACGCAGATAATATATATAATAAGGTGTAAGCATGATGGAAGACGAAAAAGAGAAATTGCGCGAAGACCAAGACGAACAGATAGTCAACGACGCTTTCCAGCATCTGCTGGACTGTTATCTGGCATCACGTCATCGTAAGAAAGTTGATATCATCACCAAGGCATTCAATTTTGCCCGTCAGGCTCATAAGGGCGTTCGCCGTCTGTCGGGCGAGCCTTATATCTTACACCCTATTGCTGTTGCCCAGATAGCCTGCGAGGAAGTGGGACTGGGTTCTACCAGCATCTGTGCTGCCCTGCTACACGACGTGGTGGAAGATACCGACTATACCACCGAGGACATTGAGAACATCTTCGGTCCTAAGATAGCCCAGATTGTGGACGGTCTAACCAAGATTAGCGGCGGCATCTTCGGTGAACAGGCCTCTGCCCAGGCAGAGAACTTCAAGAAACTGCTGCTCACTATGAGCGAAGACATCCGCGTCATCCTCATTAAGATATGCGACCGTCTGCACAATATGCGCACCCTGCAGTCGCAACCTGCCAACAAACAGTATAAGATTGCCGGTGAGACGCTGTATATCTATGCGCCCCTCTCCAACCGTCTGGGTCTTTACAAGATTAAGTCGGAACTCGAGAACCTGAGTTTCCAGTACGAGCATCCCGACGAATATAACAGCATCAAGGCTAAGCTTGCCTCTACCGAGGCCAAACGCCATGAGCTCTTCGACCAGTTTACAGCGCCCATCGAGGAGTCGTTGCGCCAGATGGGTGTGAAATATCAGATTAAGGAGCGCGTAAAGACGCCCTACTCCATCTGGAACAAGATGCAGAACAAGCACGTCACCTTCGACGAGGTTTACGACATCCTGGCTGTGCGCATCATCTTCACCCCCGACAAGCGCGAAGAGGAAATCAACGAGTGCTTCAACATCTATGTGGCCATCTCGAAAATCTATAAGTCGCACCCCGACCGCCTGCGCGACTGGCTCTCTCATCCGAAAGCCAACGGCTATCAGGCGCTCCACGTCACCCTCATGTCGAAACAGGGACGATGGATAGAGGTGCAGATACGTTCCGACCGCATGGACGAAATAGCCGAACAGGGCTTTGCTGCCCACTGGAAATACAAGGACGGCATGGAGAAGGAGTTCACCGAGGACGAAAACGAACTGAACGACTGGTTGCGCACCATCAAGGAAATCCTTGACGACCCACAGCCCGACGCCATGGACTTCCTCGACGCCATCAAGCTCAACCTCTTTGCCTCTGAAATCTTTGTGTTCACCCCCAAGGGCGAAATCAAGACCATGCCTACGGGCTGTACGGCACTCGACTTTGCCTTCAGCATCCACACCTTCCTGGGCTCGCACTGTATCGGAGCCAAGGTGAACCATAAACTCGTGCCACTGAGTCATAAACTGAAGAGTGGCGACCAGGTGGAGATTCTCACCTCGAAGTCGCAACACGTACAGAGTTCGTGGATTAGTTTCGTTTCCACTGCCAAGGCTAAGGCTAAGATCCAGGCCATCCTGCGTCGTAACGGACGCGAGATACAGAAACAGGGAGAGGAAATTCTCAGTGCTTTCCTCAAGAACAACGATATTGAAAACTCCGTGGCTGTAGCCGATCAGCTGGCTGCCTTCCATGAGTCGCGCAGCAGGGAGGATTTCTTCCAGTCACTGGGCGACAAGACCATTCTGCTGGGCGAGAAAGACATCGACGAACTGCATGGCAAGAACTCCGCCAACGGTGTTTCGGGATGGCGCCGACTGGTGCCTTTCCTGGGCAAGGGCAAGGCGAAGCAAGCCGACGAGCAGCCCGACTACTTCATCGTTCCCGAGAAGTTCAATCGCAAGAAACCCATCTACATCAACGACACCAACATCAGTCAGTATCGTTTCCGTCGCTGTTGCCACCCCATCCCGGGTGACGACATCCTTGGTTTCATCGACACCAAGAAGCGCATTGAGATTCACAAGCGCGACTGTCCTGTGGCCAACAAGCTCAAGACCAGTTACGGCAACCGCATCCTGGATGCCAAATGGGACATGCACAAGCGCCTCTTCTTCGACGCTACCATCCATATCGAGGGTATCGACCGTGTAGGTATGGTCATGGACATCTCGAAAGTCATCTCGTCGCAGATGAATGTCAACATCCACAAGCTCACCATCACCAGTGAAGAGGGTGTCTTCCAGGGCGACATTGAAATCCGCGTCCACGACCGCGAAGACGTGAAGACCATCATCGACCAGCTCAAAAATGTTGAAGACCTGCAAGAAGTAACACAAACTATGTAACAATATGAAACAACTACTCACACTAACCTTTTTATTTATTGCAACTTTCACTTCTACAGCCAAGAGTTACGATAATCCGGATACGATTGTGGTGGCTCGCGACGGGACGGGAGAGTTTCGTAACATTTCAGAAGCCGTTGAGGTGTGCCGCGCCTTTATGGACTACCATAAGGTCATCTTCGTCAAGCGGGGAGTATATAAGGAGAAAATCGTCATTCCACAGTCTCTCACCAATATCGAGATATGCGGTGAGGATCGCGACAACACCATCATCACATGGGACGACCATGCCAATATCCTCTATCCCCCTACGGGCAAACCCATGGGAACCTTCCGCACCTTTACCCTGAGGATTGACGGAAGCTACATCACCCTCAAGAACATCACTGTCGAGAACAATGCCGCCCGACTGGGACAGGCAGTAGCCCTGTTCACCGTTGGCGACAAACTCACCTTCGTAAACTGCCGCTTCCTGGGCCATCAGGACACCATCTATACGGGCAATGCCCATTCACGCCAGCTGTTCAAGGACTGCTACATCGAGGGCACCACCGACTTCATCTTCGGTCCTGCCACCGCCTGGTTCGAGCATTGCGACATCTTCTGCAAGGCCGACTCCTACATCACTGCAGCCTCCACCCCGCAGGACGTGCCCTACGGCTACGTGTTCAACAACTGTCGCATCACGGCTGCCGAAGGTGTTACGAAGGTTTATCTGGGACGCCCCTGGCGCGACTATGGCTACACCCTCTTCATGAATTGCGACCTGCCCCGCCAGATACGTCCCGAGGGATGGCACCACTGGCAGAAGAACCGTGAGCAGACAGCCCGCTACATGGAGTATAACAACCGAGGCGAGGGCGCAGCCACCCAGGGCCGTGTTGCCTGGAGCCGCCAACTGACCAAGAAAGAAGCCCAGGCCATCACTCCCGAGCGGGTGTTCAGCATCAACGACCAATGGAATCCCTAATCATTATTACATAAACTAAAACTTTAAACATTATTGCTTATGAAAAAACTAGTATTTATGTTTGCCATGTTATTCGCTATTGCAATGACAGCAGAAGCCCAGGGCCTTTTCAACCGTGTAAAGGAATCAGCCAAATGGAAAGCCAGAAGCAAAGTGGAGAGCGCTATTGACCGAGGTATCGACAAAGCCCTCGACAAGACAGAAGACGCTGCCACCGATGCCGTTAAGGGCAAGAAGGGCAAGAAGGACAAGGAAAATGACGCAGAAGTTGAAGCTGCCGACGACAACCCACAGGTAGCCACCTCCTCTGATTTCAAACGTGGCTCAGTCATCATGTTCCAAGATGATGTCACTGCTGAGCAGGTGGGCGAGTTCCCCTCTAAGTGGGATATGTTCTCAGGTACGACTGAGGTCAAGACTATTGCCGGTGTAAAAGCCATCAATCCTACTGAAAATGCCCAGATACAGCCCCTCATCAAGGAGCAGGGTGCATATCTGCCGGAAGAGTTCACCATTGAATACGATTTCTACTATTGGCCCAGCAAGGACGATATTGGCTTGAATGACATCAAACTGATTCTTGCTGTTACCAAAGACCGCTCGGAGTTCCCCGGCGAGGGATATGACTCAGGCGACTTGACAGCCTTCGTTCTGAAACATGGTGTCTGTGATACCCAAGAACATAGCTATTATTTCAATGGAAACAAGGAGGGAGCTTTTGAGTACTCGTTCAAGAAGGGTTGGAACCACGTAGCCCTGTCGTTCAACAAACGTGCGCTGAAGGTTTATTTCAACGACAAGCGTGTGGTCAACCTCCCACGTGTCAACCAACCCACATGGATGTGCTTCCAGGTTCCTTTCGAATATCAGAACCTCACCTTCATCCGCAACGTGGTGATTGCCAAGGGGGCCGTAGCACTCTACGACCGCAATGCACAGGACATCTCGGCTGTCGAGAAGGCCATTCAGGAGACAGGACAGTTTGTGACCAACAACATCCTCTTCGACACAGGCAAGGCTACCCTCAAGCAGGAGTCAATGATCGAGATCATGAAGATAGCCGACTATATGAAGAAGAACCCATCGGCTCGCTTCGAGGTACAGGGACATACCGACAACCAGGGTTCCGACAAGGTGAACGACCCACTGTCGCAGCAGCGTGCCGAGGCCATTGTCAAGGCGCTCGAAGGCTTAGGTGTTGACGGATTCAATCTGAAGGCAGTAGGTAAGGGCTCTCACGAACCCATTGCCGACAACAAGACCGAAGCCGGTCGCGCCCAGAACCGCCGCGTCGTATTCATCAAACGATAATAGCGTATGACAAAAAAAATAAATGGACTATTGCAGATAGTCCATTTGTTTTTTCAAGGATTGGAGTTGCTCACGAATGCTAATCAGTTTCGTGAGCACTTCTGATTTTTTATCGGCACCATCGCGATTGGCATTGATGATGCGCTTGGCAGCAGCCAACTTAAATCCGCGCACCTTCACCAGGTTGTGAATCAACTTTATCTGTTCTATGTCCTTCTCCTGATACTGGCGTATCTTGGCAGGTCCGCTTGTCTTAGGCTTCAGATAAGGGAACTCCGTCTCCCAGTAACGCAGCGTACTCTCGTTGACGCCAAACATCTCAGCCACCTCCTTAATGGAGTAGTACATCTTCAGATTTTTGTTCAGATTCAATGCCATAACCGTCGTTGTTTGTTTCTGCAAAGTTACGTTATTTATTTTATTTCTCCAAGTTTTTGGTGGAAAATAGTAAAAATAGCGTATTATTGTTTAATTTTACTTGAGTTTTCATTATCTTTGGACTTTGTCGAAGGTACTACCGCTCGAAAAAGAAAAGAAAAAATCGATTATTTCTTTTACTTTTTGCTCACTTATTCGTACCTTTGCAAACAAATAGAGAGAACCAAGAACTACGTAACAATGATGAAATCTAAAAGACTGATGATTTCCGGCTGTCTGCTGGCTATGATGATGCCCACCTGGGCTCAGACAAAATTGGAGGCTGAGACGGCTTCGTATGAGAACTGCACGGTGACTAACGACAGTAAGTATTCGGGAGGCAAGGCGCTGCAGCTGACAGAGAACAATGCCAAAATTACCTTTAACTTCAATGCTCCGGAAAAGGGGAAGTACACCATCTGCGTGAAGGGGGAAGGTATCGGTGGCGAGAAAGAGGTGGCGCTGACCGTGAGCAACAACAAGGTGAACTTTAAGGTGAACAGTCTGGCTGAAGTGGAAGTGGGTACTTTCTTTCTGGCTAAAGGCAATAATGCGATGGTGATTACGCCCTCGTGGACGTGGTTTCGCATCGACTATATCCGCATAGAGAAGAGCAGCAGTTCGGTGGTGTTCGATATTGTCAAGGCACCTGTTGACCAGCAGGCAACGGGGAGCGCGAAGAAGATGTATGCCTTTCTATACAATAACTTCGGAAAGAAAACTATTTCGGGCATCATGACAGGCGACATGACGTCGGGAAACGGTGACGTGAGACAACACGACGACGTGAAGATGGTGTACGACATTTCGGGGAAATATCCCGCACTGATAGGATTCGACTTCATGAACACCACAGGCAAGGACGCAGGTGAATCGTATAACATGACCTATAGCGAGAAGACGATTGCGCTGGCAAAGGACACGTACAGGCGTGGCGGACTGCCCGCCTTCACCTGGCACTGGCGCGACCCGAGCCGTGTGACGAATGAGTTCTATACGGAGAAATGCGGCAATATGAAGATTTCGAATGCGATGAAGGCTGACGGCAGTTGGAACAAGTCTTCGACGCTCTATAAGAATATGGTGAGTGATATTGACGCCATAGCCGACATCTTCCTGGATATGCAGCAGGAGGGTATGGCCTGCATCTTCCGCCCACTGCACGAGGCGAGCGGGGGTTGGTTCTGGTGGGGGCGCGAGGGCGCTGAGAACTTCAAGAAACTCTACTGGCTGATTTACGACGAGATGGTGAACCAGAAGGGTGTTCACAACGTGATATGGGTGTGGAACACTGGTGAGAACGACAAGGATTGGAACCCTGGCGAGGAATATTACGACATCATTTCGGTGGACATCTATAATGAGGCGTTCGACTATGCGAGCAACTATGTGGCATTCGACAAACTGAAAACGCTCAGCAACGGAAAGAAGATGATTGCGCTGGCTGAAAACGGTCCGATACCCGACATTGACAGGGAGTTTGACGAGGAAGCCGTATGGTCGTGGTGGATGCCGTGGTATCAGACATGGGGCGGCAAATTCATCGACAAGACCAGCAAGGAGGAATGGAAGAAATGTATGAACGACGCGCGGACGATAGAGCTGAGCGATATGCCCGGATGGGACAAATATACGGGCATCATACCGACACACGCCACGCGCCAGCCCCAAGAGGGTTTCTACAATCTGAAGGGAGAGAAACTGAGGAAGAAACCATCGAGGGGATACTTCATCAGCGGAGGAATTGGTATTGGTTTTTGAATCATATGAGGAACGATATGAAAATAAAGTATTGGTTGACGGTAGTGGCTGTCTGGACGGCAGTACTGACCACGAGTGGACAAGGTGAGCGTGAAGTAATCCGACTGGACGAGGGATGGAAGTTTGCTTTTGGCAATGCCTCTGACCCACAGAAGGACTTCGGGTGCGGCACGGAGTATTTTAACTATCTGACGAAGGCGAACTCCATACACAACGAGGGTCCTTACTCGCCGAAGTTTGACGACTCGGCATGGGAGGAAGTGCGCGTGCCCCACGACTGGGTGACTGCCCTACCCTATGCCCCGACAGCCAGTCATTCGCACGGTTATAAGACAGTAGGATATAAGTATCCGGAAACGAGTGTGGGATGGTATAGGAAAATTATTAGGAGTGAAGAGTTAAAAGTAAAAAGTGAAAAGTTGGACCACTACTATTTGCAGTTCGACGGGATTTTCCGTAACGCTCAGGTGTGGTTCAATGGGTTCTATTTAGGATCGGAACCCAGCGGCTATGCCACACAGGTGTATGACGTGACGGAATACATGAACTACGAGGGTGACAACCTGATTTGCGTAAGGGCTGATGCCTCGCTGGAAGAGGGCTGGTTCTACGAGGGTGGCGGCATCTATCGCGACGCCTGGCTGGTGAAGACGGGCAAGGTGAGTGTGGCACCCTTCGGAACATTTGTCTATTCCGACTTCACCACCAAATCTATCAAGACGCAGGTAACGGTAGAGACGGAGGTGCACAACAGCAGTCTGGAGACACTGGAGGTGATGGTGACAAACAAACTGGTGAATGCCGAGGGCAAGGATGTGGACTATGCTGCACGCGAGATAGTGACGATAAGGGGTAAGGAAACGGTGAAGTGCAAACAGCTGATGACCGTCTTCGAGCCACACATGTGGAGTCCCGACAACCCCTATCTATATAAGGTGATAACGACAGTCAGGGTGAACAACGAGGTGGTGGACAGATACGAGACGACTACGGGATTCCGCGAGATAGCCTTTGATGCCGAAAAGGGCTTTCTGCTGAACGGCAAACCGCTGGAACTGAAGGGTGTGAATATGCACCAGGACCATGCCGGTGTGGGTGCTGCCATCCCCGACGCACTGCAGACCTGGCGCATTCGCCAGTTGAAGGCCTTCGGATGTAATGCCTACCGTGCGTCGCACAACCCCATGACACCTGCCCTGCTCGACATCTGCGACAGGGAGGGAATACTGGTGATTGACGAGAACCGGCTGACGGGTATCAACCAGGAGCACCTGAGACTGCTGGAGCGGATGATCAAGCGCGACAGAAACCACCCCAGCGTCATCATGTGGAGCGACGGCAACGAGGAATGGGGCATTGAGAACACCGTTCAGGGTACACGCATTGCTGCTGCCATGAGGGAATATACGAAACTGCTGGACCCCACACGCCCGTCGACCATTGCCAATGCCGGTGGCAGCGAAATGATTAAGGGGCTCGACGTCGTGGGATTCAACTATATCCTGCAGAACGACGTGGACAATCGCAAGAAGGCTCATCCCGACTGGAGGATAGTGGGTACAGAGGAGACAACAGGATGCGGAACACGCGGCGTGTACTTCACCACACCCGACGACAAGGGCCACATGGTGAGCATGAACATGACTGCCGACAAGGACGGCACGGAGAACCGTATCGAGCGCGGATGGAAATTCTATGACGAGCGCCCCTGGGCAGCAGGACTGTTCTACTGGACCGGTTTCGACTATCGCGGAGAACCTAATCCGCTGAGCTATCCTGCCCACGACTCGGAGTTCGGTATCTTGGACTATTGCGGATTCTGGAAAGACGAGGCATGGTATCTGAAATCGTGGTGGACGGACGAGCCTACCCTGCACATATTCCCCCACTGGAACCTGAAAGGGCATGAGGGCGAAGAGATAGAGCTGTGGGCATACAGCAACTGCGACGAGGTGGAACTGGAGGTGAACGGAAAGCAGTTGGGACGACAGGCCATGCCCAAGAACGGACACCTGAAATGGAAGGCCACCTACAAGCCTGGCAAAGTGGTGGCAAGGGGCTATAAGAATGGAAAGTGCATCATGACCGAGACGATAGAGACCACCAAGGATGCCAAAAAGATAGTGGTAAAGACCGACCGCACCAGTCTGCATGCTGACGGACGCGACGTGGCTGTGGTGAACATAGAACTGCAGGACAGCAAGGGGCGCACGGTGCCTGATGCCTGTCAGATGCTGACATTCCGCGTGGAAGGCAATGGGCGCATCATCGGTGTGGGCAACGGTGACCCTGCCTACATGGGTAGCGACCACCCGAAAGACAAGGACTGCAAGGAATTCCAGATTCCTGCCTTCAACGGCTGTGCCCAGGTGATTGTGCAGAGCACGAAGGATGCTGGCACCATCAAGGTGGCGTGCGAGGGAAAAGGAATGGAAGAAGGAAGGGTGGAAGTGAAAAGTGACTAACGGCACAATTACGATAAAAATCGGGCAAATACTTTGTATTTCGCCCGTTTTTTTATACCTTTGCAGGCAAATTGTAAATAGTAAAAAGTTAAAATAGTAAACAACAATGATGTCAGCTAACGAGATCCGCGAATCGTTTAAGAAGTTTTTCGAGCAGAAACAGCACGCTATCGTGCCCTCTGCCCCTATGGTGATTAAAGACGACCCAACACTGATGTTCACCAATGCAGGTATGAACCAGTGGAAGGATATTATATTGGGAACACGTGACCCAGAGCCACGTCGCCGAGCCGATACTCAGAAGTGTCTGCGCGTGAGCGGAAAGCACAACGACCTGGAGGAAGTAGGTCATGATACCTACCACCACACCATGTTCGAGATGCTGGGCAACTGGTCGTTTGGCGACTATTTCAAAGAGGGCGCCATCGACATGGCTTGGGAATACCTGGTGGACGTGTTGAAACTGAATCCCGAGGATTTGTATGTTACCGTATTCGAAGGCTCACCCGAGGAGAATATCCCTCGTGACGATGAGGCAGCGAAATACTGGGCTAAGCATGTGCCAGAAGATCATATCATCAATGGTAACAAGCACGACAACTTCTGGGAGATGGGCGACACAGGTCCCTGTGGTCCTTGTTCTGAGATTCACGTTGACTCTCGTACACCAGAACAGAAAGCCGCCTCTGGCAAGACGGGGCGTGAGCTCGTCAACCAGGACGACCCACAGGTCATAGAGATATGGAACCTTGTGTTCATGCAGTTCAACCGCAAGGCTGACGGCTCGCTGGAGAAGCTCTCTATGAATGTCATTGACACTGGTATGGGATTCGAGCGTCTGGTTCGTATGATGCAGGGTAAGCACTCTAACTACGACACCGATGTGTTCCAGCCAATCATCAAAGCAGAACAGGACATCACTGGTCTGAAATACTTCACCTTCGAAGAGGAGACAGAGAACCCCATCAGCAAGGAACAAGATGCCATCAACGTGGCCATGCGCGTTTGTGCCGACCACCTGAGAGCTGTAGCCTTCTCGATTGCCGACGGACAGCTGCCTTCGAATGCCAAGGCTGGCTACGTGATTCGTCGCATTCTGCGCCGTGCAGTGCGCTATGCCTACACATTCCTCGGACAGAAGGAAGGTTTCCTCTATCAACTCGTTCCCACACTGGTTCACGAGATGGGCGACGCCTTCCCCGAACTGAAGGCGCAGCAGACACTGATTACCAAGGTGATCAAGGAAGAGGAAGATTCGTTCCTGCGTACCCTCGACAAGGGTATTTCGATGCTGAATGATGCTATGGACAAATTGAAGGCTGAGGGTAAGAGTCAGCTGGATGGTGTACAGGCTTTCCGTCTGTTCGACACCTACGGATTCCCCCTCGACCTGACTGAGCTGATTTGTCGCGAGAACGGCTTCACGGTAGATGAAGAGCAGTTCAACGTGGAGATGCAGAAGCAGAAGGAGCGTGCCCGTAACGCTGCTGCCGTTGAAAACAGCGACTGGGTAGAGCTGAAGGCTGGCGAACAGCAGTTCGTGGGCTACGACTATACAGAATACAACTGCCATATCCTGCGCTATCGCAAGGTGACACAGAAAAAGAACGAGTTCTATGAACTGGTGCTCGACGCCACTCCTTTCTACGGAGAGATGGGTGGACAGGTAGGTGACTGCGGTGTATTGGTGAACGAGAACGAGACTATCGAGATTATCGACACCAAGCGCGAGAACAACCAGAGCGTACACATCGTCAAGCAATTGCCCAAAGACCCATCGGCTGAGTTCATGGCTTGTGTAGATACAGACAAGCGTAATGCATCGGCTGCCAACCATACGGCAACCCACCTGTTGGACTATGCACTGAAGCAGGTGCTGGGCGACCACGTAGAGCAGAAGGGTTCGTTCGTGAGCCCCGACACGCTGCGTTTCGACTTCTCGCACTTCCAGAAGGTGACTGACGAGGAGTTGCGTGAGGTAGAGCGTATGGTGAACGACATGATTCGTCAGGACATTCATATCGACGAGCATCGTGACGTGCCTTTCGACGAGGCCAAGAAACTGGGAGCCATTGCCCTGTTCGGTGAGAAATACGGTGACAAGGTGCGCGTGGTACGCTTCGGTCCGTCGTGCGAGTTCTGTGGTGGTATTCATGCCACAAGCACAGGTCGCATCGGTTTCTTCAAGATTGTCGGTGAGAGCAGTGTTGCAGCCGGCATCCGCCGTATTGAGGCCACTACTGGAAAGGACTGCGAAGAGCGTCTCTACCAGATGGAAGATATCCTGAAGAACATCAAGGCTTTCTTCAACAATGCCAAGGATCTGCAGGGTGTCATCCAGAAATATATTGAGGAGCACGACCACATGAAGAAGGAGATTGAGGGCTTCCAGGCCCAGGCTGTGGAGCGTGCTGCACAGAGAATGGTAGAAAAGGCCCGCAACGTGAATGGCGTGAAGGTGATTACTGCCGTACTGCCCATGGCGCCAGCCGCTGCCAAGGATCTGGCATTCAAGGTACGTGCCAGCGTAGAAGGCTCACTGCTCTGCGTTATCGGTTCACACGACAACGACAAGCCCCAGCTGTCAATCATGATGAGCGACGATATGGTGAGCGACCACGGACTGAATGCCGGACAGATGGTTCGCGAAGCAGCCAAACTGATTCAGGGTGGCGGCGGCGGTCAGCCCCATTTCGCTCAGGCTGGCGGTAAGAATGTCGATGGACTCAGTGCAGCTGTTGACAAGGTGATTGAGTTGGCGAATCTATAACCAACATCGAAATCCCGATATAACGATATAATGAAACTATAAGAGACTATGTACGACAAAGACCGCGGGCTATACATTGCCCACTGCGCCAACGGAGCGCTTTCGATTACAGGTAAGATGGCGAATCGCCACGGACTGATAGCCGGTGCTACAGGTACTGGTAAGACAGTCACCCTGCAGGTGATGGCAGAGACATTCTGCCAGGCTGGTGTACCATGTTTCATGGCAGATATGAAGGGCGACCTCAGCGGTATTTCGCAGGTCGGCAAACTGAGTGGCTTCATCGAGAAGCGCATGCCTGAGTTTGGTATTGAGAATCCTGAGTTCCAGGCATGTCCCGTGCGTTTCTTTGATGTATTCGGAGAACAGGGTCACCCTATGCGTGCCACTATCTCGCAGATGGGTCCGCAACTGTTGTCGCGACTGATGAGCCTCAACGAGACGCAGGACGGTGTGCTGAACATTGTGTTCCGTATCGCTGACGAGCGCGGACTGTTGCTGATTGACGTGAAGGACTTGCGCTCGATGCTCGACTGGGTGTCGAAACATGCCAAGGAATACACCACCAAATATGGTAATATTTCGTCGGTAACGATTGGAGCCATCCAGCGTGCACTGCTGCAGTTGGAGTCACAGGGTGCTGATAAGTTCTTCGGTGAACCGTCGTTCGACATCTATGACCTGATGCAGTGCGAGGGTGGCAAGGGTGTGATGAACGTGCTGGCTGCAGACAAACTGATGATGCAGCCCAAGCTATATTCCACCTATCTGCTGTGGTTGCTCTCCGAGCTCTACTCCACCCTGCCCGAAGTGGGCGACTTAGCACTGCCGAAACTCGTGTTCTTCTTCGACGAGGCACACATGCTGTTTACAGACACCTCGAAGGCACTGCTCGACAAGATTGAACAGGTGATTCGCCTGATTCGTTCGAAGGGCGTGGGCATTTATTTCATCACCCAGAGTCCTACCGATATCCCCGAAAATATCCTCGGACAGTTGGGTAACCGTGTACAACACGCCCTGCGTGCCTATACTCCGAAAGACCAGAAGGCAGTAAAGACTGCTGCCGACACCTTCCGTGCCAACCCAGAATTCAAGACCGACGAAGCCATCATGAATCTGGAGACGGGTGAGGCATTGGTGAGTTTCCTCGACGAGAAGGGTGCACCGTCTATAGTAGAACGTGCCAAGATTCTGTTCCCTCTCTCACAGATTGGAGCTATCACGGAAGGACAGCGCTTAGACATCATCAAGCAGAGTCGCATCTATGGTAAATACGATACACCCATTGATCGCCAAAGTGCATTCGAGGTGCTGATTGCCGAAGCTGAGCAACAAGCCCTTGCTGAGGCAGAGGAAACAGAGGTAGCTGAAACAGAGAAAAAGAAGGAAGAAAAGCAGAAGCCCGGCATTATGAGTAAGGTGTTCAAGGCTATCATTACAGCCATTACATCCACCATTGCTGCCATTCTCGGTACCTATGTCAGCGACAAGGTGACAGGTAAGAAGACCAAGTCGAGATCATCGGCAACAGGCAGAGTGGTAAAGAATGCCACCAGTGCTGCTACCCGTTCCGTGACGAAGGAACTGACCCGCGACATCTTGGGCAATCTGATAAAATAACAAAAACAAATAGCAAAAGAAAAGCGGTTGAGATGTCCAACCGCTTTCTTTTTTATTTCAACGTCCGCAGGAGGAAATCACTGACAATATCCGTTGTGCGATAGATGTTCTGCGAGAAACCATGATCGAAATATTCCTGAAGAACATACTCAGAACCCTTCCATTGTTGATGGAAACGCAACCCATAAGTGTACGGAACAATACGGTCGCCATTACCATGAATGATCAAGGCTGGTCCGTGATAGTTTGCTGCTGTCTCATAGATAGGAAGCGAGAAAGCTGTTTTGATATAGTTACGACCTAAGCGCTGAGGTCCCCACAACTCGACATACTCTGGAGGATCCAACGGGTTGTACTGCTTGCCGAACGTAGAGCCACGGATAGCATCGTCGCGGAGTACGGCAGCAGGAGCCATCAATACCACAGCACTGATGTCGCTGCCCAGTTCGCCTGCCGTCATGGAAGCTACCACGCCCCCCTGAGAATGGCCCACCAAGGCAATCTTAGAAACATAGCGCAAATCACGTACATACTCAATGACCTTCTTGGCATCATTAATTTCATTAGGCACTGTCATGTCCTCGAACTTTCCCTCGCTCTCTCCGTGACCATTGAAATCGAAACGGATGGAGGCAATGCCGTGTTTCTGCAACGAGTCGGTAATGAGTTCGAAGAGGGGACCTTCCTTGGTACCGCCAAAACCATGACAGAACACCACCATCGGGCATTGCTGCCCTGGTTTCAAATCGGGCTTCTGGATAACAGCCTGCAGCTTGCCATGATCACCGTCGATGGTGACACGCTCCCTGATAGGCTTAAAGCCTGTGGGGCGCAATTCCTTCAGGTATTTATCTACTTTATAGGTCAGCACCGTAGAGAGGGCTACCTTGCCTTCCTTATCGACAACAACCATCGAGGGAATCCATTTCACGCCATACGCCTTGGCAATGTCGGTCTCCTTGAATTTCTTCAATTCGCTCACCTGCGTATAGGTGATACCGAACTGCTGACAGGCTTTGCGCCAAGCCTCCACGTCGGTATCCATCGAGACGCCCACAAACTCAATGCCCTGAGGGGCATACTCTTTATACATCCTCACCACTTCGGGGGCATCCTTGCGACAGTCAGGACACCACGATGCCCAGAAGTCGAGCACCACCGTCTTACCTTTCAACTGCGACAGCTTAAAAGTCTTACCGTCAATGGTTTTCATCTTGAAGTCGGGAGCCTGCACTCCTGCCTTCACCAGTTCGGTTGCATACTTGCTGTCGAAGTCGGGCTCTGGTCCGAACTGCGCCCAAACAGTAGTGGCAGCCATGAGGAAGGCTGCCAATAGGATTCGTTTCATACCTTATTTATTATTAGAGTTCAGCATCAGAGCACTGGAAAGTCGTACCCTTTGTAATATCGCCTGTTTCCAGTCCGAGTTTGAACCACTTCATGCGCTGCTTGCTGGTGCCGTGGTTGAACGACTCAGGAACGGCATAGCCACGGGCTTTCTTCTGCAAATAGTCGTCGCCAATGACCTGCGCACAACTAATGGCCTCTTCAATGTCGCCAACCTCCAAAGAACTGAAACGCTTATTGTCGTGATGTGCCCATACACCGGCATAGAAATCGGCCAGCAACTCCAGGCGTACACTTAGTTTATTGGCTTCAGCCTCAGGGAGCTTTGACATTTGTTCGTGTACCTTAGCCAGAATGCCTGTGAGGTATTCCACATGGTGACCCACCTCGTGGGCAATCACATAGGCATAGGCAAAGTCGCCATCTGCACCCAACTGCTGCTTCATCGTGGTGAAGAACGACAGGTCGATATACAGTTTCTGGTCACCTGGGCAATAGAAGGGACCCATTGCTGCAGAACCCTGTCCGCAGGCTGTTGCCACACCACCCGTATAAAGCACCATCTTAGGCACCTCGTACTGTGCGCCCTGCTGGCGGAATATCTCTGTCCACACATCTTCCGTACCAGCAAGAATCTGTGTAGAGAACTTGGCCAACTGCTGTTCCTCCTCCGTAAACTCTGGCTGGTTCTTCTCTATCTCCGTATTACCTCCAAAGGTATTCTCTTGCATCTGCTGCATAACAGCCGATACGGGATCGCCTCCCGAGAGCCATGCAAAGAGGGCTACCATAATGATACCACCGATACCAAGACCGGCCTTTGTGCCACCGCTCATTCCACGGCGGTCTTCCACATTCGAACTTTCGCGTCTTCCGTCTAATCTCATAATATGATTGTCGTTTGATTGATTATTTTGATGTTTTCTGAATATAGTCAAAAATGAGTGATGCTGCGTCGTCTTCGCTCAGGCCATCCATACTGATGACCAAATCGTACATCTTGGTGTTGTAACGCGACATACCTGTATAGCGATTGACATAGTTTTCACGCATCGTGTCAACCGTCTCAATGATTTTCTCCGCCTCTTTTTCCGAGACATTCTTTTTACGCATGATGCGCTGGACACGGGCCTCCTGAGAGGCATGGATCAGCACACTGAGATGATTGGGATGCTTGCGGAACACATAGAATCCGCTACGACCGGCAATGACGCAGGAACCATTGTTGGCAATACCTTGCAGAATCTCCTGCTCAGCCCTGAACAATTCTTCTGTCGTCAAGACTTCGGGCTCTTGTCCCTCCTTAACCGTATAGTACTTGGTACTGTCACCAAAGGGCAACATACTGGTGAATTCAGACCACCAGTCGTTCTTTTCGCCTTTCAGCTTTTCTATCTCATTGACGGTCAGATGGTATTTCTCCTCCAAGGCCTTAATCAGCGCCTTGTCAAAGAAAGGAACTCCCAACTTAGCTGCCAGTTTCTCACCAACAGTGCGTCCACCTGAACCGACTTCACGATTAATTGTAATTACAAACTTCTCATTCTTGTTCATTGTTTTATGCTGTTTTAGTTATTATTTCTGACACATTCGGTGCAAAGATACAAAAAATATGAATATGTGCTTTTACATTTTAAAAAAAAATAGTATTTTTGCGCCCAATAGAACAGTAACAATGAATAATATCATTAACAAACTCCGCATTGGCGGCATTCCTGCCCTGTTGGTTGCCACCACAATGGTCATCCTCATCTTGGCCGTACAATATTATATCAGTGTCCGAAATGACGATGAGGATGCACGAAAGTTAGTCAATCGTGAGCTAATCATCGTGGAACAGCAAATCATGTCGGAGTTTAAGAACGCTGAGTTCGCAATAGAGGAAATGGCTGACCAGGCTTATTTAAGCTTGGCAGATGCAGACAAAATGCTGGATATCACCCACTATATCATAAAGGAAAACCCAAACATCAAAGGAGCCGCCATCGCCTTTGTCCCCTATTTCTATCCTGAGAAAGGCCACTGGTTTGAGCCTCGCTGCATTCGTGAAGACAATGAGATTATTTCCGAAGATATAGGCGGTATTCATCATGACTACACCAAGTTGAACTGGTATCGTGAAGGAATTAAGAACAAGAAGAAAAATGGCCACTGGAGTAACCCCTATATAGACGACACACAAAACGGCATCTACATTTTGTCCCTGACACGCCCCCTGCATCGAGGGAAAAAGGTGGTAGGTGTGCTCTGCATAGACATGGAACTGGCGCAGTTGGAAAAGATTCTGAAAGAAGCAGAGCCCTATCCTGGTAGCATCTGTCAGTTAATTAACGATAAAGGCGAAGTACTCATATCGTCTGGCGAAACAAAATTAAGCAATACTAATTACTTCAGGGACAGCAAAAAGCTGAAATACAGTGACGTGGTAGTGCAACTCTCCTGTCCGAAGAAAGCTATCTATGGTCAATCTACCGTCCTCAATCTCGTCACCCTTGGATTGTTGCTGTTGGGAATGCTGTTGCTGGCATTTATTGTCAGGAGGACTATTTACACCATCACCTCGCTGAATGCAGCCCAACAACAGAAGAAGATAATGGACAGGGAGATGCGTATTGCCCATGGCATTCAGATGGATATCGTAAGGCGTGATTTCCCTGAGGAACTCCATGCAACGCTGTTGCCAATGAAAGAGGTGGGAGGAGACCTCTACGACTTTTACCAAGAAAACGACACGCTCTATTTCATCATTGGCGATGTGAGCGGAAAGGGTATTCCTGCTGCCATGATGATGTCAGCAACAGTCAACCTCTTCCGTATGGCAGCACGCCATTTCAGTACACCCGCTGAAATCATGGGCGAGATTAACGACGTGCTGTCGGAGCGCAATCCCAGTTTACTGTTCGTCACCGCCTTCGTGGGAAAAATCGACATGAAGCATGAATTGATGACTTATTGCAATGCCGGACATAATCCACCCATACTCAACAACAGTTTCATGGAAATGGATCCGGACATTCCACTGGGTTATCAGACAAACTTCCCCTATAGGCAGTATGGAGCATTCTTCCCTGAGGGGTCGCGCCTTGTGCTTTATACCGATGGTATCACAGAGGCTCGCAATTCGGCTCACCAACTGATGGGGGAGGATTATCTGCTGAATATTGTTCAGGCGCATTATACTGAACCCCTCAGCACAATGATAGACAGTATCATCGACGACACCAACAAGTTTGCCGGGAAGACGATACAGATGGACGATATCACATTGATGTGCATTACCAATAAAATAGCATTATGAAAATCAACATTCGACGAAACGGAGACGAGGTGGTAGTTGCCCTGAACGGAGAACTCGACACTGTGACAACTGCTCAGATAGGCGAGGAACTGAATCGCATCATTGAAATGGCAAGCAACCAACTCATCATCGACTGTAAGGACTTAGAGTATATCAGTTCGTCTGGACTGCGTTTCTTCATGCAACTGAAACGTCATAGTGAACAACTGAATGGAACCGTCACCCTCATAAACATG
>JAEEGG010004720.1_pt1 | contig 32894 bp, 29 predicted proteins | sample 9134161 | NCBI WGS metagenome assembly JAEEGG01 (sample SAMN16246543, study PRJNA631951) | gut metagenome | biome: gut microbiome; feature: rumen; material: CR-attached | host: Bos | place: Iran: Karaj | collected 2018-10 | reverse complement strand
CACGACGATGCTCACCGAACCTGAACGATTTTTCTTCTTGCGTACAAACATGCCGCAAAGGTACGAAAAATAAGCGAGTCACCCAAATCACCCAAATTTAAACTTGCAACTAACTGATAATCAGTATATAAAATTTTAATTGACAAAAATCGACGAAGTCAGGAAATTGCTCCCACACCGAGTGCCGAGGTAGCCCTTTTTCTTTAACAAGAAAAATTTTCCATAGGCGAATACAATATATCGAGGTTTTGTGAGTTATATATATATAATGTATAGGAACAATTGCTTATGACGATATATCTACTCGGTGCTTTTTTATTGAGTCTGATCTGCGGGTTTGTGTTCACGCCCGCGATATTGGACTATTGTAAGCGCAAGAAGCTCTACGATATCCCCAACGAACGAAAAGTGCACAAGAACGCCATCCCCCGCATGGGTGGAATATCCTTCTTTCCCAGCATGATTACCGCCTTTCTCGTGGTTCTGATGCTGATGCCCGTTTCCGATGAGCATACGTTACCCATCACACTATGGAGCGTCATCTTTATGTTGGGTCTGCTGCTAATATACATCACCGGCATCATCGACGACCTGACGGGTCTGAACGCCACGACGAAGTTTGCCGTGCAGATCTTCACAGGCTGTCTGCTGCCCTTTGCCGGGCTCTATATCAACAATCTCTACGGCATGTTCGGCATTTATGAGATACCCAATTACATCGGTATCCCCCTGACCATCTTCCTGATGGTATTTATCGACAATGCCATCAACTTGATTGATGGCATCGACGGTCTGGCATCTGGTCTGGCGCTGTTTGCGCTCATGGGATTTCTGGCCTACTTCAACTATTATGGAGTATTCATGCACACCTACTCCATCCTCGTGGCCGGACTGATAGGTGCCCTGATAGCCTTCAGCTATTTCAACCTCTTCGGAAGTGCGGAACGCAATACGAAGATCTTCATGGGCGACTCAGGTTCGCTGTCGTTGGGATTCGTCCTGGGATTCCTCGCCGTAAAGTGTGCCGCAAACAATCCCGCTATCTGGCCTTCACGCCCCGATGCCCTACTGGTTCCCATCACACTGCTTTTCGTGCCGATGGCCGACGTGGTGAGAGTGACGCTCTACCGTCTTGTACACCACAAGCCCCTCTTCCTTGCCGACAAGAACCATATCCACCATAAGCTGATGCGTTCGGGCATGAGCCAGCATCAGACCCTGATTACGATACTAGGGCTGGCTATGGCATACGCCGCCATCAACTTCGGACTGTATCCGCTGCTGAACTTCACCTGGATCATCGTTGTCGACATCCTCATTTACTGTCTGGTTAATGTCTGTATCAACCAGATGAAAATCGTTGTAGCATGAAACGGACACTCGACTTCATCGTGTCAGCCCTTTGCCTGCTAGTGTTCTCACCGCTGATACTGATCTGTTGGCTGGCCATCAAACTGGGTGGTGGTCCTGCCATCTACAAGCAGGAGCGTATCGGACTGGGCGGACGGCCGTTCTACATCTATAAGTTCCGCAGCATGGTGGTGGATGCAGAAAAAGAGGGCGAAGAACTGCTGCAGCAGGACGACGACCCAAGACTGACACGTATCGGCAAGTTTCTGCGCGCCCACCATTTGGACGAACTGCCACAGCTTTGGAATGTCTTCATCGGCGACATGGCCTTCGTGGGGCCCCGTCCGGAACGGAAATACTATATCGACCAGATCATGCAGCGCGACAGCCGCTACGAACGGCTCTATGTCCTCAGACCAGGCATCACGAGCTATGCCACGCTGAAGAACGGCTATACCGACACCATCGACAAGATGCTCGTCCGTCTGGAGATGGACCTCTACTATCTGGAGCACCAATCGCTTTGGACGGATGCCAAGATTCTCTGGAAGACGTTTGCGAATATCGTCTCTGGAAAGATTTTCTAAAAAAGACCACACGTTACGCAGATGACACAGTTTTTTTTCAACAACGGATTTAACGGATTTCACAGATTGCTCATGGCGGTTTTTGCTGCTGTCATGGGTCATATGGCTATGGCGCAGACACATGTCGAGTATGACCTGACAGCGGAGACAGCTGTGGGTACAGGCGACTTTACGGCCTATCAACTGGCGACAAACCGTCACCACATCTTAGCAACACGTCCGAACACGGCTTATCTGCGAGGGGCACTCAATGTGGAGCATCAGATGTCGAAAGACTTCACACTCTCAGGAGCTGTGGATGCCATCGCCTCGGTACATGCCGACCACAAGGCCTATCTACAGCAATGCTACGCCAACCTGTCGTTTCAGAAGACATTCTTCCTGGAGGTGGGCAGTCGTGAAGAGAAGCCCGTATTGCGCGACGAATTACTCTCCAGCGGTTCGTTTGTAAAGGGCAACAATGCCAAGCCGATTCCGCAGATACACATCGGCACGAATGACTTCTGGACGGTGCCCTTCACCAAGGACTGGCTGCAGGTGAACTTCGACTTCGGCTACGGTAAGTTCATAGACAGCAGCTATCGCGAGGACCGGTTTATGGAGGCCCGCGAGGTGAACCCCATGTATTCCAAAGAAGCCTACTACCACCAGAAGCACCTCTATTTCCGCACCAATCCAACGAAAGTGCTCTTCATAACGGCGGGTATACAGCATGTGGCGCAGTTTGGCGGTACAAACTACGACAAAGCAGAAGATGTGACCAAGAAGAAGCCTGCCAACCTGAAAGCCATCTGGAACGTGATCCTGCCCCTCGGCGACAGCAACTATTATGAGGACGACGCCCTGGAAGACTGGATATACGGCAACCACATCGGACTGATGACCCTTCAGCTGGGCTGGAACATCAATCCACAACATCAGGTGCAAGCCTATTACGATGACATCTTCGAGGACGGCTCGGGTATGCGCAAGAGCAATGGCTGGGACGGACTGTGGGGACTGCAGTATAATAACAAAACCTCAGGACGGCAATATGTGCGCGGTGCGGTGGTGGAATATTTCCAGAGCACCAACCAGAGCGGTCCGCTGCATTGGGACGGCGGTGACCACCCCGAGCCCATCCGCAGTCAGATCACGGACGTGGTAGTGGGCGACGACAACTATTACAACCATATGTTCTACGACAGCTATGCCCACTACGGCATGACGCCCGGCAACGCCCTCATCACCTCACCTATTTATAATAAGGATGGCTACACCCGCTATCGCGACAACCGCATCAAGGCCTGGCATCTGGGTGTCAACGGCGAGATTACCGACCACCTGTCGTATCTCGTCAAAGGTTCCTATCGTGAGGGATGGGGCACCTATCAGATTCCATTGGCTGTGAAGCATCACTCCCTGGACGCGATGGTGCAAGGCATCTACCACACAGGTCCCTGGCAGTTCAGCGCGGCCTACGCCTTCGACAAGGGCAACATCTATGGCGATTGTTCAACTTTCAACATTAAAATCGGTTATCATGGCAAGATTCTTTAAATATTTACCTTTTTACTTTTTTACCTTTTTACTTTTCTCCTGTCAGGAAGGCAGGGATGCTGGCGATCTTCTGGGCCAATGGCGTATGGCAGGTTCCGACACGAAGTACATCAGTTTCTCAGGTTCCATCGCATGGATCAAGGATCTGCAAGGAAGTAATGTTTACGGCAATTTCCAGCATGTGGGCGACAGTCTGTTCATCCAATGCTACTCCATCAATGGCATTCCTGAAGACACGGTACTGGTGGAGAACACCTTTGGTTTCAGGCCTTTCAACAATATCCGCGTGAAGATAGAAACACTCAGTTCCGACCGTTTGCAACTGCGTCAGGACAACCAGACCTGGACCCTGGATAAATATTAATAGGGAAAATCCCCCTCCGATTTAGGGAAAATCCTTTTGGAACACATCTTTTTCTTCGTAATTTTGCACCGTGAAAAGATAACAAGAATGTCTAACAGTTTAAAAGATACGATTATGAAAAAGATGTTGATGACCCTGATGGCGATGCTGACAATCACAGTCTCTGCCACCGCCATGAGTTTCGAGCAGGCCCGCAGAGAGGCTTTGTTCCTGACCGATAAGATGGCCTATGAGCTCAACCTCACCGACGAGCAATATGAGGCTTGTTATGAGATCAACCTCGACTATCTGATGGGTGTGACCGGCCGCGCCGATGTGTTCGGTGTCTATTGGGAGCGTCGCAACCTCGATATGAGTTATATCCTTCTCGACTGGCAATGGAATGCCTTCCTGGCAGCCAGCTACTTCTACCGTCCCCTCTACTGGGAGGCAGGCTATTGGCACTTCGGCATCTACGCCCGATATTCGCACCGTGATTACTTCTACTTCGGAACGCCGGCATTCTATGTCAGCTATCGTGGCGGACATGCCTGGCATATCCACGGAGATCGCGGCTACTACTATGGTCACAGAGAGCACTTCCGCGCCCCAAGAAGAGAGCATATAGGTATGCACGACCGTTGGAACCGTGGTGATTTCCGCAGCAACCGCAGCTCTACCCGTGTGACGAATCGTCCAGAGGGCAGGGGCCGTATCGGAAACGGAGGACGTATTGAGAACAGAGGCCGCAATGACCGCAGCATCGGAAGACCGGAGTCTGGCACCAGAAGAACGGAGAACGGCGTAGGCAGAACGCCCGAGCGTCGCAGCGAGAACAATGGCGTAAGAAACCGTCAGGTGGAAGGTCATCGCAACTTCGGCAGCGATAGGCAGATCGGAAGCCCGAGTAATTCTAGTAGTCCTAGCAGCTCTAGTAGCCCTAGTACTCCTAGCATACCTAGCAGCAGCGTAGGTAGTGGCAGCAGCTCACGCCCCAGCAGCATAGGTAGCAGCAGCTCACGTCCCAGCCGCGACTTCGGTTCCAGCAGCAGTAGCTCAACTTCAAATCGCAGCGTTGGCAGTCACTCGGCAACACCAAGTCGCAGTTTCGGCAATAGCAGCAGTTCAAGACCTAGCAGTAGTGTTTCGCGTCCTAGCAGTTCTAGTAGCTCTAGCCCCAGCCGCAGCTTTGGAAGTAGCTCAGCCCCAAGCCGTAGCATCGGCAGTTCGGCTCCTAGCCGTAGCGTCGGTAGCAGCAGTCACTCTGCTCCAAGCCGTAGCGCAGGCGGACACGTTGGAGGCCGTCGCTAAAAGCTTAAAGATCCAAGATCCGAACCTCAGCGTTCATCATCCGCTGAACCTCGCTCATTGACTTCCCATAATAGACAGCCTGGATGGCCTTGTTGATAATGCCATGTCCTACGGCCAGCACCTTCTTTCCTGGATAGTTCTTCTTGACAAAGGCGATGAATTCGCCAGCCCGGGAAAGAAGGTTTTCTAATGTCTCGATGTCGTCAGGCCACACTTCGCCCTTCAGATCGGGGATATAACGTCCTGTGAAGCCACCCCAGTCGCGCTCACGGAGCAACGGTGTCTGGACAACCGCCAGATGATGGGGTTCGGCAATGATCGTGGCCGTATCCACCGAGCGTTTCAGGTCGCTGGCGATGATGGCGGAAAAATTCTCTGAGGCCATCTGGTCCCTCACCTCTTGCGCCTGCACAATACCATTTGCTGTGAGTTGACCCTGCGTCTGACCTTGCATGATCTGATTGACATTATCGACCGTTTCACCGTGTCTGACTAAGTATAATGTGGTCATATTTCTTTAAATTTGATGCAAAATTACGAAAAAACTATAAACTATAAACCATAAACTATAAACTTTTTGTATCTTTGCATCGTAAAAAACGAAAAGAAAGATAAAAATGAAGATATTACAGAGTTCCGTATTCCGCGCTATCTGCGCCATCGCTGTTGGTATAATGCTCATCAAGTATCCCGACAATACCGTCACGTGGATTACCATTGCCATCGGTGTCTTGTTCCTGTTGTCAGGCATCATCTCAATGGTGGCCTATTATCACGCCCTCAAGAATGTGAGCGAATACAAAATCACCGATGCCGAGGGCAATGTGGTGGCTGGCGATACAAAGCCTACGTTCCCGATTGTAGGTGTAGGCAGCGCTATCCTCGGTCTGATACTGGCATTGACCCCTACCGTTTTCGTCAAGGCCCTGATGTATATCATCGGTGCCGTGCTTGTGTTGGGAGCTGTCAACCAGTATATGAGTCTGCTTAACGCCCGTAAATATGGTAAGATAGGTTTCGGATACTGGATCTTCCCGTCGGTAATCCTGCTCATTGGTCTCTTTGTCATCATCAAACCCCTGGCACCTGCCGAGATGGCGATGTTGGTGCTCGGGTGGTGCAGTCTGCTCTATGGTGTTACAGAACTGATTAACGCCCTGAAGATACATAATGAGAAACGTAAATTTGCGAAAGCGAAGGAGATACCTGTAGCAGAAGAGATCGTAGAAGATACGCCTGCTGTGGAGTCATCAACACCAAAGGAAGACGATTCCCGCTACACGCCGACAATTCAGGAATAAACTTAGGGGGAGAGAAAGTTACTTTTTCATTTCCTCTATCACTTCTTCTGAGAAGCCTTGGATGTAAGTGCGCAAGATATCGATGCCGCGCTTGTTTTCGCGTCCCCAAGGGATAATCAGGTCAGCAAACTTCTTCGTGGGTTCGATGAACTGCTCGTGCATGGGCTTCACATCGTTCTCGTAATGGTCGAGCACCATTTCCACGGTTCGCCCACGCTCCACCACATCACGCCGGATATTTCGGATGAGACGCACATCGCTATCGGTATCGACGAAAATCTTCAAGTCCATCATATCGCGCAACTTCTTATAGTGAAGCGTCATGATGCCCTCAAGTATAATCACGGGTTTCGGCTCAACATGAACGGTCTCAGGCAGACGGTTGGAGAGCACATAAGAATAGGTGGGCTGTTCGATGGCCTCGCCATTCTTCAATTTTTTGATCTGCTCCGTCAACAGCTTCCAGTCGAAGGCATCAGGATGGTCGAAGTTGATGGCCTTGCGCTCCTCGTCGGTCAGGGCCGTAGTATCGTTGTAATAGGAATCCAACGGAATAATGGCTGCACAATGGGGAGGCAGCGCCTTGGTAATACGCTTGACGACGGTGGTCTTTCCAGAACCCGAACCGCCTGCAATGCCAATAATGATCATCTATAAACTATAAACTTTAAACTATAAACTACTTCTGCTCCTTAATCAGATAAACCACGGTTGGCAGGTGATCGCTAAAGCCATCGAGCCAGACGCCACCAGCCTGTGTACGCAGGGTATTACCCTTGTATTTACCTTCCTTCTGGAAGAGATAGTCACGACGGAAGATCTGATGCGAGAAGAGCTTCAGCGTGGAATAGTCCTTAGAATTGTCGCGGTTGATGAGACTCGGCGAAAGGATAATCTGGTCGAAGAGATTCCAAGCACCATCATACATCAGCGTACCTGTTCCTGATGCCAGCACATCCCACCAGGGGTTGTACATATCGCCATCGCCCACGTCCTTGATCTTACGCTTGGCACCGAGACATTTGGCCATCGAGGCATCCTGCGGGTCATCGTTCATATCGCCCATCACCAATACTTTCACATTGGGGTCCTCAGCAATCAGCGAGTCCTTGACAACCTTCACCTGTGAACCGCCTTCCTCACGATAGAACGAGGTAGCACCACGCGACGGCAGGTGGCAGACAATAATGGAGACATGCTCGTCAGCCATCATTCCACTCACCACGAGGAAACCACGGGTAGCTCTCATGGAATCCTGAGGTAACCTATATATATAAGGTACGAGCTTAACATCGCGAACGGTAAAGAGGGCTGGGTTGTAAAGCAGGGCGCAGTCGACACCACGTTGATCAGGTCCCTCGATATGCACAAATTGGAAATTCTTGGCCTTCAACGGTTCCTGATTACAGAGATCTTCCAGACACTTGGCATTCTCAACCTCAGACACGCCGATGGCCGCACAGCCCACCTTTGGCAATTTGTCGGTACCCATCTCCGAAAGGACACGCGACATGTTACGCAATTTATGCGTATACTTCAAACCCGTCCACTTGTTGGTACCCTCAGGCAGGTACTCATAATCATTCTTACCTGCATCGTGACAGGTATCAAACAGATTCTCCAAATTGTAGAATCCAACACCATAGACCGAGTATTTCTTGGACTGGGCCATTGATTCGTTTGTTCCCAAGAAAAGGAACATTGTCAGCAGTAATAAATAGACTTTTTTCATATCAAAACATGTTTTATGCCGCAAAGATATAAAAAAATTATGAATAATGAATTATAAATTGATTTTTTTTTGTATCTTTGCCACATAATTTACTAACAACTATAAATAAATGCTTATGATGAAGAGGCTGAAACTACTGGCAATCGCCTTTGCCGTCGCATCACCGCTGTTGGCGCAGGAGGATATAGACTCCGCTAGACAGGCAGCCATCATGAATGATGCGTTCACTTTCACAGAAGCACAGTTGGGCGAGGATGACGACATGTCGCAGAACGTGACCATCATCCACTCGAACAACAATATCTACGCCTCACAGGTGGGATATCTGTTCAGTCCCGTGCGCTTCAGGTTCCGTGCTTTTAACCAAAAGTACAATGAGATTTACATCAACGGTGCCCCGATGAACGATATGGAGTCGGGACAATTCCGTTTCTCTCTCGTAGGCGGTCTGAACCAACAGACCAAAGGTGTGGAAAACTCCCTGCCCTTCGAAACCAACAACTTCAGTATGCCGGCCATGGGAGGTTCGAACAACTACAATTTCCGTCCGTCGGCGATGGCTCAAGGCCAGAGGATCACGGTGACAGGTGCTAACCGCAACTATCGCGTGAGGGCGATGTACACCTACAACTCAGGCATCAACGCCAATGGCTGGGCCTTCTCCGCCAACCTCACCTACCGTTGGGCCAATGAGGGATATGTGGAGGGAACATTCTACAACTCCCTTTCCTATTTCCTCGGTGTGGAGAAAATCTTCAACGATCAGCACCGTCTGTCGCTCGTAACCTGGGGCAACCCTACGGAGCGCGCTACACAGGGAGCCGGCACCGATGAGATGTACTGGTTGGCCAACGACCGCTACTATAATCCTTATTGGGGATATCAGGACGGCAAGAAGCGTTCTTCACGCGTCGTTACAGACTGGGCACCGACGACCCTGCTCACTTGGGACTACCAGATCAGCCCCAAGACGAAGTTGACAACCACGGTCACAGGCCGCTATTCGATGTACAAAGGAACGCGTCTGAACTACAATAATTCCGACAATCCACAGCCTGACTACTGGAAGAACATGCCGTCGAGCTATTTCAACGTCTGGAATGAGAACGACCTGGCCCACCGTGACAATGCTGCCATCAGGGAGTTTGAAACGGCACGTATCTTCTTGATGGACAACAAGGCTAACCGTCAGATTAACTTCGACCAGCTCTACTATGCCAACAAACAGGCCGCTGCTCAGGGTGCCGATGCCATGTACTATATTGAGGCACGCCACAACAATAACCTGAACTTGACTATATCATCAGCACTTCAGAAAGAGCTGAACCGTTTCGCTGCCCTGAATACCGGTATCAACCTAGCCACCAATAAGAGCATGCGCTACCAGACGATGGAGGATCTCTTAGGTGCCCTCAGTTTCCACAACGTGAACACCTACGCTATCGGAAATTATTCCGAGTTTTCTCCGCAAGTGCAGTATGATGTCCGGCATCCCAATGCATACGTCGGTGTGGGCGACCGTTTTGGATACGACTACAACATCTATGTAGACAAGGCCAACTGGTGGGCCACCTACAAATATGACAAGGGGCGTATGCACTCGTTCATCAGCGGACGCGTGGGTGGTACTCAGATGTACCGCGAAGGCAAGATGGAGAACGGTATGGCTGTTGGTAATTCCTGGGGAGAAAGTCCTTCGAGTTTCTTCCTCGACGGTGGTGCTAAGGCAGGTATCCATTACAACCTCGGCAAGAGCAATGTCATCACGCTCGGTGTAGGCTACGAATGGCGTGCCCCAATGGCATCAACAGCTTTCGTTTCACCGGAGATCAACAATGATTTCGTGCTCGACCTGAAGAACGAGAAGGTGCTTAGTGCTGAAATCGGCTACCAGATCCAACTTCCGTGGATGAAAGCCAATATCAACGGCTATTATAGTCAACTGAAGGATGTCACCGAATGGCAGAACTTCTATTTCGACGATATCAACTCATTCTCTTACGTCTCTATGACTGGCATCAATAAGGAATACTACGGTGTGGAATGGGGTATCAATTTCAAAATCACCAACGAGTTTAACATCAAGACCATCGGTACCATCAGTGAGGCCAAGAACACCAACAATGCCAATGTCTGGTACATGAGTTCAACCACCGGTACCTACAACGACGGTAACGAACACAAGCCGGAAATAGTAAGAAACAAGAACATGCGCGAAAGCGGTACACCGCTCACCGCAGCCAGTCTGATTCTCAGCTATCACAAATGGGGATGGTTTATCGACCTGAACTGCAACTGGTACGATCGTATCTATCTCTCCTACTCGCCTTCACAACGGTATGAGTCATCACTCTACAACCGCCAGCAAGTGGGTGAGGAAATCTTTGACAACGAGGGAAATGTTTTGGAGAGTGCACTTGCCCAACAGAAAGGCCACGGTGGATTTATGCTTGACGCCTCTATCGGTCGCAGCCTCCGTCTGGGACGTGGCCGTCAGCTCAGCATCAACCTCTCTGTCACGAACCTGCTGAACAACCAGAAGATAGTCACCGGTGGTTACGAGCAGAGCCGTAGCGACTATACCGCCAGCGGCAATGTACGTGCCTACCGCTTCTCAATCAACCCGAAGAAATTCTATGCATACGGTATCAACGGTATGTTGAACATAGGATATAAATTCTAGAAAGGAGGATTATTATGAAACATATACATTATTATATATTAGTACTCGTTTGCACGTTTTTCGCAGCATGTATGGACAACGACTGGGATATTCCGGGCACCGATGGCAGCGAATACGGAAATCAGGCTGTCACAGAGACAAATCTCATAACGATTGCCCAACTCAAACAGAAGTGTGCAAGCGTCATCTACAATGGCAGCTATGTACAAATTAATGAGCTCACGCAAATTAAAGGTGTGGTGACAGGCAATGACGTACAAGGAAATCTGTACAGCCAGGTTGCCATTGAGGACGGCACCAGTTCTATTATCGTCTGCATAGCCCAGGGTGGACTCTTCGGACAGATGCAAGTAGGCCGCGAGATTCTCATTGAACTGAAGGGTCTCTATGTCGGCGGCTACGGACAACAGCCGGAAATCGGTACACCCTATACCAATGCCAACGGACGAACATACGTCAGCCGTATGTCACGTGCCATCTGGCAACAGCACTACAAGCTCCTTGGTATGAAAGATGTGAGTCCTATAGACTTTGACAAGACAAAGCTCGGCGATTCGGATTACATGAAGGAGAACTGCGGACGCCTGATGACCATCCGGGACGTGAAGTTCCAGGGAGCCAACGGCACAAAGGTCTTCGCAGCCGATAAAGACAAGGATGCTGCCAACAGCGTAAACCGCACTTTACAGGGCATCTCATCGAACCAGCTTGTAGTACGCACCAGTACATACGCAGACTTTGCCAAGACACCACTTCCGCAGGGAGAGGTTGACATCACCGGCATCTTCACCCGCTATAACAACACCTGGCAGGTGCTCATCCGCGAAGAAAGTGATATCGTGGAGAAATAGTTTAGAGTTAATCGTTTAAAGTTTAGAGTTTAGAGAATATGAAAAAGATCTATAACATACTGATGGCGGCAGCCATCGCGCTCGGCACCTTCACCAGCTGTGAAGATGTGCCCATGCCATTCAACAACCCGCTGGACTACCTCAAGCCAGATCCAGAGGAAGTAGTCATCGAACCTACTGGAGACGGTACCAAGGAGAATCCCTTCAACGTGGCCGGTGTTCTGGCTTACCTCAATGAACTCGGACCCGATGTGGAATCGACAACTGACATCTATGTCACAGGTATTATTACTTCTGTCAAGGAGTCCTTCAGTACCCAGTACGGTAATGCACAGTTCGTCATCTCAGATACAGAAGAGGGCGACAACCAGTTCACCTTCTACCGTGGTCTCTACCTTGGCAACAAGAAGTACGCCAATGAGAGCGACACCAATGTCAATGAAAATGACGTGGTTGTCATCTGCGGAAAGATTGTCAACTATCGTGGCAGTACCCCTGAAACTGTACAAAACAAGGCTTATGTCGTTTCCATCAACGGTAAAGGCGCAGATGTTCCTGAAATCAAAACAGGCGAAGCGAAAGGCACCGGTACACAGGCTGACCCATACAATGTGGCAGGTGTGCTGAACTACCTCAGCGGACTTGGTGCTGATGTCACCTCACCCAATGAAGTATACATCAAGGGTAAGGTAAAGGAAATCACCGAACAGTTCGGTACCCAGTATGGTAACGCCACCTTCACGATGATTGATGAAGGCTTCGATGCCGTCTTCACTGCCTACCGCGTTCTCTATCTCGGTAACAAAAAATACACAGAAGGTGATCTGCTCAAGGCTGGTGACGCAGTCATTGTGTGCGGTAAGGTTGTCAACTACAAGGGTAACACACCTGAGACATCCCAAAATACCGGCTACCTCTACTCGCTCAACGGCAAGACCGGCGGCGGTAGCGGTGGCGAGACACCTTCAGGCGAAGTAAAGCCAATTAGCATTGCCGACTTCAACGCAGCTCCAGAAAGTACCGATGTGTGGTATCAACTCACAGGTACTGTTAAGAACCTGAAGGAAGGTGACATCTATGGCAACTTCGACCTTGAGGATGCTACAGGTTCTGTCTATGTCTATGGTTTGCTCTCAGAGAAGGGTGGCGAGAAGAAAAAGTTCCAGGATCTCGTAGCTGCCAAGGGCATCAAGGAAGGCTGCACGCTTACGATTATCGGCAACCGTGGCTCTTATGGCGACAAGATAGAAGTACTGAATGCCTACTTCGTCAGCATCACAGGTGGTGCCGAGCCTAGTGGTGGCGGTGACGAAGGTGGTGGTGGCTCAACAGTCACCACGCTGACCAATGGTGATTTTGAGACCTGGACCGACGGTCTGCCAACGGGTTGGAAGTCTGCTTCTTCAGCCAGCAACGCAACCTTATCACAAGGCACAGACGCCCACGGTGGCAGTTATGCTGTGATTGTAGCAGGAAACGAGGGTTCTAACAAGCGTTTGGCCAGTCAGGAGATTACACTGGAAGCTGGCACCTACAACTTCTCATTCTATGCCAAGGCAACAACTGCAGATCCCGCACAGACACGTCCTGGCTATGTGGCTGTCACAGACGGAAACGTAGGCAGCTACGTATGGGGTGACTATGCCAACCTCAACAATAGCGGATGGACGCTGGTGTCTTACGATTTCACCTTGGAAGCAACCACAACAGTCTGCTTGTGCGTGATGAATCCGAAGAAATCCAACTACTCTTCAGGTAAGGATATTCTGATCGACGATGCGAGCCTGACGAAAAAATAATTCGCAAAAAGTTTGCGAGATCCGAAAAATCTTCGTACCTTTGCAGCCGCTTTATGCGCAAATAGGTTTTAAACATTAATATTTTAACTCAAAATGAAAAAAGGAATTCATCCAGAAAACTATCGCCCCGTCGTGTTTAAGGACATGTCCAACGGCGATATGTTCCTCTCGAAGTCCACAGCAAAGACGAATGATACAGTGGAATTCGAAGGCGAAACTTACCCAGTGGTAAAAGTCGAAATCTCTAGCACCTCTCACCCGTTCTATACTGGTAAGAGCAAGCTCGTTGACACCGCAGGTCGTGTTGATAAGTTCATGAGCCGCTACGGTAAGGCTGCGAAGAAGTAAGATACAATATCACAGGATTATAACCGGGAAGGTGCGTCGATGGTAGTTGCATATGCCATGGTCGCACCTTCTTCAGTCAAGATGATAAATATGAAATTGCTAAAAACCCTACTCCCCACCCTCTTGTTGCTGACACTCTTTTCGTGTAGCAAGGATGAAAACGATGCCAAGATTCCCGGCATAGCCGAAAACAAAAACAAGAATCTGACGAGTATCTACCCAGAAGCTGCCCGTCTGGAGTTCCCTAGACTAAAGGGAGGCCAGAGCATCCTGCTGGTGCATCGCACTAACGACAAATATGGTGTAAACTTCTGCACGGAATGGGACACACAGAAAAAATCACAACGCTGGTCGTGCTACCAGATGCACGGAGGAAATACAGGTGGCAACACCGGACGTTATCAAGAGGGGTATCCCTACGATGACTTACTGGACTTTGCCAACTATTTCACCATGGGCGACGGTACACCCTTCGATCCTTTCTGGAATTCAGGCTACGACCACGGGCACATCTGTCCGTCGGCAGACCGCCAATATTCCAAGGAAGCCAACCGTCAGACTTTCTTTCTCACTAACATGCAGCCTCAGCGCAATGTCTTCAACGCAGGAGTATGGGCTACCATGGAACAGCAGGTAAGAAACTGGAACCGTGGTTCTTTCCGCGATACCCTTTACGTCTGCAAGGGAGGTACTATCGACCGCAATGACCAGATATCGCGCACCCTCTCCAACGGTCTCATCGTACCTAAGTTTTTCTTTATGGCTGTGCTCTGCAAGAACAATAGCGGATACAAGGCTATGGCCTTCTGGATAGAGCACAAGGACAAGGACACCGATTTCCCCAAAGACAGTCAGGGAAACTATATGCTGAGTCCCTATGTGACCAATGTCCGCGAGCTGGAAACCCTCACCGGCATCGACTTTTTCTGTAATCTTGATGATGAAACAGAAAATCATGTGGAGACATTAGCCGTGGAGAATATCAAGAGCGCATGGGGACTGAAATGATTTTTTTGGATTTTTATTTGGCATTGCGAAATAAAATTCTTATCTTTGTACCCAAGAACCTACACATTATTTTAAAATAGAAAATGAAGACTATTTATGAGTTCTCTGTCAAGGACAGAAAAAACAAGGACGTATCCCTCAAGGAGTACGCCAACGAAGTATTGCTCATTGTGAATACTGCCACCAAGTGCGGTTTCACCCCTCAGTATGATGAACTGGAAGCCCTCTACAAGAAATATCATGCTCAGGGCTTTGAGATTCTCGATTTCCCCTGCAACCAGTTTGGACAGCAGGCTCCCGGTACCGACGAGAGCATCCACGAATTCTGCAAGCTTAACTTCGGCACAGAGTTCCCCCGCTTCAAAAAGGTGAAAGTGAATGGTGACGACGCTGATCCACTCTTCAAGTTCCTCCAGCAGGAAAAAGGTTTTGCGGGCTGGGATATGGAGCACCCGATTGCCCACATTCTTGATGATATGCTCTCAAAGGCCGATCCCGACTATCAGCAGAAGCCGGATATCAAATGGAACTTCACTAAGTTCCTCGTCAACAAAAAAGGTCAGGTAGTTGCTCGTTTCGAGCCCACTGAGAAGATCGAGAACATTGCAGCCCAGATCGAGTTGCTGCTTCACTAACATCCGAATATGGAAAAGACAAAGTGTTTAATCATTGGCAGCGGTCCCGCAGGGTACACCGCTGCCATTTATGCCTCAAGGGCAAATCTGAATCCTATCGAGTATTGCGGCATGCAGCCCGGAGGACAACTGACCCAGACCACGGAGGTTGAAAATTTCCCAGGCTATCCCCAAGGCGTTGACGGCAATCAGATGATGATGGATCTCAGAGAGCAGGCTGAGCGTTTTGGCACGGATATCCGCGATGGCGAGATCATCAAGGTAGATTTCTCCAAAACCCCCTATCTCTGCACAGCAGAAGACGGCACGGAGATTGAAGCTGATACGGTGATTATTGCCACTGGTGCCTCTGCGAAGTACCTAGGACTCGACGACGAGCGTAAATACAATGGTATGGGTGTTTCTGCGTGTGCCACCTGCGATGGCTTCTTCTACCGCAAGAAAACGGTGGCTGTAGTAGGCGGTGGTGACACGGCCTGTGAGGATGCCCTCTATCTCTCCGGCCTTGCTAAGAAAGTCTACCTTATTGTCCGCAAACCTTTCCTTCGTGCTTCACAAGTCATGCAACAGCGTGTCAAGGCCGCTGAGAACATTGAGATACTGTTTGAGCACAACACCATCGGACTCTTTGGAGAGAATGGCGTAGAAGGTGCCCATCTGGTCAAACGCAAGGGCGAGGCCGATGAGTCATTCATAGATATTGCCATCGACGGTTTCTTCCTCGCCATCGGCCATAAGCCGAATACCGACATCTTCAAGGAGTGGCTGGAAACGGATGAAGTGGGTTATCTGAAAAAGATAGACGGTACCCCAAAGACAAAGATTCCTGGTGTGTTCGTTGCAGGCGACTGTGCCGACCCCGTTTACCGTCAGGCTATCTCAGCAGCCGGTTCTGGTTGTCAGGCCGCAATTGAAGCAGAAAGATACTTGCTGAACAGATAAAGAAGCAACAACCCCCTCTGAATATATATTCAGAGGGGATTTTTGTGCATCAAAAAAGGCTCGTTTCACAACGAGCCTTTTTCTTAAAAACTAAATTAATCAACCATAAACCTTAACCATTAAAAATCTTTTCTGGTGCAAAGATAGATGTATTTTTGATTATAGGGGTTGATTAATAATTATTTGAGGTCGAAAATTCGTTACTTACCTAAAATTCGACTAATTTTCACGCATTTTCTACTTATTTAGCCCAAAAAACGTATCTTTTTTCTTCAAATAGTTGAAAATTCGTGCATTTTTCTTATCTTTGCACCATCAAAATCAGCGAATATGAACCTAAGGATTATACTCATTTTGGTCATTTTGGCCATTACGACGGCAGTTTTTCTGTTTGGAAGAATCGTATACAACCGCAGCTTACGTGTCAGACGCCGACTGCAGATGGAACAAATCTTCACAAATATCACCCACGAACTGTTGACGCCACTCACAGTCATCTCAGCTTCCGTGGACCAATTACGGGAAGAAGTCCCACAATACGACCAGAATTACGACCTGATGCAGAAGAACATCCAGCGTATGGTCCATCTGCTTCAGCAAATCCTCGAAACAAGCAAATCACAGGCAGGCGAGTTGAAACTCCTCGTGGCACAGGGCGATGTCATGCAGTACATTTATAACACAGCCTTTTGTCTACAGCCACTGATGGATAAGAAACAACTGAAATTCTCCATTGAATGCAGCCCCCAGAGCATGATGGGTTGGATAGACACCGACAAACTCGACAAGATCATTTACAACCTGCTATCAAACGCAGCCAAATACACCAACGAAGGCGAGGTTTCACTTCAAGTCTGGACTAGTCGCAAATACGACTATATATATATTAAGGTACGCGATACTGGCAGAGGCATTCCAAAAGAGAAGATGAAAAACCTATTCCAACGTTTCTATGATGAAGAATACCGCCAGCACAAAACCATCGGCACAGGTCTCGGCCTGGCACTGACATACGATCTCGTACACCTGCACAAGGGTACCATCAGCTGCGAGAGCGAAGAAGGTAAGGGTACGACTTTCACCCTGAAGATCCCTATCACCAAGGAATCCTTCAAACAAGATCAGATCGACGAGAAGCATGAAATCGACCTGACCATCCCTCAGGATATCATTATCGATGCCACTTCGATGGTGTCAGACGTGAATGTCGAGATGGACGCCAATGCACTTTTGGTTGACGATGCCTACCGCATCCTGGTTGTAGAAGATAACCCCGAACTGCTCATGCTGATGCAACACATGCTGAAGAACCAATACCACGTCCTCATAGCCAAAAACGGAAAAGAAGCCCTAAATATCGTACATAAGACACCTATTGACCTCATCGTTTCCGATGTAATGATGCCCGAGATGACGGGGTTTGAGCTGACCCGTGAACTCAAGGATGATCCTAACTACAACCATCTGCCCATCATCCTGTTGACTGCCAACACTAAGAAAGAAGACCAGGAGGAAGCCCTCAGGATTGGTGCCGACGAATACCTCACCAAACCTTTCCGTTTGGGAGAACTTAGACTACGCATCGACAACATCATCGAGAACCGCCGACGTATGTTGCAGGACTTTGCCATCAAGATGGATGACATTGACGACCAACAAGAGATAGTCCTTACTCCTGAACAGATTTTCCTGGAGAAGGCTCTGAACTGTATCCACGAACACCTCGACGATAGTAACTACGACCGCGATGCCTTTGCTGCCGACATGGGTGCCAGTTCGTCGACACTCTACAACAAACTCCGTGCCATCACTGGCATGAACGTTACCACTTTCATCCGCGACGTCCGCATGAAAGAGGCACGTCGGTTGGCAGAAAAAGACCCCAACATGCGCATCAGCGACCTCGCCTACAGGGTGGGATTCCAAGATCCGAAGTATTTCTCCACCTGTTTCAAGAAATATTATGGCATCCAACCCAAGGAGTTTATGGAAGGAATGAAAAGCGAAAAGTGAAAAGTTAAAAAATAACAAGGCACAACAACTTTTTACTTTTCATTTCTCACTTCTCACATCTATTTTGTACCTTTGCACACGGATATCTTAATCCAAAACTTTACAATTATGGCTAAACAGAAAAAATTCATCCTCCAAGAGAGTGAGATCCCAACACAGTGGTACAACATTCAGGCAGACATGCCCAACAAACCCATGCCTCCCATCCATCCTGCTACCAAGCAGCCGTTGGGTGTGGACGATCTGGCACACATCTTCCCTCGCGAATGCTGTGTGCAGGAACTAGACACAGAACATCGCTGGATCGATATCCCAGAAGATGTGCTGGATAAGTATAAATACTATCGCAGTACGCCATTGGTACGTGCCTACGCCCTTGAAGAGGCCCTCGGTACTCCTGCCCACATCTATTTCAAAAACGAATCGACCAATCCCCTGGGTTCACATAAGATCAACTCTGCCCTGCCCCAGTGCTACTACGCCAAGCAGGAAGGCACAACCAACGTGACCACCGAGACCGGTGCCGGCCAGTGGGGCGCAGCCCTTTCATACGCCGCTAAGATCTATGGTCTCGATTGTGCCGTTTATCAAGTGAAGATCACTATGCAGCAGAAGCCCTACCGTTCCAGTATTATGCGCACTTTCGGTGCTGTCGTAGAAGGTTCTCCCTCGATGTCGACCCGTGCCGGTAAGGATATACTTACCAAAGACCCCACCCACTCTGGCTCTCTCGGCACTGCCATCTCTGAGGCAGTTGAGCTGGCTACTACCACACCCAACTGTAAATACACGCTGGGGTCCGTACTCAACCATGTAGGCCTGCATCAGACCATTATCGGTCTGGAGGCTGAGAAGCAGATGCAGATGGCCGGTGAGTATCCCGATACGGTAATTGCCTGCTTTGGTGGTGGTTCCAACTTCGGAGGTATTGCCTTCCCCTTCATGCGTCACAACCTGAATGGCGAGCGTCACACAGAATTCATTGCTGCTGAGCCCGACAGCTGTCCGAAGCTCACCCGTGGTCAGTTCCGTTATGACTTTGGCGACGAGGCTGGTTATACCCCACTGCTGCCGATGTACACCCTAGGTCACAACTTCAAGCCAAGCAACATCCATGCTGGCGGTCTGCGCTATCACGGTGCCGGTATGATTATCTCCCAGCTTATCAAAGACGGTTATATGAAGGGCGTCGACATCCCACAGCTCGAGACCTTTGATGCGGGTATGCTATTTGCCCGAACGGAGGGTATCATCCCTGCTCCTGAGAGCACCCATGCCATAGCAGCCACCATCCGCGAGGCACTGAAGTGCAAGGAGACAGGCGAGGAAAAAGTCATTCTGTTCAACCTCTCCGGTCACGGACTTATCGACATGCCGTCATACGAGGCCTTCATCAAAGGTGACCTGCAGAATTACACCGTCACAGACGAGATGATTGCCGAGAACCTTGCCGAACTCGACAAACAATAATATCAGACCCCCGCTTAGATACTACTGATTTACATGATAGGGCCCACCTCGTGATGGGGTGCGGCCTGTTTTTCTGTTTTTCAGAAAAAAATTTGGTTGTTTGCTCAATTCTTTGTACTTTTGCATCAGAACTAAATAAAACAAGGATTATTATGGGTAAAATAAAGACTATCGGCATTTTAACATCCGGCGGCGACGCCCCCGGCATGAATGCAGCCATCCGCGCCGTGACGCGTGCAGGCATTTATAATGGTTTTAACATCAAGGGTATCTACCGTGGCTATGACGGTCTGATCAAGGGCGAGGTGAAACAGTTCACCACTGAGAACGTCAGCGGTATTATCAACCGTGGCGGCACCTTCCTGAAGACCGCCCGCTCGAAGGAGTTTATGACTCCCGAGGGTATGCAAAAAGCATACGAGACCTGCCAGAAGGAGGAGATCGACGCGCTGGTGGTAATTGGTGGTAACGGTTCATTGACAGGCGCTTGGAACTTCGGCGTAGAGTTTGACTTCCCCTGCATCGGTCTTCCCGGCACTATCGACAACGACCTCTACGGCACCGACAGCACCATCGGTTACGACACGACTATGAATACCATCATGGACTGCGTCGACCGCATCCGCGACACGGCTAACTCCCACGAGCGTATCTTCTTCGTCGAAGTCATGGGCCGCGATGCCGGTTTCCTTGCACAGAACTGCGCCATCGCCTGTGGTGCCGAGGCTGCCATCGTTCCAGAGGAAGTAACCGATGTCGACCAGTTGGCACAATTCATGGGCCGCGGCATCCGTAAGTCGAAGAAATCGTGCATCGTCATTGTTTCAGAGAGTCCCAAGTGCGGTGCCCTCTACTATGCCGACCGTGTGAAGAATGAGTTTCCGGAGTTCGACGTGCGTGTTTCGATCTTAGGTCACCTACAGCGCGGCGGTACACCGTCAGCCCGCGACCGTATCCTCGCTTCTATCACGGGTGTGGGTGCCATCGAGGCCATCAAGCAAGGCCAACGCAACATCATGGTAGGTGTGCGCAACAACGATGTGGTCTATGTGCCATTCTCCGAATGCATCCGTACCGACAAGCGCTTCGACAAACGTCTGATCACCGTGCTCGACGAGCTCAGCATCTAAGACAATGCTTGGTGTGCAGGGAGCTTACTACTTTAATACACTTTTTGGCCCTGTTGGTGCCACCCTTGGCTACAGCAACAAGACCAAAAAGCCATACTTTTACCTAAACTTAGGTTATGAATTTTAAAACATTATACGATATCAATCTGACGTGACACCTTCACTTTCTCTTCGACAACCTTGGGGAGTTCGACGGTGAGAACACCATGCTCGACCTTAGCGGAGATATCCTCCCTCTTCACGTCATCAGGCAAAATCAAGGTCTGCTCGAACTTTGAGTAAGAGAACTCACGGCGCAGGTAGCGGGTGTTTTTGTCTTCCTCCTTCTTCTCCTGCTTGCTCTCCATCTTGATGATCAGGTTACCCTCATCATTGATATGTACGTTGAAGTCCTCCTTCTTCATGCCCGGTGCAGCCACTTCTACAGTATAGGCCTTGTCACTTTCTTTCACATTGATAGCGGGAGCCGTGCAGTTTGCTTTCGGCATAAAGTCCGTATCAAACAAATCATTGAACACACTGGGAATCCAACTGTTACTTCTCATTACTGGCATCATAATTGTTACCTCCTAATTCTATTTTAAAATGATTAAACATGTTACTTTTTTTAGTGATCACCTTTCGGTTCTCACCAAGTAGAATGCAAGATAAATGCCAAACGAGGTTTAATGTCAAAATGTCACAACTTCGCGACAAATTGACAGGGACTCCATCACAGAAGCCACAGGAGCAATGACAATGGAACGCTTGCCATTGACTTCACGGAAGTTGCACAGACGGGGATGTTGGGATACGTAATTAAGTATACGGCCGAAGGCTTCGCTCTGATAGTAAAGACTATCGGGATTGCTGACGAAATAGAGGAACATCTTCTGCTGCTTCAATATGATCTTCCCAATGCCCAACTGCTTACCGAGCGCACGGAGCGGCACCACATTAATCAATTCCTCAGCAACATCAGGGATGGCACCGAAACGGTCTATCAACCGTTTGCGATAGGCCTCCAAATCATTATCGAGGTGATTGCTGTTAGCGAGGTTGTCGAGTTCGCGGTAGAGTAGCATACGCTCGGAGTCACTGGGGACGTAATGGTCTGGGAAATACATCTCGATATCCGATTCGAGAGCACAGTCATCTACAAAAGCATAGTTTTCAGGAATGCCAGCATGGCTTGATGGACTTGACGGGCTGGATTTACTAATAGCGGCCGACTCAGCCTTAGCGAATTCGGGTTCTTCATTGCGGAGCTCTGTCATCGCTTGGTTGAGGATCTTCTGATAAGTCTCGTAGCCAAGGTCGGAGATAAAACCCGATTGTTCTGAACCAAGAAGATTGCCAGCACCTCGGATATCGAGATCTTGCATGGCAATATTGATACCCGAACCGAGGTCGGAGAAGTTTTCGAGAGCCTCCAGACGACGTCTTGACTCAGGAGGCAGGGCTGACAACGGTGGCGCAAGCAGATAGCAGAAAGCCTTACGATTGCCACGCCCCACACGTCCTCGCATCTGATGAAGGTCGGAGAGTCCGAAGTTATGGGCACCATTGATGATGATGGTATTGGCATTGGGAATATCAATACCGTTCTCAACAATAGTTGTGGAGAGGAGTACGTCGTAATCGTAGTTAGAAAAGTCGAGAACAATCTTTTCAAGATCCTCAGGTTTCATTTGTCCATGACCGATGGCGATGCGGGCGTCAGGGATATACTTATGAATCATTTCTGCAATATGCGTCAGATCGCTAATACGGTTGTTCACGAAATAGACCTGTCCATTGCGCGACATCTCGAAATTAATAGCATCGGTGATGATCTCCGCACCGAAAGTATGGATCTCAGTCTGGATGGGATATCGGTTAGGGGGCGGTGTCTGAATGACGCTGAGGTCACGGGCACCGACAAGTGAGAACTGAAGTGTACGGGGAATGGGCGTTGCCGACATCGTCAGGGTGTCGACGTTCGACTTCATCTGGCGAAGCTTTTCCTTCGTAGAGACACCAAACTTTTGTTCCTCATCTATAATGAGTAGTCCGAGGTCTTTGAACTTCACCGATTTTCCGATGAGTTTATGAGTACCGATAATGATATCTATCTTACCGTCAGCCAGATCTTTCAACAGTTCGGTGGTCTGTTTGGTAGTGCGTGCCCTCGTCAGATAATCCACACGGACAGGCATATCTTTCAGACGGGAGGAAAAAGTGCGGAAATGTTGATAGGCAAGTACCGTTGTAGGTACGAGCACTGCCACCTGTTTACCATCGGCAGCTGCCTTGAAAGCTGCACGCACAGCCACCTCCGTCTTGCCGAACCCCACATCACCACAGACAAGACGGTCCATTGGCTTGGCCATCTCCATGTCAGCCTTCACATCCTGCGTGGCCTTCAACTGATCGGGCGTATCCTCATAGAGGAAACTGGCTTCAAGTTCTTTCTGCAAATAGCTGTCATGGCTGAAGGCAAAGCCCTTCTCACGACGACGCTTGGCATAGAGCTTGATCAGGTCACGAGCAATATCCTTAATATGTTTCTTGGTGCGCTCCTTCAAGCGTTCCCACTGGCCAGTGCCAAGTGTGGAGAGCCGCGGTCCCTCGCCACCATCCTGCGACCTGTATTTCGATACTTTATATAAAGAATGTATCGAGACATAGATGCTGTCGCCATGCTGGTAGATGATTTTTATCATCTCCTGATACCCATCGCCTTGCGGCATGCGAACAAGGCCGCCGAACTTGCCGACACCATGATCAACATGCACTACGAAATCGCCGATCTCGAACTGCTGTATTTCCTTGAGCGTGAGGGCCATTTTACCACTACGCGCCTTGTCACTCTTGAGATTATACTTATGGAAACGGTCAAATATCTGATGATCCGTAAAGACGCAAATTCGCAAATCGTTGTCGGCAAAACCTTCGTGTAGAGTCTTTTCGACGGGGGTAAAAACAGCCTTACCCCCTTGAAAATCGGGAAGTTGCTGTGCCTCGAGAATTTCGCGGAGTCGTTCGTTCTGTTTCTGACTGTCTGCGAGAATATAGATCTGATAACCCTGCAGCAGATAGTCCTCGAAGGATTTTGTCAGAAGATCGAAGTTCTTATGGAAAAGCGGTTGGACGGAAACATGAAAATTTATAGTAGATTGTTTTGAGTTTATAGATGAGGGGCGATGACCAAATTCGATACGACGGAATTTATCGGCATCCGCCATGAACTGCGATCCGGTTATCAACTGCGACTCCTTGCGCATCTGCTGTTCTATCTCATGTCTCTCAACCTCCGTGGCTTGTTCGAACTGCTCCATCTTAGCCTGGGAGGAGAAGCCTTCCTGATAGGCACGATCAATAGCATCCCGCACATAGGGATAGTCTTTCGTCACCAGCACGACACCTTCCGGCACGAACGAGAGGAAAGGTACCTTATCCTCTGTCACCATTGCAAGTTCCGGCACAATCTCAATCTTGTCACGCTGGTCCTTCGAGAGCTGATCCTCCACTTCAAACGTACGGATGGAATCGATGTCATCACCAAAGAAATCGATACGATAAGGATATTCGCAACTATAGGAGTAGACATCGAGGATAGAACCACGCAAGGCGAACTGTCCAGGCTCATATACATAATCTACTTCACGAAAGCCAAACTCCCGAAGCGTCTTCTCGATATCTGTGACCGCAATTGTCTGGTCTTTCACCAGCACCAGTGTCCGTGTGTCCAGTGTCTTCTTCGAGACCACCATTTCTGCCAAAGCCTCCGGATAGGTGACGATATACCCTCCGCCCTCGCCAGACAAACGGGCCATGACCTCGGTTCGGAGGATCTCTGAGGCCGGATCGCGTTGGGCATATTTGATGGCACGCCGATAACTCGACGGGAAAAACAATACATCACGTGTTCCCATCAACTGTGTCAGATCGTGATAGAAATAGCCCGCCTCCTCGGCATCCTGAAGGATAAACAGAAACGGAGCGGAAGCATATTTCTCACTTTTTACTTTTCGTTTTTCACCTAACGCAGCAAACAACAGGGGAGCCGAAGAGCCCAAAAGGCCCTCGAGGAAGATCGTTCGAACCGACAATTTTCCCAACTCCTTCGCCAGCGCCGACACCTGCGGCAACTTGGCATAAATTTTCTCTAAATCCTGTATATTCATTAGAAATTGTGTGCAAAATTACTAAAATTTCTGCGATTAGCGTATGCTTATCAGAGTTTTTTATTAATTTTGCAGCGTAATATATCTGATTATGCATCAAAGCGACAGCATTGTTATCATCCCGACGTACAATGAGAAGGAGAACATCGAGAAGATCATCCGGGCCGTATTCGGACTGGAAAAATGTTTCCATATCCTTGTGATTGACGACGGTTCTCCAGACGGCACGGCTGCCATCGTAAAAAGACTCATCAACGAGGAGTTCAGCGACAGACTGTTCATACTGGAGCGCAGCGGTAAACTCGGGCTTGGCACAGCCTACATCACAGGTTTCAAGTGGGCCTTGGAACGCGACTATGAATACATCTTTGAGATGGATGCCGATTTCAGCCATGACCCCAACGACCTGCCCAGGCTCTATAGCGCCTGTCATGACGAAGGTTACGATCTGGCAATCGGCAGCCGGTATATCTCAGGGGTAAATGTTGTCAACTGGCCCATTGGCCGCGTGCTGATGTCTTATTTCGCCTCGAAATACGTCCGTATCGTAACAGGCTTTAAGGTACACGACACGACAGCAGGTTTCAAGTGCTACAAGCGTCGCGTTTTGAAGACCATCGAACTCGACAAGATACGTTTCAAGGGATATGGTTTCCAGATCGAGATGAAATACACCGCCTATAAGATCGGTTTTAAGATCAAGGAGGTGAGCGTCATCTTCGTCAACCGCCGTGAGGGAACGAGCAAAATGTCTGGTGGCATCTTCGGCGAGGCTTTTTTCGGCGTGATGCAGCTCAAATGGGACGGATGGACACGCCACTATCCGAAAATAGTGGAGTGAAAAGTAAATTGTGAAAAGTGAACAAATATGATTACTCTTCTATATAGGGTTTATCAGTTATTTATAGGATTACCGTTATTGGTGATTCTGACGATTGTGACGGCGTTGGAGGTTGGCATTGGCACGACGATTGGTAACGGCCATTTCTGGGGCTACTATCCTGGCCACTGGTGGGGAAAGCTGATTCTGAAATTGTTTCTGATTCCCGTAAAGGTGGAAGGCCGTGAGCATCTGGAGAAAGAACAGAGCTACGTGTTTGTCGCCAACCATCAGGGGGCGTTCGACATTTTCCTCATCTATGGTCACTTGAATCGCAACTTCAAGTGGATGATGAAACAGTCGCTGCGCAAGATTCCCTTCGTGGGCTATGCCTGTGAGAAGTCGCATCAGATATTCGTAGACAAACGAGGACCCAGCAAGATCCGCCAAACCTACGAGAATGCCCGTGAGATCTTAAAGGAGGGGTATAGTGTGACGGTGTTCCCGGAAGGAGCACGAACCTTCACCGGCCATATGGCCCACTTCAAGAAAGGCGCCTTTGCACTGGCCGATGAACTGCAGTTGCCCGTTGTCCCTCTGACCATCAACGGCAGCTTTGACATCCTACCACGTATGAAAGGCTTCAACTTCATCAACTGGCACCCGCTGAAGCTGACTATCCACCAGGCCATCTACCCCATCGGCCAGGGTTCAGACAATGTGGATGCCACCATGCGACAGGCATACGACTCGGTGATGTCGTCGCTCAACCCGAAGTACCAAGGATTCGTAGAAAACCCTGACCAATGATTGCTCGTGCGCCTTATCTGTTCCTGTTGCTGATCATCATCCCTGATCTGTATTTCGATCTGCACTATTGGCGGCATAAGTATTCTGCCAGTCAACGGTTCTGTCGCTGGCTCCCCACCATCGGACTGGTAGCCTATACCATCTATCTGATGTACGAGAAGAATTTCATTCCCGACAATCCCACCATTATCTATATCTACCTATTTTTATTAGGCCTCATCGCCATCCCCAAAGCGGTGTATATGCTTTTTTCCTTGGCAGGTCTTTCTTTCAGTCATCTGTTTCATCGTAAGAAGAGTGCTCACCCGCACAATAATTACGGCAATCTGATTGGACTGATCTGCGTACCCGTCCTTTGGTTTATTCTTATCTACGGCTCGTTTGTGGGATTCTCAGAGTTGGAGATCAATCGCCATACGTACACTTCGCCCGATATTCCCAAGGCTTTCAACGGCTATCGCATCGTACAGTTCTCCGATGCCCATGTGGGGTCGTATACCGGCAGTCGGAAATGTATTCTGCAGCACGCAGTAGATAGTATCAATGCTCTGCGTCCTGACCTGATCGTCTTCACGGGCGACCTACAGAATGTCAAGCCCGAGGAACTTTACAGCCAAATGGACATTCTCTCGAAACTAAAGGCCAAGGACGGCATCTATTCCGTACTCGGCAATCACGATTATGCAAAATATGTAGACTGCAGCGAGGCGGAAAAAGAGGCTAACTGTCGTGAGACCATCAGTTTGGAGAAACAATTAGGCTGGACGTTACTGCAGAACGAACACCGATATATCGAGCGTGGGAAAAGCCGGATCGTCATTGCGGGAATGGAGAACGACGGCGATGGCAAGCATTTCCCGCAGAAAGGCAATATCAGCAAAACCCTGAAGAGTGTAGACGACGATGACTTTATTCTCATGCTAGAGCACGACCCCTCTTCCTGGCGTCGTAAGATTATTCCTGACGGACGGGCGCAATTGACTCTGAGTGGCCATACCCATAAGATGCAGTTCTCGATTTTCGGATGGTGCCCGCTGTCGCTGACAGGCAGGGAAGTCAACGGATGGTATACAGAAGGCAGGCAGTCGCTGTTTGTCACGGCAGGTTTAGGCGGACTGATTCCTTTCCGTTTCGGCGCCCCAGGTGAGATCGCTGTCATCACCCTGAAAACACAACCAACTAAAGATTAGCGGCAAGGAATTTGCGACAGACCTCGACAGGGAGTCCACGGCGACGGGCATAATCCTGAAGTTGATCTTCACCTATTTTTCCTAGATTGAAATAGCGGGCCTTAGGATGGGCCATCATCAGGCCGCTCACACTGGCGTGGGGCTTCATGGCACCACTCTCCGTCAGACGGATACCAATCTGTTTCATGTCAATCAGTTCGTTGAGAACGAAGTTGATACTCGTGTCAGGAAGAGAGGGATAGCCAACGGCAGGACGGATGCCCTGGAACTTCTCGATGAGCATCTCTGGTATCGTCAGTTGTTCATCCTTGGCATACCCCCAGAATTCCTTTCTCACCTGCTCATGCATCCGCTCAGCGGCAGCCTCTGACAGACGGTCAGCCAACAACTGTGCCATCATCTTCTGATAAGGATCTGTATCGAAATCCGTTTCAAGGCCGATGTCAGCAGAAGTGGCGAAGACCCCAAGTTTAGAGGAGTCAGGAGACAGGAGACTGGAGTCAGTAGAAATGCTTAGAGGGGAAAGGTTACAGGTAAGCGCGTAAGCGGGAATGATAAAGTCGGAAAGACAAAGATAAGGAGGTTCTCCCTGCTGCTGGCGCAGGCAAGGTATCCTACAGACTCCTGAATTCTGACTCCTGACTCCTTTATATACCACAATATCATCACCATCGGCGTTTGCCTCGAAGATTTCGAAAAGACCATAGGCATGATAACGTCCTTCCTGTTGGGTCAAAAATGTCTCTGCCTCCTGACGTAATCGTGCTTTCTCTTCTTCGTCCTTCATTTGCCAGGCAAAGAAGAAATAGGCCCAGTTGATATAGGGCACTAACTCATGGATATCGTAGGAGATTATCATCTGAATAGGACAGGCTGACCAATATAATCCGTATCCCCTTTGCCATCGGCATAGACCGTATGACCATTGCAGAGAGTTCGCTCCACGCGCCAAAGGAACATATGGCCCTCCATCGGACTCCAACCACATTTGCTCTCAACCAGGTCCTTCGTGCATACCCAAGCCGTATTTGGACGTACCAACACAAGATCTGCCTGATAGCCCTCGCGGATAAAACCACGATGACGAACCTCGAAAAGTCGGGCCGGATTGTGGCACATCAACTCCACGAGCCGCTCTAAAGAAAGAACACCATTATCCACCAGTTCCAGCATCGTCACTAGCGAGAACTGAATCATCGGCATGCCACTGACGGCCTTCGCGCAACCACCTTCTTTCTGTGACAACAGATGTGGGGCATGATCCGTGCCAATCACCGTGATACGTCCATCGGTAAGCGCCAGCTGCAGGGCCTCGCGGTCGCGTTCAGTCTTGATGGCAGGATTACATTTGATGCGTGTACCCAGACTTGCATAGTCGCGATCACAGAAATAGAGATGACTTACAGTCGCTTCGGCAGTAATCATTGAACATTGACCATTGACCATTGAACACTTGTCAAATAAGTCAAGCTCTCGGGCTGTGGAAAGATGGGCGACATGGAGACGGGCATCGTATTTCTGTGCCAGCTCTACAGCCAGACGCGTACTCTCATAACAGGCCTCCTCACTTCGGATCTCCGGATGGTGGATCACCTTGGGATCGTCGCCGTACTTTTCCTTCGCCTCCGCCATATTGCGATTGATGATGGCCGTATCCTCACAATGTGCCATAATCGGCAGTTCCGAAGAGGAAAAGAGCTGTTCCAAAGCCTCACGACGGTCTACCAACATATTACCCGTAGAACTGCCCATAAACAGTTTGATGCCAGGAATACGATGGGGATCAAGTTGTGGGAAAAGGGAGATATTGTCATTGGTGGCGCCAAAGAAGAAACTATAGTTCACGTGACTCTTCTGAGCAGCCAGAGTGAACTTCTCTTCCAAAGCCTCAAGCGTCGTGGTCTGAGGCACCGTGTTCGGCATATCGAAATAGGTAGTCACACCACCTGCCGCTGCCGCACGGCTCTCCGTATCGATGTCGGCTTTCTCCGTCAGACCAGGCTCACGGAAATGCACATGATCGTCGATGATGCCTGGCAACACGAAACATCCCGAAGCATCAATGACCTCATCAGATGATACTTCGGGATAGGTATGTCCTTGAATAATCTGAGTTATTTTTCCGTCTTCGATGATGATGGTACCATCGAACGTCTTACCTTCATTGACAATGGTTCCACCTTGGACAACGGTTTTCATTTCTTGGGAAGATTGGTCAGAGGCACATGCATAGAGTCAGGCAACGTATGCGGAGGCTGAATAGTGGCAGCCTCAGCAGGAGGAGTGATCTGAGTATCATCAACCAGACCATTCTCACGGGCCTGAATCTCATTAGCAGTCCTGTAATACTCGCTCACATAGGGATCTGTCTTGAATTTCTGCGTCGCCTTGCTCATGATGTCCTCAATCTGAGGTGTCAGCACTGGATAAGGATATCCGCTGGTCATCATCATAAACACGCCTGGACCCAGCACATTGTCGAAGTTCTCTACGATGAAGTTTGTCACCAGACTGTCCTCTCTCTGAGCAATCACAGCCGCCTCAACGGTGAGTTGCTGATTGATCTCGTCTTCATCGATACCATCGAGCAACATCTGACTCTGCTTGTGCGACAGTTCGTTCATCTCATTGTTCAACTGATTGTGCAAGGTGATGAAATCATAGAGTTTCTCATTCAGTGGCGTACCACTCACACGCTGGCTGGCAGCGTCAATCTTGATTTCTATCTCGCCCTTCTCCACGACGATGGGCAGGATGCTCTCCTCGTCCATATAGAGGCTGGCCATACGGATGGTATCGAGCAGTCCGGCAAAGCGGAACTTACCATGCACCACATCACAGGAGTCGATACTCTTCAGCTCCTGATCCTTGATGGCCTTCAGGTAAAGCTTGCTGCCATCAAGCGATGAAACCGTCGACGACCCCTGGATATTATAGGACTCGGCACACGATGTCAGGGCGACAATGGCGATGAATGTATATACGAACTTGTTCATTATCTCTTCGTTTTCGCTGCAAATGTACAATGATATATTGAATTGGGAAAAAAAATTTGCGCATTTTAAAACAAATGCGCAATCTTTTATAGTTTTTTCATTCTTTTGCCAATTCCTGACCTATCCTATGGAAGGAATAGAGCTGCAAGATGGCTGCAATCAGCAATGTCACTACCCACTTATTATATATATATTGTAAATAGGTGATATGATCGAGTCCGAAGATGTTGCGCTGACTTGCAAACATCAGCAGGGCTGATACCAGAAACAGCACATCGCTGATCAGCATCATCCTGCGCAGACGGCGGATGGTCACGTTCTGGCCATCATAACGCTGCTTCATCTGCATGGCGGTGAAACAGAGGGCGCCCCCAGCGAACACATAGGGCGCAAGACTCCATGCCAGCAGACTGGTGCCGGCACCGATGACCATCAGCAGGCCACCTACCAGGAAGATGATGGTCTCTACCCTACTCAGCTGTCTCATGGCTTACGATCGGTTTGGCTTCGCGGTCGTCATCGCTGAGAACGAAGATATCTTCGTCATCTGCCTTCATGTAATAACGCTCACGGGCAATCTTCTCCATCGCCTTGGGATTGCGGTTCAACTCACGGATCTGAGCCTGGTCGCGCTCATAATCGGCATTGTACTTCGCAATCTCCTCTTCCAAATCGCTGATGCGCTGTTTATTCTGAAAGTGACTCCAGATGCTGTTCTCATCCAGGAAACCCACAATCAGCACACCCAACAGACAAACGATCGTATATTTCGTAGCCTGTGCACGCAACACCTTTTGGGCAAAAACCTTAATGTTACTTAATACTTTCATATTCGTCTGCAAAATTACAAAATAATTATGAATAATGAATTATTAATTATGAATTATTTCGTATCTTTGCACCAAAATTATAATAAAACATATGGAATATATCGTTTCAGCACGTAAGTACCGTCCAACGACCTTCGACACCGTTGTTGGTCAGGCGGCACTCACCACCACTCTGAAGAATGCCGTGAAGAGCGGAAAACTGGCGCATGCCTACCTCTTCTGCGGACCTCGTGGTGTAGGAAAGACCACCTGTGCCCGTATCTTCGCCAAGGCCATCAACTGCCAGAATCCCACGGCAGCAGGCGAGGCCTGCAACGAGTGTGAGAGCTGCCAGTCGTTCAACGAGCAGCGTTCCCTGAACATCTTCGAGCTCGATGCAGCCTCGAACAATAGTGTAGAACACATCAAGACGCTGATGGAGCAGACACGCATCCCACCGCAACTCGGTAGATACAAGGTGTTTATCATCGACGAGGTGCACATGCTCTCCACAGCAGCCTTCAACGCCTTTCTGAAGACGCTCGAAGAGCCGCCCGCACATGTCATCTTCATTCTCGCCACCACCGAGAAGCATAAGATCCTGCCCACCATCCTCAGCCGTTGTCAGATCTACGACTTCGAACGGATGACCGTCCGTAACACGATCGACCATCTGAAGGCCGTCGCTGAGAAAGAGGGCATCCAGTATGAGGAGCAGGCACTGGCCGTTATCGCCGAAAAGGCAGATGGTGGTATGCGCGACGCCCTCTCCATCTTCGACCAGGCCACATCCTTCTGTCAGGGAAACATTACCTACGACAAAGTGATCGAGGACCTCAACGTGCTGGATACGGAGAATTACTTCCGCATCATCGACCTCTCTATTACTAATAATGTGAGCGAGATCATGGTGCTGCTCAATTCGATCATCAACAAGGGATTTGATGGCGGACTGCTCATACAGGGTCTGGCCAAGCATGTGCGCAACGTGCTGATGGCCAAGGACCCGCAGACACTTTCCCTGCTTGAAGTGAGCGACCAACAGCGTCAGCGCTATCAGGAGCAGGCCAGGAAATGTG